>Ga0256405_10000267_pt1 | contig 174354 bp, 146 predicted proteins | sample RumenRJG_02DNA_FD_189096 | JGI IMG/M metagenome (GOLD analysis project Ga0256405, IMG submission 189096) | Bovine rumen microbial communities from Lethbridge, Alberta, Canada - RJG_02 | ecosystem: Host-associated > Mammals > Digestive system > Stomach > Rumen | place: Canada: Alberta...
AGATACTTGACTTGCATTTGTCGGCTATTGTTTTTGCTTCTTTTTCAAGCAATTCCATTGTGAGCTCTTCATCTGGCTTCATCTCGTGGATTACATTTAAGAAAGTTTTGAAATCTTCTTTACTCAATGAAGATTCAAGTAGCAGGCAAGAAAGGAATTGATTTACCTCAGCATGATTGAGTTGAGGAATGGTTATTGGATATTGAATGACCTTTTCGAGATACTCTTTACCTATATCTATATTGTTTCCTGGCACTTCCTTATATTTGGTTTTGATGGCATATTGAATAAGTCTCTCGTCAGCACCAATTACAAAAGACATTCCATCCACAAAGAGGAATAATCGCATTGCCTCAAAAATTTCCAGAATAGTATCAGGAGAGCATCGATCAAGTTCATCAATAAAAACAACTATATTTTCAACCTTGCTTTTACTTAATAACTCTTTAAATTCTTTTCTAAAGTTACTTATTTCTGTTCGTCTTTTCTCGTCTTGCTTGAACTTAGCTATGATTTCCTCCCATTGATCAGATGATATGTTTTTTGCTGATGATTGTAATGAAGTGAGAGCGTTGCCTAATGTTATGTCAAAGAGTGCCCCAAATCCGCCAGTAAGCAAAAAATCTGCACCATACTTTATGCCTTTCCCTAATATTTTCTTGAAGTCTATTTTCTTTATTAAGTTCTTGGCATAATCGACAACGTCTTTATCAAACCTTTTCTCATCAGCCAAAGCATCAAGTATAGTTCCACAGAGAGAGGTCTTCGCTTCCTCATACCCTTCAAAAAGCCATCCATTGAATTCAACACATAGTACTTTGGAGTAGCTCTCATCACTTCCTTTGTTCTTTTCAGCCTTGTCGTTGATAGCTTGAAGTGCAAGTTTCATCAAACTTGATTTACCACTGCCCCAATCTCCATAAAGACCGATGGTTGAAGGTGACAAGTTTTTATCTGTTGCTATTTTGGCAATAAGGTCTACCAAATAACCGAAATTCAGATAATCTATATTTGTTTCTTTATCAGACCACATATACAATCAACTTTTGCTTCTGCTATATTTTAATTTTTATAATTATAAAAGTAAGGCTTTCAGTGCTTAATAACCCATAAAATGATTTAACCTTTTCTGATGTTATCTAATTCATTGTCATCTCCGAAAAGTCTGTCCATATTGCTTTGCTCCAACTCACTCTGCAGTTCAGTGTTGCAACATCTCCATAAAGCATTAAACTCAGTCACTACATCTGTAGTTGAAGTATCAAGAGGCAGAAATCTGAGAAAATGATTAGCACTATCACTAAAGATTTCAAAATATACACACTCGAATAACACTTTGATGCCAGCACAACTTTTTTGTGTCATATTATTCCAACCAGGCTAATCATGCAGCAACTTCAAAAAATCATCTTTATTCATAAATTTATTGTTTAAAAGATTTGAATTGGCATGGCTTTTGTTACTCCCTAACCATCAAGTAATGGCACCAGCTTACAAATGGACCAGGTGATGCTTCAAGACCTGAGAAGAAGTTAATAATCTTACTGACTATGAAGAAACAGATACACATTGTTCCTAATTCAGAAAGAGGTGGATGGGATGCTAAGAGACCGAATGCAGAAAAGGCTTCAAAGCATTTTGACACTAAAAAGGAAGCTATGGATTGGTCCCGCACTATTGCCCAAAAGGAAGGTTTGGAGATGATTCCGCACGGCAAGAATGGACAGATTCAAAATCCTAATAGTTACGGTAACGACCCATGTCCTCCTCATGACACAAAGCACTAAGTGCTTTCTTGATTATCATGGTAGATCTCTATATGAGACCTACCATTTTTATCCACCCTTGAGTAGAGACCATTTCTTCCTTAGTACTTTATCTTACTTCTATCCAAAGTAATACCCTTTGCTTCACATTTGTCAAGGAACTTTTTCAAGTCTGATCGATGATGACGGTGAAGAAGCGGATAATAGAGGAAGTCAGGTAGCAGTCCTTTTATAACATGGACAGACTTAACGCAGAACTTCTTGAATGCACTCATATTGAAGTCTGCATACTTAACCGGAGTACGCCAATCACCATACTGGAAGGTAAGATATTCATCGTAGTCTTTCGGAATAAAGACTTGGATCCCTTTAAAATCTAAAGAAAAATCAACCTCTAGATATTTGCTCAAAACGAAAGCTGCTCCAGTTACATAAATTTGCGGTGAAACTTTTGTAAAGACATAGATGTCAATATACTCTCCATCTTTCATAATGGAGTATAGACCGCGTCTTTCATAACGTATCAAATCAAATCCGACAGCCTTTAAGTTCCATAAAGTTGTTTTGAATTTTTCTTCTTCAACATCAAGAATGCAAAGATCAATGTCTTCGTCCCATTCTATCAGATTACCTTCTCGGACTATGCCTAACATACTTCCGAAGGCCGGTCTTACTTTTATTCCAGCTTCGTTGAACACTTTGGCAAGCAACTTGAGATTTTTTATGGCTATATCTCGATTGATTTGCTTAATGCCAAGAAAAAGAGTGACAGGTTTAAAATACAATCTGCCCTTTGATGTATTTATGTAATGTTTCATCATTGAATATTATATCGTTTTCGTTAATTCTCCTTCTAGATTTTTTTCTATTACAGATTGAGTGAAGTTATTCTGAACTCTTTCAAACATCTCCTTTGATAACGAATCATATACACCATTGTCAATAATGGTTTTAATAATGTTGACATATGAGTCTGGTTCAAAATCGTGAGAAACAAGTTTAGGGTTCTTTACTATATCTGGCAGAAAATTGTTTGAACTAACCACAGGTATTATACCATAAGACATTGCCTCATTAAGAGCGTTGGAATGTCCTTCACGTGGTTCGTTTGAAGGGAATAAATAAAAATGTTGATCAGACAATATCGTTTTCAATTGCTCATGCGGGAGAAATGTCAGTCTTGTAATCTTAGATTTAAACTTTGATATTGATATCCTATTATCTATTCTTTCTGCATACTCTCCATCCTTCGAGCCTACTATTGTCAGATGCAAATTATTATACTGTTTACAAAGACTCTCAAAGACATCCAATGTCAAGTCTACGTTCTTCTCTTTACAAATCCTTCCAAAATAGATTATATTCCAAGTGTCTTTAGGCTTCTCCGGCAATGTTGATGGAGCGAAGCCATCCTCAGTATAGTTTGGAAGATAGAAAGTATTTGTTTTCGACACCTCTTTAATCAAGCCAATATTTTCCTCCCCCTCAAGTGCGACCAAATCACAAAGTCTCATACCTATTTTGAAAAGGAAACGATAGAATTTTGAGCCATTTTCATAGAGTTTTTTCGCACCTCCTCCAGCTAAGTAAATAATAGTCTTATATCCGAGAACTTTCGAAGCCATTATTGCCAATAAATCGAAAGGCATCATAGAGCCACAATAGCACATATATAGCGAGGCTTTTGTATTGTGCCTATTGCATAATAATTTCAAAAAGTACACAATAGGGTCAAGAAAGAACCCCAAAAGATATATAATTCTATTTTTTATTTTATATCTATTATCGGGCCTGTGGCGACTATAAACAGGTACCTCATAACTAAGTTTCCTCAGAGCATAAAGCAATCTCCTAGCGGCGTTTTGACCACCACCAGACGGAGGTAAGTTAAAATCGCCAAAACTAGCAAAGAAAAATATTCTTTTATTCATATATCACACTTTGATAAAATCCTTTTTAATAAACTACAATATTATATGAACTGTTTACCCCATTCATACACCATATTAATGTTTGATGTAGTAAGGTGATTGTGTCGTGAAAGATGAAATATATATTTAAGTCCATATCCGAAATCCTCTGTGAAATAACGGCGGTGTGTATCAGGTATCCAACCATTAGTTGTCTCTATCATTGGCGACTTAATACCTTTAAAGGCAGCAATACTTCTTATCTTATTGCACAAAGATTCAGCATCATGGCTCTCGTAATATTCAAGGACTGGTGGAATAGCACTTTCCTTTAATCCAAGTTTGCGAAGTAGCGCTTGAAATTCATTGTCCATATCTATATAGAGTTGTGCTGCTTCGATAGTCCAATCTTCATAGAAGAAGCTCTGCTTTGGATAGTATATACCTTCTTGCCAATCCTTCCACATAGTATAGAGCCGAGATGTATGAAGAAGTGGATTACTGTTGGATAAGCTTACTTCATAGAAACTATCAAGCAACTTAACAGGGGTGTCAAATAGATGTTCCAGCGTTGAACGGAGTTTCTCTACATCAGCATAATTTTCTATAACTACATTCAGAGAGCTCTTGAAACCTAAAAGATGTGCCTTATGACCATATTCCTCTGTCCTTGCAATGAAGGGTACACGCTGAAAGCCAAAGGTTGGCTGGCTCGGTATCAGTTCATGGGTTTGGAAGAAGAATCCTGTACTTGATACGATACTACCAACAATAGTAGTTGACTTCAAATATGGCTTAATATTTTCTATTTCACTTCTGATATACATTCCTGGCAGGCAAAGTAAAACAATGTCAGCTTGTGGAATAATATCCTGAGACTCTTTGGTTACAACGGCTAATTTTCCTTTTACAGAAGAACCATCTGGTAGTGTTATTTCAAGTTGCCTTGCCCAACGTTCAGGATGACGGGTAAGGATCCCGACATTGACATCAGACTTTGCGCCCAAATATCCACTTACTACATGCCCGAGGTTGCCGCCTCCACAAATACAAATGTTCATTTATGTTGATTAGTTTATAGCGGACAACCTTGATATATGTTAGATTATGTACTTCTGAGTAGAATGAACCAACTCTATATTTTCATGCGGCTGTGCTTTCACTGCATCATAGACTTTGCTACAAATGTAAGCGTCGTGGAGCCCTAATCCAATATTATAGTCGATTATTCTCTCATTTTCCGACTGTCTACCAGGCTTGTCTCCTCGTAAGATGTCGCCTAGTTCTGTCAGGTTCTTGAATTGATTGAAGTACTTGAAACCTTTTACATGACCAACATCATCACAAACTACTTTGTCGAATACCATGTCACAATTCTGAAAACCTCTCGTATGAACTGGTACCACAAGTACACCGGGCTTAAAGATATTAACGTCATCAATAAACAACCCGTTGGCTTGAGTTATACATGAGATGATGACATCGGCATTCTCGAAGAGTTCTTTTGTGTCGTTCGCTATTGTAAAAAGAAAGTTATCTAAGTTCTTGAAATGCTCTATGAATTGTTCTGCTTGATCCTTATACCTTAACAAGCTAACTTCATACTTGCCATCGGGGGGGGTAGTAGAGAAGATAGACACATCATAGTTGCCCGTCCTGTATTGCCCAGTCCCATCAGTGCTATCTTTTTCACATTGTTTTTCTTCAATGTGTCAACTGCAAGTGCAGCAACAGCGCCAGTGCGCATGGTTGTTATATAGTCGCAGTCAATAACTGCAAGCAATTCGCCCGTTGTAACATCATAAAGCATGGAATCGCTCTTGAGTGCCGGAGTCCTGCCTTTTACACGTGAGACTATCTTTACTCCATATCGGTTGGTCTCAGGAGGAAGCAGGCAAGGCATCGTATTGATGAAGTCATCATTCTTTGGATGTAGACTTATCTTAGGAGGCAGCTGGCATTCAGGCTTATGCACGAAGCAGTGTCTGACGCTATCTATGAAGTCCTTGGGCTTTAGCCCAAGACTTCTTACTTCCCTATCTTGTATTACTATCATATCTATTATAATGATTTTAAAATGTTCACGAGTTTCTCATCGTCCTTACGGTCGCGAACTGCAAGACGGATGAGTTGCTTGCCGCTACCACCCATGTTACGCTTCAAGGAACAGTTGCTGATGATAACATCATGCTCGATGAGTTTCTGAGTGAGCTCGGCAGAAGTGTATTTATCAGTAACTTCACAAAGGAAGTAGTTTGCCTGTGAAGGAATAACACGGAGGTATGGAATTGTCTGCAAATCTTTGAAGAACTTCTCACGCTCCTCACGGAACAATTTACAAGCACGCTTATAGTCGTTCTCGTACTTGCCGAATATCTGCATGTAGAACTCGCCAAATGAGTTGATGTTCCAAATAGAAACTTCCTTCTTGATTCTGGCAATGAGTTCCTTATTAGAAGATACAAAGACACCAAGGCGAAGTCCAGGAACACCGTAAGACTTACTAATGCTCTTCATAACCATAAGATCAGGATATTTCTCCAAGATGTCATTATGAAGCAGAGTATTGTCCTCGTAACCGTCGGTGAAGTCAACGAAGCTCTCGTCAACAATAAGTTTGATGCCTTTCTCCTTACACCAATCAGCAAGACGAAGCACATCTTTCTTCTGAATGTACTGGCCGGAAGGATTGTCTGGATTGATAAGAAGTAGCAAAGAAATGTTCTTATCACCGAAGAAGTCCATCAGTTCGTCAACAGTATAAGAGAAGTTGTCCTTGTGGGAAATGAAAGGAACAATCTGCTCTGGCTTTAAACGGTTAGGATACTCGTCGAATGTCGGGAACATAACACCAACCTTCTTACCCGTGTGTTCCTCCATGACAACCTTGATAAGCTCAGCGGCACCATTGCCTACGACTACATAATCTTGCTTAATACCGAAATACTTGCCTGCAAGTAGTGAGTTGACAAACATTCCTGAAGGGTATTCTGTCAGCAATGTATCGAAGTTGGCACGCATCTCGTCACGCATTCTCTTTGTCGGGAAGTATGGATTGACGAGGTAGCAGAAGTCAAGCAGATTAGGGAAGCGCCAGAAACCGCCATAACGCTTATGATACTCGTGATATTTTGTTTCACCACTGGAAAATATAGTCGAAGCAATGTCCAAATCCTGTACATCATCAATCTCATACCATTTCTGATCCGGACGGATAGGAAGTGCACGAAGATTAGACTGGTGCAGATGGGTGATTACACGCAATACCTGCTCATAGTATTGGTTGTTGCCCATCACCTTAGTGAATGCTTCCAAGAATGGTACGTAGACATTCTGACTAAATTCCTTACTGAACTTATAGATGTTTACTGTCTTATAGTACTTGTCAACCTCCGACCAGTCGAAAGCCTCTTTTGGCACGAAGTTTACAATCTCGTTAAACTCGTTAATCTTAACGACGGTACCATCCATCCAAGACTCGTACTTGGCTACAAGTGCAAGGTTTGGATAAGGATTAACAACAAGCATTTGCAACATGCTGTCCTCAAAAATCAAGTCAGACTCCAACAATAACGTATCATCTTCGCAGAGTTGCTTCTTAGCAAGTGCCAATGAATAGATGTTGTTGGTTTTGTCATAGACTGAATTGTCAACAAACTCTATCTTCAATATATCATCATAACGATGCCCTATGTAGTCTTTGAGTTTCTGACCTTCATATCCTACAACCAGCACTAATCTGTTAAGATGCAGCTTAGCCAACTGGTTAATCACTCTGTCAATGAGTTTCACTCCATTGACTTCAACCATACACTTGGTGTTGTTCTTGGTATACTCACCAAGTCGCTTGCCCATTCCGGCAGCCAATATTATTGCTTGCATAATACTTGAATTATGATTATTTTCTTTATTCAGTTACTCTCTGAGCCTTGTCTAATCTTCTGTGACAATAAGAAATTAGAGAAAGTATCTCCAATGCATCTTGTTCTTCCATAGGCCATTCTATCTTTGGACAATGAGCCTCTGGATTTCTGAACATCTTACAGATACCTTCAAGGATTGCTTCGAATCCTTTCTGCTCGTCTTTTTGTTGTTGAGTCTTGTATTCATTGATAATCAAGACTGGATGGTTAAACACGTATGATACCAACTTAACACCATCTGCTTGTATAAAAGAAAGTTGTCGTATTCTCTCAAACAATCCTTTGCATGCTTCAAATACTGCGTGGAAATAGTTCTTGTCTACAAGTTCAGCCGTACAATATTTGAATATGACAGTATGTGCATTTCTTGCTTTTAAGTCAGTGAGAAGTCTATTGGCTCTTGTCTGTGCCTCTGTAATTGTTGTAGTTGCAGTTATTTGCCTATATTGACCATCAGGTTTTAACTCATATCCTACATAGCTTAATATTTCATTTATCTTTGAACGTCTTTTTTCAAATTCTTTAGCATCAGAATACGCTTGAGGATTTACCACATTTTGAATGAACCATAAGATTTTATTAGAGCACTTATTCTTATTCTGATTCTGACTTTCTGCAAAAGAGTTATACAATCGCTTCCACTTAGTATTCGATGGATCAACGTCTTTTAGACCATATTGTAATAGAGCATGACCTATCTGAGATCCTGTCAGACCTTCGCTTGTATCACCAATAATCTTTGCAATACGCTCTAATTGTTGTGGAGATAAGCATTTACGTGGAATCATAATTAGCTATTCTTTATTATTACGTCAAAGAAAGTTCCTCTCTCCTCCATATTCTTCTTTTCAAGTTTGTAACTCAACTTATGGAAATATGACTGCCTTTTCCAATCTTGCCATTGGCATTCATCATACTTATCAAAGAAATGAAGGAGAAGAAGATGTGGATTTTCATTATATGGAGGTATGCGTTTTGTTTCTTCAGGAAAATCCTTCATAACGATGGTCATAAACTGATGAAGCAAGAAGTAATCTATCATGTAGTTATATCGTTTCCAATATGCGGAAAGCAATTCTTGCGTAGCTTTAAGAATGAAGTTGTTCGGTTTAGCCCATATACACCAACTTGACATAAGAGTCGCATGTCCATCTGCTCCAGGTCTCTGAGTCTGATACACAAACAAAACTGATTGCAATATGACATTTGAAATAATTTCATCAATACAAAGTACAGTCGCATCTAACCATAGACCGCCATGCCGAAGGAGCAAATCCAATCGTAATATATCAGAGAAATGAGTAAGTGTTAAGCATTCTTGTCATTAGAAGATTTCTTGTCAGCTCCCCAGAAGTAATTTGAGAGCGTCAGCCATAACGGAATTTTCTCTGGAGCAAAAGTAAATGCTCCTTCAAGATAATGTCCAGTCTTTCGGCTTGACAGCTTAAAGTAGTGATCCTTTTCACCTACTGAGGATGGATAGTAATAGTCATTTACTCCAACTGTCAGCCACTTGTAATTGTATGCTACACCCAAGTCAACCTCTGAGTGAGAGCCATTGAAAGCATAGACTCCTTCTGCATAAGCAGAGAACCCTTTATGTTCATAATTGATTATGGCAAACGATGTAGGCGCATCGCCGTACTCAATAGCCCTCCACATATACTTTGTTGTCAGTTCCAACGAAACACTAAAAGGCGAATTGCTAAGCTTTGAAGGAATGCTGTCATTATCTGCAATCGCTTCAAGGAAAGGCATTAATAATAACAGCATTAAGAGACTCTTTTTCACGGCTCGGTATTTAAAGTTTTACCATGGATTTCCAATCATAAGGCTCACTTCGGAATGTCTGTGAGAACCAATTTGATAGAATTTTTATTACATATGCGAACAAGCATACCAGTATGAACATTATGAGTACATTGAGAGGGAAGATAGAATTCATAGCTCCTGTAAAAATACTTCTTGACAAAGATATATTTCCAGGCACAAAGCCCCTATCCAATAAATGATACGATGAGGCCATTTCTTAGCGTAAAATCCTAAAACACAATCTGTATTGCATAATTCATACAAATAATAGGTTATGCCTAAAAGAGGTATGAGCGTTATTATCTGAAGGTGTGCTACCCACGTCCACTTTACCCCAGCTATTTGCAGACCATAAAAGAACAATACGCATGCGAAAAGCTTAATTAAAGTTGGCAATGGCTTTAGTTTTTGAGAAATTGATGAATTATGTTCTTTCCATTTTAATCCAAGCATTGAACCAAGTAACATGAAAAGGAAATAATGACACCACTTGAAATAAGTGTTCTTGTACATATATATAATACTTGAATCAAAAAAGAACAAATACCATACTAGTACAACAATAGTGACGACCGCAAATACGCTATACAATCTGTTAATGAAATACTTACGTATCACCCATAGTAGAACGTAATAAATCATTATACATGTTACGAACCATCCTCCACCGTGTAGGACAATATCAACCATATTCGCATTCGATGAGAATAATGCGGCCGACACTAATGCCCACATGAAAACGGTTGGATAGATTCTGTTAATTCTGCGCTTATACCAGTTAGGAAAATCCATCTGCTTGCCGAGGAATAATGTGTATCCTGAGCAGAAGAAGAACAATACATCTCCAATCGCACCTCCTGTTGACAATGCCGTGAAAGGAGGTGGATATAACTGCTCCATATGTGAATTTGTTATGAAGAAGGCAGCCAGAAACTTTAGTATATCTATTGATGGATCTCTTTTCTTTATTGTTGTACTCATGACGTCAATTAAAAAAATGGATGTGCTTACATGGACTTATACGTGCCTCTCCAAACGTTGGAGCTTATAATTATAGCTGTGATTACCATCTTTTCTAAAGTCGTCATGATAACGTTCCAGGACTTCATGGAAGACTTCTTCATATTTGGGAATGAACAAGTCGTCTTTAACTTCAAGATGTTTGATTATCTCTTTTGCGAGCGAAAAAGTCTGACTCAAATCTGTCTTCTGACCATTGAAACTTGTACCCTTTATGCTTCCCGGAGAAACGTTGAGAATGCGGTTCTTGCTACCTGCTCTATCGAGTTCAACATTTACACTTTCGATGAAAAGAATTTCGTCATATAAATAAGGTAGCGCACGAGACGCTTTAACAATTATATTACATATATTCATGATTACTTTGTTTCTTGTTTTTTTATTTTTATAATTTTTGCAGGTATTCCTCCAGCAACTGCATTGTCAGGAATGTCATGAGTAACAACAGCGTTTGCACCAATACTTACATTGTTTCCGATTTTAAGACTCCCAAAGACTTTAACTCCAATACCAAAATCGACATTGTCGCCGATAGTTACAGGTTGTGGCTTTTCTCCCGTGTGCTTCTGTCCAATAACAACACCTGGCCTGAGTGTGCAGTTGCGTCCAATCTTTGCCGATGGCTTAATGAAAATGAAATCACCGGTATGGAAGATCGCTAGTCCTGGACCACATGTATTAGGGAATACAGTAAACCTCAGTTTAAACCCAAGATGTTTGTACCTATACCACCAAAGCAAGAATAGAATAGAATATTCTTCTTGCCCCCCCTATTGCAATTCATGTAATATTCCACATGCCGCAGAGCAACGACATACTTATGTATGTACCACTTCTCATTATGCAGTATCCAGTCTTTAAGTTTAGGCTTTTCACCCATCCGCTCTGTATCCTGATGAATATACTCCCGTAAATCTTCCTTTGATTGTATCATAATCCTAATTTTGTTTTTCTTTATAACATTTAATTTTTCTCTGCCTTGCAAAAGGTCTTTCGTTAGTTATCGAAATATCTTTTTCTACAGCGCTACAACGTCATTGACTCTTGTTTTACCTCATAATAATACTAACATCACCCCATGAAAAGTAGCTTCCTAACCCTGCAATGTGAGATTTATATGAGAAGAATACTCTATGTTTATGTTTAAGACTTTGCAATAAGCTTTGCTAATCTATCCCCATTTGATCCAGAATATCCTTTGTCAACTTTGACAATGGTTGCTTTTCTTGTTCTGCTACATCAAGATACTTACCCCATACAAAGTCATGGACATCCTTCAGTGTATGGTCAGAATGTTGGAAATCATCAAGTAGACTTGACATATATGCGTCATTATAAGAAGCAGCTCTTTCTATGATTTCAAGGACATAGTCCTTATGCATATTATACAATTACCTTTTTTTGGCGACGACAGCAGAGATGTTTATCTTTATGCTGTCCTTTTGAGGATTATCATCACTATATGAGTCTAAAGAAAAGAAATTGTCACTTACTGGAGCACTCATAGCGTGAATGTTTCTTGTAACAATATACTTCCCTTCGTCGTTAGATTCAATGCTGAAGTCATTACATAAATAGTATGTAACATCCTCATGTAAGCACTTAAGGATGTAATCCTTACAACCTTTCAGTGGGCGGACGGCTAAAAGCTTAAATGTTGTTGGATAGCAATTCATAAAATGAGTATAACTAATGTTCTATAATTGGTATTAGATACTTGTCAACAATATTTGTCCAAGAATACTCTTTGACTGTTTCCCGAATAGTATCGCTATCGAATTTCATCTTCATGATTTTTTCAATTCCATTGCAGAAATCCTGTGGAGTGTCCTTAATCAAGATACCGTTCTCTTGATTAATAATCTCTTCGTTCGAGATTGTAGATGTAGCGATAGTAGCCAAGCCTGAGAAAGCGTATTCGTATGTTTTAGTAGGAGGCTGGTACTGATAATAGTCTGTTATTGGTACATAGCTAACTCCAATATTACATTCGTCGAAGAAGGGTTGCAAATGATTATGTGGAACAAGACCATGAATCTTAATATACTTGTCAAGATGATTTGAAGCGACATAATCTTTAATCTTTTGCAACTCAACACCGCTTGGGTCACTTCCTACAATGTCATAAGTGAGAGTTGTATTAGGATACTTTTTAATAAACAGTTCTACGCCATTTATGGTATCCATAATTCTTCTGTTTTGTAGAGTTCCTACATAAAGAAGTCGAATAGCCAAGAAATCCTTTGCCGTCGATGAAATTTGATCAGCCCCCAAAGGGAGAAGGAATACTTTCTTGTTAAGGTTCATCTTCTTTATTACACCACTTGAGATAGCAGAGACAGAATTAAAAATTTTTGCGGCATGAATTATCTCACCATCAACACGCTCTCTTACAGAATTATCATCGCTTACGCATAATGTTCTTATATCAAGGTGTAACTTCCTGAATGGAATGAGTTTTCTTAGCAATTCAAATTTCTCGAAATAAATAACAAATATAAATCCGGGGAAGAAAGTTGCATAAATCGCACTAAACAATAAAAGAAGGACACCTCTCATCTTTTTGTTTCCAATGCGAGGTACGTATATGACATGAACTCCCGGAGTATTAATTCTTTCTTTGCCGTCGTCGAAGCAAATGTATGTTATCTTATAACGGTCATGGAGTTGCTCACACCACTTAAGACTGTCGGTTAAAGAACCATATTGATTATTATGGATAAAGAGAATTCTTTTCATTGCCATTGATGTTTTAGATTTTAGTTGAGGAAATCCCATAAGAATAGTGTCATTTTTTGAGGGTAGAATATGTATTTAGCATATCCATAGAGCCACCAAAGTAAGAATATGAGGAAAATCTTCTCAAAGAAGTTGGTTCTCTTTAGGATTAATTTCCTGTCCTTGATAATGTGAGCTAACGGTATAAACCAGAATATCATAATATCACCTCCCATGCGGTTTAGAATTTCAAGATTCATGAATCCTTTTTGAAGGAGAGTTCCTACTATGAACATATTGTAAAACGTTTTGAGCCAAGTATCAGCCTTAATCTTTACTATGTCTTTGTAGCCAAAGTATAATAAGGCTATATTTCCTAATGTCTCAAAGACTTTCACTATAGGATTTCTTGTGTATATGTCATCATAAGCATCAGCACTGAACCATCTGTCCGCATTTCCAGCATATTGTGAGATTTTTGAATCACTGTCACCTGAATTTAGAAAATCCATAATAGGTTGCAAGAATCCTAAGTCTCCTATATTACTAATAATATAGGAAGCGATAATATATGCTGGGATACTAAATACTAGAGGAATAGGTCTTCTGAATAGTAAATAGAAGAATATGATTAGCAATAAGATAAATACATTACCTGAATGGATTCCTATACATAGTATGAAATATAATGCGCAAAGTAATAATTTCGTTTTCTTCTTATGCTGGGCAAACATCAGTTCATAAGTGAACAAGAATACCATTGAAAATCCGAATGCTTGTCGAATTTGGAATTCTTCAAATGCCAATGTCGCCATCAAGGCAAGTGGAAAGACTACGTTAGCATATTTCTTAAACGGCTGTAGAAATACCATCATGCATGAGACGAAAACAAAAGCATAGAAATAAAATATGAAGTATCCTTGTACGCTTAATGCTTTCAAAACATGGTTGAACCAGGTAAAGACATACTGCTCTGCTTCAAGGTCCCATTGGTAAACATCTATATAGTGCATGTAGTCATTACCACGTGCAAATCTGGAGCCTGATATGAAGGTAAAGAACAATATCGCCCAAACGGCACTCTTCCAGTAATTGCCTCCCTTGCTAATATTCTTTCCGACAAGGAAGAATACCAGCAAAAGCAGCAAGTTTAAAACTATGTATTGTACTAGTGAATATGTAGCAATCATTTTGTATATTCTGCTGTTTTTATGAATTCTTCTAAGCTGCTAAATATAGCCTTGTGTTTTCAAGCCACATGGCGTACCCCCCCCTTAGCATCCTTTGAGCAAGCAGTTCTTCTTCCGGCGTAATATTCGTCTTATCCACGAAAAGAGGAAACTCTTCCCATAAGTCTGACAATTCAGGACGACGATGATTGCGATTCTCAAAAGCACGCACGTATTCGAAAGATTCCTCTATACATTTGTGCTTTCTTTTTTCAAAGTAATCATCTGTATTACCTATGACTCTTGCAGGAATTCCCACTGCAACAGAATTAGAAGGTATGTCATGAGTAACGATACTTCCTAAGCCGATGACACAATTATCACCGATTGTCACTCCTTTGAGTACCGTAACCTTCTGTCCAAAGTAATTATTATTACCGATAGTAACACGTCCGCTTGAAGGTAACAGCTCATGATACTTGTTTCTAAACAGTGTAGTCACCCAATCATGTGTAAGAAGTGTGAAGCCTGTGGAGAAAAAGTTATCATTTCCGATCGTTACCAATGATGGACGAGTTTCGTCTATGTTACAGTTCCACTGTATTACATTTCCCTTACCTATTTCGATACCACTCTTCTTTAAGTGTTCGATATACTTATCGGAATTGTTTCTTATGAAGTGGAACTTTATCTTCCTGTATAATTGTATTATTTTCATTTATCGTTTAAAATTGCAATTCTTGTTGTACTCCAATGTTTTTTATTGTGTAGTCTAATCCATGAAAGACCCTGTCTATATCTGTATCATTGGTAGTAGATGGTACCGCCAATGCTAGAAACTGTTTAGCTCGTGAGCAAGCAACATATATCAAACTTTGCTTTTCGCCCATTTCGTTGAAAGTGTTTATCCGCGTTGTTGGAAAGTCATGTATTGAGATGTTATTGCCTCTGCTATCACCAGACAGAAATAGTAAAACAGCATCTACAGACGCTCCTTTTAAAGAGTGTATGGTATTTGCCACATTTCTGTATTGACTTTTATTTATTATTTGATTTGTACAGCAACGGGTATATCAAGCTCCCCCATAATCTATATGAGAAGTATGTCGTTCTTTTGATGATTTTCTTCTTAATGGTGTCAGTCTTCTTTACCCAAGTCGCAGAATAATGGTGTATAGAACGAGTATTTGAAGTTATATTTAACTCTCCAGTATAGTAGTTCTTTGGACAGAAATATTCTGGAGGATATACAAAGACACCCGCTGCCTTATAAATACCATTACCTAATTCCTCTCGGCTATGTTTGTTGATAAAACGGGTTGTACGTGCAACTATCGTCTCAGTCAATTTACCTTTCCATGTATAAAGATGTTCTTTCTGATAACTTTCAACTATTTCTTTTATCAGGCCGAGGCCGGGGTTTACCCCCAGGCCGAGGCCGGGGTTTACCCCCAGGCCGAGGCCGGGGGCGACTCCTAACGTCGCCGCCTTATCCCGTGGCCCTTTTATGGATTGCTCGTCAGAAGCCTCGCTACCCATAAAAGGTCCACGAGCTATAATGTCGTCCATGTTACGAATCACCTCGACATCGGTATCGAAATATAAACCTCCATACTTGTACAGGATCCACATGCGAGCATAATCACTTACGAAAGCCCAATTCTTTGCATGGTATGCTTCTGCAACATAAGCGCATTGATAAACGTCGAAGTTGCTTTCATTCCACTCCTTAATCTCATAGTCAGGTAGGTACTTACGCCATGACGCTATGCACTTTTTAGCACTCTCTGGCAGCGGATTGCCACCGAACCAACAGTAATGTATAATCTTGGGTATCATAAGATATATGTTATCTATATTTTAAATTGAAATTGATTTCTGTATGACTTATACGACTTTGTCGTCATGCCACCTATAAATGTTTCTCAATTATGAATTGGCGCTTTTCATTTTGGTATTTCTTGTTTCAAACCTTTGTACATTTTCTGGATTGAAAGCGTGAAATTGGTTACGCTGATATGATAATTTTCGAACTTGTTGAGGAAATATATTGCTTGATCTTTGTCTTTTTTGAATAAGAAATAGCGAGTAAGAAATAATAAGTAGTATGCCAAAAAGCGGTTGTACTTGTACTGCTCGCATATTTCGGTCATCTTCTTGATATATTTGTCTGCTATCTTCATGTAATAAGCTTTGTTTTTTGAAATAACAACAACATTAGGCTCTTCCTTGATAGCCTCAGATAATTGGAGGAATGTAATAACCTCATCTATCATAACATTTATATAATGAAGTTGTTCGCGTAGATTACCACTATGCTCGCACTCATCAATGACCAGAGATACGATTCTCATTCTCTCACGAAGATATGTATCAAGGTCGTTATTATCCTTTTCCGAAAGGAAATAGCTTATATTCCAAGCATCCATTCTTAGCTTGTTTCGTCTATAAAGCATCTCTTTGGGCATTTCAGCCAATAGATTAGTTCTATATACCTGCCATTGAGATTTCTCATGATTTACTATGCTATTACACAGGTCATCAAGTGCTTTGTCGCTTAATATCTTATTTCTGACTTCTAACGCATCATGGTTTATGATATGCACTATGCTTGCAAAAGTCATAGCTGTCTTATATGAATAACTGCAATATCGTTCTCTGTCGTGAATAAATTGAATAGAGAATTCCTGCCAGCCATAGTCTGTTTCGAAAGCTATCCGGAGAATTTGAAGATCATAAAGCATCCTTCGTTCCTGTGATTTTAGCATTTCATGAGATTTATGGTTCAGGTACATAGCTACCTTAATACATTCATTCTCATTACCCTTCTCCTTATAGTACGAATAGATAAGATCGAAGTATGATGACATTTCATCAAAATTATTATAATCTCGTTCCTGTATATACTTTATAATATCATTTGCTTTCTTAAATTCATTATTCTGCGAATAATAATATAACAGGTCTCCTAAGGATTCGACAGTCTCAATTTTGTCTTTTATGAAGTAGTTTTCAAGTTTGTTGATATAATAAAGATACAATTCCTTGTCGCCACTCTCCATTGCCGCGGAAACCATATTGATATCTTCTACAATTAATCGCTTGGTAGAAACATTGGGAAGTCTCTCTATTTTTCTCAATGCCCTTTTCATTCCTTCATAGTCGCACTTCTGATGACAACTACAACAAACAAGGTGATTATAAAGCCAGGTATCATCAAGGTCCTTCAGAGCCTCAAGTTCTTCTTCAAGTCTTTTAATAGAACCTATAAGGAATAGATGACCTATTGCAGGAAGAAGGTATTTTTCTTTTTCCGATTTTAATAGGTCTATGCCTTTTAATGTGTCAATGTAGTGCAAATATACCTTATCCAGTTCATAATCCTTGTAGTGAGATAACAAGCGTCTGTAGAAAGCAATCTTTGTTGAAGCCGACATCCATCTTGGATGACGCAGTAATAATTTCTCAATTCCTGAATCTTCTAAAGCCACAGAGATTGCTTTATCATGCGGCAAGATGAAAAATAGGGACTGTATGTAGGCGGCAATGTATACTAAAAGTAAGACTTTCAACCACATATTTGGAATAACCAATATGAGTCCTAACAGCCCAAAGCAAATATAAAATCTCCATTGAACTCTCTTATTGGTCATCCAACCTTTACAGTTGTCCCCTATAAGTTTCATAATACCGCCTATACCAAGCTCAATTAACCAGATTGATAGTGCACCTATAGAAGAAAAGTTCTTTGATAATTCTTCTAACATCTTTTAGTTGGTTGGAGATTTATTGTTGCTATGTTAATTTCAAATTGACACATGAGCAAGCAATGTGAGAAAAGCACATTAATTTCTTATGCCTCTCTTTATTCCGAATCAATCTCCCAGCATGGTATCAATGATATATTTCGCTACTTCCCGCGGTTCCCATTTATCATTGTATTCCTTAATGACATCTTCTTTTGAGACAGTAGGGAGGTTCTGTATATCGGTCTCAAATTGTGACCAGTCAACTTTATCGTTTGGCAGATAACCCATCGGGACCGTTTCCACGACCTCCTTGCCGAAAGGCTTATACCACTTGATTGCTAACTTGTCGGTCATGATAGCTGTGCCAACAAGGAAACTTTCAACAAAACGGTTGGGAACGCTCATTCGATAACCAGAAATATTAAGATTGTACTGAAAATGTGATACATGGTCACAGAAAGCGGGTTAGGGCACAACAAGTTCGGCATGCTGCACGGGATTGCCTGTATCCGAATAGCCTTCAGTAATGAGTCGACCATCATAGTCAGAGCCTAATGATTGGAGTATCTTTGTGGCTCAATAGCGTTTTTCGTTTGGATGATTCAGCTTGTCTGTATAGTACATGCCGACAACCATCATGTTCTTCATTGTTGTAAAATGTCTTGTAACTACCTTCAACTATGTCGGCATCATATTTTACTGCTGCATCCATCATAGCTTCAATAGCACCAGGCTTCATTTTATCATCAGAGTCAACAAAAGAAACATATTTTGCCCTAATGTGTTTAAGTCCTGAATTCCTGGCGCCACTAAATCCTTTGTTTTTCTGATCAATGATAATCACGTTAGCAAGGCGTTCATACTTTCTGAGAATCTCACGGGAACCGTCAGGCGAACCGTCGTTGATGGCAACGACTAAGAACCTATATTTTGTCTGTTGGTTGATGATGGAATCCATACACCCCTCGATATATTGCTCTACTTTATATACAGGAACGATAATCTGCAGGTCGTATTCCTCCGTTATCTTGTTATCACATACGCAGCTCCCATAGTATAGGGGGGGGTAGCGGCTAACAGCGGTCCTAAATCTATATCTGTCTTATCATTCAGACAGACGGGGCGGTCACTCACCTCTACTCGTTTTGATAACACAGCACACAAACCTCGGCGCAGCTTATCCTTTGGCCGGTGGAGGGTTGTGGATAACTTATAGATGACCGCGAGTAGTATAGGGAGTATATTCATATTACTTCTTCAATTGGTGCCATGGTTTCTTAACTTTCAAAAATAATCTTGCCAAGCTTCCATTCCCCTTATTTAGCAGTAGACAAGCGATTTTTTCTTTTTTACGCAGGGATGAATGAATGATACTCTCATTTGAAATATCTTTGCGTTGAAACTCACCTGTACTAATCTTTCCAATGCGCCAAAGCCAAAAATAGAAATTCAACCATTCCGACTTTGCAATGATCTGATCCTCTACTGGTAATATATCTTCAAGTTTACCATAGTATTTCCACATAGTATCAATTATTTTTGGAGTGGTAGAATGAGTAATACTATCACTATTCCCTTGGTAATAATGATAGAAAGCCTCGTCCAAATACGCGACTTTTACCTCTTGATGTTGGAACAATTGTACCCAAATAAGGACATCCTCACAATAGTTGATTCCCGGTGTGAAACTTAATCCGTATTTTATGTAACAAGTTCGCTTTGCTAGTTTGTTCCATAGGCTGCCGTGCAGCCTATGGTACAAGACAATGTCTTCTAATACAGCATGTGGTTTCAGCGAAGAAGGTCTTTGTCTTATTAGAGTATCTTTGCCACTAATGTTAGTAGAATAAAAATCGCAGATAGTTACATCTGCATCATTCTCTTTCGCCTTCTTAAGCATATGCTTGAGCATCTCTGGCTCCACCCAATCATCTGGATCAGCATGGATGATATAATTACCACTTGCTATATCAGTGCCGGTCTGACGGGCAGTCGCTACGCCACCGTTTTTTTTGTGAATCACCTGGAAGCGATTGTCTTTAGCCGCATATTCATCACAAATTCGCCCAGAGCAATCAGTGCTTCCGTCATCTACTAAGATGCACTCAAAGTCTTTGTATGTCTGTGCCATAACACTATCAAGACAACGACGTAGATATTTCGCTGTGTTATAGACGGGGATGATTATTGATATCAATGGATTCATTATTCTCATTATTTTGTAATAGTTGTATATGGAACATCATATATATCACAAAGGAATCTGTCTATTGAACTCTTTCTCTTATATGACATAAGCCTTTCATTTTGAGTGGGAGTTAAGTCTGGGCATCCGAAGTTCTTAATATATCGTTTTGAAATTGCAAAGAATCCTCCACTATATGGTTTACTTGTTTTTTCAATGTAAAATCTGAATATTGATGATGACAGAATGATCTTCAACAACACTAATTCTGTGTAGTCATCAGACAGTATAGCAGACCCGTTATAGTACATCAGTTCCTTGTCCTTTGAAAGTATGAAGCGAGGTATTGAAGCCATCTCTGGGAATAACAGTTTGTAGCTATCGTTGTTTAATGATTGGGTTCGTCCATAAGCATACCATTGATTACTCGGCATACCGTCGTTTCGTTTTTCTAATGGTTCTTTGTACGAAACGAGATATTTGTATGCAAATGGATATAAAGTCTTGAATTCATTTTCTTCTATAAGAACAGGCATAGCATCTTTTATTTGGTATGGATAGATGATGTATTCAGAACTATTATTTAAATCGTCCTCATTTTTGAGGATATTTGGATTAACTGCCTTCCTTATAATTTTCTTTTCTATCGGGAATTTTATACCGTCTTTCTCCAAAATAAGGAAATCGTCAGATGACCCAACTGGCGTGAATAAATAAATATCATTTTTTAAAGTAGCAAAACCAGTTCTGATTTGGTACTTTTTATTTATGGGTATTCCTGTTGATTCTATTCTGTTGATAATCTCTCTTTCTGTAGAAGAAAGAAGATGCCATCCATCTTTGTCATTTACTTGCGAATACTCTATCTTTGAATAGTCTTCTATTGCTAAACTCGTAAGCCTTTTCCTTTCTGACTTAGTATATAATATATACCCCTCTCGCCTTTTTGTAATTGTGCATATACAAGTATATGTTGAGCATTTTCTGAAAATCTGCTCATCACCGAAATCAATTATATTTATCTCAAATCCTTTTGATGACAAGTATTTGCGAAATTCCCTACCATTGAGACTAGTAATAAATGTGTTGACGGTGATGAAGGATAAGATTCCATCCGGGTTCAAAATTTCCAAACCTATCTGGAGGAAAGCAAGGTACATATCAGCTTTTCCTGCAGATGTAAAGCTCCATTTTTTTAGCAAAGCCCTATTATCTTGCGAGATGTTATTTATACCTACATAAGGAGGATTTCCTAAAACGGCATCAATACCATGTTTGGCAACAATAGGTATTCTACTAAAGTCAAAGTCCAATGTGTTATGTACGAAAAGATTAAAAGTAATTGTCTCTGTATCTTCGCCGTTCCACAATGCATAGAGACTTAATAATATTTTCGTTCTCTGTATGCTATATTCTGCAATGTCAATACCTATAAACTGAGAATAAAGTTCTGCTAACTTTATGTAAGGATACTCTTTTTTTATTCTTTTAGCCAACGTAAAGAAAAAACCGCCACAACCGCATGATATATCAGCATATATGTAATCCTTTTTATAGCCACGCATAATGAGAATCCTATCAACAATATTTTCTCTTATGTCTTCAGGCGTATATACCGCACCATTGACTACTTTATCTGATGGAGATATTACATATTCAAATGCCTTGATTAACTCTTCAAAGTCAAAATTCTCCTTTGTTCTCTTCAACAAGAGTATAAAATCATCGACATAATGGCTTCTTTGAATTAAAGATTTTATAAACTTATTATTTTTGACTTTAATGCCATTAGCCAATATGAATGATGTTACCAATATTGAATCAACTGTATTAGCATCAGCCTTTGGTATAGATTCAAGAAACTGAAAAAGTTGCTTGTTCATAGACTCAAATATGGCAAATAAGTATTTTCCTTTATAGGAGACTTGAATTCGTCATCTTTATCACCAAAAATATCAGAGATTGACTTGTAATAAGGTCTGATAATTTTATTTGCATATTCAAGACAGAGACCCTTACATAAACCATTCTCGCATATTTCATCATACTTCTGCTTGTTAAAATTAGCAATAACAAGTATTGTTCCCAGAATGAAATCAACAGGATGATGAGCAAGTCTAGGACTGTCAAGGTTAAATGCCCTCATATTATTATCACCCTCTATACCTGACTCATTGAAATAATGAACGTGGTATAAAGGATGCATCTCTTCTGAGCCATCGCTATCTCTCAATTTGTCAATATGAAATCCAACTTTGTATTCAAAGGTAACATTTGGTTTTTTGTAATTTTCAGCTCTTAGTGTAGCATTAAAATTTGAATCATCAAGTCGTTCCACTAAGCCTTTTTCATCCCAGTTTTTAGTGCTTCCTTTAACTTGTGCACTTACTGACAATTCGCATTTCTTCAAATTAGAAGGGCAAAGATGCCTTGTAATTTTCGTAGGTATGATTAGATTCTCAACAGAATAGCCCCATCTTCCTTCTTCCCCATAAGTTTTAACTTCTTCTATAGCCGAGGTAATAGGGGACAAAGCGAAAGTCCTTCCAAAAGTATTTTGAAGAACGTTCGCAAACTTTTTCAAGTCCGAAGCAATTTCTCCTCTGACTTTCTGATCTAATTTAGCCTGATCGACCTTTTTAATCATCTTGTCTATTGTCTATTTCTTGTAAATCAGAATCTGCCCTTTCTTTCTCAGCAATCGTAAGCGACATTCCCATTTTCTCCAAATCTCCATTTGCATAGGCTATTAGGGAAGCATATAAAGGTTCTTGCCAAGACTTAAGATCATTGTCTTCTTTAACTACATACCCCTCCATAGGATCCAAGGGTTTATTCGTTGCTACGCATGTTGTCCAAAAGTAGTCGCTTTTACACAATGTAACAGGTTTAGCTGCAACTAAATTGTCTAAACTGGTACTGTTCTTTAGGAGTTCTATTCGTTTTGATGCTCCGTAAGAAGCTGGACCATTTTTCCCCGTTATTTCTTTAAATCGTTTTATGACTAAATCGTTCCAATAGTAGTCTCCAATATCAGATAGAATGCCTCCATACTTGGAAACATTGAAGAATTTTTTTGTCAAATTTTGCCATGATTTACCACTCTTTTCCATGTCTACTCCTAATCTTGCCGCCAATGTACTTTCATTTATTAAAAGTCCATTATGAGTAAACATGTCATGCAATACGAAGCCTACAATTTTACTTGCTTGAAACTTATTACCTCGAATAATATCAAATACGGAGGTATCCATAATTTCCTTCCTACAAAAAATTGACAAGAAATCTTCCGTATTTATTTGTTTTATCTGCTTATATGCCTTAGAAATACAGTCTAAATCTCTAGCGAATTCTATCCACTTAGTTTCAATAGACTTATCGAATATAAAATCGAACAGATCATGAGATGTGAAGTCTGTCTGATAATCAACATTACTGTTGATGTCTGTAGAGCAAAGAATTATTGGCTTTTCTTCCTCTTGATTATCATTAAAAGCAGAACGAAGAAATTGGGCAAGTGTTGTTGCAGTAAAGTTTACTCTATGTGGACCATTACCGTTAAGTTTCAGATCAATGATAACTCCATCATTGGCATGAAGTTTATCTAGTATCATACTCGTCAAAGACTCAAAGTTGTCAATTTCGGGCAAGCATTGGCTTACTTCTACGATTCCTGTGTCATTGAAGCCTTGCAGAAGGGTTTCAACAGAAACGTCCTTTTCGTCATCAATGTAAATATATTTTGATTTCATTGTTGTTTTGGTATTAAAATTCTAAATGTCGTCTTATAATCTTGATATGGTCGAACAACGGAGATGCTGCCACCATGACTTTCTACTATATCTTTTACTATCTTTAACCCCAGACCTGTTCCTGCATTATCATCTGTTACAAAATTATCTTTAACAGGTTCGGACGTCGTGAAGAAGGCATCAAATATTCTTTCCTTATTTTCATCAGGTATGCCAATACCTGTATCAGAAAATTCTACAAATATATTATCATCATCAATGCCGCACCTTATCAATATCCTTTTGTCTTCTGTCTTTGCTTTATTAATCGCTTTTTTGGCGTTTGTATATAAGTTGAACAAAATGGAAGCCCATTCAGACGGATGCATTGGAATTGTGTGTAAAATCAATTTCTCATAAATAGGGTCTTTTATATCAATATGTGCTCTTTCTGCATCTTTCTTAATTGTATCTATAAAAGAATTTACTGCTTGTCTGATGTTAATATTTTCCAATTCCCTATCTACATTTCGAGATATGGTCTTATCGAAATAAGACGTATAACTTGTGAATGATTTGAAGAGACTCTCGAGTTGATTAATTCTTTCATTCGTTTCAGCCTCTTTCCCATAGTGATTTCGGAAGAAAGTTATTGCTGAAGAAAAGCCAGGATAGAAACGTTTTATTTCATGAACAAATTCGCCAATAACCAGACCTGTTCCAGCAAGTATCCTCAACATATTATTCTCGTCTACGAGGTTTTGAACATCTTGCTTTTCTTCATTGCGGGCTTTAATGAGATTTTCTATTACACCTTTAGCTCTTTCATAAAATACAGCATTGCCTGTACCATTATTAGATGAATTGGCCTCACTATTTTGATTAAGTATATTTTGTATAATATCATTAAGGTCATTGATTGCTTTATCAACATTGACAGTTGAATTGCGTTTGCTCCAATCCTTTTGACCTGCAGTACCCTTCCTTCCTCTTTCTGAAGATATTCGTAAAACAGCAATGATTATTGTTCTATATAAATAATCCGTGAGTTCGTGGAAGGCGTCATTTTCTATTAATCCCTCGCGACTTGAAGTCTCTTCAAATATCGGTGCCTGCCTTTCTCCAATTTCAACAACGCCAAAGAAGCTAATATTGTGATGTGGTACCAATATCGTACGCTTGTTTGCGGACTCATCTAAGCCAAGCCAATCATTACCCTTTTCTCCATAAGGCAACACCCTAAATCCTTTTCGATATAGTCTTACACCACCATTTTCATCAGCAATTCCTCGGATAAATTTTAATAATTTTCCAGGTATCAGAGATGATTCATAAATGTAATAATATATTTTAGCGTGAATACCTTTTACATATTCAAAAGGCTTATTTTCATTGTCTTTTTCCTTTCCTACAAATCCCTCATCATGAAAGCCCAGCTGTTTACTAATAATTGACCAATGCCCTTGACCTTCGTCATCAACATACGTATCAATTTCTGCTAGAGCATATTGATAAATATTACTAAGCTCTGTATGAATTTTGTTTCCCTCACTTACCTTATCCTTATAAAAATTAACCTTAAACCCAGGATCCACGCTTTTATCTTCACTTTTTGAAAGAGGAAACGGTTGTAAAAGTGAGCTGATACTATTATATATCTTATTAATAATACTATCTGACCATGGATTTCTTAAGTCTAAGATTTCTAATGTAGTACCTTGATCTTTTATCTTGGGAACCTCTAATATTCTACTCTCTATAGTATTTAAATCCTTATCAGGACTAAATACCTCCCAGTTTATTTCTACTTGTAAGGCTTTGTCTGCATTATCTTTCTGTGTTGTTATAATCAATCTTTTGCCAATCATTTGAGCAGCAAAGCGACCAATTCCCTTTTGTCCAGCTCTAACCCTTTGATATTTATTAGAATGTGGATGATGAATTTTATCAGCAGAAGATAGACGCATGAAGCCATTTTGTAGCTGTTCTCTGTCCATGCCCTCACCATTATCACTAATAATAAGAGTTCCACCAACATTACTAGTGTCTTTGAAAACCACATTCACCTCAGTAGCATCAGCATCATAGCCGTTTTTTATAAGTTCGGCAACAGCTGTCTCTCTCTTACCGACAAGTTCGACTCCTAGGCGATTTACAATTCCGGCATCGACAGAAAACCTCACGTTGTTTTGGTCAAATGTTGACAACTTGTTTGACAAAGCAATGACTTTGTTATAATCAACATTTTCTTTACCTAACTCGTTGACAAGTTGATTACGAACAGAATCTTCAGAATCCGACTCGTTTGTATTGTTCATTATTTCATCAATACATGGAACGATGTTTACGTACTTTACTCTGTAGGCACTGTCCTTTGGCAATATTTCATTTATCTCTTCTATAAAAGCATCTGCTATTTCTTCCTGCTCATCAGGCTCATAATTTTTAAGAATCTTAGAATAGGTTCTGACTTTTACTTTCAAAAGTAAATGCCCTTCATCATCATACTTCTTCTGTGTTCCTTCAAGCTCAATGAAACCATTTGATAATACATCATGAGCCCATTCGTTTTTTTCTACAGGAAAAGAGTCGAAAGCAACTAGTAAAGCTTCTTTTAAAGCGTTTTCATTGGGAATACTATAATTGAAAGACATAATTGTTTATCAATAGTTTTTTTTCGAGTAAAAAATAATTAATATTGTATCAGATCCTGTTTCATTTTCGTACGGAGTTCCTTGCCATTTGCCTCAGAACGAGGCCTACCAAAGAAGTCGCGACGGATAGTTTCTTTGTCACGAGAACAGATCCTAGCTATTTCGTCAAGTTTCTCCTCACTATAATCCTGCTTTTTCTTTAATAGTTCGTAGACTTCGGAACTATGTTGCTTGTAACGCTGCTCTAACAATAGTGTACTTACGTTGGCCTTCATTCCTTCTTGAGCATGGAATAGTGGCGCACAATCCTCTTTCTTAACGCTATCCATATTTACTCCTATAGGCAGATTAGGATATATGAAAGTTAATTTTTCAATCTTAGAATCATACGGATTTGCTCCTAATGTCTTTGTAAGTTTGATGTGGTTGCAACCAGGGCAACTTGGGACAAGGTTAAAGAAGCACATTACAAGAGCAGGATATTTTTTCAGCTTTTGATTTTTCGTCTACCGGACAATAATAATTAAATTTATTCACCTTCTGAAACCTCTAAGTGACTGATTTCCAAGAATTTATTATGTAGCTATACATATGTGGAAACTTTGCAACAGTGTTTACTTGACAAGATTTTCTTTTAGCCATTGATCGGAAGCACTTGCTATGGTCCAAGCTGCATTTTTTCCACTTTGTATTACCATAAGCTTATCATTCTTATCAAGGTATCTCTTAAGATTATCACGAATCTGTACACAATCGCCTGATGTAACTACAGCCCATGCTGATTCAGAAATCTTACCCCAACGCGAATACTGCTTAATCGTATTAATTAAGTTGGTGTAGTCCCGGCCAGGATCGCACAAATCATATATTATAATGTAGCAATGCTCGTTCATATGAAAAATAATTAAAAAGGTAAATCATCTGAGTTGTACTCTGTAGTTGTAGATGGCTGAGATGTAGATGAATCTTCGTCTTTTTCTTCAATAATCAAAAAGCTCTTTTTCCATTCTGAAGCTTTGATATCTTTTAGTTTACCATCTTTATCAAATAGTTCCTTTGATAACCTTAACTCCTTAGATTTTTCAAAAGGTGAACTCTCCGCCTGAGTCCATATGTAATTCTCTGTCGAGTTGTCATTGTTCTCAGAAAAGTCCCAACCAAGAGATGCCAACAAGTTCTTTAGCTCTTCAAAATCGTCAATCCAAAAATTAAAATTTATATTGAGTTCTTCTTCTAAATGGTTCACAAGAGGATGACTCATCTTCAACAATTTTGATATTCCATCTTCCTTGCCTTCACTTGATTCCTTGAGGTAATCGACAAGACGTTCAAGAACTTTACTTGTATTTTCAAGTTTTGACACCAATTCTATCTCTTTTGTTCTAGACTGCTCATTTAAAGCAGACTGAAATAACCCCGCAAATTGTTCTTTTAAATATTTCTTAATATCAGCAGAGGTTTCAAAAGCCATAATATTATTATTACTTGTCAAGCCTCTTAGTTCGTCTATAAATTGATAGATCTTAATATTATCAACAAACCTGTACTTAATATTTGAATTCTCTTTATTCAAAGAATAGGTTTCATACTCTGAGTAAACATTTTTCTCTATACAAATATAAACTTGTCTGTTAAGTTTAATGGCTTGTTTGAGTTCTTCGTTACTTATACTCCATCTACTTTTCTGTGATTCAGTACCGAAGCGACCTCCAATGATAGAAATGAGAATATCCACATTTTGCACCTCCTTATAGCAAAAGTCCTCTAGAACCTTGTCCCTCCCATAAGGAATATTCCCTTCTTCATTCCGTACAGGCTCATAGCCTAAAGACAGTACAAAATCAGCTACATCCTCACGAGTTTGCTTCAAGTCGTAGTATGTTGAACTTATAAATATTCTTGGTTTTGCCATAAATGTATTATTTATTACCTATAATTGATATTCCTGCATCAGCATGCCCACTTTTGATTGCATCATAAATGTTATCGATAGAGACTTTATTAAGGCCAAATCTCCTTGGTCCAGGATCTGCATAAATTAGTTCGCTTTATTGAATGGTTACAAATAGGCCACAATGTCCATAGCCTTGAGTATCTCTTCTCTTAAGATCAATAATTGACATTATCTTTAATCTATTTAAGTTGTGCATTCTTATAGCTAAGATTTTTATGGTAGTTTAGTAACCTTTCAAAATCGTAATCGGATTTTATCTTATCCAAAATGCGTTTTACGACTCCATAAACTTCGCCGTTTTCCGTATAATCTGCCTTACATACGAAATTGACTCTATCTTCGCTAATTAGTTTCATTGCAGTGGAAAGTTTCTTCTCACTTCCATATACAGCTATAGAATGTCCGCCATGTTCTTTGACAAGTTTCATGCTTGGGATGTCAGTCTCTCCATCTCCAAAGTATATCATGTGCGAAAATGGTATTGGCCTTTTATTCAATGGAATAAACTCATTGATTTTAGTCGTGTCACTAACTTCGTTTATGCCTTTGTTAATTTTAAAGAGGAATTGAGTCTTTGTAGTATAGTCTACGGCTACTGCAGGCCAATAAGCTATTCCATCAACATTATAAAGATAAGAACATGCATAGATATTCTCAAACTTCTTAGCAATAGGAGTTCCCTCTATCATTTCTTTCAGCCCAGATGAATTAATGAAATGTTTTATATAAATTCCATGATTTTTAGCATAATTGTTTATAAGATCAAACCATTTTTCAACACCTGGAAACAACTCGATTTGTGAGCCAAAATGACGAAAAGAATCTCGCTTTAATGATATATCATTGTTCTTAGCTGCTTGAAGCATTGTGTACATATAGCACAACACCTGTGATGCATCATTTTTCTTTGCCAATCCGTTACTTTGGTTCCAAAAATCTTTTACATCCTTGCCTATAGCTTGAATAAAACCGAATTCTTGCATATTGCCTGGTGACAAGGTTCCATCAAAGTCATATATTAATGCAACTGTGATTCTTTTACTCATAATTCTTTCTAAATTAGAAGTTGAAATTCCATTGATTATGACATGTCAAGCACATCCTTTTCATCAATATCGAAATCGTTTTCGCTATTCCATTTAGTAATCTTGTATACATGGAATCTTACGTTGTTGTTACTTATTGACTTTAAAACTTTTTTAAGATAATCTAAATTCACTTCTGGAGTATCTATTAACTTGAATATTTGAGAGCCTGCTGTAGTATATATGTAGGTTGCGATTTGCCCTTCTGCCTTTACTATTGCTTTTACAGCATAGTTTCCATAAGTGAAAATAGCTTCTTCTGCTCCATTCAAAGGAGCTAAATCAATAGCTGTATCAATAATTGGTTTTAATAGACCTGCATCCGTGAGAGTTAATATTTTATCAAATGTAAGTCCAAAATCATTGTTTATATTATCACTTTGAATGATTATTATTTCATGAGCCCTTCTAAGTGCAAACTTTGATGCCTCTGTAAATAGCAAGGCTTCTTCGGACGTGAGATTCTTTAGCAGCTCAATTGCTCTAAGGGAATATGAGCCGGGGGACTTTACTTCACCGGCAAGGAGTTTACCCCATATCAGTTTCATTTCTTCATCCGAAATATCCTGGATGGTGTTGAAAAATCTGGTTGCCCAATCTACACTTATCTTGTCTTTGGGAACTTCCTTTTCACCTTTAAGTTGGTTGGCCGCAATATCAACAACATCATCTATGTTTTTCTGACGTATTCTTTCCTGAGCCATTAAGCGATTCTGTATCCTAATATCAGACTCACTTAATCTTTCACGTCGTTCTATCTCTGCATTAGTTCTTGATCGTTCAGTAATTTCTAAGGCCTTAGCCTCTGCTTCCGCTTTCTTGGTAATGTGTCTTGGTTCATACAAAGTACCGATACCTTTACTAACTACCTTTATCAGCTCCGTAATGGGCTTTGTAATATTTAGGTTTAGGACACTTCCCATATTAATTTGCTTTTAAATTTGTACTCAAAAATATCATTGCTTTTTGTCGCTTTCCATTTAAAATTCTATCAACTTTGGTATAGTCAATGTCGGGCAGGGGCTTGTACTCAGACGAACTTGTGACGAGTCTGTCTTGTAAGCCAAACATACCCAGCAATGATGTAAAGCGTTCCATACCACGATCCTTGTTGCCATAGACAATGAATTGTTTATGAAACAATATGGAAAAGACGCATGCATGAAACGAGTCATTAATGACAAAGTCTGCATCGAGAAACGATTGAAGCCAATTTTCTACTGGTGGCTGTGGTGTGAGCTCATTTTGCTCTATTCCATTGACTGCAATATTTGTTATATTTATTCGTAGATTCTTTTGCTTAGCTATTGTAGCCCTTAGATCAGATACGTCACTGTTTTCATCTAGGACATAAGACATCAACGTGCCGGTTGTCCTTGATTGCCCCATATTACCACCAATAAGTTTGATATAATCATCACTGCTCAGTAACATAGTAGGATCCAGCACCCATTGAGCATCAATGCCAAACAGATACTTACAAATTTTAACGCCACTTTCTTCTCTTACGGATACAGCATTGAACAAGGAAATCGCCTTTCTACAATCCTCTATCTCTCTTTCTGGAATTTCTGGGGTATTGTTGCCAAAAGAAGCAGCATAGGCAATACGCTTTATATTCCATCCTGCTGTAAAAGCCAAGAATGCATTAGCCGCTCTCTTAGTAAACCACATGGACTTAAAATAGAGCATTCTCCATATTTGGTCGCTACCCACTACAATAGCGTCAATATCATCTTTTTTTAGGTCCTCAAGCTTCCTAACAACGTAACGGTGAATATATGCATTAATGAAGTGTTGAGTATTCTTTCTAAAATAGCGTTCCTTTTCGAAGTCAATTTTCTCTTTATTTATCAGCGTACCCTTATCTTGAAGGATATATCTCTTAATTATGCGCTTAGAGTAGCACAACGGCTTCTTCCAAATTGGCAATTCGAATTTTCTTAAAGGACAATCAAAGACAACGACTTCATGTCCCATCCGTTCCAAGACTGTCTGGAGGGCATAAGCTTGGAGGATGCCTCCGTAATTGGTATGTAGGGGTAATGTAAGTATTCCGATTCGCATAACAAAAGATAATCTTGGTTACTTTGATTGGTAGGTATCCCAAAGAAATTCGACAAGGGTTGCACTCATGCCAACAAGGAGTTTGGCATGCCGTGAATCCAGTCCTTGGAAATCAACTGCTCGTCCATGTCCTGTGCCGAATGCATTGCGAATTTCTGCTAATGGTGAAATCATGCCTTTAAGGTTACCATAGATTCGTTTTAGGCTATCTGCAGCAGGGCTTGAAGGATCTACTGACTTAGGTATAATGTCCAACTTATCAAAGACCTTTGAGACAAGTTGCTGAAATGTCCATTCTTTACCTATAGGAATTGAAAGCCCTTCTAAGATTGTTTTGCAACAGCTCTCAATCAATTCTTTAGCTTTCCCAATTGCTTCTGCTGGATATTGATCTTGAGAATCAATCATGAGTCGGATTTGCTGAGACATATATTCAGTAGAGAAAGACTTCTTGACAGATTCTACTATTAAGCCATTAGTTCCTACAGAATCATGTTTACTTAGAATGTCTTTACATCTAAGATATAACCTCCGATAGTTTCCACTATCATAATATAAATCTTCCTTCTTTTCCTGAGTCTCAATTTCAAAATTTGAGTATTCAGATTCGTAGTATGACATTAAGTCAGAAAAGATCTTATACACCTTATCATTATCAGCCTCATGAATGAAAGCTAAGAGGGATCTACCCTTAGATAATCCGTACTTGCTACATAAGGCTACACCAACACTATTCATCGTGAACACGTCAAAATCTGCTGTCGAGAAGTCCAATACGTATCCACCCCTATTGAATAGCTTCATCAAGCTACCTTTCTCTAATTCTGTCAACATGCCTTAGATTTAGCGTTTAAATTCTATACTTGGATAGCACTTGTCACAAAGAATCTTGAAATAATCAAATTCAGTATATGATACATTCTCAAGCATGCCGTACTTCATTAGATTGTACATTTTGGGGTAACCATAATCTGATAGGGCGTCGTAAAACAAGAGCATTAGCTCCTCATTACTCATTTGTGATTGCACAAAGTCATAATATTGTTTCTTGTCACCAACTGCATTTCTATCGATGAAGGAGAGAAGATGATAGAGATGCCTAAAGTAATGACCCAATGTGAGGTCACCATATGCTTCAATAACTTCTTTATACAATATATTTACTTTCTCTCGAATATGTTCAAAGTCCCAATTCTCTAAATCAGATTCATAAGAAAACTGAGACATGGACAACTTCAAATCACTATTCAGTTTGACAATTGCTGCATAGCCTTTGTATTCAACTTCTTTGTCTGTCCCAATAGGATCCGTTAATCTTATCTCAAAAGACTTGATGATATCCCTTTGTACGTTGAGAAGGCTAAAGAAATCCTGATCAAAGGCTAATTTTTGAGCTTGTGAAAATTGAGCATTTGAAAAATCTACCTGTTTTCTGTAGGTGATATATATCAGAACAACGCTAATCAAAGACATGATAGCACCAATGGTACCACCGAAGTAATCACCAAAGGTTCCAAAGTCTGCATTGCTATTCGATAACCCGTAATGAAAAGTACAGAAATAAAATAGCAGAATAGTTACAATAAGAACTATCAGCAGAATAATCAGTATTACTCTAAAGACCTTCAAAGGAGTGAATTTGAGTATAACAGAATGACTGGGGGGCGTTAAACCCAGAAATTCTTTCTTTCGGGTTTATTGCCTTATCATATCTCTTCACACTAGAAATACATAGAGCATAAGCCTTCTCTTTATCATTGAAATATGCGTCAAAATAATCCTTCGTTATTCCAGATGATTGTCGAGTGAAATCCCATAGGGAAGAAGGCTTATCTTCGAGAATTCCGTCAATTTTGATTTCGCCGATGATCTTCTTAATCGGGGAAGATGCATACAGGAAAATCTTATCTATAGGCTTTTTGAATTCTGTCTTTCTATATTCATACTTTTTCTGTCCGCTCAGGATTTTAAAAGCGAATTCTGGCTTAATCGATAATATAACGTTCATCTACTTCTCCTAATTTTAGAATAGTATTAAATTGAGGGTCTGTCAACTTAAAGAAGCCCCAATACATATTAGTCGGGATTTTTGCTAATTCTATCATATCTTTGCGGATGACTCTCTTACCAAACGCTACATTATATAGCATTTTAATTACATAACAGGTGCTTTCTGCACGATACCATTTCGAAAGATCATCTCTATTGAAAACCGAGTATTTATTGCAGTAACTGATGAAAGACTCCTCGTCTTCGAAATCATAATTTGTCTTTAATTCGAATACTGTGCACAACGAGGATGCAACACTTCTATACCAGGCTTGTCCTATCTTATCAGAAGTCCTATAGATAATTAACTTATCGCCTTTCTTCAAGTTGCTTACCCCTGGCATCCAGCAAACATAAATTTTAAATATGCTATTTGTCTCAGAAACATCCTTTAGAATGTCGAACTTTTCTGTTTTCAGAATTGAATCAGAAAAGAGTTTTGTATGGTAAGTCGGATAAATAGAAAGTACGTATCTTTCCCCTTCTTTAAGGTCTACATAAGGATAATCTTTGATAATATCATCATTTATAGTATGTAGGACCCTAACCAGAACGCATTCCTGCCTTCCATGGTCATGCTGTATATGGCCACGTTCGATGAATCCGAACTTCTGAAAAAACAACTTAAGATATCTCAGTTCTTCAGTATCATCGAACATCGTCACATAAATCTCTTCACAATCTTCTTTAATAGCTTCATCCAGTGCTCTTTTGATGAGCCGCTCCCCTCGAGACGTACCGCGGTGCTCAATTTTGAAAGTTCCTATCTTCAATCTTCTTTTTGCTGGGTGGACGCCTTCAATGAGTGTTAGAGGCTCGTTTTCGACTTTCAGATATAAGAAGTCAATAATCCTACCTTCATTGTAATATACATAAGCAACGGCACCGGAAGCAGCCTTCTTTTTAAACCAGTCGTTAAAACCAGAATAGTTATCACGCAGATTATCGAAAAAAGGATCACTCAGTTCTATGTCGCTAAAATGTTTCTGTACTAAATTGTCCATATTATTTTCTTCTTAGGATTGAGAAACCAACAAGCATTAGGATTGCTAAAGAAATCCACCATTCGCAAGGTATTTGTGCATACCAAGCTTTCTCCGTAGACAAATTAGACCTAAAAGACGGAAGAGCAAAAAGGAAACTACAGATAATATTGGTTCCTATGGCTAATAAAATTTGATTATTTCCAATGATCTCATAAGAGAAAGTGGTATAAAATGAATATGATGTATTTCTAGACTGTTTGAGGAAAATAATGACAAAATCATCTTCCTGCAATTCTTTTATGCCTGTATATCCTGCAAAAATATCCTTTTCCAACATTCTCAGACTCTTAAACCTGTTGGAATCGTAGAAATCCAAATCATAATCGTCAGGAGTTACATGAAATACAAAAACATTTTTAATGTCTACGAATTCATCTGCGTTTACCTTCATAATAAGGTCATCAGGGATATTCCTCCGTTCATTTACTTTTAGATCGAAAATGAATGACTTCTTCGTGATACCTGATCGTGTCTCAGCTATTGTAGTCAAATCTGTTGCTATTAGAACTCGTATGTAAACATTCGCATCTATATTCTTTGTATCTATGATGAAATCGATTTGAGAAGCATCTGCTGAATTCACTGTAAAATTTGCAGGGATAATAGCTAGACATCCTCTTTCTTTAAAATGCAATAATTTTCCTCGCTTCGCATCTCCTCCGATCATATCTGAGGAAGCTATTACATCATTGAAAATATATCTGCTGTATTTCTCATTGCATAATGTTTCGTGAAGACTCTTTATTTGGCTGGATTCTACTTCAAATGGTAGATGAACTGACAATCTAAGCTTGTCTGAGTCAGATGGCTGCGTGTTATCGATTTCAAAGCCTAATTCGACTTTAGTCTTTGTGCCATCTTTAAAGTCCCATGTACAGATATGCAATCTCTCGACTACGACTTTATCTTTGCTATAAAGATAAATAGAATTCTCCATATTCTAAAATTGTATTGATTGTCTGTAATCTTTTCTCAATACCCCTTCGTAAATATCTGCATAGTTTTGGAGCTTAACGACCTTGATGCCTAATTCTTCAAAGAAGATGCGCTTGCCGTGTTGCTTCATATCACGATCTTTCTCGGTGGTGATATACCAGCCTTTAAGATCTTTGTAGCCTTTTCGATCAATCCACTTCTTTCGCTCTATAAGCAGCCAGCGGAGGAAGGTCTCGTCCTCGTTAAGAGACAAGCCTATGATACAGAGAGAACTGTTGAGGAAGATGTGAAGCCAAGTGTTGTAACCAGGCCAATATGCTTGATCTTTGGTTTCAAAGTTATCGTAGTCGTTCTTCTCATTCTGTTTATGCAGGAAATTTGTTCTTGTGAAGGCAAGTTGAGCCATATACTCTGTGAAGCTCAGTTTAATGCTGCGCAAATAATCGAGAGAGCCATTAATATGCCAGACTGCGAAATCTGAGAGTGGATTTATAATCTCTTTCTCGGAATAGTACCTGTCCCAAGGGTAATAATCAGACATCGCTCGATAATGCCTCTTTAAGGGATGATTCAGTATATACTTGTTCAACCCATAATTGATGTTGTTATCATAGTTGGTAGTCAGTACCGGTTGACCCCAATGCTCCAAGTAATTCTGGATAGTATCATGCTTAGGAGTATGGGGCATTGACACGATAGGATTAACTATTGCTCTTTTTAGTTCGGACGGATTTTTATAAGAGTTCTTCAACTCTAGTATATCATAAAATTCCGTTAGCGTGATGCCCTTTTTATTATTGAATGTTTTTCCTGATATACCATTCCATGCCTCGCTCAGAATTGAATCCCATGAGCAATCATTGTTACCTATCGAATAGATATTGACACCATTGCCGATAAGGAATGCGAGATGGTAGAGATTATCTTGAAGCTCTTGCCTAATGTCTTTAATTGCGTCTCTCATACAGATTGATCTTCATCTCATAGCCTTTCCAACTTGAAGCCTTGCTCCTGAAGGAAACTGCTTTCACTTCATATTGAGATTTTGAGACGGGGGTCACCCCGGTTCGTCGGATTGTTCTTTGGTTGAGGCGTTGTGATTTACCCCCCCCCTATGCTCCTGCCAAGAAGAATGCGCTTCACTATTGATTTGAATCGCCAATAACACATTCGGAGTTGTTGCTTAAGCGTTGGTTTAAGTTCGTCATCAATCAGTTGTAACAAATCTGGAGCCTGGTCTAGTCTCTTAAAGAATCCCTGACGATGATCATGCGCTCGTGCACTATGCTCTATAGCAGGGTTATGAGCAAAGGCGTCTTCATAAGCAACCACCTCGGTCTTTACCTGAGCATCTGCAAATATCTGCTTTCCCTTTTCAGTATGGACGAGAACGAGACTTGTGCCTTTGTCATCGTCCATCGAGGGCAGAACTGTCTCTATACCCCAGAAATCGCCAATAGTAATATCGCTTTGGCTGCGCCCACTCTTAGCCTGACAGTTGTAGCAAGACGGGCGGAGTATCATATCGGAGAGGAAAGCACGCATATAATGGTTATCCCCATTATACGAACTTATTGTATAGGATTTGTCTGACTCGTTGTAGCTCAATGTGAAGTTAAAGCGCTTCCAGCCTTGTGGTTTGTCCCGGAACTTTATGTCAGAGATTGCACGCTGGCCAGCTTCTGAGACTTCATCAAGATACATTTTCCATACCTTAGGACTGGGCACGCCGTGGCATACAAAGTCAACAGCAAGCAGATTGTCATAATCCTTACGTAAATAGTGTCTCAGTCCTGCTATCTGACAGGGAGTGCCACTGAACAACACTTTACGCCCTTCTTGCAGATATTTCTTTGCAAGGACTAGGGAATTGCCCATTCTTGCCTGCAGATATTTACTGCCGCGGAAAGCCGCCAGACCCTCAATAGTCTCGGTAGGTACTATTTCGACCTGCCAGTCATCGGTGAACCTTGCGCCGAAAACGACTCCACCTTCACCTATCACTTTCTCTGCTAAGATAGTAAATACACCGCCCGAGGAACTCTCTCTTCTTATCTTCTCATTTTTATTGAGGGCAGCGTAGACGCTCTGAGGCTTTCCTTCCTTTGAGGGATTATGGAAGGGGCAGACTTTGACACATACCTGGCAATCAACGCATAGATTTGTATCTATCTTAGGGTAAAGAAAGCCTTCGCTATCCTCAACCATTGTAATGCATTGTTTCGGGCAGACAGTCTTACAGGCTGTGCATCCACAGCAAACTTGATTGCCTTTATTCTCTATGAGATCTTGAACGGTCATAACTTATTTGATGTTCTGTTGGACTGAAGTAGTGACTAAATATTGCCACTTGCCTTTCATCTATGCTTTATGGAATTTGTGATATACGGCTACAACTCTCTCCTTAATGACGACTTTCTCATCCTTACTCGTTCCCAAGAAATAGGCTGATGCTATGGTGCTGATTACGCATAGCGTACACACGACAAGGAAACTAAACAGATTGACTTTCATTTCATTGTAAGCAAGTAATGGTACTATGGAGGCTACTATGGCTACAGCCAAAATAGGTAGCACAACTTTTCGTGCGTATGTCATCATAGGAAGGTCTATGAGATTACGCATCATGTAGACTCGTGTAATCTGTGTTATTATGGCTATGCATCCATGTACGATATAGACACTCTCAGGATTGCCACCGAGTTTCAAGACGACGTATGCTATAGGGACGATGCACAAAAGCAGCCCTCCACAAACAGCCTGGTACAACTTAACCTTACCGGTTGCCTGGTTAGCGACGATATAAGGATTGGCGAGTGTCTCTGTCAGCATGATGAAGGCAATTAACCGAAAGAACCAAACAGTATGCTCTGGTACTATGCCGAGCCAAACATGAAGGATTTGATTTGCTTCTAATGATACCGGGAGGACTATCAGAAAAAGGAGATAGAAACAGAACTTCGAGCTCGTAAACATCAGTTTATGCATTCTGTGCAGGTTCTGCTGAGCATACGACTTTGTAATCTGAGGGTTTACAGCCGTCTGTACATTTGCCACAAAGCCTTGGATGACGCCCTGCACTTGAACTGCAATGCCGCGGGCTGCATTTACAGCCGGACCAAAGAACATGTTTAACAACATATTCAGACCCTGCGTAAAAAGGACAGCTGCAATATTTCCCCAAAGGCTCCATCCGGCAAAACTTGACATTTCTTTAAACAGTGTTTTGTCTATCTTAAAGGAGAAGTTCACCTCAGAAAAATGTCTTTTACAATATATGTTGTAGATAAATCTGTCTAACAAGTTTACGCATAGGAATAGGGCAGAGTAGGTTATCAACTTGTCAAAGGGAGAGATGACGAGCATATAGACTATTATCAATTTTAGGAAGACATCCATTATTGATATGTAGGCAAACGCGCTCATTCGTTCATGAGCTATAATTGCAGCATTATAGGGCAGGCTTATGATGCTCACCATACTTGCAACGATAGAGAACTGATAGACCCACATGGCGGCGTACATTCTGTTCTCCGGTATAACGAGTTTATTCAGTACAAACCACAGCCCGACCGTTTCAGCCAGGATAAGTATAAACAGAGCTATGAGCACATGTATTTGCATGGCCGTCCGGAAGCTCACCTTCAGATGAGCTTCGTTGCCCGTAGCGATGTCTACATTCAGATATCTCTGAGTCGCGCTTGCCATTGCTCCGTTCAGAAAGCTGAACATCGCCACTACACCTCCGACCACGTTGTTGATACCATAGTCGGTTACGCCAAGCGTCTGCAATATGACGCGCGACGTGAACAATGACACCGCCATGGTAAAGAACATGCGGATGTATAGCATCACAGTGTTCTTGGCAATGCGTTTATTATTGTCGGATGTTGTTGACATCGTAAACTTATTTATAAAGAAGTAGCTACGGCAAAAGATCTATTCTCACAATTCTAAATAAGAAAGAATGTATCCTTTGGCGCCTGCTTGAATGTTTATTAAAATCTCTACTCTTTGAGAAATATGTTATCCTGATACCAAATATATTCAACTTCGGACATATCCGGTATCAGGACTAAAAGCAAACTATTGCATGTATCGTCAATACGTTATTTTCGCTCCGTTATTGCATGGATTCGCAGGCTTATTGCATGTGTTCGCGGCGGGAGCGGAGGGCATGCTCATACATCGTTATCGCGCGGCGGTGGAGGTCGTCCAGGGTGGCGAAATAATCCCTGGCCCGGCGGTTCAACAGCATGAAATCCACGATAAATATGCTCATAAATGCCGCTGCGCACTCCGAGGCGTGAACCGCAATCTTCGAATCTATCCTCAGCCGGAGCTTATTCTGGTCGCTGTGCTGGCAGAGGCAAAGATACGACGGATGGATCAGTTCTCCGAGATAAGTATAATCGCCCATAATGCTGGTTTTGCGCATCAGCATCACTCTGTCGGCGTCGTCCATGGTTACCTTTTCCAGACGCTTGCTCCCGTCGAAGCAGTACATCCACCATCGCCCGAAGTCTTTCAGCACCGCTTCCTGCGTCTCGCTGCCGAGCTTTTTGAAGGCCGGATTGCACGTTATCCTGTCCCGGCACGCCGCAATCTCAGCCTCCGCATCTTCGGTCCCCTGAGGGGTCACATCCCACCTGATCTTCGTCGGGAGCCTCAGCCGCTCCGTCTGGCCCCAGGCCACAAACAGGCTGTAGAGCATCTCGCGCTGATCCTGGGTCTCCGGCACGACGAACAGCATATCAAAGGCCGCCATAGACTCGTACATAGTCCTCACGATGGCTAACAGCGCCGGCGTATCGAGCACCGCCCTGCCGTTGCAGCCCGGCTTCTGATAACCGGAGCCGTCCAGCAGCTGCAGGAAGCTGTCGCCCTTACTGTACATTGTCTGCATCCAGAGGCGGATGTCCCGCTCCATCGACGTCGCCGCCTCCTGCTCCTCGCCCCGATTTATCAGGGCGGCATATAGCTCCAGCATCATCCTCAGATAGCGCTTGCAGTCGCAGATCGTCTCAAACTTAGTTGCCTTGAAAAATTCTTTTTGTGTCATGGTATATTTGTTTTTAATTATTGTAGCGATGCAAATATACCTCGTCCGCCGGGGGGACTGACGACATTAAAGTTATTCTAAGGCAGAATAAGGATGTTTCTGAGATTGATTTTTTATTCCTCTTCGCCATCTGCGAGGGGCATGAGATCCTCCGCCTTGATCTTCACCCGGGCGGAACCGAGGTAGTCGATCACCACGGTGAGATACTTGGCGCCGTTGGCCTCCCTCTCCACGATGCCCGTCACACCGGCGAACTTGCCGAAGCGGATGCGGACGGGATCGCCCTTGCTGAACTTGTCGGAGGTGAAAAGCACATTCTCCTCGTCGGCCCTGGTGAGGACCGCCCGAAAGTTTGCCAGCTGCTCGTCGGGAATGACGGCCTTGGTGCGGGTGCCGGGGATGCGCAGGAAATGGTAGATGATGGACAAGCGCTCCAGCCGCTCGGTGTCCCTGAGCGTGCAGCGGATGAAGATGATCTGCGTGATGACCACCTTGTCTATCAGTTTGCGGCGGTCCGACCACTGGCGCCACACCTTCTGCGTCGCGACATATGTCTCGTAGCCCGCGCGGGCGATGTCCGCCGCCACACGCCGCTCACAGTTGGGCCGCACATAGGCCACATACCAGCCCATCGACGCCGCTCTCCGCCCCTCTGCCTGTGCGGCAGACGGTTGTGCAGGAGATGTTTGTGCGTCGCTTACCATTCGTTTTCTATAGTTATTTCAAATGTTACGCAGATGTCTGTGTATTTCTTTTAGTTATGTCAAATCTTGTCCGCCCGGGCGGGCCCGCAATGCGAATGCGGCCCGAACGCCGCGGGATAAAGCACCGCTTCCGTCTGTCCCATTGGCAGATGGTCTCTGAGGAGAAGGTTGCGTGGCTTTTACCATTTGCTTCCCTCCTTGATTCCGATTGTGGGGCACGCAGTGGCGGGGCTCTTTTCTCCTGCTCTTGCGACGCGGGCGGTGCACTTCAGGCCTATGCCTTGGTCCCGTCGCGGCGGCAGCGTAGCCATCGCCTCACACATGTCCGGCAGAAAGCGCCCCCATGCCGCGTGCAGGCGTCTGCCTGCCTCGCATGCATCCCTATATCTCGATCTTCCGCAAGCCTCGCAGTCCGGGCGACAGCCTGCGATTCTTCCTGAGCGTCAATCTCACAATAGGGACGCAAAACATCCTTTCAGCCGATGCAAAGGTAACTTTATTTATCGAGTAAACAAAGCGGATAAAAGCGCCCGCGGCTATTTTTTTCATTATCGCGCAATAAGTGAACTACGGCGGGCTGACAAAGGCGCTCGCCGCCGCGACAAATAGGCTGAACGCTACTTTGTTAGTTCGGGAGGAGAGGAATTAGGGGATGCTAATACCAAGCCGCCGGATGTCGGGAGCAAGAAGGATCATTCTGATTAATGAAAAGTTCACGGCAGGGCGAAAATCCGGCCTTCTGAATGCCTCAGGAATGGCAATGCTTCAGGGGAAGAATCCCGCACGCCCTGCCGCTGGAACATCATCGCAAAATGAGCAATTTCAGCTGTCTCGCAAATGGCATTCCCCACACTTCAAAAACCCTCCCGCTTACGAGGGACCTCACAAAGTACATGAGGGAAACTACATTTGAGATGTTTCAAAACGTCTCAAATGTAGTTTTAGCCCTTCGCAGTGGTTGATTATCAGATATTTGGAAAGGCCGCAAAATCGCCTTGGGGTGGTGCCGTAAGTACGGACAAGAAGATTGTTGTGCGCGGACAGGAAGATTGTTGTGCGCGGACAGGAAGATTGTTGAGAGCGGCGTTAACTGGGAGGGCCGCTGCCCCCAGCGGCCGCATTCCGCTTTGTAGGCGATTAGACTATTATGGCAATAAGATCATCGTGTTTCTTTGGTGCTTCTGTGTTTTCTCTTCGCCATAATTCCTATGCAGCGCGGCCCACTTGCCCAAAAGGCAAAGCGCGAAGTAACTTGCGATGCAATAGACTCACGACAGACGGAGAAACGCATAGAATATTATGCCTCTCTATGCCTTATGCAGCGGCTGCGGCCGCTGAGGGCAGCGGCCCTCCCAGCTAATCTTTCCTCTTATCGAAGTCATCATTCCCCGACTCTGCCAATATATCTTCGCCATTCGAAAATGGCGCTCTTTTTCCACATATAGAGAAAGGCATTCCCCACACTTCAAAAAACGCTTCCGCATGTGGGGATTCTCACAAAGTACATGAGGAAAACTACATTTGAGATGTTTAAAACTATCTCAAATGTAGTTTTGACCCTTCGCAATCGTTGATTATCAGATATTTAGAAAGGCCTCAAAATCGTCATTTCCCGGACCACGAAATGGGGCATTATGGATGACTGGGCTATCAATGATTTCATATGAATACACCTTATTATATATATGTATGGAGGGGCGGAGTCTCCAATGCTAAGGGCGATCGTTAGTATCTCAGTTCGCGCACTTTCTCATGCGGCGGCCGGCCGCGCTGCAGCGGCCCTCCCAGTTAAAAGCCTTATCGCACTTTTCGTACTACCTGCTAACTTCGCGTATATGTCTCGCGCCTTAACGCCGCGCATTAGCTCTTGCGGCGGTTGGCCGCTGAGGGCAGCGGCCCTCCCAGTTATTACTCTCTACTAATTACTCACTGCTCACTACTCATTGCTCACTGCCAATTGCTCACTATCCTCTGCTCATTCCTCATTCTCCTCGTCTGCGGCGGGCATGAAGAAAGCGCAAAGCCGGGAGGGCCTTGCGCTTTCTTATATTTTTCCTCTTAACTTAGTATTCCCGAACACCCTGGCTTGGAGAATTCTCATTCTCCAAGAGCCTGCGAGCGCGCAGTATATTATACTAACGCTCAGGGTGTACTTTTACTTCTTTGTGGCGGTCATGCGGTCCATGAGTTCCTTCATCCAGAATCCGCCGATGACAGAGCGCGCCTTGAAGCCCACCATGAGGCCCGTCTTGGTGTCATACCAGTCGGAGATGGGCACACGCGACTTGGTCTCGTTGACGTAGGCGTAGATGGGGTCGATAAACTTCCGGAAGGTCTTGTCGTTGGGGCTCATCGAAGCGGTCCACATGATCCAGTCGTTCTTGGTGTAGTCCTTGCGGCAGTCGAGGGGCAGGCCGTACTTGTTCTGGTGCTTGAGGTAGTAGGCTATCTCGCGCTCCATCACCTTGTCGGAGAAAAGCTTCGTGCCCCAGAGCTTGTCCCATACGATGTTGTATTTCTGGCTCCATGTGCCGCTGCGGTCGAACGCCAGTTTGTAGTGGTCGCCCTCCAGCGCATCCTTCTCCCACTTGGCGGCCATTTCGCGGGCCTTGGCGAGATACTTGTCGCTGGTGGCCTTGTCGCCCTGCAGCGCGGCTATCTTGCCGAAGGCAGCCACGCCCATGATGGCCTTGAGCGAGAGGTTGCAGTTGTGCGCCCAGTGGCCGGCGAAATCATCGGTGCAGAGCTGATTGGCGGGGTCCTGCCCGTTGGCAGCGAGGTAGTCGGCCCAGGTGCGGAGGATGTCGATGTAGGGAGCGGCGTAGGAGGCGTTGCCCTCCTGCAGACCTATCTGCGCCACGAGCGTGAGGATATTGCCGGCCTCCTCGAGGGGCATGTCACCGCCGTACACCTGCCCGTTGGCTATGGGGTAGGTGCCGAGGTCGTGCGCGGCAAAGGGCTTGGTCCAGCGGCCGCTCTGGCTGTAGTTGAGGATGCTGGTGATCATGCCCTTCTGCAGGTCGGGATTGTAGAGCAGGAAGAGCGGAGCCGAGGGATAGGTGAGGTCGACGGTGTTGACGCAGCCGTTCGAGTTGTTCTCCTTGGAGAAGAAGAGCAGATTGCCCTCATAGTCCTTAAAGAGCTTGTGGGCGGCGATGACGTGGCGGTAGGAGCCCGAGAGGATCTCGGCATACTTCACACCGCCGGCCTTCATGGCGTCGTCGTAGATACGCTGGTCCAGGGCGCGGCACTTGCTCATGATGGCCGGGTATTCGCGCTGCATGCGGCCGAACATGTCAAAGATGCTGACCTTGCCCTCGTGGGCCCAGTAGGCCTTGTAGCGGCGGTACATGTATTCGATATCCTCTATCTCGTCGTAGCCCATCATGGTGAAGCATGAGGCCTGCGTGGTGGAGCCGAAGTCATGGACATAGCTCATGAGGGGCATGGAGCCGGCCTTGCGGCAGACGATCTGCTGCTCCGACGCGGGCAGTTTGCCGCTCTCGGCGAAGCTCTGCATGATGCTCTTGGCGCTGCCGAGGCTCACCTCACCGTTGCAGGCGGGCATATAGAAATATCCCCAGTCGATGCATATGCCGTCGCCCTTCTTGGCGAGGATGGGCTGCTCGATGGTGCCGGCCTTGAGGTAGGTCATGCCCTTCTCGGTGATGGTGGTGGAGATGGTGGGCTGATTGTTATCGTTGACGGCCATCTGCGGTGTAGAGGTGAGCATGAGCTGCACACTGTGAGCCTTGCCGTCGGTAGAGCGCACCTGATAGGAGATATAGTTGACGGGCGATGAGAGCAGGTCGTAATCGTCTATGAGCGCCGGGGCTGTGAACACGAGATCCACGTCTACGGGACCGCAGGCGAGGGTGTAGTAGGTAGAGGTGGGCATCACATCGACAGCCTTCTGTACGGCCGTGGCCACATTATTGTCCTCGGGGCACGTGTTGCGGAAGAGGCCGAAATCGGTATACGCGCCGCCGGTGGTGTTGTGGCAGTGGGCTGCTATCACGTTCTTGCCCTCATGAAGCAGGGCTTTCAGACTGTCGCCGAGAGGCAGCTGCACATTGTCCACCCATGTCTCGCCCGTGTCGGCCACCTTGGTGCCGTTGATGTAGAGCTCAAAGACATCGTCGTGGGAATAGACCATATAGAGGTCGCCCTGCAGGTCGGCGGCGCTCAGGTTGACGGTACGGCGCACATAGAGGTCGCTATTCTCCTTGCTCCAGGAGGTATGCACAAAGTTCAGGTTGTCCGAACCGAAAGCGGCCTGCTTCGTCTCCCAGCCGGCGTCGTCATATGCGGGCTTCTCCCAGCCGTCACCGGGAGCGGAGAAGCGGACCTTGCCGCTCCATGTCTCCTCGCTGGCCATGGGAGCAATGCTCTCGAGCAGCACCTGACGCGCGCCCATGAAGCGATAGAGCTTGCCGTCGACACGCAGATAGCCGTTGACGGGCTTGACAGCGGGAGTCCAGTGAGTGGTAGGGCCGTCGGTGAGCCGGTCATAGGGCGACCAGATGGAGAAATAGGGATCGGATGTCAGCAGCGGCACCGAGGGGAGTCGCAACGCGGTGGTCTTGTAGGGCTTAAACAGCTCCTTAGTCTGGGCAAAAGCGCAGACGGTCATCAGGACGGCCGCAAGAAATACAGATATTCTTTTCATGTTTATAAATTAGCGGATTGCACTATGGTTACTGAATGCTTGCAAAGTTAGTAAAATAATCCCACCCGGCCGGCATTATCCTCCTCTCAACGACAAGCGAAGGTCACAATACTAAGCATGTCGCAGCACCTTGCGGAGAGAATGCGGAGGCCCGGCGGTGAGAATATGAGAGCGCGGCGATGCGGGATTGTCTGTCACACATTCCGCATCGCTTTTGCTGTCTGCCGATCGCAGCCTTCGAGGCCTGCGGCGGCGATCATATTCCCGCTTCCTGTCTATAGCCGCCTACTGCTGCGGCGCCGAGGGCTCAGCTTTCGCGCGCTTCTTGTCGAGCGCATAGAGGATGATGTCCACGGCCTGATCCTCGGTCAGGTCTCCCACATTGAGCACCAGGTCGTAGTTGCGGCTGTCATAGCGGCTGGCTCTGGCAAACTTCTTGGTGTAGGTCTCTCTCCCCGCGTCCACCTTTCGGATCACCTTCAGCGCTTCCTCCTCGCTGATGCCCTGCTCGCCGGCGACACGCGCTACACGATTCTCGATGGGGCTCTCGATGAACACTTTGAAATTGTTGGGCATGTCCTTGAGGATATTGCACGTCATGCGGCCGGCTATGACGCAGCTCTCGCGCGAGGCGATGTCCAGCAACTCCTCTTTCTCGATCCTGTACATGTTGGCGGCGGTGGCCACGGGCGGAATCTTGCCGAAGCGCTCCGAGAGATTGCCCCGTTCGAGGTATGTCTGGCTGAGGTCCATAAACCAGTGGTGCTTCATGGCCTTGATGCGCTCTATCTCGTCGATCGGGAGCTCCAGCCGCTTGACCAGTTCGACTATCACGGCCTTGGCGTAAAACCGGACACCGAGGCGCTCGGCCAACTTGCGTCCGATGGTCCTTCCGCCCGAACCCAGTTCCCTGTTGATGGTAATAACAAATCTGTCTGTTGTTTCCATGAGAAAGAATATTGTTATAGAAGCTATACGCCCTCAAATTTAATCAAATATTACAGATTGCGGCATGCAGGAATGCCGATTTTGCATATTTCACTTGCAAATTACGCCTTTTCCGGCGCATTCGGGGGCACGCGGAATGCTTTCCATCCTATTTCCGCGCCGCCGGACGCACACCGGGACATATATAATATGTATCGTTCGCATCGCGGAGCGTTACATATTCGCACACCTTGAAAAGCGTTCCGCATGCGCGGAACCTCACATAGGACCTGAGGGAAACTACATTTGAGATAATTAGAAACATCTCAAATGTAGTTTTGGCCTTCCGGAGACACTGTTTTTCAGATAGTTGGAAAGGCGGATTTCCGGCCCGTCCGGGAGTGGATATCATTCGTCTCCATCGCCACGGCCCCGGCGGCAGGGCTATTTCCTCTGCCTGTAATACCTTACCCAGTCTATCTCCATCTCTACGGGATAGTCCCCGGGTGTGGCCTTCCCCACCCACGGGCCGCCAATCTGCATGTCGAGGAGCAGATGATAGGCGTTGCGGTCGAAGACAAACTGCTTCTCGCTCTCCCTGCCGGGGAGGCGCGGGTAGGCGAAGGTGCGGCGGTCATTGATACGGAACACGAGGCTGTCCCTGTACATCTCCACGGCGTAGGTGTTGAAGCGCCCGCGGCGGATGACGCCCGTGGCAGACTGCGGCGGCGTGTCGTAGTGGCGGAGGACGTAGGTATAATAGGAGTGGACTGTCTGGTAGGCGATGCTGTCCGAGTTGAGGTGCTCCATGATGTCTATCTCGCCGCCGTCGGGCCATTTGCCGTCGGGCAGGAGCCAGAAGGCGGGCCACGCTCCCCTCGCCTCGCCCAGGCGGGCACGGATCTCGATTTTGCCGAGGGTAAAGGTGCGGCGCGTCCTGATGCCGCCGGTGAGGTAGCGCGCCGTGTCGCCGGCGAGGTGCCCGTTCCTCACACCGCGCAGCACCATCCTGCCCCGGCGGAGGGCATAGAGCGAGTCGGCGGGCGACATGTACTTGTTCCACGGCACCCTGCCGCGGCCTATCTTCTCCCACTCGGATGTGTTCATGGTCCGGCCGCGGAAATTCTCCTGCCACACCAGTCGCCAGCCCCTGTCGGCGCGGGCGGTGAGGGCTGTGAGAACAAGGAGGCTGAGCATCAGCGAGCGGAGGAGGTATTTGCGGTTCATCTCGTACAGGATTGTTATCGCGACAAATGTACATCTTTTTTCTTACACCGCCGCGCGCGCTGCTCAGGAGGCGGGAATGATGGCCGGAGAGCGGGACGGGATCGCCGGAATCGGGCATGCCGGTAAGCAAATGAGGGCCTCGCGGAGGTGTTTATGCTGATTAGCAGGCGGGAGAGCGTGGTCAAGTCACGCGGATTTTATATCTTAGTCACGCCGGGGACGAAAGCGCCGCTTCCGCTCGGCATACAGAAATACGGAATAATGAAAGACAGTATAATCATCGTAAGCGGAGGCATGGACTCCATCACCATGCTCTATGAATACAAGAATCAGATAGCCGAAGGTGTGTCCTTTGACTACGGCAGCAATCACAATGCCAGGGAAATCCCCTTCGCCAAGCTCCACTGCGAGCGCCTCGGCATCCGCCACCTCACCATTCCGCTCGGATTCATGCACGATTATTTCAAGTCATCGCTTCTGGAGGGCGCGGAAGCCATTCCGGAGGGCCACTATACGGAGGAGAACATGAAGTCGACGGTTGTGCCGTTCCGCAACGGCATCATGCTCAGTATAGCCTGCGGGCTGGCCGTGAGCCACGGCCTGAAGCGCGTGATGATAGCCAATCACGCCGGCGACCACACCATCTATCCCGACTGCCGCCCCGAGTTCATAGAGGCGATGTCCGGGGCCATGCGCGCCGGCACCTTTGAGGACATAGAGATCTTCGCACCCTATACAAACATCACCAAGGGCGAGATAGCCAGGCACGGCAAAGCGCTCGGCATCAACTACGCCGAGACCTGGAGCTGCTACAAGGGCGGCGAGAAGCACTGCGGCCGCTGCGGCACATGCGTGGAGCGGAAGGAAGCTCTCGCTTACGCCGGCATCGACGACCCGACCGAGTACGAGGAATAAGCCGCTCCGCAGGCCGCAGGCGCTATTTCTTTGGCCGCAGGCGCGGGCGCCCGTATCCTATTCAGTCCGTACAGAATATATTTCCGTAAAAACTACAACATATAATATCATGAGACATCGCGACATCTTCCCCACCCTGTGGCTCGCGCTTCTCGCGATGCCGTTCACGGCCGCGGCCGACCGTGTCGTGCGCTACGAGATCAATGTTCAGCGCCCCGCGCAGATAGTGGAACACTTCGGCGCCTCGGACGCGTGGACGGATGAGTTTATCGGTCACTGGCCCATGAAGCAGCAGCGGCAGATAGCCGACTGGCTGTTCAGCACCGCGAAGGACAAGTACGGCCGGCCGAAGGGCATCGGGCTCTCGATATGGCGGTTCAACCTCGGCGCGGGCAGCCGGGAGCAGGGCGACAAGTCCGGCATCCGTAGCTTCACGCGCACCGAGTGCTTCCTCAGGCCCGACGGCACGTACGACTTCAGCAAGCAGGCTTGGCAGCGGCTCATGCTGCGGCTGGCCAGGAAGCGCGGCGTGGAGCACTTCGTAGCTTTCATGAATTCCGTGCCCGTACAGTATACCATCAACGGCCTCGCCACCAACACGGGGCGCGGCGGCACGATCAACCTGCGCCCTGACTGCTACGACAGCGTGGCCCGCTTTGTGGCCTCCGCCATCGAGGGCGTAGAGAAGCAGGACGGCATCCACTTCGACTATATCAGTCCCGTCAACGAGCCCGACGGCGCGTGGAACTGGACAGGCTCCAAACAGGAGGGCTCACCCGCCACCAATCGCGAGGCAGCGCGGCTGGTGCGCAGCCTGTCGCGCGAATTCCGGCAGCGGCACATCACGACGCTCATCACCATTCCCGAGGCCCACGACCTGCGCTGTCTGTGGGGCCCGCACCAGGCCGGATGGCAGAGGGGCAACGAGATCGACGCGTACTTCTGCCCCGACAGCACCGACACATATCTCGGCGCCACGCCCGGCGTTGCGCCGCTGTTCTCCGCCCACGGCTACTGGACCAACACACCCATTGACAGCCTGAGGAGCACGAGGGAGCGTACGCGCCGCCTGCTCGCCCGCTATGGCAAGGCCTTCTGGATGTCGGAACTCTGCATGATGAGCAATGACAAGGAGGTCATGGACGACACCCTCAGCACGATGGTCAAGGGCCTCTATGTAGACCGCATCATCCACTACGACATGGTCTACGGCAACGCCACGAGCTGGCAGTGGTGGAAGGCGCTGCGGCCCGCAGACCGCGCCGACAATGCGGGGGCGTTCATCCTGCTCCGCAGCAGCGACGGATGGAAGAAGGGCACAGTCGGGGCCACCAAACTCCTCTGGGCTGTGGGCAACTACAGTCTGTTCGTCCGCCCGGGCTCTCAGCGCTATGAGGTGGAAGTGAGTGATATAAACGGGCAGATCATTCCCGACGGCGCCACCGACCCGCGGGGAGTGATGCTGTCGGCCTACCGCCGGCCCGACGGGCGCTGGACCGCCGTGGCCATCAATTACTCCGACGACTCAAGGCCCGTCTGTGTCTCCATCCCGGGCAAAACGACCAAATGGCTGCTCTACCGCACCTCCGACCTTCCGTACGAGAACCTCAAGCCCGAAGGCAGCACCGAAGGCACGGCCGTACTTCCGCCGCGCTCCACGACAACATTTCTGGAGGATAAGTAAAAGCTCTTCCGCCGCTGTGCAATGAGGGGAAGAACTCAGGGAATGAGCGTCAGGCGCGCCCCGTGGCTGCCCTCACCGTTATAATCGGAGGCCATCGGCAGGTGGGCGGAGAGCAGGGACAGGGCGTCCTCGTCCGGATGCTCGTTTAGCTCCAGGCGGAAAAGGCCGCCGGCGGGGTCATAGTGCAGGTCCCAGACTGTATAGCCCAGCGCATTGACCGCCGCGGCTATCTCGTCCTGCATGTGCCACACATCCTCATAGTTCACAGCCATAGGCCTCCCCTCATCTGCCCCGGAGTCACGAAGCGAAACATCATCCTGTACATATTAATATATTACAGAGCCAAAGATATCAATATCCCGCGACATGCGGAAGCTCACCGGCCCCAGCAATCCCGCAAAGAAGAAGTTTTGGCAGCAGGCATTTGCCCGCCAATTGCGGCATTTCCGCATCCGTCTGCGGCTTTCTGAAAAAAATGAAGGCACATGGTTCATGCATCGCAGCTGTCATGCGAATGCATCGCAGCTGTCATGCGAATGCATCGCAGCTGTCATGCATATTCATCGCAGCTGTCATGCAAATGAATGACAGCTGTCGTGCGTGAATCATGTCCTTTGTTGTTTTGCGCGGGGAGGCGTGATAAATCGGAGCTATCCTTACTTCGGAGAGATCGGGCATAACAAAGCTTACAGCGCTCAGCGCCGCGCCTCCGCGGCGGACAGGGCACAAAGCACACCGGCCGCGTCGTGAATTCTGCATCACGACACGGCCTGCAATTATCTTATCTGCGCTTCTCCCGCCCTACGGCATGGAGAACGGCTGTATCAGTCCTTCTTCTTATTGAAGCGGAAATCTACGTAGCGGAGCTTGTAGGGACGGCGATACTCGTACCAGTAGAGACGGTGGGCAGCGGCCTCCTTGTCACCCTCGAAACTGAGCAATGCCGGGTTCCAGTGAACGGGGCGCTTGAGCTCGCGGGCGATGTTGGTCAGGCAGCAGAGCGTGTTGGTGCTCGTGCCGTAGTCAACAGGCGCAATGGGCTCCTTGTTCTCACGAATGGCGTCGATGAAATTCTGCATGTGGGGCGAGCTCACCTCATACTGGCCCTTCTCAATCTTCTCGTTCTTCTCCTCGAGGAGCTTGGGATTGGAACATTTGATGAAGCCGCGCGTTACCTGCAGCCACTCCTTGTCGCCGATAAACTTGATGCCCTGCGAATCCACACCGTCGCGGTAGGGCTGCTCGGTCATCACGATGCCGTTGTCGTAGATCATCGTGTCGTGCTCAGCGCCATTGTAGCCCTTGGGGATAAACTGCGTGGGGCCGAGGCCGTCCATGCCGAGAGCGGCCTGAACGATGTCGTACATATGAGCGCCCCAGTCGGCGGGATAACCGTTACCGGTCTCGCAGTACCAGCGCCATGCGCCCCAGAGCTTCTCGTCCTCTTCGGGGTCGAGCTTCACGACGGGGCAGATGTCGGAGTTGTAGTGAATCTTGGGATTGTTGAGCGGGCCGAGCCAGAGGTTGAAGTTCAGGTTGGAGGGCACGGGCTGCTCGGGCAGGTCGAAGGGTTTGGGAGGATCGCCTACGCGGCAGTACACCTTGTCGATATGGCCGAGGGCCTTGGAGCGAACCAGTTTGATGGCCTGCTGAAACTCGGCGCTGGACCTCTGCTGGCTACCCATCTGGAATACCACACCGTTGTGATGGGCGGCAGCCTGTACGGCAAGACCCTCGGTAATGGTATAGGCCAGAGGCTTCTGGCAGTAGACATGCTTGCCGGCGTCGCAGGCGTCGATGGCGATGAGCGCATGCCAGTGGTCCGGCGTGGCTATCTCGATGGCGTCGATATCGTGACGATCCAGCAGATCCTGATAGAACTCGTACATGTCGCAGCGCTCGGCAACGCCCTGCTTATTCTGCCATGCCGTAACACGGCGACGGAAGCGCTCGCGCTTGATGGAGTCGACATCGCAGCAGGCAGCTACCTGCACACCGGGACACTGGGAGAAGCTCACAAAGTCGCTGCAGCCCTGCTGTCCCAGGCCGATGAAGCCGAGGACGACGCGGTCGCTGGGCGCTACCCTTACGCCGTCTATCTTCCAGCTGGGGAGAATGGTGAGCGAGGCCAGACCGAGCGCCGAAAGGCTGAGGAAATCGCGCCGCGAGAGCTTGTCGCTCTCTGACGGAAGCTTCTTGTTGAGCATGTTCTCTTTTAGTTTCTTTTTCATAATTAGTATGGTTAGTAGTTAGTGGCTGATGCTGATTAATCAGTTATTTAGCCTTGTGAAATGGCGTGTGGCGGGGTCGTAGCCAAAGAGCCGGATGCGGGCGCCCTGCCTGCCGTCGCGGTCTTTGTATATGTCGGCCACATAGAAGAGCCCGTCGCCCAGAGAGTGGAGCCCGAAGCATCCGCCCGCGGGCTTCATCCATCCCGTGACGCCTGTGGCGGGGTCGCTGAGCTCTCCCGCTGCAAGCGGCAGGACGTAGTGCTTGCCCCGCTCATAGTCCACGCCCGTGAGGCGCTGTTTGCGCAGAGGCGAGCTCTGGCTGAACGCGTAGAGGTTATAGTTGGGGAAGCGGCTCTTCTTTCCGCGGTAGACGGCCATGAACCAGAGGCCCGAGCTGCGGTCGTACTCGAGATTCTGCACGCCCCAGTCCGTATTGCCGGTGTGGACGAAGCAGAGCACGTCGCTCCTGGCGGGCCCTTCGTACACCGGAGCCTCCGGCGTGAGCGTCCTGAAGTAAGGCCTGAGCGAGGCGAGCGAATACTGGCGGATGACCTGATAATCGTTGTCCGTGCGCGTCGTGTCGCCGTATACACCGTAAGCCACCGTCACATACTGCTCCTCGCTCTTGCGGGAGCCGATGCGCGGGCCGACGCAGATGCCGTCGATGCCGCTGCATGCGTAGCGGTGCGCCAGGCGGCGGCCGCCCGTCGTCACGGTATCGCTGTAGTCGCCTAGCACCTCGGGCAGGCACGCGACCGTCATGATGCCGTCGCGGGCCGCATCCATGCCCTCCCTTGTTATGCGGCGGCCGTCGATACGGGCCACATAGAATGCATTGCTATAGCGCGTGGTGCTCCCGAGACGCTTTAAGATGCCGCGGCCGATAGCGTCATCCTTGTATTCGAGCGAGCCGTAGACACAGCCGTCGGAATCGTTAAAGTCCAGACAGCCCAGATGGCCCGCCAGACCGGTGGCCGTGCCGATGAGATGTCCGCGGAAGTCCACCTTGGCGATCATCGTAGTATAAGAAAGGTAGACGACACTGTCCTTAATGTCCACCGCGATGCCCTGAACATGCCCGGCGGAGAATGCGGGGGCCACTATCACGCCCGGCACGGCGCGCTCTCCCCTTGCGACGGCACAGAGGTGCATTGCAACGACCATAAGGAGCAGGATCCGGGCTTTCATGCTATTTACAATTCTCCGAATTATTTCGTAATGCTTTATCATTGCAAAGTTAATTATTCTGATATAAAAGACTATGCAATTTGCTTCTTTTTTTAGCTTTTCAAGGCGCATTGAGCGCAACTTTTGCAAGATTTTTGCGATTTTCGCTTATAAAACCTCCACGACCGGGACTAAATAAACGTTATAGCGGGGCTGCTTCTACTAAATAAGCAAAAATGTGACACTGTTAAATCTACCAATTCGCCTAAACTTCATAACTTTGCAGCAACTTTAGTATGAAGAAAGAATAGGTTATGAGATTTACGAGCAAGAAGAGTGTGCTTCTCCACAGGGTATGGATGCACATGGTGGCCATCGTATGCGTTGTGGCGGGAATAACCCTGAGCGGGTGCAGTGATAACACGGACGAATCCAATCTGTACGTCATGCATGGCCAGACTATCTATGGCATCCTCAGCGAAAATCAGGATTTCAGCATATACACCTCTCTGCTCAATCGTGTCAAACTGAGCAAGCGTACCAAGAGCACGGTGGCACAGCTGCTTCAGGCGCGCGGCCATTATGTTGTGTTCGCCGCGTCCAACGAGGCAATACAGCAATACATCGACTCCATCTACAACGCCAAAAACTACGACTACACTCAGATAGACGACAGTGTGGCCAGCCTGCTCGTGCTCAGTTCCATCATCGACTGCGGCGATGACGACGATGCCTTCACGGTGAGCTCGCTCGGAGAGGGCGCCATAGAGCGCACCAACCTCGCCGACCGCTACATCACGGTCGCCTTTGAGCAGCACGACGGCAAAGCTATGGTAAAGCTCAACCGCGAAGCCCTCGTCACCACGCAGGACCTCGAGGCTGTCAACGGATATGTCAACGTGGTGGATCATCCCCTCGTGCTCTCCAACGCCTATCTGCCTCAGGTAATAGACGAGGCAAGCAATCTGAAGATATTCTCCATGGCTCTCAAGGCCACCGGCTGGGACAAGAAACTGGTGAAATACCGCGACGAGGACTACGAGAAGGAGGATCACAACAACGGCCGCGATATGTACGGCAACAAAGTGGATCAGCCCGAGCACAGATACTTCGGCTACACGGCCTTTGTGGAGCCGGACAGCATCTTCCATGAGAAATGGGGCATCGACATGCCCATCGTGGAGGGCGGCGTAGTGACCAATCAGGCCACCATCATGCAGCAGCTCGAGGCCAAGTGCCGCGAGGCTTATCCCTTCGCCACCAACACCTCCCTCACCGACTCGAACAACTGCGTCAACCAGTTTATCGCCTACCATCTCCTGCCGGAGCGCATCACCTATGACAAGCTTGTCATCCACTACGCCGAGATAGGCTACTCCTACCTCAATCCCTCGCGCCTGACGATAGACTGCTTCGAATACTACGAAACGATGACCGAGGCTCACCGCCGTGTCCTCAAGCTCACCGAGGGCAGGCAGACCGACGGCATCCGCATCAACCGTTGCTGCACCTACGACGAGGACACCTACGATGAACTGACCGTCACGAGACCCGGCATCCGTGTCTACTCGACCAACGGCCAGGAGAGCTCCAACGCGCTCAACGGCTTCTACTATCCCATCGACGATATCCTCGTCTACGACGATGATGTGCCGGGCCGTGTGCTCAACGAGCGCATGCGCTACGACATCAGTTCCCTCCTGCCCGAACTCATGACCAACGGCTACCGCCGTGTGAACCGCAACATCAGCACACAGATGCCCACCGGCTATTTCGACAACCTGACATTCAGCAAGGAGTCCCACTACAACTACCTCTCGGGCTACAACTGCGGCTGGCCTGACTTCCAGGGCGACGAGCAGAACATCACCGGCCAGTACGACCTGACGCTTCGCCTCCCGCCTGTGCCCTACGAGGGAACCTACGAGCTGCGCTGGGCTATACCTATCTACCCGACGCGAGGCATGGCCCAGTTCTACTTCGGCACCAACAAGCAGAACCTGACCGCCATCGGCCTGCCTATCGACCTCCGTCTCTACGCTGACAATCCGACTATCGGCTGGCAGCAGGACACCGACGACCCGGCGACCAACAGGGAGCACGACCGCGCCATGCGCAACCACGGCTACATGATGCCGCCGCGCCACGACGCCGTAAGCACCGGCGGCGCAGCCACCTCCTCGCTCCGCGCCCAGACCGCCTACCAGCGTATCCGCAAGATCATCTACGCCGGCCCCATGAGCCCCGACAAGGTCTACTATGTGAGGTGCAAGAGCGTGCTGGCCAACACCTCTACCCAGTTTGTGATGGACTGGCTCGAGCTCGTACCGAGGAGCGTATATAATGGCGCCAAACCCGAGGACCAGTGGTAAGCACGCCGTCTGATACATTCGACCAACAGCAATCCATAACATAGAACTATTTCACAAGGCCCCGACTTCCGGCGAAGTCGGGGCCTTGTTGTTATGCGGAAGGAGGCAAAAGTGGCCTCCTCAAGCCGCTATATTATAATGGTATGGGCTTTATGGGAGAATCTCCCGGCGAAGGAAAGTCCTGCCTGCGGCAATGCTCCGGCGCCGCGGGGAAAGCGGCGCCGGAGGAACGCAGCCGGGGATGAATGAGCGGGGCGCATTAGCCGGCAGTTCGCTGAAAGCATCCCCCTTACGGAAGTTGTCGCTCACCAGCCCCGCCGATATAATTTCGCCATCCAAAACGACTGCGCTTTTTCCGCTTGTCGGAAAAGGCCTTCCCCACACTTCAAAAAACCTTCCGCATACGCGGATACTCACATAGGACATGAGGGAAACTACATTTGAGATGTTTCTTCTCGTCTCAAATGTAGTTTCGGCCTTCCGGGAGCGTTGATTTTCATACACTTACATAGGGCTCATTCAGGCATCTCCGGCGATGTACAAAAAGCGCATCAGAGGCGGATCGTCCCTCCCGGGAGCGACGATTAACGGCCTCCGGAAATACTCGCAGGACAACAATAAATTCTCGTCGGAGGTAAATTATTTCTAATGCGAGATAACGGTTCGTCTACTACGAGATAAAAAAAATTATTTGTAGGTGAAATATCAGGGTTGGGAAGTATATAAGTTGTTGCTGTTTTCGAGCACCGGTGTATTTATTAGCCGGAAAAGGGAAGCTTCGGCAACGTTTGCCTTCTTGGTTATAATTTTATTGCCGGTGAACGAAACACCATTGGAATTTACTGCCGAAACAAGAGGAATGTTGTGGCGCAAATCGAATATGTTGTTTTTTACTACGAGTTGCGGAGTGCCTTTCTGGTTATAATCGTGCGAGGGACAGTTAACGGAAATGCCGCCCCATACAAGATTTCTGAAAATACAGTTCTCTATTGTGAGTTTCTGGGTTGGAGGACCTTCTATTCCGCCACTCAAAAGCGCAAGCTCAAATGCAAGCCCGTTGTCTTCTATTGTACAGTTCGTTACCTTGGTCGGTTGGTGGGTCAGAATGCCTCTCTGCAGTTGCGTTCCCAATGTACATCCTGTTATTACGGCTTCCTCGTCGCTTTGAAGGTAAAGGCAGGTTTTTGTGTCTGCTTCCGCAACATTTTTGTCCAGTGTTACGATTCCCTCGCGGTAGTTCAGGGGCTCGTAGTCGGTAATGGTGCATTCCGCAAGCTGTTTGGAGGTTTCGGGATTGAACACCATTACTTTCTTGCCCTTTCCGAGATTTGTGTTGTCCCACAGAATGTCTTTGTGTTCTATTTTGAATTTGTTTGTCGCGAGTATTTCCTTTATTGCATCGCCCGACATTTTTATATGAATAGCATCGTCCATGGTGCGTTCTATGTGGCAATTTTCAATGCGTGGCTGATGTTCGTTGCCTTTCAGGTGCATTCCGTCGCTGCAACCCGCCACAATTCTGTTGTCTTTTGATATAATAGAACAGTTTCGCAGTATGTGGCGCGAGCAACCCTTCAGAACGAACGTCATGAGCGGTGCGGCGTAAGACGTAATGTTCTCAAGAAGAAGTCCGTCGCATTGCTGGGCGGCTATGTTGGCTGTGTTGGTATATATGAACTCTCCTTTTTCGGCGGCATCCTTTGTTTCGTTGTTTTGAATAAGTCTGCTTTCGGCATAGGGCAGTTTCATGCAGAAAAAGTCGCCCGGTTTCAGTTGCTCTTGTTTTCGCAAATCATATTTCACGCCGAATGTTCCGTTGCCCAAGTCTTCCACTTCTTTCACCCACGAATGTCCTTGAAAAAACTTGCGTGTTTTTCCGTTCGCTGTTATGCAGTCCACGATTTTTCCACCGTTTTTGTAAGGCTCTTTTCCTGCAACGGGGGCGGGATAACCGCTGTCAATTTTAAATTCAAGGTAATAATTGTCGGCATCTACCTTGCTAACTCTTCCCTGAGTGTAAGGAAGCGGCGAATAATCAATCTTGAAGTTGCGAATCACTATGTTTTTTGAACGGTAAACGGCAAATGCCCGCGAAGAAGGGTGAATGAGCAGTGTGCAACCGTTTCCTTCAACCACGAGATTGCTCGCGCGGTTTATGAGAACCCTTCCGTACAAATCTTCTGTGTGTTGTCCTATGCGGTAAACCTTTCCCGGCGCGAACACTACCTTGGCGGGGCGTTTTTGTTGTGATGCTTTAAGAAACAGACGGGTCAGTGCCGGCAGATCATCGGTTTTGCCGTTGCCTTTTACTCCGTATTTCGATACATTATAATATATGGTGTCGTTCTTTTCGGCTTTTGTCTGTATTGAAAGCATACAAAATGCAATCAATGCCCCAAGAAAATATTTCATTGTGTTTTGTTGATGTTGGACAAAAGAGATAAATGTAGGCAAAAATAGTAATTTTGCACCTCAAAACCAAATGTAATACAATGGATTTTAATTTGAAAGGACACGCCGCCATGTTCGGCGCAAATACTATGTGGGGATTAATGTCTCCTGTCTCTAAAATTATCATGGCAAGCGGTGCCGTAACTCCGTGGGTTGTTACCGACATGCGCATAGGCGGTGCCATGCTGTTGTTTTGGGTTGTTTCGTTTTTCCAAAAGCCCGAACACGTGGACCACAAGGACATGATAACGCTCTTTTTTGCTTCGCTTTTTGCCATAGTACTCAATCAGGGCAGCTTTATTTTCGGCGTGAGTCTCACATCGCCCGGCGAGGCTTCGATAATAACCACTAGCATGCCGTTGTGGGCAATGGTGCTTGCGGCATTCATTCTCAAAGAACCCATAACGGGCAAGAAAGTGCTCGGTATAGCTTTTGGTGCGGGCGGGGCACTGATGCTGATTCTAGGCAGTGCTCAGGGCGCAAACGTTTCGGCTTCGGGTGCGGCACATTCCCGTTGGGGAGATTTGCTCGTGCTGTTTGCCCAGCTTAGCTATGCCTTTTACATAGTGCGGTTCAAGGATTTTGTAAACAAATATTCATTGGTAACAATAATGAAATGGATGTTCACCTACGCATTTATATGTACTCTGCCGTTTTCAACCAATGACCTCATGAACACCCGGTGGAGCAGTCTCCCTGCAGCCGATGTGGCGGGACTGGCATACGTTGTGGTGTGTGGCACATTCCTTTGCTACATGCTCGTAGTGGTTGGGCAGAAAACTCTTCGCCCCACCGTGGCGGGAATGTACAATTACGTCCAGCCCGTAGTGGCTTGTGTGGTTGCCGTGTGCTGGAACATGGATTCCTTCAATCTCACAAAAGTCATTGCCGTTGTGCTCATCTTTGGCGGCGTGTATCTCGTAACCATAAGCAGAAGCCGCAAGGACATGGAGATAATGCAAAGCAAACAAACCGCAAAGTAAAAGCCGTAGGAACAGTCGGAATTTCCCGCAAAAAGCATCAGAAAAAAACGCAGCCGCATTGCAAATTTCGAACGCCGGATGGGATGTTTTTTTCATGACCGGGCTTCGCGTTTACGGTGGGCATTCCGGCGTTTACGGTAAAGGAAAGTCCGCGCACCGCAACCCTTGAAAATTCCCCGACGACCTATGCCCGCAATTTTATATTAATTGCTTATATTTGCAGGCGTAAAAGTTTTTTAAGTATAACATGACACTGAATATCAAAACAGCATGCGGCACACTGTGTGTGCTCATCTTCGGCGGCGCATACCAACACGGAGCGGCGCAAAACAATCTGCTTTTTTCACAATCCAAGGTCTATGCCGCCGCAAACAAGGAAAATCCGCAGCAGACCAGGGCGTATATAGCTCAAACCTATTCGCAGCGCGACAAGCTCGCACCCCTTGCGCCCGGAAGTCTGAAACTCACGGGATATTTCGAGAACGACATTCAAAACAGCCTTGAACATTGGAACAAAGGCGTGTTGCCTTACGCCAGGATTGCCGATTTTTTCCGAAACGGACGTGCGCAGTTCGCGCTCGGTGAGATGTGGGGCAAAGCGGTTCTGAGTGGTGCAATGCTGTATCGCTATACCCACGACCCGGAACTGAAAACCATTTTGCAAGCCACCGTAAAGGACATACTGACCACCGTGCGCGAAAACGGAAGTATATCGTGTGTGCCCGTGAGCGAGCAACCCGACGGAAAGGGAGGTGACCTGTGGGAACGCAAATACGTTCTGCTCGCGCTTACATCCTATTACACCTATGTTGAAGCCGCTCCCGAAGTGCTGAAAGCCATGATTGGAGAAGCCAACAGCATTTTGGACCAGATAGGAGACGCACCCAAACACGATATAATAGAACAAGGGTGGAGCTGGAACGGAATAGAGTCGTCGTCGGTGCTCGAACCGATCATGCGATTATACGAAATAACCGGCGACAAACGCTATCTTGATTTCTCCAAATACGTCATAGACAGAGGCGGATGCCGCAATGCCAACATCTTTACCCAGGCTCTTCAAAATGTCCCGCCCCACGAAATGGCGAGCGGCTATCCAAAAGCCTACGAAATGAACTCCGTGTTTAACGGACTTGTTGAATATTACAGGATGACGGGCGAGGAAAAGTGGAAAACCTGTTTCGAAAACTATTTTTGCAACATAAAACAAAACGAAATAACCATTGTGGGAAACGGAGGGGCTGACGAACCTTACTATCCCAAATGGGCGGGCGAGGCATGGGACAACACTGCCAAGGAACAGGCTAACCCGAAAATAAAACGCATGATGGAAACGTGCGTAGGCGTTTCGTGGATGAAATTCTGCACTTACGTTCTGCGCACAACAGCCGATGTTTCTGCGGCAGACTATATTGAAAAATACATTTACAATGGTCTTCTCGGCGCAATGAAACCCGGCGGCGACGGATTCAGTTATGTGAACCTCTTGAACGGAGACAAAGTAACAAACCATGGATGGGGATGGGATTTCGACGGACTTCCCGTTACATGTTGCAATCTTAACGGTCCCATCGGGCTTGCTTATATCCCCTACATGGCTGTGATGCAAAGCGGTAACGGACCTGTGGTGAATCTTTACAATTCTTTCACCGCAAAAGCCCTTACCGCCAAGAAACGCAACGTGGAAATGGTTTTGAAAACCGAGTTTCCGCGCAGCAACAAAGCCGAATTGGAGCTTACAAAACTAAAATCCGAAAAATTCTCTCTGACATTGCGCATACCGTCATGGAGCAAAAACACAAAGGTAAGCGTTAACGGCGAACCGGTGAAGGATGTGGTGGCCGGCAAATACCTCACGCTGGAACGCAAATGGAACAAGGGCGACAAGATAAGCATAACGTTCGACATGAAATGCCGCGTTATCGATGCGCCAATAGGTTCGAATCCCGAATCGGCAAACTTCCAAGCCGTGGAATACGGTCCGATAGTTTTGGCAAGAGACGAAAACACCGACGCAAACTATAACGCGCCTGTTAAGTTCGTTACCGATGATGCCGGAACAATGAACATCACGCCCGTAAAGCCTCTGCTCGCCGGCACACGCATGGAATTTGAAGTGCCAACCGCAAACGGGAAGATAAGAATGAGTGATTATTCGTCGGTGAACTGTTGGCAGGGCAAAAAAATCTGTACCTGGATACCGCGAGTGAGATAATATCCGCCCCGAAAACCGAATGCTCGAAAATCAAAGACGGTTTCGCAAAGTCGCAAAAGTTCTCTTTTTATCCAATAAGTGCTTTGTACTGGATAAAATAGTATGTTTTTTTATCCGGTACAGTGTATAAAACGGATAAAAAGGGAAGCGCAGAAAAACACATGGCCGCCGATACTGTAACCACAGCCCTGCGGCTGCCGTTCACCCCTCGGAGAGACAACCGCTGCACACACTGTAGAAGCGACGCTCTTTCCGACAAGTAGTCTTACTCTCCCCTCTGCGTCCGTATCAAGGCGCAGAGGGGTGCTCACATTTCGTCAGTCTCGGCTGCGTCCATCTCCATAATGGAGGCGGCAAGCGAATCGCCTGACTGCACTATGGCACACAGCGGATAGAGGGCGCGGGCTGTGTCGTAATTGCGTATGTCCTCGTAGGAGTCCTGATTGAGCCCGAAAGCGCCCATGTGCCAGCGGATGGCCAGCATCTCTTCGTCGGTCATCTCCAAGCCGCTGAGCAGGAGCATGATGACCGACTTCTCGCCGTGGCCCATGGGGAAGTGCTTGTATGTCACGCCGTAGCCCTGCACGTCCTCCCATGTGCCGATGGGCGTGCGGCGCTTCTTGACGGTGGGCTTGTAGATGTCCGTCTTGCAGACATCGTGGAGGAGGCTCGCTATGATCACGCTCTCGCGCTTGACCGCCTTGACCGACGGGTCGAGCTTCTGCATGCCCTCCCACACCATAAGCGCGGCGCGGCATGTATTGATCGAGTGCTGACACAGTCCGCCCGCCACATTGAGATGATGACCGGCGGAGGCGGGAGCTTCGAAGAAGCCGCCCTTTTCCAGGTCCTCCAGCACATAGTCCACGCCGTCGCGGCCTGTGGAACGCAAAAGTGAGGAGAACTCTTCCTTGTTTTTATCCTTATCTATCTTCATAATCTCTGAATGATAATCTCTCAGTCCTTCATGAGGCGTGCATAGCGGCCCTTGCGTATCTCATCGCTCTTGCCGAGGCGCTTGGCCTTGTTGATCTCATAGTCGGAATAGTCGCCCTCAAACCAGTAGACCTCGCCATTGCCCTCGAAGGCCAGAATGTGGGTGCAGATGCGGTCGAGGAACCACCGGTCGTGGCTTATCACCACGGCGCAGCCGGCAAAGTCCTCCAGTCCCTCCTCAAGAGCGCGGAGCGTATTGACGTCGATATCGTTGGTGGGCTCGTCAAGCAGGAGCACGTTGCCCTCCTGCTTGAGCGCGAGGGCCAGCTGCAACCTGTTGCGCTCACCGCCCGAGAGCACCTTGCACAGCTTGCTCTGGTCGGTGCCGGAGAAGTTGAAGCGGGACAAGTAACTGCGGGCGTTGACGTCGCGGCCGCCGAGGCGCATGGTCTCATTGCCCTCCGATACAACGTCGTATACTGACTTCTCCGGGTCGATCTGAGCGTGCTGCTGGTCGACATAGGCCAACTTGACCGTCTCTCCGATCTCGAATGTGCCGCTGTCGGGCTTCTCGAGCCCCATGATGAGGCGGAAGAGCGTCGTCTTGCCTGCGCCGTTGGGACCAATCACGCCGACGATGCCTCCGGGCGGCAGACTGAAACTGAGGTCCTTGTAGAGCACCTTGTCGCCGTAGGCCTTGGCCACATGATTGGCCACGATCACCTTGTTGCCCAGGCGCGGGCCGTTGGGGATGAATATCTCGAGCTTTTCCTCCCGCTCCTTCTGCTCCTCGCCCAGCAGGCGCTCGTAGGATTTGAGGCGCGCCTTGCCCTTGGCCTGACGAGCCTTGGGCGCCATGCGCACCCATTCGAGCTCGTGCTCCAGTGTGCGGCGCCGGCGTGAGGCGGTCTTCTCCTCCTGCGCCATGCGCTGTGTTTTCTGCTCGAGCCATGAGGAATAGTTGCCCTTCCAGGGAATGCCCTCTCCCCTGTCGAGCTCCAGTATCCAGCTGCTCACATCGTCGAGGAAGTAGCGGTCGTGGGTGACGGCTATCACCGTGCCCTCGTACTGCTGGAGGTGCTGCTCGAGCCAGTCGATGCTCTCGGCGTCGAGGTGGTTGGTGGGCTCGTCGAGCAGGAGCACGTCGGGCTTCTGCAGGAGGAGGCGGCAGAGGGCCACCCTGCGGCGCTCACCTCCCGAGAGGTGCGCCACGGGCGTGTCTCCTGCGGGGCAGCGGAGGGCGGACATGGCGCGGTCGAGGCGCGCGTCGATGTTCCAGGCGTCGGTGGAGTCGATGATGTCCTGCACCTCGGCCTGACGCTGCATCAGTTTGTCCATCTTGTCCGGGTCGCCGTAGTATTCTTCGAGGCCGAATTTCTCGTTTATCTCATCATATTCTTTAAGGGCATCGTACACCTTCTGCACGCCCTGCATCACGTTCTCCTTGACCGTCTTGTCCTCGTCGAGAGGCGGGTCCTGCGGCAGGTAGCCCACGCTGTAGCCCGGGCTCCACACCACATCGCCGCTCGTAGGCTGCTCGATGCCGGCGATGATCTTGAGGAGCGTCGATTTGCCCGCGCCGTTGAGACCGATGACGCCTATCTTGGCGCCGTAGAAGAACGACAAATATATGTCCTTGAGTATCTGTTTGCGATTTTGGGGAATAATCTTTGAGACTCCCACCATGGAGAAGATTATTTTCTTATCGTCTGTCGTGGCCATTGTTGTTGTGATATTGAATTGTAATACGGAGATTGATTGAATAAAGTCGGAAAGATTATTTCCGCTGCAAAAATACGCAATTCTTTTCATTCTCCTCCCTCCCGGGGCGCCAAAGGCGAAGGCCAGGCGCAATAGCCGGTAGTTTAGCGGGAATAGCCGCCTGCTTCTGACGTTGCGGGCGCGGCACAATAAAAGGCTTCGGAACGATCCCGCGAAGGGAATTTTCCGAAGCCTGTAGATATCTGCGCTGAAGGGCGTCGCCGCCCGCGCGGCATGGGTTACTGCTTGTCGGTAAGGTCGGCGGGCATCATGATGACCGTGACCTTGTTGTTCTGCTTCATGGCGGTGTCCCTGAGGAAGGAGCGGATGTCATCGGGCGTGACGGAGTTGACCGTCTTCACGTAATCGGTTTGCCCGTCCTGTCCGTAGCAGACCATGCTGTTTATCAGGCGCGACCAGTAGCCGTTGCTCAACTGGCGGTCGGCGTAGGCCTTGAGCTCATACTTCTTGACGTCCTCGAGATCCTTGGCGTCGGGGCCGGCGGCTGCCACCTGCTCGAGCCCCTGACGGATGAGGAGCAGGGCCGAGTCGGCCTTGGCGGGCTTGACGGGGCATATCACCTCGAGCATGTAGGCGTCGCGCGTGGAGTAGTTGTACGAGGCGTCGGCCTGAACAGCGTAGGATATGCCGGCCTCCTCGCGGATGGTGCGCGTGTATATCTTGCGGAGTATCTGGCCGCACATATCGCTGACGATGTCCTTCTTGAGCGAATACTTGTCATATCCGTTGTAGGCGAGGAAGATGTAGGTCTTGGGCGTCTCCATAGAGCGTGTGAAGCGGTTGACTATCTCGCCGCTGTGGGGAGCGATGTCCTGGCGGCTGCGCGGCTCGCGCTTCTTGCAGGCTGGCAGCGAGGCGATATATTTCTCGGCGAAGAGGCGGAGGCTGTCGGCGTTGATGTTGCCCGTAAAGAAGAAGTCGAAGTCGCCCGGCGAGGCGAAACGCTCGCTGTATATGCGCCGGATGTTGTCGTAGCTCACCTTGTCGAGGTCGGAGAGGCTGATGCGGCGCTCTATGGGATTGTGGTCGTACATGGTGGCCTCCACGGAGTCGGAGAAGGCGGTCTCGGGACGCTTGGCCGCATTGTCGAGCTGTGTGCGCAGGCTGCCGATGATGTTCTGATAACCGTCGGGGTCATTGGACGGGCCGGAGAAATGCAGGTAGAGCATCTCGAAGAGCGTGCGAAGGTCCTTGGGCGCGGCATTGCCCGAGATGGTCTCGGAGGAATAGTTGAGCGCCACGCGTGTCGACACCTGCTTGCCGGCGAGCTTCTTCTCGAGGTCGGTAGCCGAGAAGCGGCCGAGGCCGGTAGAGTTCATGACATAATCGAATACCTTGTCGTCGGACAGATCCTTGTCAGCGGTTTTCTGCCAGCCGCCGAAGGAGAACGCGTTGCAGATGATCTGCGAATCGTTGAAGTCGGTAGCCTTGTAATAGACGCGTGCGCCGTTGGAGAGCCTGAGGCAGGTGTAGCCGAAGGGGGCTTTCTCCGTCTTGGTAATGCGTCCCGGGGCGCGCAGAGAGTCGACGAGATTGCCGGCCTTGACCTTGTCCACGTAAGGATCGAGCTTAGCCTTGCAGGCCTCAGCCACGGCGCCCTGCAGCGCAGGGATGGTGGGCAGCGAGACGCCCTCCTTGTCGGGGAAGACGGCCAGCACTACGAAATTGGTGTCGGTATGCGCCACGGCATTGCGGAAATAGGTGTTGACATCCTGCGGGCGTACCTGCGCAGCTATGAGTTTGTCGGCCTCATATTCGTCGGCGATTGAGGGCAGCGGCTCGCGCTCCAGGAAGTGGCGCACATACTGGCGCACATAGAAGGGGCTGCGCTGCTTGTTGCGGTTGTCGTAGACCTGCTCCATACCGCTGAGGAAATCATCCTTGGCCCTGATGAGCTCGCCGTCGGTCAGGCCGTAGCGCCGTGCGCGCTCTATCTCCTGCATGGCGGTCTCCAGCGCCTCGCTGCTCTTGCCGGGCTTGGGCGTGATGTTGAGGTAGAACGCATCCTTGGTCTTGGCCAGCAGGTCACCGTCGAAGTCGACCGACGCATCGTCGAAGGGGCAGTCAGCCAGGCGCGCCACCTCGGCCAGGCGCCCGTTGAGCGCCGAAGAGATGAGGCTCTGGATGTAAGTATTGCCTATTGCGACCACCGTCTCCTTGAGGGAGTCGGGAAGAGGGTCGTGGCGGTACATCACGATGATATTGCCGGCGGTGAGTTCCTTATCCTTGTCTACAATATATATAGGCTTGGGGTCATCGGGTACGGGATATGTCTGATAGGGAGCGGCATTGGCGGGCATCTTCAGGTCGGCGAAGGTGGATTTAATCTTCTGCTCCATCTCGTCCACATTAAAGTCGCCCACTACTACTATTCCCTGCAGGTCGGGACGGTACCATTTCTCATAATAAGCCCTGAGAGTGGAGGGACGAAAGCTGTCGATGACCGAGAGCAGGCCGATGGGCATGCGGTGGCCGTACTTGGAGCCGGGGTAAAGCTGAGGCAGCTGGCGCTCCAGTATGCGCTGCATGGCCGAGGAGCGCAGACGCCACTCCTCGTGGATCACACCGCGCTCCTTGTCGATCTCCTTGGGGTCGAGCAGCAGTTCGCCGGCCCAGTCGCGCAGGATGAGCAGACAGCTGTCCACATTGGTGCTGCTGACGGGCACATTGTCGATGTTGTAGACTGTCTCGTCGGTCGAGGTGTAAGCATTGATGTCGCGGCCGAACTTGACGCCGATCCTCTCGCAGAAGGAGATGATGCCGTTGCCGGGGAAATGCTTCGACCCGTTGAAGCACATGTGCTCCAGGAAGTGGGCTAGGCCGCGCTGGCTGTCGTCCTCCTGCACGGACCCGACCTTCTGCGCGATGTAGAAGAAGGCTCTGTTGACCGGCAGGGAGTTATGCCGTATATAATATGTGAGGCCGGAGGGCAGATGGCCGTATCTTATGGCGGTGTCCATCGGCATGGGCGCTATCTGGGCCGCAGCCGGGGCGGCAAAACAAAGGGCAAGGAGAGCCGCCGCAAGCATCCGTCCCAAAACGTTTCTGTTACTCATATATAATATGTATGACTATTTATCGCTCTGATCGGCCACGCAGCTCATCTCGCCGGCGATGAGGCGCCCCATCTCCACGCACTGCTGCTCCACTTCGGCGCTGAAGCCCTGCTTCATCTCGATCGGAGCGGCGGGCATGTCGTAGTGCATGTCGGTAGCAAAATCGGTGATGAGTTTGACGGCCTTGCCGGCCCAGGAGAACGAGCCGAAGGCGCCGAAGCACCTATTCTTCACCTCGCGGAGCTTTATCGCCCCGATGACTGCCTCCACTGCCGGATGAACGGTGGTGTTGTAGGTCGTGGCGCCTATTGCGAGGCCGGAGTAGGTGAACACGCTCTCGAGGATATTGGACAGGGGTGTGCGCATAGCGTCCATGACGCGGATATCCCTGAGGCCCGCCTCGGCGGCGCCCATCGCGATGCTCTCGGCCATGCGGCGTGTGTTGCCGTACATCGTGCCGTAGACTATCGTGAGCCCCGCCCGGCCCTCGTAGCGGCTCAGGCGGTCGTACTCGCCTATGACGCGCTCACGCTGCTCCGTCCAGACGGGGCCGTGCGTGGGGCAAAGGGCGCTGATCTTCACCCCTGCGAGCTTGCGCAGGGCGTTCTGCACAGGGATGCCGTACTTGCCCACGATGTTGCTGTAGTAGCGCCGCATCTCGGGGAAGAAGGGCTCCACGTCCATCTCGCTGTCGATGACCGTGCCGTTGAGAGCGCCGAAGCAGCCGAAAGCGTCGCCCGAGAAGAGGCAGCCGCTCAGCCTGTCGTAAGTCATCATCGTCTCGGGCCAGTGGACCATCGGTGTGAGGTAGAACTCGAGCACATGGCTGCCCAGCTCCAACGTCGTACAGGGCGAGACGGCGATGTCGTCCTCGCTCGCCACGCCGTAGAAGCCGTCGACCATCTGGAGCGTCTTCTTGTTGCCCACGATGCGGGCGTCGGGATAATACTGGCGGAAGAGCCTGAGCGCGCCTGAGTGGTCCGGCTCCATGTGATTGACTATGATATAATCGACGGGGCGGTCTCCGATAGCCTGACGGATGTTGCTGAGATATTCGGAGAAGAACTCCTCGCCCACACAGTCCACCACCGCCACCTTTTCATCCGCGATGACATAGGAATTGTAGCTGATGCCGCCCGATATGGGCCACATGCCCTCGAAGAGGGAGGTCACACGGTCGTTAACACCGACATAAAAGATGTCGTCCTTTATCTTTTGCATCTCGTCACTTATTTAAAAAGGTAATCGTATCCTCCCTCGCAGAATCTCTCTACCACTTCGGGGAAGAAGGCATACTCCAGTTTGTGCACACGCGCGGCCAGCGACTCCGGCGTATCGCCGCGCTCCACGGGGCATTTGGCCTGAAAGAGCGTCACACCGCGATCGAGATCGGCGTCGCAGACATGCACCGTGATGCCGCTCTCCCTGTCGCCTGAGCGGAGCACATCCTCGTGAACATGCAGCCCGTGCATGCCCTTGCCGCCGTGCAGCGGAAGGAGCGAAGGATGGATATTGAGTATGCGATGGGGATAGGCGTCGAGCAGGAAGCCCGGCACGAGGAGCAGAAAGCCCGAGAGAACGATGACGTCCACGCCGTAGCGGCTCAGGAGCGGGAGGATGTATCCCTCGTCATTGAACATGGCTTTGGGCACATATTCGGTGGGCACACCGAGCTTTTCGGCGCGCTGGCGGACGCCGGCCTCCTTACGATTGTACACCACGACGGCCACCCTGACGGTCGTGCTGCCGGCGAAATACCTGATAAGATTTTCCGCATTGGTACCCTCGCCGGAAGCAAAGATTGCTATGGTCTTCATTAGAATTGTGTAGTTAGAAGTATTATCCGACTACAAAATTACGAATTTATTCGTAATCCTGATGAAGAAGCCATAGCAACCTCCTATGCGGCCCTGAAGGGAGAGCTTACCACTGATCCTCTTCCTCTACGCCATTGAATACGCTCTTGGGCACCCACTCCATATAATCGAGCAGGAAGCAGGCGAACGGGTTGGTGAGGACGGACTTGATGCGCATGTACATCACCTCGTCGGGACGGATGGTGCCGGTCCACACGATCTTGCGGACACGGAGGTTGGCGCGGTAGGTCTCGGAGTTGCGCATCGACTCGGTAACGGGCGCACCGTTGCGCGAGATACCGTCGTGACGAGGCGGCTTCATATAGTCGTGGTTGAGCATGTTCTTGTCCACCTCGCGGTTGAACTCCTCGTCCTCGGGGTCGTCTGCCTGCCAGCCGATGTTGGGGTTGGAGAGCGAGAGACGCAGGTCGACGGGCAGGCCGATAGCCTGCAGATTGTTCTTGTTCTTACCGATGTAGAACTGGGCCATACCGAAGCCCGAGTTGCAGGGCGCGCAGATGCGGAATTGCCATGTACCCTCAAACGGCACGGGCGGCAGGCGGAAGGTCAGGTCGTACTGGCCGCGGATGTTATACTCGTCCGCCTGATAGTTGCACTGACTGTAAGCGCCGGCATAGGGAAGGTAGACACACCAGCTGTCGGCCGTCCAGGAGATGCGCTCGCAGTAGCCGCGGGGAATGGGGTGAGCACCATTGTCCGGATAGCGGCGGATACCATTGGTGATAACCTCAGAGAAGAGCGATGAGAAATCCCAGCGCAGACGGTCGTTGAGCACCACGCCCGGCACACCGTCGTCGTAGGTAAGGATATGATCGATAGGATAGTAGAAACCGTTGAGAGCATTGATGGAGAACTTGCCATTGTCGCTGCTGATCTTGATGCCCGGGCGGTCCACGGTGAGCTCGTCATATGTATCGCGGTCGTAGGTGCAGTGGCGGTTGATGCGTTTGCCGTCGGTCTGGCGACCTTCGGTGATCTTCATCAGGCGGTGCAGGCCGCCCATTGTCTCATAATACTCGTTGCAGTCGATGGTCAGGTTGTTGGGATTGTTGAATGCGTATCCCATCTCGAGATAGTGGATGACCATTTTCTCCCAGCTCATACGCGCCGGCACGAGATGATAGGCTACAAACTGGTAGACCGGGTTGTCGTTGCTGGTCATATCCTCGCCCTTGGCGTCGGGATAGGCCTCGGCGCATTTCTCCTTGAGCTTGGCGAGAATGGACTCCCAGTTGACAAACTCGTCCTGCTTGTAGACCGGAGCCTCTATGCCCCACTCTGCCTCGAATACGCTGTCGGGCTCCGCAAAGGCCGTAAATCCGTAGTAGCGGTGCTCGGGATTGAGCACAGAGAGGCGTTTGCTCAGGTCGTAGCCGTATTCGGCGTGATTGGCTTCGTAGTATTCATCTCTCACGTGGCTCAGCGAGTCGGCCAGACCGGTCACCTCCAGCAGCTTGGAGAAGATGCGCATATTGTCGGCCTGCTTCATCAGGTCGGGGAGCTTATCATTGGAGGGCTGCAGCACCCTCGTCACGCCCTGCACATATCCGTTGCTGCACTCCACGTCCGGATTTTCTATCACCGACTTCTCGTTGATGATCACGGCCGTCTTGCCGTTGATGGTGTCGAAGGAAACCATAATATAGCGGTCGTCCAGGCTTCGCTTCTCGAGCGCGCCTATCTGGAAGTCGGTCGTCATGTAGGCCTCGTCCGTCCCGTTGTCGATAATGGCGTTTCTCACAATATAACGGGCCATCTCGTCGGAGATGCTATCAAGCGGATAATTCTTCTGCTCGTAGACCGAGTCGACAAACTCCCGCACGGCGGCATCGTTGGGGGCGAAAACGGTATAGTTGCCGCGGGCCGAGAGCAGCGCCTTGACTCTGGAGTCGGTCTTGCTGCCCGTCGTGACGCGGGCCGTGAGCTCTGAGAACAAATGATAGCCGTCAGTCTTCTCCAAATAAGAAGAAATGGTCTCTCCGCTGAATATGAAAAGATTATCGGAGTTGACATCATCGCTACATCCCTGCAACACTAAAATCAACGACAGGCAAAGGCCTAATAAAGAACACTTACGGTTTAACAATCCCATATTGTATTATAAATAAAGTTTTAGCAAACGCTCGCTTGGTCAACATTAGCCACTCTTCAGTCTAACGCATTTCCGTTACCAAAAATAAAAATTCCACTCCGAATGACAAAGAAATTCGCCTGAAAAGTGAAATATTTCGAACGAAATCAATGAAAAATTATTTTTAAGAGGTCTGAAAACACGACAAATCGTGCCAAAATGAAAAGACAAATTAGCAGACAGAAGGCTGAATAAAATGACATTACACTTTTAACATTTGCGGCGCGACCGACCACAGAACAGGCGATCTTACAGCCGTTCCCGTGGCGTCGAGGCGGCGGAAGGCAAATCTCCGACGCTGTTTCAGGGGCGGCAGGCCCTGTGTCCCGTCCCCGCTCCCCCGCTCCGTGGATACCGTAAACGTATTCCGGGCCGGGGATACGGAATTGGCCTTTCTGACGAATGAATATTCTCATTCCGGCCGCGTCACATCGCCTCGGGAAAAGGGCCAAAATCGCCGCTCATATATGTCTGTAAATCAGCGCTCCCGGAAGGCCAAAATTACATTTGAGACGAGTAGAACTACCTCAAATGTAGTTTTCCTCAGGTGCTTTGTGAGAACCAGCGTATGCGGAAGGGTTTATCTGATGAGTGGGAACGCTTCTTCAAAATGCGGAAAAAGTGTGCGTGTTTCGCATGGCGAAATTATATCAGCAAAGCTGGTGAGTGAGGGCTTACTTTGGGGACGCTTTAGCTGGGAGGGCCGCTGCAGCGCGGCCCGCCAGCCGCCGCATAAGGTATAGAGGGTTAAAATGCGCATGCGCATCTATGACTGTCGTGCGGTCATAAAGAACGAATTATGCTAATGCTTGCATCGCAAATTATATCGCGCATTGCCCTTATTGGGCATGCGGCCGCTGAGGCAGCGGCCCTCCCAGCTATCGCCGCCCAAATCAACTATTTCAGCTCACATTATTAATATTCTCTCTTATCAGCCCAACGTGCGAAGTGAGTACAATGGTATAAATGCACATTTCAGCGACCACGGAATGGGCGATTATGGAGCCTTTCTAACTATCTTATAATCAGCGCTCCCGGAAGGCCAAAACTACATTTGAGACGAGAAGAACTACCTCAAATGTAGTTTTCCTCATGTCCTATGTGAGTATCCGCACATGCGGAAGGGTTTTACGCGTGTGCGGAAACAGGGGTTCGCGTGATGCGGAATATTTATCTCTTATGCATTTGCGAGCACGCACCGCGGCGGGGCATTTTCCGCGCACGCAGGATACAGACGCAGGAACGCATTCCAGCGCGTATCATTCCTTATAATCTGGTAAATCTGACAAAGGCGAAATGATTTTATCAAAAAATGAAACTATAATTACCTCATAATTTCTAATTTTGCAGCATCCTAAAGAAAACCGAGACCGCAGGAAGGTGACTCTGCGAGGCAACAGAAAACTTCCGCAAAGCTCAGCCCCGGCATTTTCACCGTTTGCAGTCAATATTAAAACTATAAAATTACCATGCATTCTTACCACACACGCACCATGCTGCTGGCCCTGCTGCTCGCAGTGGCTCCCGTCGCCTCAATGACGGCGCAGAAGAAGGCCGCCACTGATGACCGGCAGATGGACCGCTTCATCACATCGCTGATGAAGAAGATGACTCTCTCAGAGAAGATCGGACAACTGAACCTCGGAGCCGGAAGCGACCCGATGGTCATCAGCAACAGTTACGGGCTGGAGGAGTCGGCCCGCAAAGGCCTCGTCGGCGCCTCCGGCGGCGCCGACATGAACCTTCAGAAGATAGCCGTCGAGCAGTCGCGCCTGCACATCCCCATCCTCTTCGGCATCGATGTCATCCACGGCTTCGCCACCACTTTCCCCATACCTCTGGCGCAGGCCTCGAGCTGGAATCTGGACCTCATCAAGCGCGGCGCGCAGATAGCGGCGCGTGAGGCCGCCTCGCAGGGCTTCAGCTGGACATGGTCGCCCATGGTCGACATAGCGCGCGACCCGCGCTGGGGACGTGTGGCCGAGGGAGCGGGCGAAGACCCGTTTCTGGGCAGCGCCATAGCCCGCGTCATGGTGCAGGGCTATCAGGGCTCGGACATGGGGAGCGACAGCAATCTCGTGGCCTGCTTCAAGCACTTCGGCCTCTACGGCGCCGCCGAGGGCGGACGCGACTACAACACCGTCGACATGAGCCGCTGGTATATGTACAACTTCTACCTGCCGCCCTACAAGGCCGCCGTCGATGCGGGCTGCGCCACGGGCATGTGCTCCTTTAATGTGGTCGACGGCATCCCCGCCTCCGGCAACAAATGGCTGCTCACCGACCTGCTGCGCGACCAGTGGGGATTTAAGGGATTCATTGTCTCGGATGCCAACTCGGTAGGCGAGATGGAGTTCCACCACATGGGCGACCTCGACGAGGTGTCGCGGATGGCCATCACCGCCGGCATGGACATGGACATGGGTTCGCAGCACTACGTGCGTGCGCTCGTGAAACTGCTCAACGAGAAGAAGATCTCCATGCGCGACATCGACACCTCGGTGCGCCGCATACTGGAGGTGAAATACAAGGCCGGCCTGTTCGACGACCCTTACCGCCATCTCAAGCTGCAGAAGGACGCCTCTCGCCAGGCCGAGATGCTGAGCGACGCCCATGTCGACTTCGCCCGCCGCTTTGCCGCAGAGTGTATCGTGCTCCTCAAGAACGACGCAGGCGTACTGCCTCTCGCCTCGCCGCATAAGGTGGCCGTGATAGGGCCTATCGGCAACGACCCGGCACAGATATTCGGCACATGGTCTACACACCCCGACCGCCGCAAGTCCCACTCCATAGCCCAGGCCCTGCAGATGGCCCTGCCGCAGGCGGAAGTGATACAGGCCGACGGCTGCGAAGCCACAGAGGGATACGGCGATTATTACAACGATTCCTCATCCGTCAAGAGCGAACCCATGATAGCCGACGCCGTAGCCAAGAGCGCCGACGCCGATGTCATAATAGCCTGCGTGGGCGAGTACTCGGGCTGGAGCGGCGAGGCGCAATCGCGTGTCAACATCAGTCTGCCGCCATGCCAGAAGAAGCTTCTCAAGGCCCTCAAGGCTACCGGCAAGAAGATCGTGGTGGTCGTGTTCAGCGGACGCCCGCTCGTGCTGACCGACGAGGACCGCAACTTCTCCACCATCGTGGAGGCATGGCATGGAGGCACGCAGGCCGCCGATGCGCTGGCCGACATCCTGACGGGCAAGGCCAACCCCTCGGCCAAGACGACCATGACATTCCCGCGCTACCAGGGCCAGATACCTATCTATTATAACCACCTCAACACGGGCCGCCCCTACGGCGAATACGGCGAGCTCTTCACCTGCACATACAAGGACATCAGTTTCAAGGACAACACGCCGCTCTACCCCTTCGGCTACGGACTCAGCTACAACAAGTATGAATACGGTCAGGTCAGGGTGGACAAGACCACGGCGCGCGGCGACGGCGACCGCATCCGTGTGAGCGTCGACATCACCAACCGCGGCAGCCGCGAGGGCAAGGAAGTGGTGCAGCTCTACATCACCGACATGGCCGGTTCGGTGTCGCTGCCGGTGGAAGAGCTCAAGGGATTCCAGAAGGTGGACTTCCAGCCGGGCGAGACGCGCACGGTGAGCTTCGACGTGGACACGAGCCTGCTCAAGTTCTACAACTCCGCCCTCCAGTATGTCTGGGAACCGGGCGACTTCAAGATAGGCATCGGCCCCAACTCGCGCGACGTAAGCATGGTGAAGGTTCACTGGGACAAGTAAGCGCGCACCGCTCAGACGGGACTGCTCCGCCCCCACGGGCATAAGCATTCTGCCCCGCGTCTTCTGTAAGGACTCTGCCGGAACATCCGGCGGAGCCCTTATTGTATGGTGCTGTTTGCCTCATTCATTCAGAGAAGTGATGTCCGAAGCAGAATTTATGAGAAATATTTTGTAAAAAGCTGTACGATAGAGAATAAAATGAATACCTTTGCGACAGTATAGAAATATGACCGGGGATAAATTCACACGCCACAAACAGAATTTTTCCTCCTAATATTAAGACCGCGTACACAGGCAGCATGACGCCACCCGGCCCGCCGGAAACGCTCCTGTTACGCCTAAAAGACATACCTATGCGAAGGAAATATCAGACACCCGAGGTGCATGACTTCATCATACCCGGTTTCTGCGACGAAGGATGGGGCATCGACCCCTCCGGCACTAATGACATTGAGAGCCGGCAGCGCATCAACACGCAGCCAGAGGATGACAACAAGGACAAAGGCTACGACTACAATCTGTGGGATGAGTAGATGATCCGTCCCCGTCGGCCCGGATGGCAGAGCCAGCATTATCGGCATAAGCCCGCCGGGAAGTCGTCATACGCCCATTGCCGGCGCGGCGGCAACCTGTGCCCGCACATTCTTCAGGGGCAAATGGGAAACGATGAAATGGCGCGAAAATAAAAAAGAGGGAAACCCAATCTTGGATTTCTCTCGTTTTTTGTGAGCCTCTTGTCGGATTCGAACCAACGACCCCGAGATTACAAATCACGTGCTCTGGCCAACTGAGCTAAAGAGGCGGGTGGGTAAGCTAACTGCATCGCGCTGCTACAACCAGCCTACCTTTGCTGCAATCACGCCCTGGAGGATTCAGAGGGAGCTAGCCGTGCAGCACTTACCCGTATGCTGCTTTCGCAATGCGCCTGCAAAGGTAGACACTTAATTTGTAATGACAAAATTTGTGTGGGATTTTTTCGCTCTCCGCGCGCCTTTTCATGCCAGGACAGCATCATCAGAGCCGCCGGAATGAGCAAATCTTTCTCCTGTATGCGCTACATTCCCCTGCTGTCTCTTACCTGACGCGGGCCTCGAAGCGCTCGAAGAGGGGGAACACGATGCCGCCGCGGTACATCTCGAGCAGGCCCTCGTCGCTGTAGCGGTGGAGCATGCGCGAGAGGTTGAGCCGCGTCACAGAGAGGTAGGGCGCGATGTCCCACATCTTGCATTTCAGTTCGATAGTCCCTGCGGGCCTTATCACCTGGCGGGCCACCATCTCGGCGAGCCGGGCCTCGGGCGTGGCGGCGGGGAGGTGGCGCTGGCGGCGCAGTGCGTCCTGAAGCGACGAGGAGAGGAGGTTGATAAAATTGAAGCGGAAGACGTCGTTGGGCATCATGTCGCGCACTATGACGCTCTTGGGGATGCGGAAGAAATAGCCCGGGGAGACGGCCGTATAGGTGCGTGTGTATGTGGTATGCAGGCCGAAGAGGCATTGCGGCTCGATGACCGACTTGGAACGGAGGTATTCGCGGATGGAGAACTTGCCCGCGCCAAAGTTTGTGATGGCCTCCGTCTGGCCCTCGAGGACATAGACGAGCGAGCGGCACTCCTCGCCCTCCGTGATGATGGTCGTGCCGCGGCGCATGGGCGAGACTACGGGCGAGACCGTCTCGTAGAGGTCCGTGAGGGTCACACCGTCTATTCCGAGGAATAGCGGCAGCGAGGAGAGCTGTTCGTAGTCAAGCCTTTTCATTTTCCCTGGTTATTTCTGCGTCACGACACGGCGCCTGAGGGCGGGCGACATCCACGTAGCATAGCGCCCGTCGGGAGTGGCGTAGATGAAGTAAACCTCAAGCTCGGGGTGACGGGCCAGGACGGTGCGCGCCGAGTCGACGCCAAGCACCATAAACGCTGTGGCGTAGGCGTCGGCCGTGGCACAGTTGCGCGCGATGACGGTCGAGGAGAGCAGGGAGTGCTGCACGGGATAGCCGGTGCGCGGGTCGATGGTGTGGGCGAAGCGGCGCCCGTTCTTGTAGTAGAACCGGCGGTAGTTGCCGCTCGTGGCCATGCCGCAGTCCGTGAGGCGCAGGACAGCGGCGATCTCATTGTCCACCTGCACGCTGTCCTCCCGGGGCGTGTTGACGCCGATGGTCCAGTCCTCGTTTTTCTTGTTCTTGCCGCGCGCCACGATCTCGCCGCCGATCTCGATGAGGTAGTTTTTGATACCAAGGCTGTCGAAGAGGGCTGCCACCTGGTCACAGCCGTAGCCTTTGGCGATGCCGCTGCAGTCGAGCTGCGTGTGCGGGTTCTGCTTCACCACATCGCCCGAGGGCGAGAGGGACACCTTGCGATAGCCTACGGTGGTGAGGAGCTGATGGATCATGGCCGGCGTGACACTGTCATGCTTCTGAAATCCGAAGCCCCAGGCGTTGACGAGCGGAGCCACGGTGATGTCGAAAGCGCCGTAGGTGTTGGCCGAGACAGTCTCCGCCAGGCGGAACACACTGCGGAACATGCTGTCCGTCCTGAGGCTGCGGCCCGTATTGATGGCGCTGATGGTGCTCCGCTTGTTGAAGGCCGAGAGCGAAGCGTCTACCTCGCCGAGCCGCTGGTCGATGGCCTGCTGCAGGTCGCGCGTGTAGGAATAGGTGATGTGGTAAGTGGTGCCGAAGACATTGCCCTGATTTTCGATATAGCGGTTCTCGCTGTGGCGCGTGATGATGAGCATGGAGGCGACGATGAGAAAAGCGAGGAAGATTAGTTTGCCTTTGGTAAGTCTGTGCATAGTGGTGTCTGATTAGTTTTGCAAAAATGAGATGAGCGTCTTAATGCCCAGCAGGACGAGGATGACGCCGCCGAGGAGCTCGGCGTTGAAGTGGAAGCGGCGGCCCACAAAGACCCCGACGATCTTGCCAAGAAGTGTGAACAGGAACGAGCCCGCGGCGATGACGGCGAGCGGCCGCGCGATGTCGGCAAAGCGGTTCATCCCGACGCAGGAGAACGACACCCCGATGGCGAGCGCGTCGATGCTCGTAGCCACGGCGAGGTAGAGCAGCGTCAGGATGCGGCAGGGATTGAAGGAGACGTTCTCCTCGGAGCGGAGGCTTTCCCATATCATCCTGCCGCCGATGAATAGCAGCATGGCGAAGGCTATCAGGGGCGCGACGCTCTCGATGTAGCGGTAGAACATGCCCGTGAAGGCCCAGCCGACGAGCGGCATGAGCGCCTGAAAGAGTCCGAACAGGATGGCCATCGAGAAGGCCTGCAGCGGGTGAAAGCGCTTCTCGATCACTCCGGCCACGACGGCTATGCTGAAACAGTCCATCGCAAGGGCTATCGAGAGAAAGAGACATTCGGACCAGGGCATAGCGAAGTGAGGGAAAATGATGTCAGCGGCGGGAGATATCGATTATGAGACTGAACGTGGCCCCTATGACGGCGGTGCCTTTCTTGCCGAAGCCGGGGACATACCAGGCCTCGCCGATATCATCGTTGGAGGAAGTGATGCGGTTCTTGTAGCGGACCATCCAGCCGAGGTGCACCGCCTTCCATATCTGCGTCTCCACACCGCCTGTGAGCTCAAGCCAGAGCTGCGAGCCTTTGAGCCCGTGGAAATTGTACGGCACCTCCGTATGCCAGAAAGGGTCGTAGAGGTCCGGGCCGCTGATGTCGTATTTGTAGGAACTGTATGCGATGCGGGCTCCGCCGAAGGCGCGGTTGCGCGAAGAGATGTCCTTGAGAAAGTTGTAGTCCATGCCCACGCGGATAAAGGGCGAGGAGGTGTGGTAGTGGAGGTCCGTGGCATCATCGGTGTGATCGCTCGCGCCTATGCCGGCCTCGACGATGGGAAAGTAGCGCCCGTAGAGATTGGCTCTCACAGCGCCCTCATATTCACCGTAGGACGAGACAACGGCGAGGAATGCGCCGCTCAGGTTGGCCGACACGGAGATGCCGTTCCAGCGGGGAACGGGCGGGGCCTTCGTCAGCGCTCGCGGGGCAAACTGGACGCCTCTCACCCTGTCCGCGCCCTGCGATGTCGTGTCGCTCTGCGCCGCGGCAACAGCGGGGACGGCCAGACTAAGGAGCAGTAGAAATAAATATGTTGATGTTCGTAACCTCATTATAGTTGACTTTCGGGTTCACCAGCGCCACGCTGTCTATGCGGGTGAGGCCGCTGACATCGGTGCCGCGCAGCAGGCTGAGCGAGGTAATGGTGTGAAAGATGACGCTGTTGCAGTCGATCGACTCGAAGTGGGCCTCATTGGTGTGGCCGAGCACCAGTGTGTCCGTCCGCGAGGCTTCCGTAGAGGAGATGTGGAAGACGAGGGTGTCGGCCTGCCCCGCGTAGGCCATGGGCAGGGCGAGCGAGGAGGTGTTGACGCCACGGTTGTAGAGCACAGAGTCGGCGCCGAGGGCCGTAACGGTGAGCGTGTCCCCCACAGTGGCCGCCGCGCGCGTCTCACTGTTGTAGAAGAGGCAACTGGCCGAGACGGTGTTCTTGAGCGGGCAGTCTATGCTGCTGCACGAGGCTATAAGCGCCGCGATGACCGCCACGCATGCCGCCACACATATATTAATATGCCGTGACAGCCGCATGGCGCCGCTCCGGTGCCGCTTCGCCGCAGACTTCCGCCCGGCGCTGTGTCCTATGCCCCAGTTCATCTCGCTCAGAACTCTTTCTCGATCTTGTAATCGTTACGCTGCGAGGAGTTGCGGCTTATCAGTTCGCCGAGGAATCCGGCCAGAAACAGCTGTGTGCCGAGCAGCATCATCGTAAGGGCGATGTAGAAATAGGGCGAATCGGTCACGAGATGAGCGGGAATGCCGTTGCTCAGGGCGTAGAGCTTCGTGCCGCCCACAATGAGGATGGCCACGAATCCGATGAAGAACATCAGGCTGCCCAGGAAGCCAAACACATGCATCGGTTTGCGGCCGAAGCTCGTCAGGAACCAGAGGCTCAGCAGGTCAAGGTAACCGTTGAAGAAACGGTTGATGCCGCCGAACTTGGTGTGCCCGTGCTTGCGCGCCTGATGATGCACCACCTTCTCGCCGATCTTGTCAAAGCCTGCGTTCTTGGCCAGATAGGGGATGTAGCGATGCATCTCGCCGTAGACTTCGATATTCTTGACCACCTCGCGACGGTAGGCCTTGAGCCCGCAGTTGAAGTCGTGGAGATTGTGTATGCCGCTCACCTTGCGCGCAGTGGCGTTGAAGAGCTTGGTGGGGATAGTCTTGGAGAGCGGGTCGTAGCGTTTCTTCTTGTAGCCCGACACGAGGTCGTAGCCGTCGTCGATGATCATGCTCCTCAGGGCCGGAATCTCGTCGGGCGAGTCCTGCAGGTCGGCGTCCATGGTAATGACCACATCGCCCTCGGCCTTACGGAATCCGCAGTAGAGCGCGGCGCTCTTGCCGTAGTTGCGGCGGAACTTGATGCCGCGCACATTCTTGTCCTCAGCGGCCAGACGCTCGATGACGTCCCAGGAGTGGTCGGTCGAACCGTCGTTGACAAAGATTATCTCGTAGGAGATATGATTGGAGTCCACCACGCGCTTTATCCAGGAGTAAAGCTCAGGGAGGCTCTCGTCCTCGTTGTAGAGGGGAATTACTATCGAAACATCCATAATTTATTTGTTATCGGCGCCCCACCTCTTGGCAGAGGAGGCAAAGAGAGCCGTGGGCAGCGCCAGGATAAGAGCTATGAAAATATTGAGGTCGAGGATATTGGCGGCGTAGACCACAGGCGAGAGAGCCTGTATCTGCTCGAAGGCCGACTTCAGCTCGTTGAGACTTATGCCCGCAGCCGGGAGCTTGCCCCCGTTGGCGCTCACCATCTGCTGCGCCTCGGGCGAACTGAGGAGCTGAATGTACGAGTCGAAGAACGCGCCGTGATCGATAAAGGCGAAATAGACGTAGCAGGCGGCCGCGAGCAGCAGCGCCGCATAGAAGTAGAGCAGGATGGTGAACAGGTAGGCGCGCCCGAAGGCTATCTGACCGCCGCACACCCTGTCGCGGAAGCGCTTGAGGTGGAAGTAGCCCGCCACAGGGGCCGACGCGAAGATGAAATAGAACAGGAGCGAGAGAAACTGGTGGGTGGGCGACTGGACGAAGCACACAAAGCCCACTATCCAGTACAGCCCGAAAGCCAGAGCATAGTTCATCGCAAAGGCATTGGTCTGCCTGAATGGATTGGGGGCTCTGGTGATACGATGATTGTCTGCGTTCATTCGCTTTATTCTCTTTATTAAAGTATTTGTCTTTGCAAAAATACAAAAAAGTTACTGTATTACTATGGCCTGAGGTATAAACATAGGCCACAGCCTCCTGGGGCGGCCGCTCACAGTCGGGCCGCCGCGCGGGAGGAAGCCCGCGGCGGCCGCACGCAACGCCGCCCTGCGCCCCGGGTTACTGCGCCGCAGCGGCGGGGAAGTAGACGGCGTTGAGCAGCGCCTTGCCCGCAGCGGTGCGGAACACATGGTCGCGGAAGTGGGCGATGGCCTCCGGGCTGTAGTGGCTCTCGTCGGCGTTGACGAGGTAATCGGCCTCGATAAGTATCTGATAGTCCATGCCGTCTATGGCCGACGTGGTATGATGATGGCCCACGAGATAGGCCACGCGGTCGATGTCCGCCTGCTCCAGATCGGTGCCGGCGAGGAAGGAGCGCACAAGCGGAGCGCCCTCGGCCTCCTGATGCTTTCCGTCGGTGTTGCCGTATTTGCGGCGGCACAGCGGGCATGCTATGTCGTGGGTGATGGCCGCTACCTCGGTGACAAACTGGAGGTGGCCGTCGAGGTGCTCCAGGCATCCTATCGTGCGGGCATAGCCCCATACCTTCATGAGATGGTTGATGTCGTGCGTGTTGCCCTCCGAGAAGGCTATCATCCGGCTCATTATCTCTGCTATTGTCATATTCTTAGTCTTTATCCTTATAATTTATTTTCATTGTCCTTACGGGCGAGCAGGTGGATATACTTCTCCACGGGCAGGCCCTTGAAGCGGTCGCGCTCTCCCCGCCCCTGCTCCATCATGTCGTGGACCACTCTCATGGCGTCCCTTACGGCGTCGGTCACACTGTCGCCCTGTATCATGCGGCCTATGGTCACGGAGGCGAACAGGTCGCCCGTGCCGGGGAAGTCGACCGGCAGGACCTCGTAGGGGATGGAGAAGTAATGGCCCGCGGGCTCGTCATAGCCGGCCACACAGTGAGCGCCCTCGACATAGCAGGAGGTGATGGCCACCGAGCGCGCCCCGATGGCCCGCAGCGCACCGATGATGTCGGTCACATTATCGGCCGTGATGCTCCCCTCGCAGTAGTCCATGCCCGTGAGCAGGCAGGCCTCGGTATAGTTGGGCATCGTGAGGTCGGAGACAGCCACGAGCGGACGGCGCTCCGACGCGGCGTCGGGCGACATGCCGTTGTAATAGCGGCCGTGGTCGGCCATGATGGGATCGTTGAACACCCTCGCCCCTGCCTCCGAGACCTCGCGGCAGAAGTCGGTCATCAGCGCGGCCTGGCGGGGACTGGTGACGAAACCGGTGTAGACGGCGCCGAAGGAGAAGCCGAGCTCCCGCCACACCCTGAGCGAGCCCTCCATATAGTCGGTGGTGTCGAGGATGCGGAAGCGTCCGTAGTCGAGGGTGTTGCTCACGAGGGCTGTGGGAAGGTTGAACACCTCGGCGCCCATCGCCGAGAGCACGGGAATCATGGCCGAGAGAGCGACCTTGCCGTAGCCGGCGAGGTCGCCCATGAGCAGCACACGATTGTCAAGGGAATGGTCTGCGTTCATAATGCGTATTTTGCAGGGCAAAGTTACGATTTTATCCTACATCCCCGGCCCCGCGGGCGCGGCATTTGATGCGGCCGCATAAAACTTCCCACATTACCTCTCCCCGCGCCTCGCAGAGAAGGCCTTCCGCGCCTTCCCGCGCCCCGTGGAGAGGATGAAAACTATTTATCGCGCATGCTGAGACAGATTTCTCATGCGGACGAAAGTTCCCTCGGGAGAAGGAGAAATTCTACTCGCAGATAAAAAAATTTATCTCGTAGTAGACGACTCGTTATCTCGTAGATAAAATAATTTATCTCGCAGTAGAATTTGCCCGCCTCGCAGAGGCTGATTTTAAGGTATTTGAAAAGCGTTCGAAACTCACCGCGCACAATCCTCAGCGCGCTCTTTCGCGGCGGCTGGCGGCCGCTGAGGCAGCGGCCCTCCCAGTTAACGCCGCACAAAACCTTGGTGAAGTTTTCGTATTCCATGCTTACTTCGCGCAAAACCTTGGCAAAGTTTTCGTACTCCCGGCTAACCTTCGCCCAAAACGATACAAGATTTCCACATACAGATGTCTTCAATCCCCTGCTCCGCCGGGATAAATTTGCTGTCCGAAACAATAGCCTTTTCTCCCGTTATTTGAGAAGGCATCCACCACTTCTCAAAAAAACTTCCGCACAACCCGAAAATTACATTTGAGACGAGTAAAATCACATTTGAGGTATTTCAAATCGTCTCAAACATAATTTTGGCCTTCCGGGAGCGCTGATTTTCATACACTTACAAAGGCGATTTTCCGGCCTTATCCGGGATGGATATCACGCATTCCGGAATGCCTTTACAGGCGATGATATCCATCCTGTCCATTGCCACTTTTCCCGGCGCGGCGGATTTTCATTAACGGCTGAGGCGGAATCGCAGTCCCCGCTGAGGGCCGCAAGGATACATTATATATATATGCGTGCGCGCGAGGCATGACGCAGCCGGCGAAGGGGACGAGCCGCGGGGCGCGGGGCGGCGCAGACGCATTTTCCGCATATCTGTCGTCCGCGATAAGGAAATGCTTTCGTAACTTTGCACCCCGGAAATCCCAATCAGGCATCAGGAGAAGATTATGCAAAATCAGTTTTCGCGCACACAGTTGCTGCTCGGCAAACCGGCCCTCGACACCCTCGCGGGCTCGCGTGTGGCCGTCTTCGGAATAGGCGGCGTGGGCGGCTATGTCGTGGAGGTGCTGGCGCGCAGCGGCGTGGGAGAGCTGGACTTGTTCGACGACGACCGTGTCTGCCTCACCAATGTCAACCGCCAGCTTCACGCCACCATCTCGACCATCGGGCGGCACAAGGTGGACGTGGCCGCCGAGCGCGTGGCCGACATCAATCCGCGCTGCATTGTCCACCGCTACCAGATGTTCTACATGCCGGCCAACGCGGACAGCATAGACCTGAGCCAGTTTGATTACGTCGTGGACTGTGTGGACACGGTGACCGCCAAACTGGAGCTCGTGAAGCGCTGCTACGCGCTGGGCGTTCCCATCATCTCGTGCATGGGCGCGGCCTACAAGCTCGACCCTACGGCCTTTCGCGTGGCGGACATCTGGGACACGGACATGGACCCGCTCTCCAAGGTGATGCGCAAGAAGCTGCGCAAGCTCAAGATACCTCACCTCAAGGTGGTCTTCAGCGCCGAGCCGCCGCTGGAGAGCATCGAGGACGACAGCATCTCCTGCCGCTTCCACTGCATCTGCCCCAACAAGGACATGCGCAAATGCACCCAGCGCCACACCATCCCCGCGAGCGACGCCTTTGTGCCCGCTGCGGCGGGACTGATAGCCGGCGGCGAGGTGGTCAAGGACCTCATCCGCCGCGCCGGCACCATGCGCATCACGCCCGAGGAGATCCCCGGCAACGAGGCAGCCGCGAAGGCCGCGGAGAAAGCCGCCGCCCACCTGCGCAAATACCGCGCCATAGCCGAGGCCAAAAAGAAGGGCACATGGCAGGACGACAAGGTCATAAAGCCGCTCAGCACGGCCGGCGTCACAAACGAATAAGTCCCCGCAGCCACAGAGGCGATGGGGACCTTTTTTATTAAGCGGGGCTACGCCTCGCCGATCATCCTGAGAAATTCGTCTTCGCTCACGAGCGGGATGCCCAGCTTCTGCGCCTTCTCCAGTTTGGCTGGGCCCATGTTGTCGCCCCGGAGCACGAAACTCGTGTTGCGCGAGATGGAAGAGGCGTTACGGCCTCCCTGCTGCTCGATGATTTCCTTATATTCCTCGCGGGAGTGATGTGTGAACACCCCGCTTATCACTATTACCTTATCCCGTAATGCTTCGCCCGTCGGCGCTGTCGGCGCGGCCACCTGCATCTGCAGGCCGGCCTGGCGGAGGCGCGCGACAAAGTCGCGGTTGCGCGGGTCGGCGAAGTAGGAGTGGATGCTGCCGGCGATGACGCCGCCCACGCCCTCGATGTCCGAGAGCACATCGGCGGGCGCACCGGCGATGGCGTCCATGCTCTTCATGGCACGGGCTATGTTGCGCGCCGAGACCTTGCCTACGAAGCGTATGCCAAGGGCGTAGAGCACCCTCTCAAAGGGCACCTTGCGGCTCTCGTCTATGCCGCGCAGCATCTTGCGGGCCGACTTCTCACGTGTCTCTCCTCCGCCGCTCAGGTCCGCCACCGTCAGGCGGTAGAGGTCGGCGGCGTCGCGGATGAGGCCTCGCTGATAAAGTGCGTCCACTGTCTCGGGACCGATGGAGTCGATGTTCATGGCGTCGTGCGAGATGAAGTGCTCTATGCGGCCCTTGATCTGCGGCGGGCAGGTGACGGTGTTGGTGCAGTACCACGCGGCCTCGCCCTCGTACCTTATCAGCGGAGCGCCGCACTCGGGGCAGGTCCGTATGAACTCAATGGGCCGCCCGTCGCCGGAGCGGGCATTCTCGTCGACGCCCACTATCTGCGGTATGATCTCGCCGGCCTTCTCGACATAGACATAGTCGCCCTCGTGGAGGTCGAGCTTGTGTATCATGTCCTCGTTGTGGAGCGAGGCGCGCTTGACGACGGTGCCGGAGAGGAGCACCGGCTCCATATTGGCCACGGGCGTGACGGCGCCGGTGCGCCCCACCTGGAATGTGACCTTGAGCAGCCGCGTGCGGGCCCGCTCGGCCTGAAACTTGTAGGCGATGGCCCAGCGTGGAGTCTTGCTCGTGTAGCCCAGTTCCCTCTGCTGAGCGAGCGAATTGACCTTGAGCACTATGCCGTCGGTGGCCACGGGCAGTTTGTGCCGCTCCTCGTCCCAATAGTCGATATACTGGTAAATCTCCTCCAGAGACGAGACCAGACGCATGGCCTTGGAGATCTTGAATCCCCATGAGGCGGCTTTCTGAAGATTGTCATAATGATTGTCGGAGGGGAGATTGTCGCCTAGCAGGTAGTAGAGGTAGGCGTCGAGCCCGCGCAGGGCGGCCACACGGGAGGTCTTGCTCTTGAGTGTGCCCGAGGCGGCGTTGCGTGGGTTGGCAAAGAGCGGCAGCTCCTCCGCCTCGCGCTGGGCGTTGAGCCGCTCGAAGCTCTTCCAGGGCAGCAGCACCTCGCCGCGTATCTCAAAGACGTCGGGGTAATCTCCCTCGGGAAGCCTGAGCGGAATGCTCCGGATGGTGCGTACATTGGCCGTGACATCGTCGCCCTGCTCTCCGTCGCCGCGCGTGGCGGCCCTGACGAGGCGCCCGTGCTCATAGAGGAGCGAGATGGACAGACCATCGAATTTCAGTTCGCAGCATATCTGAAACTTTCTCCCGCCGAGCCCCGCGCTGACGCGGTCGTAGAATTCGCGCACATCGGCCCTAGAGTAAGTATTGGCCAACGAGAGCATCGGATAGCGGTGGCGCACCTGCCGAAACTCCTGACTGACATCGCTGCCCACTCTCTGCGAGGGAGAGTCGGGGTCGTACATTTCCGGATGACGGGCCTCGAGGTCCATAAGCTCGTGCATCAGACGGTCAAACTCCTGGTCGCTTATCTCCGGCGCATTCTCGACATAATACAGATGATTGTGCCGGTTAAGCTCAGCGCGGAGGTCTATGATTCTCTGCTTCTCGTCCATAAGATTCTCTTTGTTGATAGCAAAAATAAGCAAAATAAAAACACGGACAGCCGGGCCGCGATGCCTAAATGCGGACATTCGCTCCACAGCGCCGTGAATAAGGGCCGCCGCAGCCGTCGTGAGGCCGGCCGCGGGGCTTTAGTCGCGCCTTATGGCTCAGAGGACGACCTTTTTCTTCGTGCTGCCGTCCGCCTTTCTGATGATGTTGACGCCCTTCACCTCGGAAGGCACACGCACACCATCGGTGGTAAAGATCATCTCCCCGCCGCCTGCGTTCCTGCCGCTGCGCACTTTCTCGATGCCCACGGGCGTGCCGTTGAGGGAGTAATTGACAAAGTCCTTCACCGTGAGCAGGGACGAGCCCCACGTGATGTTCTCCGAGAGGAGCCGGATGTTGTTGAGAGCTATCTTGTCGAGGTCCTCCTCGGCCGACGCGCCCTCGAGGTAGATGCCCGTGTCAAATTTGTCAGCGCTGCTGATGAGGCGGAAGTCGGAGAACGTGATGCTGTCCATGCTTCCAGCCGTCGTGTAGGGCAGGCCTTCGGAGTCGGGGCCGCTCGTGTGGGACGACCTCGCCCTGATGGCTATCACATCGGCGATGTCGCCGTAGATGTCAAACTTATTGAATGTGCCGTCGGAGATGTTCATGCCGTTGGAGGCGAGCAGATGAACCACGGCGCGGCAGCTGTCCAGGGCCATGTCGCCCGGGGAGAGCGGTGTGTGCATCACCAGCATGTCGCTCATCTTAATGCCGCTCATGGTGTCGGCGCCGCACTCACGCCCTATCATGATATTGCTGCTGCGGTCGCTCCAGAGGGCGCAGTCGCTCACCGTGATATTCTCCGAGACGTCTATGTCGGGCACGGTGTCCGTCCGGCCCGCCGCCGGCGCTATCTCCCGAGCATCGCTCCACTTGTCCGTATAGGCCAGGTACTTCCTGTCGACGCCCCTCACGGCGATGTTGCTGCCGTTGGAGCGGAAGAAACTGTTGGTGACCGTCACATTGCGGCTGTTGCAGATGTCCAGCGCGTCGTCGTCCGTCATCCTGGCTCCGCAGACCTTCACGCGGTCGATGGTCACGCCGTCGGAGTTGGACAGCACCACTGCATTGCTCCACGTGTTGGAGAGCGTGATGCCGCTGATGGTGAGATGGCTGCAGCGGTCGGCGAGAATCATATAGCGGGCCGGCGCATTGTCGCTCTCCCACATATCGCCGCTCAGGATGCCCCTGCCGCAGATGGTGATGCTGTCGCCCGTGGCCCACACAGCGCCGTGCACCACCGCGCTGTCCGAGAGATACATGGTCTGGCGGGAATGAAGCACGATGTGGTCCTGATAATGGTGCCCCGGACCGAAGTAGAGTACGCCGGCATCGCCCTCCTTGACGCTTTTGTCCGATTTGTCCGGCGCACTTCCGAAGAGTAGCAGAGGCGTATTGCGGCCGTCATGCTCCAGAGAGTAGATGTACTCGCGCGCCGAGGTAAACGACGCCGAGCTCTCCCTCTTGGTAAGTCTGGTCTTGGGATAAACCAGCTTGGCAGAGCGCATATCGTAAACGGAGCTGACCTTCACAGACGCCGAGCCGGTAAAGTCGCAGGAAGAGAAGAAGTAATTGCTCGTCGGACCCGCGCACTTCGCGATGTGAACGGCCTGCGCCTTCCCGTTGACGCTCACGTCATAGGTCATCGCCGGCAGAGGCTGAAACTTTCCGTCCTTTATCTCTATGTCGCTTATCGTAAGGGTCTCCGTTTTGCTGTTGGGACTGTGGAAAGAGATTTTGAGATTGCCCTGCAGGTCGCGAAACACCATTTGGTGGCCTCCGTCCTTGGAGAAAATCATCTGCTTTTCATGCGTCCACGGACCCGTAAGTTTTCCTGTCTGCGAGACGGCTTGACCTATAGAATACCTCGGCGAGAAACTGGACCAGAGCATGAGCAGATTGCCGGACTTGTCGTCGCGGAAAGCAAACGGCGCATCGGTGACATACCCTCCCGTGTTCTTCGACCACCCAGACTCGTTGGCCGCAAAGAGCTTTACGGGCTCTCCTACAGTGCTCGTAAGATCTTCGGTGAGCTGCTGACACCACACCTCGCCTACTTTGTCCTTCACGTTGGGCCCGCACCACTCCACGGCATAGAGTATCCACGGCGTGCCGGCCTCATCCACGTAGAGAGAGCCGTCGAGACATTGCGTACCCGCGGGAGTGATGAAGATCTTATCCTTGGGAATGATGCTCTTATAAGGCCCGAGCGGACCTTTATCGGAGCGCAGTATCGTCACGCCGCGCAGGATATTCTTGGCCGCGCCTCTCACGGTAACGAAGCAGTAGTATTTGCCCTTATAATAATATGTATCGGGTGCCCACCAGTCGTCGGGGCAGGGGTAATCGGAGGGCATGTTATAGACATATCCCATCTCGTCCCAGTACTTGAGGTCGGTGCTCTTGTAGGCAAACAGCCTGGCGTTATTCGGGCCGCGTTTTGAGACGATGAGGTAATAGGCCTTGCCGACGGTGTCGACGGTAATAAACGGGTCGCGGCACCGTATTTCAGAGGTCGGGATGTGGTTGCGCCCCACGGCGACCATGGCCGTCATAGCAAAAAGTAGAGTAAGAATCCTGTTTCGCATAATTTTATTTTAGTCGTTTACAATATTGATCATCTCTTTTGCAGGCGTTCCCTGCCTCTGAAGCCCCTCCTCCGCAGGCCCTGCGAACAGCATAACGCTCCTGGCCGCGACGCCCTCGGGCGCTCACAGCTCGAGGTGGTATTTGACACGGTGGCGGCGGGCGAAGCGCACCCAGAAGCGGCGGCGGGCGCGGCGTATCAGCGAGAAGCAGCGGGCAGCATCGGCGTGCCGGCAGAGCGCATACTCCTCCGCGATGATGCGAAAGAAGTCCAGGCTGCCCCAGAGCCGCGCAAAGTTGGCGCATCCCCGCTCCAGGCTCACCTTCCCGAAGCGCATACGATTGATGTCCACGATGGCGAACCGCCACTCCCCGTCCACCCTATCGAAGAGGATATTGCCGGGCGAGAAGTCCTTGTGCAGCATGCCCGCCGCGTGGAAGGCCGCCGTTCGCCGCGTGAAGGCGCGTATGATGTCCCTGGCGGAGGATGCGTCGGCGTCGCCAAACTCGTAGAAGCGCCGCGAGTAGGGGCATTCGGTGCTCACCAGATAGCTGTCCGCTACCAGTCCGCCGCGCCGGTGCTCCACATAGGCCAGCGGCGCGGGCGTGTCGAAGCCCGCCTCCCTGACACGCAGGGCGTAGCGATAGGCGCGGACGCCCTTGGGAGCGCGCAGGAAGGTGTACGCCACGCGATTAATGGGATTGGGACGGCCGAAATGCTTCACGACCACACGGCCGCCCTCCACGCCGTCGAGAGCGAGGCGGCGGAGCTCATTGCGACTGCCCTTCTGGATGAGATCGCCCTCAGGGAAACGCTCGTCGATGGCCTTCACAAGATCCCTGAGAGAATCAAGGCCTTCATAAGCGGGATTAATCACTATTTTTCTCATGCGCTGCGCTCTTACGGTGGAAGTATCTATATTTTTACGCTACAAAAATAGTAAATCAATTTGGATTTTCTAACTTTGCAAACGTTTAGAAAGCCGCAAATACTAAAGTTCCTAAAATGCAGAACAGACATTTGGACCGTCGCAGCTACTTCAATGAGCTCGCCACTACGAGCGAGGCATACTATATACCCTACCTGCAGTCACACGGAGTGCTCTCCCCGGGCATGCGCATACTGGAGATAGGCTGCGGCGAAGGCGGTAACCTCGAGCCGTTCGCCCACCGCGGGCACGAGGTGACCGGAGTAGATATCGTAAAGGAGAGAGTGGAGCAGGCGGAGACGTTCTTTGCACAGGACGGTGAGAAAGGGCAGTTCATCTGCTCCGACGCCTCGAAGCTCGGAGATGAATTCACCGGAAAATACGACATAGTGCTGGCGCACGATGTCATAGAGCATGTGCCCGACAAGGAGGGCTTCCTCAGGGCCGCCGCACGCTTCCTCAAGCCCGACGGGACGGCCTTTTTCGGATTTCCCGCGTGGTATATGCCCTTCGGAGGCCACCAGCAGATCAGCCACAACGGATTCATCTCTCACATGCCGTTCATCCACCTGCTGCCCATGCCCTTCTACACGCTGATCCTCGGAAGCGTCTCCTCGGGCGAGAGCGAGATGAGGGAACTGCTCAATATCCGCGCCACACGCACCACGATAGAGCACTTCGAGAAGACGGCCAGAAAGGCGGGCCTGAGCATCTACGACCGCCACTTCTGGTTTATCAACCCCCACTACAAGGCCAAGTTCGGCCTCACGCCGCGCACACTGTGGAAGCCGCTGGCCGCTGTGCCCTACCTGCGCGACTTTTTCACCACATCGGCCTTCTACCTGCTGAAACTCTCAAACAAATAGATCATGGTACGCCCCATACGACTCGCCCTGCTGCTCGCAGCGCTGCTCCTCGGCCCCTGCACGTTGGCTGTGAACAAGAAACCGTTTGTTGTGCCCGAACTGACCTCATGGAAAGGCGGCGAGGGAAACTTTACCCTGACCTCCTCCACGCGCATCCTCTACGCCGGAAGCGAGGCTAAGGCCGCAGCTCAGTCACTGGCCGCCGACTATCACACCCTCACGGGCCAAAATCTCGCCATCGCGAGCGGCAAAAAGGCCGGCGCCGGCGACATTGTCCTCTCTCTACGCCGCAACAAACAGACCGGCGCTGAGGGATACACCATGAGCATCGGCAAACGCATCGACGTGACCGCCTCCACCGCCTCGGGCCTCTACTGGGCCACACGCACCATCCTGCAGCTCTCGCAGCTCGACGGCGGCCGCATCCCCGCCGGCTCCACCATCGACGTGCCCAAATATTCCGTCCGCGGCTTCATGCTCGATGTCGGCAGGAAATACATCCCGATGAGCTACCTTAAGAAGCTCGTCCGGATAATGTCCTATTATAAGATGAACACCCTTCAGGTGCACCTCAACGACGACGGCGCCACCAATATCGACAATCCCGCCCATGCGCTGGGCTACGCGGCCTTCCGCCTCGAGTGCGCCACCTATCCCGGGCTTACGGCCATCGACGGCTCCTACACCAAGGCCGAGTTCCGCGACTTCGTCAAGGAGTCTGCCGCAGAGGGAGTGGACATCATCCCGGAGATCGACTCGCCGGCCCATTCGCGCTGCTTCATCCAGTATAATCCGCGCCTCAAGAGTCCCACCTACGACGACACGCATCTGGACCTGCTCAATCCCGAATCGACCACCTTTATGGAGGGCCTGTGGAAGGAATATCTCAGCGGCCCTGACCCCGTCTTTGCGGGCAAGAACGTGAACATCGGCACCGACGAATATTCCAACAAGGACACCGCCGTAGTCGAGGCATTCCGCCGTTACACCGACCACTTCCTCCGCTACGTGGAGCAGTTTGGCAAGACGGCTTCCCTCTGGGGCTCGCTGACCCACGCTGCCGGCAAGACGCCCGTCAAGGCCAAGGGCGTGAGGATGAACCTGTGGTACAACGGCTACGCCGACCCCAAGGAGATGATCCGCCAGGGCTACACAGGCATCTCCATCCCCGACCGCTACACCTACATCGTGCCGATGGCCGGCTACTACTACGACTATCTCAACTGCCAGTTCCTCTACGACCAGTGGACGCCCAACATGGTGGCGCAGGACACCATCGACTACGACAGCCCCGCCATCATCGGCGGCATGTTCGCCGTGTGGAACGACAAGAATGGCAACGGCATCTCGGTCAAGGATATTCACCACCGCCTCTTCCCCGCCATGCAGACGCTCGCTGTGAAATTCTGGACGGCCAAGGGCACCACGCTGCCGTGGAAGGAATTCTCCGCCCTCAGCGCCCGCATGATCGAAGCCCCCGGGGTGAATGAGCGCGCGCTCTACGGCTCTCCGGGCAGCGAAGTGCTCACGCGCGCCGAGGTGAAGAGCGGCGACAGCATGCCGATACCCGAGATAGGATACAACTACACCATCGAGTTCACCGTCAACGGACAGAATGAGAAGGCGGGCACGGAACTGTTCCGCTCGCACTCGGCCGTGTTCTACCTCGCCGACCCCGCGACCGGCATGATGGGCTACGAGCGCGACGGCTACAGCTACCGTCTGCCCTACCGCGTGACGCCGGGCTGCAAGGACCGCATACGCATCACGGGCGACAACCTATCGACGCAGCTCTATGTCAATGGCCGCCTCGTGGCCGACCGCCAGCCGCTGGACCTCACCGTGGGCAAGTACAAGAACCACTTCTACTTTGTCTCCACGCTCGTCTTCCCGCTGACCAAGGCCGGCAGCTTCAACAGCAGCATCACAGACTTCCACGTCTACAATTATATAAAGAAGTAGTTCCGCAAGGACAGAAACACAAGGCACATAATCTATGCTTGACAGCTGTGACGCATTGCGTGACAGCTGTCATTCGTTTACGCGACAGCTGCGATGCATTTACATGACAGCTGTCGTGCATAGAATTAATAGGACATAAAATCAGGCATACCACATTAAGAAGACTGCATCAGGGGATGAGAATAAATTTCGCTCTCAGGGCTCACGTCAGAATACATGAAAGATGAAAAATTCGCTGTGCGCTTACCGCCGTTTGCGCACATAGCAAAAACCGTCCCGCGTGCTGAGATGCTCACATAGGACCTGAGGAAAACTACATTTGAGGTAGTTCTACTCGTCTCAAATGTAGTTTTGGCCTTCCGGGGACATTGATTTTCATATAGTTACAAAGAGGCAAAAATCGCTCTTTCCGGGTCGCATAAATGCGCATTCTATTCCATTTGCCATATTGCGGGGCGGGCTGATAAGAGCGAAAATTTATAGTGTGAGCGGCTCTAGCTGGGAGGGCCGCTGCCCTCAGCGGCCGCATGCCCAATATGGCAAAGCGCGAAGTAATTTGCTATGCAGGGGACCAACGATATTCAAAGAGGTGCATTGCGCATTATTCATTTCTATACTTTATGCGGCGGCTGGCGGGCCGCGCTGCAGGGGCCCTCCCAGTTATTTTTCGCTCATATGCAGAACACGAATCATACATCAATATGTTGTTATCCTCCTATACGGTTGATTTAATTTCGCCATTCGAAAATCGCGCACTTTTTCCGCTTATCGAAAAAGGCATTCCCACACACTCAAAAAACCGTCCCGCGTGCTGGGATGCTCACATAGGACCTGAGGAAAACTACATTTGAGGTAGTTCTACTCGTCTCAAATGTAGTTATGGCCTTCCGCAGACACTGATTTTCATATAGTTACAAAGGCAGTTTTTCGCACGGCGGCGGTACATTATATATAAGGCCGTATCGTCCTTTCCGGCACACGTTTCCACGCGAGCGGAGCAGACGCATTCGCGCTCTCAGGGCCGACGCATTCTTCTCCGGCTTCGCCTCCTTCATTAACATCTTATGGAGCCGGACGAGAATTTTCCATTTTATAATGCTCAGTTATTCTCCTCAGAAGTGGCAGATTATTTCTTTTTTGCCTAAATTTGCAGTCAGACTAAAAATAATCAATACCGACACGATGAATTTTCTAAAAATTATCTGCATCTGCGCCACGACGCTTGTCGCACTGCCGACACTCCGGGCTCAGAACAGCACCTCCGCAGGCGGCGCCGCTACTAATGGCGGCGCACAGAACGTAATCCCCGTACTCAAAGGCGTACAGATGGAGACGGACCGCAGGGTCATCTCCTACATCCTGCCGCGACGCATACTGTGGAAGCACTGCGACAACGGCGCTACGATGGACGGCGAGGACGTGCTGCTCAAGAATCACTACGGGCAGGCCGCTCTGGCGGGCGTGAGCTACGCGCACCTCAGGAACGGCAAGGGCGCCATGTGCTCCATCCTCCTCGATTTCGGCACAGAGCTGCAGGGAGGACTGCAGATAGTAACGGGACAGTCGGCCACGCGCACCGTGAAGCTGCGCATACGCTTCGGTGAGTCGGCCCAGGAGGCCATGTGCGACATCGACGGCAAGAACGGAGCCACCAACGACCACGCCATGCGCGACTTCACGCTCGAGGTGCCCTGGCTGGGCGTAGCTGAGTGCGGCAACTCGGGCTTCCGCTTCGCGCGCATCGATGTGCTGGGCGACAATACCGACCTGCTGCTGCAGGAGGTGAGAGCCGCTTTCCGCTACCGCGATATTCCCTATCTGGGCAGCTTTGAGTGCGACAACGAGCGTCTGAACAAGATATGGCAAACGGGAGCCTACACCGTACACCTCAACATGCAGCAATACCTCTGGGACGGCATCAAGCGCGACCGCCTCGTGTGGACGGGAGACATCAATCCCGAGGTGCTCACCATCGCCACCGTGTTCGGCGCCAACGACGTGGTCAACAAGAGCCTGGACCTCTCGAAGAAATGCTTCGGCCCCACGCAGTGGATGTGCACCATCTCGAGCTACTCGATATGGTGGATGATTACCCAATATCAATGGTACATGTACACAGGCAACCGCGCCTATCTCGACGAGCAGAAAGACTACGTGACGGCTCTGATAGCCACTCTCCGCAATTACGTGGACGACAAGGGAGAAGAGAAGCTCAACGCGCGCTTCCTCGACTGGCCTTCCTCGGAGAATCAGAAAGGCATCGATGCCGGACTGCAGGCTCTTATGGCCATGGGCTTCGACGCGGCCGCCAAGATGGAGGCGATATGGGGCAACGACGCCCTCTCCTCGGAGTGCTCCGCAATATCGGCCAAGATGAAGAAGCGTCACCGCGACCTCAACGGCTCGAAACAGGCCGCCGCCCTCAACGCCATAGCCGGCATGCTATCGCCCGCCAAGGCCGCTGACAAGACGATACTCCCCGGCGGCGCCAACGGCTTCTCCACCTTCTACGGCTACTACATGCTCGAGGCCCTCGCCCTGGCAGGCGACTACACTCAGGCGATGGATATCATGAGCGCCTACTGGGGCGCCATGCTCGACCTCGGCGCTACCACGTTCTGGGAGGACTTCAATATGAAATGGCTGGACAACGCCGCCCGCATCGATGAACTGGTGCCGGAGGGCAAGGTGGACATCCACAAGGCCTACGGCGACTACTGCTACAAGGGCTACCGCCATTCCTTCTGCCACGGCTGGGCTTCCGGCCCCACGACATGGCTGTCGGCTCATGTGCTGGGCGTAAAGGTATTGGAACCGGGCTGCAGGAAGGTGGCTATCGAGCCCCATCTCGGCCGTCTGAAATGGGCCAAAGGCACATTCCCCACTCCCTACGGTGTGATACGCATCTCGCACAAGGTGGGCGCCGACGGCAAGGTAGTATCCGACATTCAGGCCCCCGATGGCGTGGAGATAGTAAAGGGTACAGCAGAGCAAAGCAAATAATAAGGAAAAAGTCATAATACAAGCATAGATTATGAACAGGACATTAATAACGGGAACAGTGCTGAGCCTCGCGCTCTCCATGGCGATCCCCGCAGCGGCGCAGTACAAGCAGCCGTCGCTGAAAGAGATGGAAAAGACATTCATCAACATCCCCGACACACAGAAGACAGCCGTCTACTGGTACTGGATGAACGACAATATCTCTAAGGAGGGTGTCGTCAAGGACCTGGAGGCCATGAAGCGGGCCGGCATCAACCGCGCCCAGATAGGCAATGTGGCCACGCCCGAGATCCCCTACGGCAAGGTAAAGGTGTTCAGCGACGAATGGTGGGACGTCCTCCATCAGGCGCTCAAGACGGCCGGCGACCTCGGCATAGAGATAGGCCTGTTCAACTGCCCCGGCTGGAGCCAGAGCGGCGGCCCGTGGATCAAGCCCAACATGGCCATGCGCTACCTCGCCTCCTCGAGCGTCAGCGTCACGGGCGGTAAGAAACTCACCGTAAAGCTGCCCGATGTGGCCAAGGATGCGGAGGACGTCAGGGTGCTCGCCATCCCCGACCTGAGCATCCCGAGCCCCTTCAAAGCCATGAGCAAGAACGGCAGCGCCACGCAGGATTTCCACAGCGACAAGGCCGCCACGCTCAGGAGCATCGTGTTCACATGCAAGGGGCAGACATTCCTCAACTCCGCCAGGCTCTACGCCAAGACGGGCGGCAGCTATCGCCTGGTGCGCGACATAACGCTCGACCGCCGCAACAGCGAGCTCAACGTGGGCTTTGTGCCCTTCGCCCCGATTGTGGTGGCTGTGCCGGAGACAAGCTCTACCGACTTCCGTATCGTTTTCAACGGTGATGCAGACAAGATAAGCTCCGTCACGCTCTCCGAGAATCCGGTCATCGACAGCTATCCCGAGAAGACATTCCAGAAGATGTGGCAGACACCCCACCCCTTTTGGTACGACTATATGTGGAGCCCTACGGCTGAGTGCAGCGACCCGCACCTCGTCATGAAGGCCGGCGACGTGATCGACGTGACCGCCATGACAAAGGACGGCGTGCTCACCTGGAACGCTCCCAAGGGCAAATGGACCATACTGCGCACCGCCATGGTGCCTACCGGCGTGACCAATGCGCCGGCCCCGCCCGAAGCCACGGGACTCGAGGTGGACAAGATGAGCGCCAAGCATGTCGCAGAGCACTTCGACGCATATCTCGGCGAGATCCTGCGCCGCATCCCGGCCTCCGACCGCAAGACGCTCAAGGTCGTTGTGGAGGACAGTTACGAGACGGGCGGACAGAACTGGACCGACGAGATGATTCCGGTCTTCAAACAGCGCTACGGCTACGACCCTGTGCCCTACATCCCCACCTTCTACGGCTATGTGGTCGACTCGCAGGACAAGAGCAACCGCTTCCTCTGGGATGTGAGGCGCCTCGTGGCCGACATGGTGAGCTACGAATATGTCGGCGGCCTCAAAAAGGTGAGCAACGCCCACGGCATGACCACCTGGCTGGAGAACTATGGTCACTGGGGCTTCCCGGGCGAGTTTCTACAGTACGGCGGACAGAGCGATGAGATAGCCGGCGAGTTTTGGAGCGCAGGCGACCTGGGCGACATAGAGAATCGCATCGCCTCTTCCTGCGGACACATCTACGGCAAGCGCAGAGTGTGGGCCGAATCCTTCACCTGCGGCGGGCCGGACTTCTATCGCTTCCCGGGAGAGATGAAGCTGAGAGGCGACAAGTTCTTTGCCGAAGGCATCAACTCCACCCTGCTCCACCTCTACATACAGCAGCCCAACGACTCGGCGCCCGGCATCAACGCGCCCTTCGGCAACGAGTTCAACCGCCTCAACACTTGGTTCTCGCAGCTCGACCTGTTCACCTCCTATCTCAAGCGGTGCAACTATATGCTGCAGCAGGGCACCTACACGGCCGACGTAGCCTACTTCATCGGCGAGGACGCGCCCAAGATGACCGGCATACGCACGCCCGAGATACCACGCGGCTATTCCTACGATTATATCAACGCCGAAGTGCTTGAGAAATACGCTCACATGGACGGCGGCAAACTCGCGCTCGACGGCGGCATGCGCTACAGTGTGCTCGTCCTGCCGCCCGAGAAGACCATGCGTCCCGAACTGCTCCGCAAGATCCGCGACCTGGTCCGCGACGGTCTGACCGTCATAGGCCCCGCGCCGGAGAGTTCGCCCAGCATGCAGGGCTACCCGGCCTGCGACGACAGCGTCAGGGCCATAGCGCGCGAACTGTGGAGCGGCGAGAAGTTCTTCAACCGCGTCATTGCCTACGGCAAGGGCCACGTCTATCCAGGCGCCTCTATCAGCGAGGTGATGGACGACCTCGGCGTGAGCCCCGACTTCGTCGCCGATGATGCCGCTACGCCCGTCACATTCCTCCACCGCGGTCTGCCCGACGGCGATGTCTACTTCGTGGCCAATCAGAGCGAGAAGCCCATCAGCTTCCGCGGCATATTCAGAATCAAGGGCAAGGTGCCCGAGCTCTGGGACCCGCAGACGGCCGAGACACGCCCGCTGCCCCAGTTCACCAGGCTCACCTCCACCACCGAAGTGCCCCTCAGCCTCGCCCCGCTTGAGAGCGCGTTCATCGTGTGGCGCGACTCCGCCTCCTCAGCCCCCGCATCCGGCGCCAACTACCCCGAGGCCAACCTTGTGGCAGACGTGAGCACCCCCTGGACCGTCAGCTTCGAGCCCGGCAAGGGCGGACCGGAGAACAAGGTGACCTTCGACACGCTCTACGACTGGACAGGCAGCAGCGATCCCAAGATCAAATACTTCTCGGGCCACGCCATCTACACCAACACCTTCGACGTCAAGAAGCTCCCGCAGGGCGAAGTTTATCTGGACCTCGGGCGCGTCATGTCGATGGCTAAGGTGAAGGTCAACGGGCAGTATGCCGGCGGCGTGTGGACCGCCCCGTTCCGCATCAATGTCACCAATCTCATCAGAAAGGGCAAGAACACCATCGAGGTGGATGTGGTGAACAACTGGTGCAACCGCCTCATCGGCGAGAAGAACATGCCCGCGAGCGAGCGCTTCACCAAGGAGTCGTTCACCTACCTGAGCAAGGACTTCAAGCTCCTCACCTCCGGCCTGCTGGGCCCGGTGAAGGTGGAGAGCTATGACTATAAGATCAAGAACGAAGCAGTAAGCAAGTAACCAAACATAAATACCATGAAAAGAGAGATATTAAGGCTCGGCCTTGCGGCAGCAATGACGGCGCTCACCCTCGCGGCTCCGGCCGCGGTGAGGGTCGCCATGCAGCCCGACCGCGTAATCAACATTGTCAACTTTGTCCGGCTTACAGAGCCCCGGAGCGAAGCGGTGACCGACGATGTGCTCTACCGCACCACCGAAGCCCAGTACGAGAGCATGAAGCGCAACGGCCTAAAGGGCACATTTCTCCTGCAGTACGACGCACTCATCAATCCCCGCTATCAGACCCTCATGCGCCAGGCCATAAGCGACGGCTTCGAGGTAGGCGGTTGGTGGGAGATCACCGAACCGCACGTCAAGGCCGCCGGCATGAACTGGCGGGGCCGCTATCCGTGGGACTGGCACGCCAACGTCGGTTTCGCCACGGGCTACACGCCCGCCGAGCGCCTCAAATTGGTGGATGTCTACATGGCGGAGTTCAAACGCATCTTCGGCCGCTATCCCGCCTCGGTGGGCAGCTGGTTTATCGACGCCGTGACGCTCCGCTACATGGCCGACAAATATCACATCACGGCCTCGTGCAACTGCCGCGACCAGGTGGGTACCGACGGCTACACCATGTGGGGCGGCTACTGGCAGGGCGGCTACTACCCCTCGCTGCTCAACGCCTACCTGCCGGCGCAGAATAAGAGCGCGCAGATCAATGTGCCCGTCTTCCGCATGCTGGGCAGCGACCCGCTCTACCAGTACTACTGCGGTGTGGGCGGCGCTACACAGAGCGTCTCGACCCTCGAGCCCGTATACGGAGAGGGTGGCGGCAGCGAGCGTTGGACCGACTGGTATCTGGGCACGGTGAGCCGTGACCCCGCTCTCGGCTTTGTCTATGTCCAGGCCGGGCAGGAGAACTCTTTCACCTGGGGAGCCATGCGCCGTGGATTCGAGATGCAGATGCCCAAATTGGCCGCACTGGCCCGGAGCGGCGAGATGCGCGTGCTCACCCTTGAGGAGACGGGCCGCGAGTTCCGCAGCCGCTACAAAGTCACCCCGGCCACAGCCTCCACCGCCATGAGCGACTACACGCCTCAGGGCGGCCGCACGGTGTGGTACAGCACACGCTACTACCGCACCAGCCTGTTCTGGCAGGGCGAGCGCTTTCTCTTCCGCGACATACAGCTCTACAACGAGCATTTCAAATCGCTCTACTACGACCAGCCCGGCACATCGACCGAATGCCATTACTACGCCCTGCCGCTCGTGGACGGCTGCCTCTGGAGCAAGGGCACCTTCCGTGCAGGCCTCAGGATAATGAGCCGCGACGCTTCGGGAGGAGAATACAAGGAGATAAAATGCTCCGGGCCCACCGTGACCACCGCCGGCAGCATGAAGGCCGGACGGATGATTGTGAGCTTCGACGGCAGCGGCAGGAAGTATCGGGTGGAGCTCGGCGAGAAGGGCATCACGGTAGAGTCGGACAAGGATAACGACTACCGCCTCGAGCTCACCGTCAGCCAGGGGGCAAAACTGCCCGAAGTCGTAAGCCACGACGCAAAGACATTGCAGCAGTCCTTCAACGGCTTCCGCTACACCATGCGCGTCGGCACCGGCAGCCTCGCCATGCCCGGCAGCTCCGACAGCGCCGCGCTGTGGACCGTCACCGCGAAGAACGGCAAGGTAACGCTCTCCCTCGCACAGCGCTGAACAAGCGCCGCCCCCGCACGGCGCGCAGAGCATTCGCAACACACGATTACCGCCCCTGAACGAAGGGAATACGACCATTGGAAAGCGGCCGCAAAGCGGGCATTCCGGTCCTCGGGAAAGCCGCATTCCGACCCCTCTCTAACTATCTGATAATTAATTCCCCCGATAAGGGCATCCTCACAAGGCATCTGGCTTAAATCACATCTGTGTGGTTTTAAATCAGGTGCTTTGTGAGGTTTCTGATAAATGGTAGGATTTTCTGCGCGTGTATTACCAGCGTGCTAACGACTCATCCGCGCTCCGTTTTCCGCGACACACGGCCTGCTGAATAATATAGTGCGGCGCGGTCAGAGCAGGATATTGTCCTCGTAGTCGATAAAGCGTTTGCGGATGTCCTCGGGCAGTTCGATGGAGTCGTTGAGAGCGGCGGAGAAGGCCACGAGCACCGTGCGGCACTGGCTCACGACGCTGCCGGAAGTCAGATTGACCGCCTGCTGAGCCACCGTGATGCTCTTGCGGCCCAGCTGCACGACGGCCGAGGCTATCTCGATCTTGTCGCCGTAGTAGATGGGGTGAATGAAGTCGGCATTGATATTGACCACGACGGCGAACGTGCCGCCGTTCATTTTATCGCCGAGCACGGCGCGGAAGTACTCCGTCTTGGCCATGTCGTAGATGGAGAACATGACTGCATTGTTGACATGCCCGAAGGGATCAACGTCGTTAAACCGCAGTTGGACGGGCATGTGGTGACGGTAGTTTTCCCGTTTTATCTCTCTGTCCATAGTTGCATCCATAGTTTTGGCTCTCGCCTCAGTAATGTACAAAGGTAATAAAACCCTTTCTGAGGCATCCCCTATGTTGCAACTATTTACGGAGATTTATCATTTATTCAGTCTGAGAAGCGGAATAAATGGTGCAAAGAGCAATTTTCCTCCGTTGCTTCCCTTTGGAATGAAGGCAATTCTCTATTTTTGCAACAAAGGCATCGCCTCCGGCGCGGGCCTCCCGAATGAGGCCACGGCCGGCATAAATACATTGTTATACCTGTCAAACGAACACCCTGTCATGAAGAAATCCGTTATCCCTGAATTGCTGCTTCTCACCATTACCCTCTGCGGCCCCGTCCCGGCCGTGACGGCCCAAGCCCGGCGTGTCTACACCATCAACGAGAGCGAGCCGCGCCAGAAGATACTCCATTTCGGCGCCTCGGACGCATGGAGCATGAACCGTCTCGGACTATGGCCCGAGGCACAGCAGCGCCAGATAGCCGACTGGCTGTTCAGCACGGAGAACGACGCTTCCGGGCAGCCCCGCGGCATTGGTCTGTCGCTCTGGCGCTTCAACCTGGGCGCCGGCAGCGCGGAGCAGGGCGACAGCGCACAGATCAAGCAGAACACGCGAACGGACTGCTTCCTCCGCCCCGACGGGACGTACGACTGGACAAAGCAGGCCGGGCAGCGCAGTTTCCTCCGCCTGGCCCGGGAGCGCGGTGTGCCCTATCTGCTGGCGTTCCTCAACTCGATGCCGGTCTACTACACCATCAACGGACTGGCCACAAACACCGGCCGCGGGGGCACGATCAATCTGAGGCCCGACTGCTACGACCGTGCGGCCGGGTTTATGGCGCGCTGCATGAAGGGCCTCGAGGAGCACGACGGCATCCGCATCGACTATCTCAGTCCGGTCAACGAGCCAGACGGGAACTGGAACTGGCAGGGCCCGAAGCAGGAGGGCTCGCCTGCCACCAACCGCGAGATAGCCACGCTCGTCAGGGCCATATCAAAGGCGTTCCGCAAGGAAAAGGTCAACACCGCCATCGCCATCCCGGAGAGCAGCGACCTGAGAAACCTGCTGGGCGTCCATCAGTCGGGCTGGCAGCGGGGCAACGAGGTGAGCACCTTCTTCGACAAGGACAGCACGGCGACCTGTCTGAGGAGCGTGAGCAACGTATTGCCCGCCGTGCTGGCCCACAGCTACTGGACCAACACGCCCGTAGACAGCATGCGCGCCATCCGCCAGCGGCTCCGCCGTCTGCTGGACCGCTACGGCCTGGCCTACTGGCAGAGCGAGATATGCATCATGAGCAACGACGAGGAGATAGGCCGCGGCAGCCACTTCGACACCTCGATGATGACTGCGCTCTATGTGGCGCGCATCATGCACTACGACCTCGTCTACGGCGGGGCTGAGAGCTGGTCGTGGTGGCGCGCCGCCGGAAGCGACTACAAGGACGGCCTCATCCGCATCCTCTCGGCGGACAACTGGAAGACGGGCAAGGCCATCGACTCGAAACTCATGTGGACGATGGGCAACTACAGCCGTTTCATCCGCCCCGGCGCACGCCGCTACACCATGACGGTCAGCGAGGACGGGCGCACCATCGCCGACGGAGAGACACAGCCCACGGGCGTGATGGCCTCCGCCTACCGTAACGCCGACGGCACGTGGGTCGTCGTGGGGATCAACTACGGCGAGGGCTCCGCCGACATCAGTTTGCCGCTCCCCGCGGGCGCAGCCATGTGGCGGCTCTACCGCACCTCGGATGTGACGGGCGAGAACCTGAAGCCCGTGGGCGAATCCTCAGGCACGGCGACGCTCGAGCCCCGCTCCGTGACCACCTTCGTCAGCAGCGGACAGTAGGCGGCCCGCCCTCCGGCGCCGGTGCGCGCACATCGTCACCCGCAAAGGGTGGATGCCCATCTTTGCCGTACGTTTCAGGCGTTTTCCTCCGGCTTTCGCAGACGGCGGAAAACCGGTTTTTCGGCCCTTTCTAAATAACTCAAAATCAGCGCTTCACACAGGCCAAAACTACATTTGAGACGAGTAGAACTACCTCAAATGTAGTTTTCCTCAGGTCCTATGTGAGCATCACAGCATGCGGGACGGTTTTTGCGGTACGCGCAAAGGGCGCTCTGCGCACAGCGAATCATTCTTCTTACATGCATTCCGGCGTGCGCCCGGAGAGGAAAATTCATCCTCATTCCATGACGACACATTTCATAATTCGGCAATGCCTGATTTTATGTCCCTTCTATTTCATGCATCGCAGCTGTCACGCGAATGCATCGCAGCTGTCATGCGAATGCATCGCAGCTGTCACGCGAATGAATCGCAGTTGTCATGTAAATGCATCGCAGCTGTCATGCAAATGAATCGCAGCTGTCATGAATATGCATCGCAGCTGTCGCGCATGAACTACATGCCTTCTTGTATTAATTGCATGCGGATGGTGTGGCAGTACAGGAGGACGCAGAATTTCCCCATTATACTCCCGCCCTCAGGCATGCGGAGATGGCCGCGGAGAGACATAACGCCTTACTTTTGGTGATTTTGTCCGGCAGAAAGAGGGGATATATAAAAAATTAGTATCTTTGCACTCCGGAGAATACGTATTCATAGGCCGTGAAGGCCTGAAAGTTTCTATACTATGTCAGAAAGAAAACCTATCAAGACAGCGCTGATATCCGTCTATCACAAGGACGGTCTGGAGGACATCCTCAAGGCGCTGAATGCCGACGGCGTGGAGCTGCTCTCCACCGGCGGCACACAGAAATTCATAGAGGGTCTGGGTTATCCCTGCAAGAAGGTTGAGGAGCTCACTACCTATCCGTCCATTCTGGGCGGCAGGGTAAAGACTCTGCACCCCCGCATCTTCGGCGGCATACTGGCCCGCAGGGACAATGAGGGCGACCAGGCCGAGATGCAGAAGTACGAGATCCCGTCCATAGACCTCGTAATAGTAGACCTCTACCCCTTTGAGGAGACGGTGAAGAGCGGCGCATCGGAGGCCGACATCATCGAGAAGATCGACATCGGCGGCATCTCGCTGATAAGAGCCGGCGCCAAGAACTTCAAGGACGTGGTGATCATCCCCTCCAAGGCCCAGTACGCCGAGCTGCTCAATCTGCTCCACACCAAGGGCGCCGCTACCGACATCGAGGACCGTCGCCACTTTGCCGAGCGCGCATTTGCCGTGAGCAGCCACTATGACACAGCTATCCACACATACTTTGCCGTGAGCAAATAAGAGCTACCCACACACAACATCAAGAGATAAACACAGATAAATGGGATTTTTTTCTTTCACCCAGGAATTGGCGATGGACCTCGGCACGGCCAACACCATCATCATCTCGGACGACGAGATAGTGGTCAATGAGCCCTCCATAGTGGCTCTGGACCGCAACACCAACAAGATGGTCAAGGTAGGTGAAGAGGCCAAGCTGATGTACGAGAAGACCAACGACAACTATCGTGTGATACGCCCGCTGCGCGACGGTGTGATAGCCGACTTCAACGCCTGCGAGCAGATGATGCGCGGCCTCATCAAGAACGCCCAGAAAGGCAGCCACCTCTTCTCACCGTCCCTGAGGATGGTGATCGGTGTGCCCTCGGGCTCGACCGAGGTGGAGCTGAGAGCCGTGCGCGACAGCGCCGAGCACGCCGGCGGCCGTGATGTCTACCTGATCTTCGAGCCCATGGCCGCAGCCATCGGCATCGGGCAGGAGCAGCAGGAGGCCGGCATGGACCCCAAGGACTGCCTCAATGTTGAGGCCCCCGAGGGCAACATGATCGTCGACATAGGCGGCGGCACGACCGAGATAGCAGTCATCTCGCTGGGCGGCATCGTCTCCAACAACTCCATCAAGATGGCCGGCGATGATTTCAACTCCGAGATACAGGAGTACATGGCCCGTCAGCACAACGTGAAGGTCAGCGAGCGTATGGCCGAGCGCATCAAGATACATGTGGGAAGCGCCCTCACCGACCTCGGCGAGCAGGGCCCCAAGGACTATGTCGTCCACGGCCCCAACCGTATTACGGCTCTGCCCATGGAGGTGCCCGTATGCTATCAGGAGATAGCCCACTGCCTGGAGAAAGACATCACCAAGATCGAGACCGCCGTGCTCAGCGCCCTGGAGAATACGCCTCCCGAGCTCTACGCCGACATCGTGCGCAACGGCATCTACCTCACCGGCGGCGGCGCATTGCTGCGCGGCCTGGACAAGAGGCTCACCGATAAGATTGACATCCCCTTCCACGTGGCCAAGGATCCTCTGCTCTGTGTAGCCAAGGGCACTGGCGTGGCGCTCAAGAATGTCAATCACTACTCGTTCCTGATGAGATAAACGACGTCCGCGCTCTCCCCTTCAGCGGGAGAGGCTGACAGAGAGAAAGAAAATCAACGCGCATATATATTATTATGTCCGGCGCGAGAGGAGATAAGTCAAGACAGCAGTCCGCAGCCAAGGCGCGACTGCTGCCGCACTTTTAATGACCCCGTAAGCCGGAGCCCCGAGCTATGCACAATCTGATAGAGTTTCTGAAGAACCATTTCCACTGGATAGTATTCCTGCTGCTGGAGAGCGCGGGGGCTATCCTGTTCTTCCAGTTCAACGACTATCAGGCCAGCGTATGGTTCACCTCGGCCAACGAGTTCACGGCAACTCTCGACAAGGTCTACTCCGATCTGGCCTCGTATGTGAGCCTGGGCAAGGTGAACCGCGACCTCACGGCGCGCAACATCATGCTGCAGCGTCAGGTGACCCAGCTGCGGGAGATACTCGAGAGCGAGGGCGAGGACTCCCTGGCGCTCGACGAGAAGCAGCGGCGGGCCCTCGACGGCTTCCGCCTCATCCCCGCGACCGTCACGTCCAACTCCATCACCAAGGTCAACAACTTTATCGTCATCGACCGGGGCGAGGCCGACGGGATACGCTCGGAGATGGGCGTGGTGAGCGGCGGCGGCATAGTGGGCATCGTCTTCCTCACGGGCCCGCACTACAGCCTCGTCATGCCGGTGCTCAACAGCAAGTCGCGCATCAGCTGCCGCATACGCGGCCACCGCTTCTTCGGCTATCTGGGCTGGGACGGGGGCAATCCGCTGGTGGCTACGCTCAGCGATGTGCCGCGCTACGCCCGCTTCAAGGTGGGCGACTACGTGGAGACGAGCGGCTACTCGTCCGTGTTCCCGCCCGGGCTCTTTGTAGGGCGCATCATAAACATCGGCAATTCGAGCGACGGCCTCTCCTTCAGGGTCAAGGTGCATCTCTCGACCGACTTTGCCAACCTGCGCGACGTCTGCGTCATAGCCAATCCCGCCAAGCCCGAGATCGACTCGCTGCAGGTCAGGGCGCAGGAGATGGAACAGCCGGAACAGTAAGGCCGTATTGAGAAAGGATTAGCAGTAATACAAGAGAGCTGAGTAGTAAATCAGGAAGGCGAAGCAGTAATACAGAGAATTCGACAGTAATACAAGAGAACAGGTAAGAAGGACGGAATAGACAGAGGAGAGACAAGAGTATGCTTAACAGGTTTCTTAAGACATTGGGATGGTTTGTGCTGACGCTGGCTCTGCAGGTGCTCATCTTCGATCACGTGCATATCCTGGGCCACGCCACCCCGTTTGTTGCGGTCTACTTTGTGATGCTCTTCAACGGCGAGAGCAACCGCAGCGAGATATTGCTGTGGAGCTTTGCGATGGGCATAATAGCGGACACGTTCACCAACACGCCGGGCGTAGCCACGCTCTCGCTCACAACGCTGGCGATGATACAGCCGTGGCTCCTCAAGTTCCACTCCAACACCGAGGACGAGGACGATGTGCCGGTGCCCTCGGCCGCCAAGATGGGCTGGGGGCCGTACATGCGCTACATAAGCGTGGGCGTCATCATCGCCGAGACCATCTTCTACCTGCTCGAGACGTTCTCCTTCTTCAACGCCATCGACCTGCTGCTCAACACCGTGGGCAGCGCCCTGCTCACCATCCTTATCATCGCCGCCATCGAGGGCGTACGCATTAGTAACAAGCGAGCCGCAGCGTAAATGAGCACCAACCTTGAGAACAGGAAGTTTGTAATCGGCGGCATGGCCATCGCTATCGTTGTGGTCTATCTGATGCGCCTCTTTGCCCTGCAGATACTGAGCGATGACTACAAACGCAACGCCGACTCCAACGCATTTCTCAAGAAGATACAATATCCCTCGCGCGGCCTTATCACCGACCGCCACGGCAAGCTCCTGGTGTACAACGAGCCGGCCTACAATCTCATGGTGACCATGGACGAGCAGCACGGCATAGACACGCTCGACTTCTGCCGCACACTCGGCATCACGCGCGACTTCTACATAGCGCGGATGATGGACATCAAGGACAGCAAGAAGCACCCGGGCTATTCGCGCCACACACCGCAGCTCTTCCTGCCGCAGATACCGGCGCGCGAGTTCTCGCAGATAGAGGAGAAGCTGTTCAAGTTTCGCGGCTTCTCGGTGGAGCGGCGCAGCATACGCCGCTATGTCTACGGCGTAGGGGCGCACATCCTGGGCGACGTGGGCGAGGTGTCGCAGCAGAACATCGACGACGACCCCTACTATCAGAGCGGCGACTACATCGGCAAGATCGGTGTGGAGAGCTCCTACGAGCGCGACCTGAGGGGCGAGAAAGGCATGAACATCCTGCTGCGCGATGTGCACGGCCGCATCAAGGGGCGCTACCAGAACGGGCGCTTTGACCGCCGTCCACAGCCCGGGCGCAATCTCCAGCTGAGCATCGACATCGACCTTCAGGCTCTCGGCGAGCGCATCATGGAGGGCAAGATCGGCGCCATCGTGGCCATCGAGCCCAAGACCGGCGAGATCCTCTGCATGGTGTCCTCGCCGAGCTACGACCCGCGCCTGATGATAGGCCGCAACCGTGGCATCAATCAGAAAAGGCTGCAGCTCAACCCCCGCAAACCTCTGCTCAACCGCGCCATAAGCGGCCAGTATCCCCCGGGCTCCACATTCAAGCCCACGCAGGCTCTCACCTTCCTTCAGGAGGGCATCATCACGCCGGGCACACAGTTCGCCTGCCACCACGGGCTCACCATCGGCCGCTTCCATCAGGCCTGCCACGGCCACGCCTCTCCCCTCTCGCTCGTCCCCGCAATAGCCACCTCCTGCAATGCCTACTTCTCCTGGGGCTTCTACTACATGATGAGCAACCGCCGCAAGTATCGCAACATCGAGGACGCTTTCACACGGTGGAAGGACTACATCGTCTCGATGGGCTACGGCTACAAACTGGGCGTGGACATGCCGGGCGAGCGCCGCGGCATGATCCCCAACGCCGCCTACTACGACAAGCACTACCGCAAGCACTGGAACGGCGTGACCATCATCAGCGACGCCATCGGGCAGGGCGAGGTCAACGCCACCCCGCTCCAGATAGCCAACCTCGCCGCGACGATAGCCAACCGCGGCTACTACATCACGCCCCACATCGTGAGCCGCGTGGAGCACTCGCACATCGACAGCACCTACCACGAGAAGCACTTCACCATGGTGGAGCACCGCTGGTACAACTATGTTGTGCAGGGCATGCGGCAGGCCGTGCTCGGCGGCACCTGCCGCGCGGCCAACCTCCCCGGCATCGAGGTGTGCGGCAAGACCGGCACGGCGCAGAACCGCGGGCACGACCACTCCGCCTTTATCGGCTTCGCGCCCATGAACGACCCCAAGATAGCCATCGCCGTCTACGTGGAGAACGGCGGCTTCGGCGCCGACTTCGGTGTGCCCATCGGCGCGGTCATGATGGAGCAATATCTCAATGGCAAGCTCTCCGCCCACGGCGAGAGGGTAGCCGAAGAATTCCAGCACAGACATATATCCTATGGAACAGGCGAACGATAGACCGACATCTCCCTTCAGACAGATAGACTGGATAACAATAGGTCTCTTTCTGGCCCTCATCATCCTGGGCTGGTTCAGTGTGTGCGGCGCGAGCTACGAGTTTGGCGAGCCGCTGGGCGACTTTTTCAGCTTCTCCTCGCGCGCCGGCAAGCAGCTCATCTGGATAGGCTGCGCGCTGGTCATCGGCTTCGTCATCACGATGCTCGACGACAAACTCTTCGACACCTTCGCCTACGTGCTCTACGCGGCGTTCATGCTCCTACTGCTCGTCACGCCGTTCCTGGCCACGGACATCAAGGGCTCCTACTCGTGGATCAAGCTCGGGAGCCTGAGCATACAGCCGGCCGAGTTCGCCAAGGGGGCCACGGCGCTGGCGCTCTCCAAGTTTATGGGCCACTACGGCTACAACATCAGCAATACCCGCACCTTCGCCATCACGCTGGGCATCATACTCCTGCCCATGGCGCTTATCATTATGCAGAAAGAGACCGGCTCGGCGCTCATCTACACGGCGTTCTTCCTGGTGCTCTACCGCGAGGGCATGAACGGCAGCTTCCTCTTCGCGGGCTTCGCGGCGGTCATCTACTTCGTCATCGGACTCAAGTTTCAAGACACACTCGTCGACGGCACCTACACCTCGGTGAGCGAGTTCGCCGTGCTGCTGCTCATCTGGATCTTCACCACCGTCATCGCCCTGCTCTACTCGGACAATCGCCATCAGGACTACAAAGCCGTCGCTTACGGCGCCGGCGCCATCCTGCTCAGCTACCTCTTCTCGCGCTATGTCATCCCCTTCGAGACGGGCTATGCGCTGCTCGCCGTGATAGCCGGCGAGGTGGTGTACATGATCATCAAAGCCCTCACGCTCAAGCGCCTCCGCTACGCCTACGTGGCCCTGTTCGCCGTCGTCTCGACGATATTCTTCTTCTCGACCGACTATGTGATGAACGATGTGCTCGAGCCTCACCAGCAGCAGCGTGTGCGTGTCCTCCTGGGCATGGAGCAGGACCTCAACGGCGCCGGATACAATGTCAACCAGAGCAAGATAGCCATCGGCTCCGGCGGACTGACGGGCAAGGGCTTCCTCAACGGCACACAGACCAAACTGAAATACGTGCCGGAGCAGGACACGGACTTCATCTTCTGCACCGTGGGCGAGGAGAAGGGCTTCATCGGCTGCGCGGTGGTGCTGGTGCTCTACCTGACGCTCATCCTGCGGCTCATCTACCTCTCCGAGCGGCAGAGCTTCGCCTTCGGGCGCATCTTCGGCTACTCGGTGCTGTGCATCCTGCTCTTTCATGTGTTCATCAATATCGGCATGGTGATCGGCCTCACGCCCGTCATCGGCATTCCGCTGCCCTTCTTCAGCTACGGCGGTTCGTCGCTCTGGGGCTTCACCATACTGCTTTTCGTGTTCCTGCGCATCGACGCGGCCCGCAAGAAGTAGCCCGCAGGCACTGCTGTCTGCGCCTCCGGGGAAAGCTTCCCGCCCCGGCGAAAAGCCAATCAGGAGAAGCTGAAATTCTACACGCAGATAAAATAATTTATCTCATAGTAGACGATCTGTCTACTCGCAGAAGAATAAATTTATCTCGCAGTAGAATTTGCCCGCCTCGCAGAGGCTGATTTTAAGGTATTTGCAAAGGGCCTGAAACTCGCCGCGCACAATCCTCAGCTCACTCTTTTGTGGCGGCTGGCGGCCGCTGAGGCAGCGGTCCTCCCAGCCAGACTTCGCGCAAAACGATACAAGATTTCCACATACAGATGTCCTCAATCTCCTGCACCGCCGCGATAACTTTGCTGTCCGAAACAATAGCCATTTCCCCCATTATTTGAAAAGGTATCCACCACTTCTCAAAAAAACTTCCGCAAAACCACAAAATTACATTTGAGATGAGGGAAACTACATTTGAGACGTTTTAAATTATCTCAAACATAATTTTGGCCTTCTGGGTACGCTGAAAATCATATAGTTAGAAGGGGCAAAAATTGGCCTTTTGGGAGGCCGCAAGTGCGGGCGCAGAGATTGTTGTGCTGGGAAAATAACTGGGAGGGCCGCTGCAGCGCGGCCCGCATGCCGCGCAAGGAATAGCGCGAGGCTATGCGCGATAAAAACTTAGGGCAAATTTAGCTGCGAGACCCACTGCAGCGCGGCCCGCATTGCAGCGTTGATTTCCCGCGACAGCGGCCTACGAGCGATGCAACTTTGGCGAAGCCTGAAATCACGAAAAAAGGCGCGCAGCGAAGGCGGCGGAAAATTCGTGCGATAAAGGGCGGAAAGGCCTATATTAACCGTGGCCGTGCGGCATGCAACTCAGAATAAATGACTACTTTTGCAGCTGAAGACTAACCGCCTCACGGGCTTCTGGATATCAGTGCTCAGCATGGAGAAAAGTCGTAACGCATTGGATATAAGGGAATGCGCCGCAAACAGCTGTTTAGCGGTGTCCCCCAGATTTATCCTGCACCGCACAGACCAGCAACCCGCCCCCGCTACAAGCTCTATCGACAGCCTGCACCAGGACATTGATGTCCCCGCGCCGGACATATGCAAACCACAAACCATCGCTTGCGGCAACATATCCGGAGCTGGCGGGCATTTGCCGGAGGCTGGTAACCCAATCAAGGCTATCGCCGGCCGGCAGAGGGGCGCAGGCAATCCCGCGACGGCGCATTCCCCCGCCCCGGGCGAGGCCGCCCAAGGCGCGCTGTGCTGGTATCCGATGAGGGTCACGTACAACCGGCAACTGCGCGTGAAGGAGAACCTGGACCGGCTGGGCGTGGAGAACTTCCTGCCGATGCGCGACCATACTGAGCGGCGCAACGGGCGCATCCGCCATTGCCGCCGCCCCGCCATCAGCAATCTCATCTTTGTGCGCAGTACAATGGAGCGCATCACGGAACTGAAGCACACCGACCCCGTGGCCGCCCTGATGCGCTATATGACGCGGCGGCCTGTGGACCGCCCCGACGCCCCGGCGGAGATACTCACCGTGCCCGAGCGCGAGATGGACAACTTTATCAAGGCGACCGCGGGCCCCGAAAGCGAGTACACCTACCTCCGGCCCGACGAACTGCGCGGCCACGAGCACGGCCGTGTGCTGATCTGCTCCGGCCCCTTCGCCGGCGTGGAGGGCACCATCAAACGCATCCACGGCACCCGCCACGTAGTCATCGAGCTGAACGGCATAGGAGGGATTTGTATCAACTTCGTTCCTTCTCAGTCCTTAATAAAACGGTAAGATAATATTCCATTATCACAGGTCCATCTGAATAAGAAATATTTTTCAAGAAGCTCTCTGATTGTTCTACAACTACACTCAGACACGACCCATATAGCTTGCTATTGATTGATAACTTTAAATTATACACACCCGACTTAAAACGAGACACATAAAAGGAATCTGTTTACTTGAGTTTAACAACGATGGGAAATATGTAATAGATAAATATAATGTCTAGTTTAAGGAAAGAAATGGCAAAGGGCGTCATGTGGACAGCCGTGGCTAAATATTCTGGCATTCTAATCCAAATATTGATATCCATGGTTTTGGCGCGTCTTATTGCTCCAGAAGAATTTGGCGTAGTAGCTATTGCACAGGTAGCAATAAGTTTTGTTTCTGTCTTAGCAGACATGGGGATCGGTGCAGGCGTCATTCAGAATAAGACCCTAAATGAAAGGGACTATGATTCTTTATTTACTTTCAGCATTATCCTTGCAATTATTATTGCACTGGTAATTATAGGAATGTCTCCTTTTCTTGCTTCTTTTTATAAAGATAGCAAGCTGGTTCCAATTTGCATAATGATTTCAGTATCATCATTGTTCTCAACAATGGATATGGTACCAGGCTCTCTATTCTATAAAGAGAAACGATTTAAGTTTATCGCCAAACGAACTTTGGCTTTTCAAGTGTTATCAGGGTGTATCTCTGTCACATATGCATTCCTAGGGGGTGGGTGCTTCGCATTGGTTTTAGCACCAATTATATCATCTTTAGGAACGCTACTTATTAGTCTAAAAGAGTATCCTCGACGTATTGACTGGCATTTTAGATTGGACCCGATAAGAAAAATATTCTCTTTTTCGGTTTTCCAGTTCTTATTTAACCTGGTCAATTATTTTTCTCGTAATCTTGATAAGTTGATTATTGGCAAAGCACTTAATTTGAGAGAACTTGGATATTATCAGAAATCATACAATTTGATGCTAATGCCGCTGCAGAATATAACATTCGTCATAACTCCTGTCTTACAACCTTTTTTGTCTGACTTTCAGAATGACTTGGATTTCATTAAGGAAAAATATCTTGAGATAATCAAGCTCATCGCAACATTATCTTTTCCTTTGGGTGTTGTCTTGTATTTCATCGCCTATGAAATCATATATATTCTTTATGGTCCACAATGGCTGCCAGCAGTTCCTGCTTTTGAAATTTTCGCATGGTCGATTCCTTTTCAGATGATTTTTTCAACGGTAGGAAGCATCTATCAGTCGACAAACCATACCAAGACTATGTTTTATTCAGGTTTTATGAACACATCCATTACTATAATAGGGTTCGTTATCTGTGCATTTTGCAATGGTGGTATGAATGGATTCGCTTTAGCCTGGGACATTACGTTGATACTTAACTTTATGACTAGTTTCTACATCATGTTTCATTTCGTTTTTGACAGCGGGTTAAAACTAATGTTCAAAAGAATGATTCATCCCTTGATTAATTGCGTTTCCATATTTATTCTGTGTAGCATTGTTAATTTGCTTGTTGGAGAAAAATATATTGCATTGTCTTTATCGTTAAAATTAATAGCATCTCTAACATCTACAATTCTTGTGATATCTATTTTTAAGGACTACGATTTGAAGTCCTTATGCATTTCGATTAAAAATACGCTGAGGACTAATGTTCGTTAAAAGATTGATCAAAAAGCCGTTTGAACTTTTTCGCGGATTCATGAGTGCCGGAATGCCTAATGATTTCGCTCGGATAGATGAAATTAACTGGCAAATAGCAAAAAATCGACTAACTGATTATGCTCTTCATTCCAATATTCAAGGCACCACCAATAGAGAATATTTAAAAGGTAAAAAAATTATAGTTAGCTTGACATCTTACGGTAAGCGCTTGTCAAATGTTTATTTGGCCATCGAGAGTATAATGCAGCAAACTTATAAACCAAATAAAATTATACTTTGGCTAGATTATGGACTGAAAGATAAACCATTGCCAGAAATACTAAATAATCAGATCAATCGCGGCTTGCAGATAGCGTATTGTGATGATTTGAAATCATATAAAAAGCTATTACCTGCCATGAAAGCTTATCCAACCGATTGTATCATAACTATAGATGACGATATCATTTACAGATTCGATGTTGTAGAAAAGCTTATTTGCGCCTATATTGCGAACCCTGGACTTATCTATTTTACGAGGGGGCATAGAATAAAATTAGATAACTATGGGAATATTGAAAAATACATTGATTGGGAATGGTGCGTAGACGATGAAATAGATTCTCCTTTTAATTTTCCGACAGGTGGTGGTGGAACAATTTATCCTCCAGCTACTTTGTTTAATCCCGAGATAATGCGTGACGATGTGTTTATGATGATATGTCCTCATGCTGATGATGTTTGGTTTAAGGCTATGGCATTACTGAGTAACATCTCATCTCGAAAAGTTGAAACACAATCTGACTCCTTGCTCTTTTCTCCGGACAATCAAGATACTGGCCTGTTAGTTAAGAATGTCTTAAACAATCGGAACGACGTACAAATTAAGGCTGTATTTGACAAATACGGTCTGATTAACAAATTGATATCTATTGGCACACGGCACTAGCATATTTATTCTGCTTAAAGTACATGTTCTATTATCTCCATGTAGCAAAAGCCTTAAAACACAAACTTTGCGGCATGAACTTTAAAACCAAGAGTCACGTCAAAAAACAAAGGCAATCATTAAGAATATATTACCGTATAAGCTTTGCGGTGAGCCCAAAATCACTAAACATTTAGAAGAGTCGTTCAAAGTATTTTGGGAGAAGATAAACCGTCATTTTATTGAATATAATTGCTGATATTGCATTTCTAATTACACAGACTATTTCTTGGCTTTTTCTGAAATTTGATAGTACTAAATCAGTTTTTAGAGCGCAGAAACACCAAGTAAATAGATATTATAATGGAAATATACTATACCATAATCATTCCTCACAAGAACATTCCTGATCTCCTGAAAAGGTGTTTGCGCTCTATACCTATGCGCAATGATTTGGAAGTGATAGTGGTCGACGATAACAGCGACCCGAGCAAAGTTGATTTTGAGCATTTCCCCGGATTGGAACGGCCTGATACAATAGTAATATTTGACAAGTCGGGAAAAGGAGCCGGACATGCCCGTAATTTAGGCATACAGAGAGCTCGGGGCAAGAAACTATTATTCGCGGATGCGGACGATTATTTCAACTACTGCCTTAACGGACTATTGGATCAGTACAAAGATGATTCCTCTGACATAGTCTTTTTCAAAGCTTCATCTCAAGACAGCGAAACATATCTGAATGCTAACCGAGATGAAACCATTAATTATTTTGTAGATCAATATGTGCATGGGAATACTATATACGAGAAGTATCTTCGTTTTGAATTTGGAATGCCTTGGTGTAAAATAGTCGCCAAGCAAATGGTTTACAATAACCATATTACATTTGAGGAGACTCCATTTCATAACGACACTCGTTTCGGATATTTAATCGGGTATTATGCTAAAAGTATAAAAGCTGACATTCATGCCATATATTGTGTGACAGACAGGCCAAATTCTATCATTAAGAATTATGACCGGTCTAAAGCTCTGATAAGAATATCTGTGTTTGCAAGGAAAGAAAACTTTCTGCACTCTCATCACATAGCGTTTGACGATTGGTATCAATATCATATTATCACTTTGGCCGATCTTAAGAACAACGCTCCCGAAATATATGAAAAGGGCTTATATGTTGTATCTCAGAGAGGCTTGGATAAAAGAGATATCGCTAAACGTGTAGAAACTTTTATTGCAGAAAAGGAAAAAGCAGAAAGGCACACAAAGCTCTATCAGCGTATTACCAAATTCCTGGGCTTTGAAATTAGGAAGGTGTAGAAATGCATATTGTTTGCTCAACGGACGCCAACTATGTCATGCCTACAGGCGTGATGATAAAATCTGCCAGCATCAACAATGCGGATGCTGATATCCAGTTTCATATTCTGATCGATGAATCGGTAAATGGCATGCAGAAAGACGAGCTGGAAAAAGTTGTAAAGGATAATGCCAGACATGAAGTCGTATTTCATCTGATAGACGGTAGTGCTTTCGATGGCTTTCCACAATTGGGCATCACCAAGACATATATTACCAAGGCCACCTATTATCGTTTACTCTTTACCGAGATCTTTAGCGCAGATATCCACAAGTTGCTTTATCTGGACGGAGATATGATTATCACCAGTAGCCTAACAGAACTTTGGAAAGAAGACTTACACGGATATGCCGTAGGAGCTGTTACTGATATGTCGGAGGCTATTCATGACTATCATCGGCTGGGCTATGATGCAGAGTTGGGGTATTTCAATGCAGGCATGTTGCTTGTCAATCTTGATTATTGGCGGGAACATTATGTCAAGGATCTGTTCCTCGATGTCATAAATCATCATCCAGAGCGCATCAAGTATCACGACCAGGATGTCCTAAACATTGTATTCTGCCGGGCTAAGAAGATGCTGCCATTCAAATATAACTTCCAGGACGGATTTATGTACAAGGCAGAGCGCATGGAGATGAACGCTCAAAAATATGCTGGAGAGATAAAGGATGCGATAGCACACCACGCCATCATTCATTACACCTCGACGGCGAAACCTTGGCACAAGGAATGTCTTAACCCCTTTAAGGCCGAATGGTGGAAAGTACTTGCCAAGACCTCATGGGTGGGATATAAGCCGGTCAGAAGGTTCCCCTATAGCAGGTGGAGGAAGGCTATTGGCGATATCCTCAGGTTCTTGCACATGCGACCGCAGTTGACTGACAGTGTTTTTCCATACATTGATATAAAGTAAAAGCCGTGTTTTCAGTTTCTTGCATCGTGACTATGTATAATGCACGGGCGTATATCGAGAAATGCGCCCGGAGTTTGTTTGAGCAGACGATGGAGAGCGTAGAGTATATCTTTGTGGACGATTGCTCCACCGACCACTCTCTTGAAGAGCTGAGGCTGGTAGCCGCCGACTATCCCGGGAGAGAGATTGTTATCAAACAGCTGGACACTAACCGCGGCGTCGCTGCTGCAAGGAATATGGGCCTGAGTATGGCCCGCGGCAAGTATATTATCTTTGCAGACAGCGATGACTGGGTGGACCCTGACGAGCTCCGCGACCTTTATGAGAAGGCTGAACGGGACAATCTCGAAATAGTCTATTGCGATTATTTTGAGAACAATGGCTCAGAACAGAAAGTGATCAAACAGCCGGAATGCCACACAGGTTTAGAATGTGTCTATTCCATGCTGAACCGCGAGATGCACGGTTCTGCATGTAATAAGCTCGTTCGTAAAGAGCTTATTACATGCTCGGGGCAAAAATATATCGACGGAGAGAATTTGTACGAAGATGTAGGACTGAACATGCGGCTGTTCGCCCTCGCCAAGCGAATAGGCTATTTGCCGAAGGCTTACTACCACTATCGCCAGGACAATGCGGGCAGTATCATCCATAGCATGTGGCCGCGTATGTTAAAACGGGCTATGGAGCGCTGTGCCAATGTGGAGGTAGCGTGCCATTTCCTTCAGGAACGGGGATTGCTGCGGGGCAAACTGCTCAAGGCCGCCAACGAATGGAAGCTATTGGCCAAGAACGACCTGATAGGTAGCGATGACTTCTCGCTGAAACGCTGGATGGTAACCTTCCCTGAAGCCGACGAGGCCATATGGCGCTGCCGGGAGCTAACGGCCAATTACAAGCTGCTGCTGACCTGGTTGCACCTCAAATGGATAGGTATGTACCGGCTGCATAGAAAAATAATCGGCTTGCTGTGATGAAGAAAGTCGTCTTTCTCCTGCCAGATAATGCTTCGCAACCCGTAGGCGGCGTAAAGATTGTGCTGGAATATGCCAACCGCCTTGCCGCAGATGGCGTAGAGGTCACTATAGTATATGCTGCCTATAACCGGTGGCTGAAGAAAGATATAGCGCACAGGCTATATTTCTATCTACGGTACCTGAAGGAGAAGATATCAGGCAGCTTCCTTCCAAGATGGTTCTCCGTATCCGGCGCCGTTCACCAGCAGTTGGTATGGAGCCTGGGCAGTTTCCGCTACCCTACCGATGCATGCATTGTGGCTACGGCAGTGGATACGGCCTACTATCTCAATCAATACAAGATCCCGGCTCAGCATAAGTTCTATTTCATTCAGGACTATGAGAATTGGTTTGTAAGTGATGATTTTCTTGTCTCCACATACCACTACCACATGCACAAGATAGTCATCTCGCGATGGCTACAGAAGGTTGTAGCGGATTGTGGCGAGAAAGCTGATTTGGTGCCCAATGGCTTCGACTTTCATTTCTTCACGCTCTCTACGCCCATAGAGAGGCGGTCGCCGTTAGAGATCATCGCTCTTTATCATACCGACAAACGCAAGGGGCTTGATGTAGCTTTTGAAGCTTTCCGGCTGGCTCGTGAGCAGGTGCCGCAACTACATGTCACGTTGTTCGGTACGCCTGACCGCCCCGAAGGTTTGCCAGAATGGATAGAATATCATCAGCGTCCGGACAAGGAGACGTTCAACCGTATCTATAATCGTGCTGCCATCTTCGTAGGTTCGAGCTATACGGAGGGTTGGGGACTGACAGTCGGCGAGGCCATGCAATGCGGATGTGCCGTGGCGTGCACCGACAATAAAGGCTACCTCGAAATGGCTGTCGACGGCGACACCGCCCTGGTCTCCAAAGTAGGCGACGCAAAAGCATTGGCAGACAACATTGTCCGGCTCATAGAAGATGACGAACTCAGAAGGCAAATAGCTGAAAACGGCTACCAGTTTATCCATCAGTTTGATGTGGAGAAGTCGTATGAGAAATTCAAGGAAATAATAATTGCCGGAAAGACTGTTTAATCATTTGTGTTTATGCTGGATAAGTTAAAAACAATCATTGGAGAAATAAGACAGATTCGTTGGGACGTCTTTCATATCGAAAGGAATATAGTGAAGGAGTCGTTCCATTGGACATTCTCCGTAGGGAGGGGGATTAAAGGTCCTTATGTGTTTGTATGCGACGGAGTGATGAATCATGGTGGATTCTTCGATCGCATGAAAGGTATCATATCCATCTATGCATTGAGTAAGGTTCGGCACAGAAGGTTCATCATTTATTTTGTTCATCCGTTTAATTTGGAGGAGTATTTGGTGCCGAATCGTTATGCATGGAATTCAAAGGATATCAGTTTTGACTATCCTTATAGCAAACCAGTAGTAGGCTATTTTGAGTTTCTTTATCCATGGCGCATCATGATGAATAGAATCGGAGAGGTACACTATTATTTCGGCTACAACATCCTGACCAGAATAAATGCTCGCTATAAGACGAACTTCGATTGGTCGGCTCTATATCATGAGCTTTTCAAGCCTGCGCCATTCTTACAGACAGAGATAGACGCGCTGAAGTCAAAATTCGGAAAAGATTATATCTCTGTACATGTTCGATTCCTTAATTTGTTAGGCGATAACAATGAGAATGAATCTCGTTACAAGACTTTACCAGAAAAAGAAAGAGAAGGGTTGATAAAGAAGGTAGAAGACACCATTGAGAAGCTTCATATAGATTATAATATGCCATTGTTGCTGTCAACAGACAGTAATGTGTTCCTGAACAATCTAAAGAATAAAAACCATATATTGACTGTACCAGGAGTCAGCCGGCATATTGATAACGAGGAGAAAGAAAATCAGCAAAAGAGGGAGAACCTCAAATTGTTCTTAGACTACTATATGCTGGCTGAGGGAAAAGAAGTGATCAGTATCATTGGCAGCGGTCTCTATCAAAGTGATTTCCCCAGATATTCAGCCATTATTGGCGGCAAGCCCTTTAAAAGAATCGATTTGAAACAGATATAGAGACAATGGACGTTTCTATCATTATAGTCAATTATAATACGCTTCAGATCACGAGCCACTGCATCGAGAGTATAACCGACAAGACGCAGGGACTGGAGTATGAGATTATACTCGTAGATAACGCATCGACCGACGGTTCACGCGAGGCTTTCTCAAAGGACCGGCGCATCACCTATATATATAATGAGAGAAACGGCGGCTTCGGCTATGCAAACAACCGCGGAATGGAGATAGCAAAAGGGAAATACTTCTTCCTGCTCAACTCTGACACGCTTCTGGTCAACAATGCCGTGAAGGAATTCTTCGACTATGCCGAGGCCCACGAAGCCAAGACAATCTACGGCTGCTATATGCAAGGGCCGGACGGGAGCTATCGCGGCAGCTTTCATTACTTTCCTGCATTCACCAGCGGCCAGTTTTTGCATCGCATAGTGAAGAGACAGAACTATATGCCGGACTACAGCAATCACGAGGTAGAATGTATTTGTGGCGCAGATATGTTCGTTCCCCGCGAAGCCTACGAAGAGTGTGGCGGATTTGACGAAAACATATTCCTCTACGGAGAGGAGGGCGAATGGCAATACCGGATGAAGCAGAAGGGCTACCGGCGGTTTATCATCAATAGCCCCAAAATAATCCATCTGGAGGGGAAGAGCATGAGCCAATCTCCTGAGAAAAAGGCGATACAAAGGGAGAGCCACTTCTATGTATTAAAGAAGCACATGTCCGCTGTGACTTATCTTCTGGCAAGGGTCTATTATTCCTTCCTGGGGATTTGGCTGGGCCTGACTTCTCACAAAAAAGAAAGATGAGCATTATAAGAGCTATATTCGAACACACTATAGGCAGACTGTACTACCTGCCGATATTGCGGCATAGCTATGTCAGCAGAAAAAGGATTTTCCGGCCCCTATATAGAAGGCTACTGGATGAAAAGCCTTGCAGCGTTGAGCCGAAAGAGAAAACGGTGATCTATATGTCGAAACCGGAGACCACGTTTTGCGGCGGGCTGTCTGACCGTCTGAGAGGCATCACGGCCATCTATCAGGAGTGCAAGAGAGAAGGGATAGCGTTCAAGGTCAACATGGAGAATCCTGTGTTGGCAGATTACCTTAGGCCTAATGAGTATGACTGGACATTGAAGAAAGGTGAGATAGACTATGACATGAAGCGTGTTTACCCATGCACTATCCTGACTTATCATCCTTACGATGATGATAAGGAAAAGGACGTCCAGCACAAGATATTGCGGTATTTTATCAAGAAGCCATACGATCAGATCCACGTATATTCCAATATGAAAATATCTGATGAGGCTTATGGCAGATGCTTTCACGAACTTTTCCGCCCGTCAGACGAATTACAGAATGCTCTGGATTATCACCTTAATCGTATTGGCGGGAAGCAGAGTTATATTTCCTGCACTTTCCGCTTCAGGCAACTGCTTGGGGACTTCAAAGAAGGAGGAGAGACCCTCTCTGCGCAGCAACGAGAGCCTTATATACAGAGATGCATCAAGACTGTGGAGCATCTCCATGAGATGCATCCCTGTACTATTCTGGTCACTTCCGACAGTGTGACATTCCTCGATAGGATCAAGGCTTTGCACTACGTTTATATTATTCCCGGGAAGGTGGTACACATGGGCTTCACCTTCGATGCGAGCAAGCAGACACACATGAAGTCCTTTGTCGACTACTTCATGCTCTCATACGCGAGGACTGTTTATCTTGTACGCGACAGTCTTATGTATCATAGCGGCTTCCCTCTCAGGGCCGCGCTGCTCAACGGGGCAGAATATAAAGAGATAGAGTTGAAATAGATCTTATGGTTTTAAGCTTTATAATACCACTATATAATTGCGCTACGTCAATCGGACATTGTCTGGAGAGCATTTTTGCGCTTGACATTGCAGCAGATGACTTTGAGGTTATCGTTGTTGACGATGGCAGTAAAGATAATGGCGTTGCGATAGTGCGCCGCATCGCAGAGGAGCATCCTCAGGTGCGGCTCGTCAGTCAGCCAAATCGTGGTACTTCATCGGCCCGCAATCATGGTCTGGAGCTTGCCCGCGGCGAATATATCTGGTTTGTCGATGCGGACGATCAGATACTATCCTCGCTTAAGCCCATGGAATTGATACATCAGCATCACGATGCCGATATTATTGGGTTCAATTTCATTCGGCTGACTTCCGACGGGCAGCAAGAGATGAATGTTATTTATGAAAAGGGAAAAACATTGACGGGCATAGAACAGATGCGGACTTATAATCTGTATCTATGGAATAAGCTTTTCAAACGCTCGGCAATAGGAGAGATACGTTTCGTAGACGGCACAGTCAATCAGGAAGACATGTTCTTCTGCCTCCAGGTCCTTGCCAAAGTGGAGCGTGTACAGGGGATAGCGCAATACGGCTATCTATACGACTGCACCAGCAACACCTCCACAACACGCGATCATAGCCTACGCCATTATGTAAAAAACTATCAGGACTCCGTCCTCATTCAGGGGAAAATCAAGCTGCTTGCAGATACTACCGAAGACAAGCCGCTCAAGAGGCAACTCATGGAGGTAGACAATTGTTGTGTCATCAATCACTTCTACATCATCTTTCGCAGGTATGGCTATAACCGGCTGAAAAAAGCGATAAAAGATTATTCCCGTCTTGGCCTTTACCCGCTGGGGAAATGCGCTTTCAGGAAGCAGAGCATGTTCAGATTGTTTGCAAACTGCAAAGGCATATTCCTGTTTATGGGCTATCTCCTCTCAATTCTGAAAAATAAGAAATGAATCGCGACCTGTCTTTAGATAATATAGCAGGCATACTTATCTTGCACATGATTATCGTCGTGCACGCCGCCGTAATAAGCGGATGCAACACTTCTGCTCTGTGGTGGACTCTGATGAAAGTGCTATGCTTCTTCCTGCCATGGTTCTTCTTTAATCGGGCATGATGTACAAGCCTTCCGACACAATAGCACTCGCAAGAAAATTATGGAAGAGGATGGGCATCCCGTTCGTATTCTTCTCTTTCTTGGGATGGATAATAGTAGAGTTCGTCGGCAAATATCTGTTACTGCACAGCCTGACGCCGGGCGAACTATTGAGCTTTACGTTTAGCACGTTCTTCCACATGGGCTTCTTCCCCGGGAATGCAGCGCTATGGTTCCTGCTGTCATTAATGATAGTTAGGCTGGTGTACAATTTTGTGCGCAGGCGCGGTCTGTCTAATGTCCTATTGCTTGGCGTATCCTTGATTTTGCTTGTTTTAGCAGAGCTGTTCGTTGAGAAGTTTGTAATCCTTCTTCCGCTTCTGGCCGGCTTCACTTTTTATTGCCTTGGCAATATGAACATCAGCAAGAGGTTTGCTGATAATCATAAAATCTACTGTGTACTCCTCGTGCTTTGCGTAGCTTTCGTTCTCCTGACGCCCGGCCATAGCTATCTCGATTTCCATGCCGGGAAAATCATAGGAGAAGGCACCATGTTGTTACCGCTATTCTTCGTATACGGTCTTGCGATGATCCTCATTGTCAATTGGGCCGGAAAGAAATGGCTGAATCACAGAATACCTGTCCTGACTTTTGTAGGACAGGAGTCGATGTTTCTGTTTGCCACGCATTATTTTCTTTTGCTCTCAACAGTCCCGGCTCTTAAGGTATTGACACATTCTTCTTCGCCAACAATTCTGTTCGTTCTCACCCTCCTCTGCCTCACAGCGGAGCTGGCGGTATTGTACATAGTTTTCAACACAAAACATTTGCGATTCCTAATCGGCAAGTAACCCTCTTAATAAGATTATTCCATGTTCCCTTATCTTCTTGTTTTTATCATTGCGACGATATATCTGCTGATGTCAAGCACAGTGCGCGACGAGAAAAATAGATTTTTACTGGCTTGTTTCTTCATGTATGCAGCCCTCTTCATTGGCTTGGGAGACATGATAGGAGGCTACGACAGATACATCTATGGCAGCGGATTTGACGCTATTGCTGATGAGATGCGAAGCACACGCGATCTTTCGCACGTAGTTTATCTGGTACACAGTAATGAGTACGGCTACTTCTATTGGGAAGTATTCGTCTCGCTTTTTACTGAGAACCGCTACATCTTTATTCTGGTGACCACGTTGCTTGCTTACCTGCTTTACTATCAGGCATTCAAAAAGTACATCGAAGATTACCCCCTAGCAGTGATACTATTCTTAGGATTGTTCTACTATTTTACCATGACCTACCTCAGACAGGTAATAGCCTGCGGCATAGCCTGGCAGAGCTTCAGGTATATCTGGCAAAGGAAACCAGTTCCGTTCTTTGCGTTAGTCCTGATAGCTTATACATTCCACTCCTCGGCTGTCTTCTTCCTACCGGCTTACTTTATTCCAACCAAGAAGTATTCTCAGGAATTCATTATAAAAATATTGGCTATCAGCCTTATAATAGGTCTGACTCCTTTGCCTATCCGACTGCTGGCAATGCAAGACGACGATGGATCAGCCGGTTGGGCTTATAGCGAGCAGATGCAGGGCTTCCGCATAGAGTATGTGCTGGAAGTAATAGCCTTTGTATTCATTATTTTCAAGAACTATCGCTCTATTTCCAACGACAAAAAGGAACTGACCATGCTCAACCTCTCTTTCGTATATTGTGCAGGCCTGCTCATCTTCATGAGTTTTGGTCAGGGAGGCCGAATGTGCTGGTTTTACTTCTTCCCGATTATTTATACTTTCGTTAATTTAGCAAACAACAGAAACGCATACTCATGGGTAAGGCCTGCACTATTCGTTATGAGTTTGCTTCTGTTCCTCAGAATCACCTTTGCTTGGTCCACTCAGAATGTACCCTATAAGACATTCCTGACAAATGGAGAGCCTTGTGGAGATGGTACTATCTATCGACAATACGAATACAATCAAGGATATACAGCTAATAAATTTATCAGGAAGGCTTGGGATCCGGTATGGGATAGAAACCGAGATTTTTAATCCGATGACAAAGATTATTATAGACCCGCGCTGCCCATACAATTACGCTACTTATTATATATATGGGCTTGAACAGGTGTTCGACGGGAATAGCGTAAAGTATGACGTAACTCCTTTCAGAGACATAGATTATAGCACTCGCCAGGAGCTGAACAGCGGCATGCCCTTCGTTATCCGCGCTGACAGAGATTACCGCATCTTCATCGATGTGGAAGACGTTGCCAGAATATATGAAGACCGGTATGCTTGGTGCGATATTTATGGCAAAGTGAATCCTACAAAAGCCCAGCGCGATTCATTGCCCAAACTTATACCTATAGGCCCCGAGTTCGGAATACAGCTGCGAGGGAAGCTAAGTACTATACTGCTGGCTATATGCAACTACCTTCGCGGACGAAAGTGCAGCAGCCGGGATTTTAAGGAATATCTGGAGATCTATGCTTACTCCTTCGTGCGTCGCAGGAGGATGGATCAATTCCTTGCGCCCGTCGCACCCCTGCCTAATTACATCTTCCATGCCTCCACACTTTGGTACAACGAGTTTGCCTGGACCCACACCAATCTATATAGAGGCGAGTTTCTGAAGGCTTGCGCGAAGGCCGGAATGACTATGGAGGGAGGCCTGTATTATCTGGGCGAGCAGCCATATATCCTAAAGGAGATGCCTGACTATGCGCGCTATAAGACAGAATACAAAGACTTCATCTATACCGACAGACTATCGATGGACGATTATATCCGCAAGACAAAGCAATCCACATTTGTCTTTAATACACCCTCCGTATGCGAATGTCATGGATGGAAGCTGGCCGAATATCTATGTATGGGCAAGGCTATCATCTCCTCACCACTTACCCGAGAACTCCCGGGACCGGGCTTAGTGCATGGAGAGAATGTACATTTCGTTTCATCGCCGGAAGATATTTATCCCGCTGTATGCAAGCTGAGAGATGATGAAGCCTACCGCCGACATCTGGAGCAAGGCGCCAGAAAATATTATGAGCAATATATTTCCCCCTCTGCCGCTATTTTGAGGATTTGTGACCGACTCGGCCTGAAAATAAACAACTGATATGCTCTTCACGGTTTTTACGCCTACGTTCAATCGCGCTGCGCTCCTGCCTCGGCTCTATGAGAGCCTGTGCAGGCAGACTTTCCGAGACTTTGAGTGGGTAATCGTGGACGACGGTTCGACGGACAACACTGCCGCGGTCGTAGACGGATTTCGCGGCAAGGAGAACCTGTTCCCGATACGATACTTCCGAAAAGTGAATGGCGGCAAGCACACTGCTATCAATATGGGGGTAAGAAATGCCCAAGGCGAATTGTTCTTCATTCTCGACAGCGATGATGAACTGCCGCCGGACAGCCTATCCATTGTGGCCGACGTGTATTCCGGCGTCAAAGATGCCCCCGGCTTTGCGGGTGTATGCGGACTGGATGCCACCTTTGACGGCCATATTATAGGTAGCGGTCTGCCGGAGGAGACTGTCGACAGCTCCGGCATTGAGGTTCGCTTTAAGATGGGCGTAACGGGAGATATGAAAGAGGTGTTCCGCACCTCAGTAATGCGAGAGTTCCCTTTCCCGGAGATACAGAGCGAGAGATTTTGCCCCGAAATCTTGGTATGGAACAGAATAGCTACCCGCTACAAGTTGAGGTATTTCAACAGAGTTATCTACCTTGCAGAATATCAGCCCGAAGGCATCACCGCTGCCATTACCCTCGTGAGGATGCGGAGCCCGGCGGCCTCCATGATGACCTACTCCGAGATGACGCGCCTCGCCGGCATTCCGTTCAGAGCGCGACTGCGGGCGGCCATCAACTACTGGCGTTTCCGCCTATGCCGCAGGCCGTCCACACCACGCGTGCCTATCGGGCACCGCTGGATGTGCGCCTTTCTGCCGGGCCTTCTCCTTCACCTTAATGACGTTCGCACGCTATCATGAGGATTCTGCAAGTCATAACATCCCTGCGGACCGGCGGGGCAGAGACGCTGGTGGTCAATCTGGTGCCGAGGCTCAGGGCGTTTGGTCATGAAGTAGATGTCTGCGTGTTCAATGGCGAGGAGACACCGCTCATGGAGCGCCTGCGGCGTGAGAACCCGGGCATACGCATCTTCCGCCTCGGGAGCGGCTATTACAATCCGCTCTACATTCCCCGTCTGGCCCACATCATGCGCCGCTACGACATTGTCCACAGCCACAATTCCTCTCCCCAGCTCTTCACGGCCATTGCCGGCACATTCTGCCACACCGGCCTCTGCACTACCGAGCACAACACATCCAATCGCAAACGCCATTGGAAGTGGTACGCCCCCATTGAGAGCCGCATGTACTCAGCCTACGACCATATCATCTGCATCAGCGCCATCGCCGAAGAGAAGCTGCGCGAATACATGGGCGGCGACTGGCTGCGGAAGGACTCAAAGCTTTACAATCGCATCACGACGATCAACAACGGCGTGGACGTCCGCGCCATCCACGATGCCCGGCCCATTGAGGGCTTGCACCCGGAGGGGCGGTTTGTTATCACTATGGTAGCGGGCTTCCGCGATTCCAAGGATCAGGACACTCTGCTGCGCGCTCTCGCCCGCCTGCCTGAGAATTATGAGGTATGGCTTGTGGGCGGCGGCGAGAGAATGGAGACAGTGCAGAGACTGGCCACCGACCTCGGCATCGGCGACCGCGTGCGCTTTCTCGGGGTACGCACCGACGTGCCCGCGCTTCTCAAGAGCTCTGAGGTCATTGTCATGTCATCCCACTGGGAAGGCCTCTCGCTTTCCAACATCGAAGGCATGAGTGCCAGTCGGCCATTCATAGCCTCGGACGTTGACGGTCTCAGGGAAGTTACGGCCGGCTACGGTTTGCTTTTCCCCCATCGCGACGACGCAGCCCTAGCAGAACTGCTGATACGTCTGCACGACGACCATGCCTTCTACGCCGCTACTGCTGAGGCTTGCTATCGTCGCGCCCTCGATTTTGATATTGCTTCCACCGCCAAGGCCTACAACGAGGTCTACCTTCGCATCTACTCCTCGAGGCAGTATAACCCCTGAGCCCATACCGCACATCACATAGGTGAATATTCTCCGCCGATTGTACAATAGCCTGCACAGCGGGCCGCTCTACCGCCAGAGTTTCCGCCTCTTGAGCGCCCTGTCACGCCTGCTGATATTCCTCAGCGGGCGTCGCTTGCATTTTGGCGGGGACGAGAAGCGCCGGCCGCTGTTGCTGCTCACCGTAGCCTTCGGCAATGCAGCCCTCATCCGAGAGCAGAACATACGCCTGAAGCATTACGTCAGGGACAAGGGCTACCTGCGCATCGTGGCCGACAACTCCGTTTCCCGCAGCGCGCGGCGCGAGATAGCGGCCGTATGCCGCGAGAGCGGTGTGCGCTATGTCGCCGTGCCCCATTTCCTGAGCCGCTTCTTCAGCCTCCCGATTATCCCCAACCGTTTCAGCCTCTCCCACGCCACGGCGCTCAACTGGGCCGTGGCGCGCATCATCTCCCCGCTCCGCCCTGCCGTCACAGCGCTGCTCGACCACGACCTGATGCCCACCGGCGAGATTGATTTCGCCGCCCGTCTCGGAGCGCAACCGTTCTACGGAGCGCTGGTTGAGCGCAATGGCCTCACGTACCTCTGGCCGGGCTACGCAATCTTCCGCACCGACGTGCTCCTCGCCTGCCGGCCCGACTTCTTCCCGCTCTACATAGGCCGCACATGGCTGGACGTAGGCGGTATGCTCTACAGGCGCCTCTACTGCCGCTACGACATGACCAGCCTGCCCCTGGCGCGGGCCAAGACGAAGCGCATCACGGTCACCCCCGGGCTCACCCGCTACAACGACATCCTTCACACCGACTGCATCGATCGCTTCGACGGCCTCTGGGTACATCTCGTCAACGGCAGCAACTATACCCGCTCCGCCAAGAAGTCTGACATGCTAAGAGAATGCCTCAGGCTATTGCGCGAGAACGATGCTAAGCGAGAGGCCGAGGAGAATAATACGCAACGCGGGGGAGGAGAATAATCCCTGAATCGGCCGCGCCGGACTCACGCCGGACAATAACCTAAGCCGCATCACTGCCATAGCGCAGAGGTGCGGCCCATTTTGTGCCGGCCCGCTACCCCGCCGCGCCTTTGTTCTGAGGAGGAAAAGCAACTTGCATTCTGTTCGCGCCAAGATCATGCGGCAGGAGGATAGAGAAGTTAGCTTCACCAAAGCCCTTTCGTACATTCCTTCGCGCTCTCTAATGCGGTGAAGCGGGCCGCGCTGCAGCGGCCCTCCCAGCTAACGCCGCGCAAAACCGTATCGCGAATCTCGTATTCCATGCTAACTGCGCGCAAAACATTGGCGCGCGTCTCTGCTCCAAGTCAGCCTTCGCGAAAAACGATACAAGCTTTTCGCTTATCAAAGTCCTCATTCCCCGGCGCCGCCGATATAACTTCGCCATCCGAAACAACTGGCGCTGCCCCAGTTTTTGGAAAAAGCATTCCCCACTCTTCAAAAAACCTTCCGCAAAACTCAAAAACTACATTTGAGATGAGGAAAAACATGTTTGAGGTAGTTCTCCTCATCTCAAATGTAATTTTGGCCTTCAGGGGAAGCTGATTTTCAATACGTTGCAAAGGGCCAAAAACTACCCTTCGGGGCGTCGCGAATGCGGGCTCGGAGATTGTAGTGCGCGGGGTATTCCGGGAGGGACGCAGCCCTTCCCAGTTAGCTTCGCCTTATGTCACATTCCTCATTCCGCCGCGCCACGCCCCGAGACGGGAAGCTGGCAATATACCTTCATCTGCCATTCGTTCCGTGCGGCGGGCGGCGCAGCATCTATAGCGGAGCAAGGCGGCTTTGAGGGAAATTTATTACTTTTGCACCAGAGAGGAATAAATATGAAAGAATACGTATACAGCGACCGCAAGGCCGAGACAGCCATTCTCGTCGGCTTGATCACAGAGCATCAGACCGAGAAGAAGACCAACGAATATCTCGACGAACTGGAATTTCTCGCCGAGACGGCCGGCGCGCATACCATCAGGCGCTTCACACAGCGCATAGCCCACGCCGACTCCGTGACCTACGTGGGGAGCGGCAAACTCATTGAGATACGCGACTACATCAAGCAGCGCGCCGACGAGGGCGAGGAGACGGACATGGCCATCTTCGACGATGAGCTCTCCGCCCGCCAGATACGCAACATCGAGAAGGAGATAGGCATCCGTGTTCTCGACCGCACATCGCTCATCCTCGACATCTTCGCCATGCGGGCCAAGACCGCGACGGCCAAGACACAGGTGGAGCTGGCGCAATACAAATACATGCTGCCGCGTCTGCAGAGGATGTGGACTCACCTCGAACGCCAGGGCGGCGGCAGCGGCGGTGGCGGCGGCAAGGGTTCGGTGGGCCTGCGCGGCCCGGGCGAGACACAGCTCGAGATGGACCGCCGCATTATCCTCAATCGCATGTCGCTGCTCAAGCGCCGCCTCGCCGAGATAGACCGCCAGAAGGCCACACAGCGCAGCGGCCGCGGGCGCCTCATCCGTGTGGCCCTCGTGGGCTATACCAACGTGGGCAAGAGCACCATCCTCAACATGCTGGCCAAAAGCGACGTGTTTGCCGAGAATAAGCTCTTCGCCACGCTCGACACCACCGTGCGCAAGGTGGTCATAGACAATCTGCCATTCCTGCTCTCGGACACCGTGGGCTTCATCCGCAAGATCCCCACCGACCTGGTCGACTCCTTCAAGAGCACCCTCGACGAGGTACGCGAGGCCGACCTCCTGCTCCATGTGGTGGACATCTCCCACCCCGACTTCCCCGAGCAGATAGACGTCGTAAACCGCACCCTCGGCGAACTGGGCTGCAGCGAGAAACCGGTCATCATGGTGTTCAATAAGACCGACGCCTACCGCTGGGTGGAGAAGGACGCCGACGACCTCACGCCCGCCACCGAGGCCAATGTATCGCTCGATGAGCTTCAGAAGACATGGATGGCCAAGACGGGGCCGGACTGTGTGTTCATCTCGGCGCGCCACAAGGACAACATCGAGGGCTTCCGCCGCCTGCTCTACGAGCGCGTGCGCTACCTCCATGTGCAGAAATATCCCTACAACGATTTCCTCTATCCCATAAGCGACGATTAGTCTGCCGCACCGCTGAGCCGTAGCCATGACAGCCTATCTGATATACCGCATCGTCTCTCTGCTCTACTTTCTGGTAGTGGCAGCCGCCATCATCGTGGTGATACTGGAGAAGCGGCAGCCGGTCAAGACGATGGCGTGGACGCTGGTGCTCATTGCCCTGCCGGTGGTGGGGCTGGTGCTCTTTTTCTTCTTCGGCCAGGATGTGAGAAAGGAGCGCCGCTTCCAGAGGCGCGAGATCAATATGCTCAAGCGCAAGGCGCTCTCCCGCTACCTGCCCTATGACAAGGCCAATGTGCCGGACGAATACTTCCGTCTGGCCTCGTTCTTCACGCTGGGCACCTACGCGCCGCCCTTCACGCTGGGCGAGACGGAGCTCTACACCGGCGGCGAGGACAAGATGATAGCCCTCCTCAGGGACATAGCCGCGGCGCGCGAGCACATCAACATCGAATATTTCATTATCGAGGACGACGCCATCGGGCGCCTGTTCCGCGACTTCCTGCTCGACGCCGTGAAGCGCGGCGTCAGGGTGCGCCTCATGTACGACGACGTGGGATGCTGGTCGGTGAAAAACAAATACTTCGCCGAGATGAGCCGCGGCGGCGTCATGGTGAGCAACTTTATGCCCGTGCGCTTCGCCCGCCTCACACGCCGTGTCAACTATCGCAACCACCGCAAGATAGCCGTAATCGACGGCAAGGTGGGCTACATAGGCGGCATGAACATCGCCATGCGCTACCTCTACGGGGCTAACGGCGAAGGCTGGCACGACCTGCACATGCGGCTCACGGGCAATGCCGTCTACGGCCTGCAGCAGACCTTCGTCACCGACTGGTATTACAACAGCGGGGAGCTCATCGAGGCCGGCGACCTCTACCCGCCCTCGCCCGAGACGGAGGCGGAGAACCGCGGCGCCGTCCAGATAGTGCCCGCCTCGCCCGCCTCGTCCCAGCCCTACATCATGGCCGGCTTCGTATGGGCCATCCTCAACGCCCACCACTATTTCTACCTCTCCACGCCCTACCTCATGCCGACGGAGCAGGTGCTCTGCGCCCTCCAGATGGCCGCCACCGCCGGCGTGGACGTCAGGATCATGGTGCCCCGCGGCTCGGAGCACTACTGGATCAAGGTGGCCAACGAGTCGTACTACGGCGACATGCTCAAGGCCGGCGTGCGCGTCTATGCCTACGGCCCCGCGTTCCTCCACTCCAAATATTTCGTATCGGACGACATGCTCTCGACCGTCGGTTCGACCAACACGGACTTCCGGAGCTTCGAGGAGGACTTCGAGGTCAACGCGTTCATCTACGACCGCCCCTTCGCTGAGCGCCTGCGCTCCTGTTTCGAGCGCGACATGCTCTCCTGCGAGGAGATCGACGCCGAGCGCTGGCGCCACCGTAGCGGCTTGCAGAAGGTGGCCGAGAGCTTCGTGCGCATCGTCTCGCCCGTGATGTAGAGCCGCCCCAGCGCCGTGCCGGCAATTCTACTAAGCAGCGCCGCGCCGGCAATTCTACTAAGCAGCGCCGCACCGACATTTCTACTGCGCAGCGCCGCAGCGGTGGGGCTTATGATAAATCCGACGCCGTTTCCAAGCTTGTTCTTTATCCATTAAATCTACCTTCTTCCCCGCCTCAGAAACCGGTTTTTCATCGCAGGAAAAGTCCCCGTGAGAGAAGACGAAATTCTACTCGCAGATAAAATAATTTAGCTCGCAGTAGACGATCGTTCTACTCGCAGAAGAAAAAATTTATCTCGCAGTAGAATTTTCCCCGCTCGCAGGCGCTTATTTCCGCAAGCTTTCAGCGGGTGATTTGAGCCCGTTCCGGGGCGGACGCCGCGCGTCTCCTTCTCTACGGCATTCGTTCCGCCCGGTCTGCTGTTCACGCCGGGAGACATAATGTCGAAGGCCATCCCGCCCAGAAGCGGAATGGCCTTCTCTGTAAGCTTATACTGACCCGCGCGAAGCGCGGTTTATTCTCCTCAAAAACCTGCCTTTGACCCGGCCCTGCGGGAGGGATTTCCCTGAAAGCCTGAAGCAGCTTTCGCCCTGCGGGGCGGGGACGGGCGCGGCGATTTACTTGGTCACAAACTTATAGCGGCTGAAGGCCTTGCTGTGGCCGAGGAACTCCATCAGCTGGCGGTTCACTTCGAGGTGCTTGCTCATGGACATGGTCCTGACGTTGGCGAACTTGCCCGCCTTGGAGAACGTGAGCGAGAGGGCCGTCTTGCCCGGGTTCTCGTCGACCAGGGCGAGGAAGTCCTCCACCTCGAGCTCCTCGAGCTCGTCGACGTTGATGTCTATCACGACCTCCTCGATGCCGGTGCTCTTGATGTCGGAGAGGTACTCGACGCTCTTGACCACTGTCTGCGGCCGCGAGGCGTCGAAGCGCCCGGGCTCTACGCTGACCTTGATCATCACGGCGTAGCCCACCTTGAGATAGTTCTGCCACTGTGCCCACGCAGCGCCCCAGAAGGGTATCTCGCCCTCGCCCTCAAAGTCCTCGAAGCGGACGATGCCGTAGGGGTTGCCCTTGCGGGAGATGCCGCCGCGCACATCGGTCACCATGCCGCCCAGCACGAGCTGGCTGCCTATCTGCTTCGACTTCTCGTCGTACTCGCTGAAGTGGGTGTTGCAGAGCTTTGCGATGATGGCGGCATAGGGGTCGAGGGGATGGCCGGAGAGATAGATGCCCACGAGCTCGCGCTCCTTCTCGAGGCGCAGGATGTTGCCCCAGGTGGGATAGTTCTTGGGCAGGGCGGGATGCGGGATGTCGAGGCCGCCGATGTCGTCGAAGAGAGACGCCTGCACCTGCTGGCGGTCGTTCTGCACACTCAGGCCGTAGTGGATGAGGAGCTCGATATAGTTCTCCTTGCCGGAGCCCGGGGCGAAGTAGGCCTCCCGCTCCAGACCGAAGCTGTCGAGCGCGCCCGAGAGGGCGAGACACTCGATGGCCTTCCTGTTGACCGCGGCGAAGTTGGTGCGCTCCATAAAGTCGTAGATGTCCTTGTAGGGGCCGCCCTTCTCGCGCTCGGCGACGATGGCGCGGGCCGCCGCCTCGCCCATGCCCTTGATGGCGGAGAGTCCGAAGCGTATCTCGCCCTTCTGATTGACACCAAACTCGATGTAGCTCTCGTTGACGTCCGGCCCCAGGGTGTGTATCCTCATCTTGCGGCATTCCTCCATGAGTTTGGTGATCTCGCCGATGTCGCTGAAGCGCCGCGTCATCAGGGCGGCCATGTATTCGGAGGGATAGTGCGCCTTGAGATAGGCCGTCTGGTAGGCCACCCACGAGTAGCATGTGGCGTGCGACTTATTGAACGCGTAGGATGCAAACTTCTCCCAGTCGCCCCAGATCTTCTCGAGCACTGCGGGGTCGTGGCCGCGCTCCTTGCCCTGCGCGATAAACTTGGGCTTCATGGCGTCGACGATGGCTTTCTTCTTCTTACCCATGGCCTTGCGGAGCTTGTCGCTCTCGCCGCGCGTGAAGCCGGCCAGCTGGCGGCTGAGGAGCATCACCTGCTCCTGATAGACCGTGATGCCGTAGGTATCCTTGAGGTATTTCTCCATGCAGGGGATATCATAGGTGATAGGCTCCTGCCCGTTCTTGCGGCGGATGAAGGAGGGGATGTAGTCCATAGGTCCCGGGCGGTAGAGGGCGTTCATGGCTATCAGGTCCTCAAAAACCGTGGGCTTGAGCATGCGCAGGAACTTCTGCATGCCGGCGCTCTCAAACTGGAATGTGCCCACCGTGCGGCCCTCCTGATAGAGCTCGTAGGTCTTGGGATCATCGATGGGAATAGTGTCCAAGTCGATCGTCTTGCCGGTGGTCTGCTTGATGACCTTGCAGGCCTCCTTGAGCTCCGAGAGGGTCTTGAGGCCGAGAAAGTCCATCTTGATGAGGCCCGTCGACTCGATCACATGGCCGTCGTACTGGGTCACGGCCGTCTTGGTGTCGGGGAAGTCGGGGTCGTCGGCCGTGCAGACGGGCACCCAGTCGCTTATCGGGTCGCGACAGATGATGAAGCCGCAGGCGTGGATGCCGGTGCCGCGGATGGTGCCCTCCAGCATGCGGGCGTACTTGATAGTGTTGCGCTCGCGGGGGTCGGCCGAGGCTTCGGCCTCCTGCAGTTCGGGCGTGTATTTGATGGCGTTGGCCAGATTCATCTTCGCGCCGTCGGGCAGGCGGTCGGGGATGGCCTTGCAGAGGGCGTTGGAGCGCGCCAGCGGGAGCTTCTCGATGCGGGCCACATCCTTGATGGAGTTCTTGGTGGCCATAGTGGCGTAGGTGATGATGTGGGCGCAGTTCTCGTGGCCGTACTTGTCCATCACCCAGCGCAGCACCTTGCCGCGGCCGTCGTCGTCGAAGTCGGTATCGATATCGGGGAGGTTGACGCGGTCGGGATTGAGGAAACGCTCGAACAGGAGGTCGTACTTGAGCGGGTCAATGCGCGTGATGCCCAGGCAGTAGGCCACCACACTACCGGCGGCCGAGCCACGCCCCGGGCCCACGATCACGCCGAGCTCGTTGCGCGCCGCATTAATGAAGTCCTGCACGATGAGGAAGTAGCCGGGGAAACCCATCGTCTTCATCACGTGGAGCTCAAACTTGATATGCTCGCTCACATTCTCGGGCAGCGGGTCGCCGTAGAGGCGGCGGGCGCCCTCGTAGGCCAGCTTGGCGAGATAGTCGGCCTCAAACTTGATGCGGTAGATCTTGTCGTATCCGCCCAGGCGCTCTATCACGGCGTCGGCCTTGTCCTTGGGCAGCGGGTTCTCGCCGTTCTCGTCCGAGGTGAATTCCTTGTATAGCTGCTCCTCGGTATATTTCTTGTGCCATTCCTCCTCCGTGCCGAAGCTCTCGGGGATGGGGAAATTGGGCATGATAGGGCCGTGGTCAATGCTGTACTCGCTCACCTTGGAGCACACCTCGCAAGTGTTGGCGAGCGCCTCGGGACAGTCGGCGAATACCTCGTTCATCTCCTCGCGCGTCTTAAACCACTCCTGCTTGGTATAGCGCATGCGGTCGGGGTCGTCGAGGTCCTTGCCGGTGGCGAGGCAGAGCAGATGGTCGTGGGCTTCGGCCGTCTCCTGATTCTCAAAGTGGCAGTCGTTGGTGCAGACCACCTTGATGCCGTACTCGGCGGCCAGTTCGAGGATCACCTTGTTGGCCTTCTGCTGCATGGGGAATGTCTCGCGGTTGGCCACGATGTTGGGGTCTTTGACCTCGTGGCGCTGTATCTCGAGGTAGTAGTCGTCGCCGAACACGCGCCTGTACCACTCGATAGCCTCTCTCGCGCCGTCGATGTCCCCGCGCAGTATCTTGTGGGGCACCTCGCCGGCGATGCAGGCCGAGGTGACTATCAGGCCCTCGTGATATTTCTCCAGGTCGGCCCTGTCGGTGCGCGGCTTGTAGTAGAGGCCGTCCACCCAGGCGCGGGAGACGAGCTTGATGAGGTTCTTGTAGCCCCGCATGTTCTTGGCCAGCACGATGAGGTGATAGCCCGAGGCGTCGCCGGCCTCCTTGAGCTTGTCCTCCTTGCGCCTGCGGGCCACATACATCTCGCAGCCGAAGATGGGCATGAAGTCTATCACCCTCTGCTGCTTCTCCATGTCGGCGCTGAGCTTGGCGCGCTCCTCCTCGTCGGTCAGGCCCTCCATCTGCTGCTGCATGTCCTTGAGCTTGCCGCGCGCCTTGCCCTTGAGCGAGGAGACATAGTCGGCAAACTCCTTGATGCCCATCATATTGCCGTGGTCGGTGATGGCCATGCCGCGCATGCCGTTGGCTATGGCCTTGTCTACGATATTCGGTATCTTGCTCTGCCCGTCCAGGAGAGAATATTGTGTGTGGACGTGCAGGTGTACGAAGTCTTGCATTGATTCTCGGGATAAATGGTGAATAGAAAACCGGCTCACGCCTTATGATGCAAATTTACGAAATATTCCCCATTCGGCCCCACTGCCGAGAGACAATCAACGGGTCGGAGAAACAATATTTCCGGTCGGAGAAGCCGCCGCTATGAAGGAATGTTCTCCGCCGCTCCAGGCTCATGCAAGCCGGCCGCTCCTTCTGTGCAAATATCACAAGGCGTCTGTAAAGCAGATTCTCTCATGCGGCGATTATTTCAAGCCTTCGGAAAGCCGGCCGCTCCCACAGGAGAAATTTCTCACGGCGTCTGAAAAGCCGGCGACTTTATCAAGAGAACTTTCTCACAGCACCTGAAAAGCGTTCTAAAGCATCAGACAAAAATCACGAGGCACATAGTTCATGCACGACAGCTGTCATGAATATGCATCGCAGTTGTCATGTATTTGCATCGCAGTTGTCATTCAATCGCATCGCAGCTGTCATGCATTTGCATCGCAATTGTCATTCAATCGCATCACAGTTGTCATGAGATAATACGAAGGGAGAAGAAATTTTTCCGCAACGGCGGGCAAAAGCATCTGGTCGCAGCAGAGCAACATTAACACACAGCAGAGCAACATTAACGCGCAGCAGAGCAACATTCATACGCCGCTGCGAAACTTTCAGGCGCCTTCGCGGCGCCAACAAATACGGGGGCGGCGGCGTTAATTGCCTCCGCGCCGGGAATGTTCCCTTCTGCGCCGCTAATAAATTCGATGATGTTGAATTTATCCGCATCAGCTTTGTGGTTAAATACAAGGCCGCCGGCTTTATCCCCCTTCGCGGCGCCTACAAATGCGGGGGCGGCGCTGTCGCGTCGTCCCCGCATTTGTCTTCGTAAGGTCAGAATGGCCTCCGCTCAGATCTTGACAATCTTGTGCACACTGGTCTCGCCGTCGATAAGCGTCTCGAGCAGGTAGAGGCCGGAGGGCATGGCGCTCATGTCTATCTCGCGGCTTCTGGTGTCGCTGAGTTCGATGACCTTGGAGCCCGAGGCGGTGAAGAGCTTCAGGCTCTTGATCGTCTTGTCGGAGTCGATGTTGAGCTTGCCCGTGGTGGGGTTGGGCCATAACCTGAGGCCGGCGGCGATGTTCTGCTTCTTCACTCCGGAGGGCACCTGGGTGGAGAAGTGGTAGGAGCCGGAACCGAGCCTGTACACCTGCTTGCCGTTCTTGTAGCCCACGTACTCGACGCCCTCGACCTTGGTGGCCACCTTGTCGCCCTCGTAGACCGTCTTGTCCGCGGAGCTCACCGGCAGGTAGAGCGTGGCGGTGCTGTTGGCGGGCACGGTGCAGCGGTAGTCGATGTCCTTGCCGTCGGAAGAGGTCCAGGCGGAGGTGATGAGGCCGTAGTTGCCGTTGTAACTGCCGTCGACGCTCGTGATGCGCTCCTCGTAGGAGGGTATCGTGGAGCGGTTGTCCGGCGTGGGCTGGAGGATGATGTGGCGGAAGCCCGGGACGCTGTCGTCGGCCTCGATGCCGGCCATGTAGCGGTACATCCATTCGCCGATAGCGCCGTAGGCGTAGTGATTGAACGAGTTCATGCCGACGGGCCCGAAGCCGCTCTCAAGGGTGTACGAGTTCCAGCGCTCCCACATGGTGGTGGCGCCCTGGTCGATAGGATAGAGCCAGGAGGGATTGGAGCGCTGCAGCAGGAGGGTGTAGGCCAGGTCGTTCATGTTAAAGCGCGAGAGAGTCGTGTTGAGGATGGCCGTCCCGAGGAAGCCCGTGTTGAGCTTATAGTCGTTGCCTGTGATGGCGGAGCGCAGGAGCACCTTGGTGCCGAGCTGGGCCGAGGTACTGGGGAGCAGGTTGTACTGCAGGCTCATCAGATAGCCCGTCTGGGTGCGCGTGTTAGTACTCTTGGGCATGCCGTTGGGGGCAAGGTAGCGGGTCTTGAACTCGGCCTTGATATTGTTAAAGAGCGTCCTGTAGGCGGCGGCCTTCTGGGCATACTCATCGCCCGCGCTCTCGCTCAGGGCGTCGGAGACGAGGGCCATGATCTCGGCGTCGTGGGCGTAGTAGGCCACGCTGCAGAAGCGGCTGTCGGTGGTGACATACGCTACCCAGTCGCCGTAGGCGGTACCTGCTCCCTGATATTTATAGCCGTCTCCGGTCTGCTGCGAGAGCCAGTTCATATATTTCTCCATGGAGGCATAGTTCTCGCGGAGCACTTCCTTATTGCCGTACATGCGATACATCTTCCAGGGCACGAGGATGCCGGCGTCAGCCCAGGCGGCGTTGCCATAGCCCACCCAGTTGTACGGCGCTACGTCGGGATAGGCGCCGTCGTCCCGCTGGCTGTCGCGCATGTCGCCCATCCATTTGCGGTAGAAGCTCTCGGTGTTGGCGTTGTACATGCCCGTGGTGGAGAAGACCTGCGTGTCGGCCGTCCAGCCAAGGCGCTCGTCTCTCTGGGGGCAGTCGGTGGGGATGCTGAGCAGATTGCTGCGCTGGCCCCAGCGGATGTTGCTCACGAGCTGATTGATGATCTTGCTGCTGGTCGTGATGTCGCCCACGTCCTCCGTGGAGGATGAGATGGGCTGGCCCTCGATGCTCTCGATCTCCACGTCGGCTGTCGTGGTGAGCTCGGCGTAGCGGAATCCGTAGAATGTCGTGGAGGGGTGATACTCCTCGCCGTCGGCGCTACCGCTGAGGATATAGTTGAGCTCGGCCTTGGCGGAGCGCAGATTCTCGGTGTATACGCTTCCGCCGGGGCCATCGTTGCCGCGGCCGCGGTCGCCGTCGTCGTTGGTCATCTCGCCAAACTTGAAGTGGAGCCTCGTGCCGGCGGCGCCCTTGACGCGGATTTTCACCCAGCCGGCAAAGTTCTGCCCGAAGTCGATCACGGCGTTCTGGCCCTTGGAGAGCTTGTAGGACGCGGGGCCGCTGAGGGTGGAGATGGTGTTGATCTTGCCGTAGGTAGTGCCCGAGGCGGTGGTGCCCTGATATATCGTGGTGGAGGATACGGGCAGGATGTTATCTTTCAGGATGCGCACCTGCGGGCCTTCGAAGGCGGACACCTCGCCCTTGAACTCGGTATTGCGGGCTACGGCATGCCATGCGGCGGCATCGTAGGAGGGCGAGAAGAAGTCGGCCTCGCGCCGCGCGTCATAGTATTCGCCGTTGTATATCTCGCCCAGGCAGACGGGGCCGCCCGTGTAGGAAGCCCAGGAAAGGTCGCTGACAATGTTGTCCTGCGTGCCGTCCTCGTAGGTGATGATGAGCCGGGCCATAAAGCCGGGCGTTGGCGCGCCGTAACGGCCGTGGGCGATGGCGCCGGCCCACCAGCCCGAGGCGACGACGGCTCCGAGCACATTGCTGCCCTCGCGGAGGAGCGGCGTCACGTCGTGGGAGTTGTAGAAGACACGCTTGGTGTAGTCCGTCCAGCCCGGCATGAGTTCGTCGTAGGAGGTGGTGCCGTCGGCCTCGATGGTGCCCACGCGCTGACCGTTGATATATGCGTTGTAGACGCCGAGAGCCGTGGTGTAAAGGCGGGCGCTCCTGACCTTACCCTTAGCGGTGAAGGCCTTGCGGAACATGCTGGCTCCGCCGCCCACCGTCGACTCGACGAGGAAGTTCTCGCCGGAAGTCGCGGTCATGTAGAGCTGATGGCTGCCGCCGTAGTTCTCGATATCGGCCGTGAGGAAATGGTCGGAGACGCCCTTCTCGAAGTCTTCGTCAAGGGTAACGGTGGCCTTGCCGTTGGCGTCGTAAGAGGTGACCTTCACATTGTCAAAATAAGCCCTCTCGCCCGCGTTGCTGTGCACACGGAAGCCGACTCTGCCGAGGGTCAGTGTGCCGCTCTCGTCGGTAAAGGTATTGACGAGCACGCTGTCGATGTAAGTCTTCACAAGATTGCCGTCCGCCTCGATGGTCACATGGCGCAGGTGCGAGAGGAGCTGCGCCTTGGTGAAGTCGGTAATGTCGTAGTTGGCGGTCGTATAGCTGCCGCCGATGTAGATGTGCGGGCGGACGAGCGGATGGTCGGCGTTGTCAAGCGTGTTGATCTGCCACATGTGGTAATTGCCCGCGCTCGTGTAGCCGAAGACGATGGCCGCGCTGGCATTGATGAGCGTCATGTCCGTCTCTATGCGGAAGTGGGAACTCGCGCTGCCATCCTTCTGGAAGGTCAACACCACGTTTTTGCTGGTGGGGCACTCCACATAGAGCCGGCCGCTTTTGAGCTCTCCGCCGTCGAAGGGATTGGAGCCGGAGAAGTCGGCAGAGAATGTCGCTTCTCCGTCCGCCTTCGTCACCCGGATATCGTCGTAGTAAGCCTTCTCGTAGGCGGTACTCGAGGATTCGCCCTTGGCGGCGCGGAATCCGAGTTTACCGTATCCGAAGTTGCCGTCGCGCTCGTCGATAAGCACGCCGTCGAGATAGGTGGCGGCATGCGAGGCTCCGGTGATCACGATCTTATAGGTGTATTCCTTGCCGGCCTTGAGGTCCACCTTGCCCGTAAGGTCCACGTTGGCCAGGCAGGTCACATTGCCGCCGGCCCACACATGCGGACGGAAACGGGGGAAACTGCCCTCGACGTTAAACTGCCACATGTAGCAGTTGTTCTGATCCTTGGCGGCGAAGACTATGCCGGCGGCCACTTCGGCGATCTCAAACTTGCCCTCGATGGTATAGTCGGTGATCTCCTCGCTCTTCGCGGTGTCGCCGTAGGCAGTCTCGGTGGCCTTGATCCACTGCGCTCCGCTCCACCCCGAGCCCATGAGCCCTGTGTCGAAATATGCCGTCTCGGAGGACTGTGCCTCGTGGCCCTTATTATCCGTCACGCTCACGTGCCAGTAGTAGCGTGTGGAGGGAAGCAGCTGTGCGCCCGTCGCAGGCACGCCGACCGACTGGGCGGAACTGACCAGACCGGAGTCCCATACCACATCGGCGCCCGCGGCATCGCTTGTGATGACCAGCCTGTAGGCCGTCTGCATCACGCCGCGCTCGTCGGAGGTCAGTTTCCAGCTAAACTCGGGAGTGGCGTCCACTCCCTGCGGATTGCGGGCCGTCATGACCCTCAGGTCTCCCACGCTCAGCGCAAACGCCTGCACGCTCAGAAGCGAGCACAGCAAGACCGTCAAAATCTTATTCATATCGTTGTCTTATAATAATGTATTCTATACAAAAAGGACGCATCTCTGCGCTTCGCCGTGCGGCACGCATACGGCCCGACACACATTATATATAATAAGAGTGCGTAGTCGCAGAGCCAGAGCCCTCACGGCCGGCGTCATCCTTCATGCCGCACATCACAAGGGGCATGAATTGTATGCAAATATAGCCATTACAAAGCAAAGTTTCATTAATCGGCAAGGCTTTTAACCGCTATTTCCTCCGTCAGACCGCCATTCCGTCACGGACTCGCGGTGTGGCGGCGATATCGCAAGAAAGTCTGAGCGCGTAAGACCGGAATAAAAACTCTCATAAACTTGCCACATTCGCCTATCTTATATATATATTTGCAGACGTAACAATCATTAATGTGATAGTTAGGGCCCAAAACAAGGCTTTATCTTCACTTTATTGACATTAACGCGATGTATTATGACAGACCTCTATGAATATTCCACGCCTGAGCTTATCAGCATGTTGGGCGCCCGCTTCAGGGATTACCGGATGCGTTGCAACCTCACCCAGAAAGAGGTCGCAGAGCAGTCGGGAGTAGGACTGACCACCATCCACAAGTTTGAGAACGGCACAGCGGGCAACATTTCTCTCTCCACCTTTATTCTTCTGCTTAAGGTGGTGGGACAAGTCAACTCTCTCAATGACATATTACCTGAGCTGCCGCCGTCGCCCTACCTGATGCGCCATGAGAAGAAGGCGCAGCGCATCCGTCACTCTAAAAAATAAAACCTATGGTGAGCGTTCTGAAAGTCAATCTCTGGGCTATTTGAAACGCTGAAAATTTATACTTACAGAGGATTCAGAGCCCCTTTCCGGTCGTCAGCGGAAGGCCTGCGGTAATATCTTTGAGCGCTCAGGAGATAAATATCCGCTTCTACGGAGCATCCGTTTCCGCATATCAGAAAAACCCTCCCGCATGCGCGGACACTCACATAGGACCTGAGGTAAACTACATTTGAGGTAGTTAAAAACGTCTCAAATGTAGTTTTGCCCTCTCACAGACATTGATTTTCAGACATTTGCAAAGGCTATTTTTGAGGTCCATTCGGGAAGAATATCAGGCCTCCCCATTCCACCGCAGCGGGACGCCTTATTATATATATGCGTGCCATCGTTATTTGTATGCTTACCATCGTTATTTGTATGCTTACCATCGTTATTTGTATGCGCGTCATCGTCCGCGGCGGGGCGAATTTCTGCTCTGAATGTGATGCCAAGGCGCGCGATTACGGTTTGATTTGCCATCGCAAACCCTGTGAAAAATGTATTTCCGGCCTGATACTCATTTATTTTAGATACTTTGTGAATAAGCATCATAAAGCGCTTAAACTTTTTGATTACTTTTGCGTCTGAAAAAATGAGACGGCGGAATAGTGTCCTCGGCGCTGCAGCCGCATTCTGATTTTTTACGGTAATATAACTACAAAACATGAACAAATTTATTGTTATCCTGCTCTCCATGCTGACAGTCACGCTCACGGCGTCGGCCGACTATGTCATTCAGGGCAAGGTGACGGAGAAAGCGACCGGCAATGCCATAGAGCTTGCCACAGTACAACTTCTGAGCAAAGACTCTGCGTATGCCGGCGGAATGAACTCGGGCAAGACGGGCACGTTCGCTCTCCATGCAAAGAAGGCAGGCAGCTACATCGTCAAGGTGTCCTTTGTGGGCTACACGACGGCGTTTCGCAATGTGACGCTCACCAAGGACAAGCCCACCGCGCAGCTCGGCACGATAGCCCTTGTCTCCAACGATGTCTCGCTCAAGGGCGCTGTGGTCAAGGCCAAGGCCGCCAAGGTCGAGATGAAAGCCGATACGTTCAAATATAATGCGTCGGCCTACCGTGTGCCCAAGGGCTCCACACTGGAGAGCCTCGTAGAGCAGTTGCCGGGCGCCGAGGTGAGCGACGACGGTACCATCAAGATCAACGGCAAGACGGTGACCCAGGTGCTCATGAACGGCAAGGACTTCTTTAAGGGCGACACCAAGATAGCCATGAAGAATCTGCCCACCGAGCTCGTCTCGACCCTCAAATCGTACGAGAAGAAGAGCGACTACACCAAGCAGACGGGCATCGAGGATGGCAACGAGGAGACTGTGCTCGATGTGGGGCTCAAGAAGGAGCTCAAGTCGAGCTGGGTGAGCAATGCGGACATCGCCGCGGGCAATCATGACCGCTACAGCGGCGACCTGTTCGTAAACAGATATACGGACACTGATCACGAAACCGTCTTCGGCAATGCCAACAACACCGGCGACCGTCGCTTCGGCCCGGGCAGAGGAGGCGGCAACGGACTCACCGCCACCAAGAGCGCCGGCACCGATATCGGCTGGGACAACGGCAAGAAGGAAAACGAAGCCGGAAGGCTGGAGTTAGGCGGCAACCTGAGGTGGGAGCACAACAACACCGACCGGCAGTCGCGCTCCAACTCGGAGATGTTCCTGGGCAGCGGCAGCTCGTCCTCGTTCTCCAACTCGCTGAGCCAGCAGTACTCGCGCTCCACCAGTTTCAACAGCGGCCTCTCGCTGAGATGGAAGCCCGACACGCTGACGATGGTGATGTTCTTCCCGGGCTTCTCCTACTCTGACGGGGACAACTGGGGACAGAGCCGCACAGCCACCTTCAACAGCGATCCCTACGCCATCGCCGGCGTCTCCGACCCGCTCAACGGCCTGTTCTCCGACAGCATCAGCGCCCTCAGGGACATCGCTGTCAACACCAACCACCGCCGCTCGCTCAGCCACAGCCGCAGCACTTCGGCCAACTACTGGGGAATGGTGGTAAGAAACCTCAACAACAAGGGACGTAACATCAGCCTCAGCTCTTCGGGCAACTTTTCAAACTCGAAGAACGACAGCTATTCGCGCTCGGACATCAATTATTTTCAGACCTCGGCCAGGCAGAAAAACCAGTTTACCAACCAGTACATCCACGACCCGCAGAAGTCCTGGAGCCTGGGCGGCCGCCTGAGCTACAGCGAGCCCCTGACGAAGAACCTCTTTGCGCAGGCCAGCTACGGCTACACCTATTCTTACTCCAACTCCGACCGCTCTCTCTACCAGCTCGACTCGCTCGCCGGCTGGAGAGACATGTATACGCCCGAGATAGGCATGCGCCCCACGAGCGCCGACTCGCTCCGCGCCACGCTCAACGCCCGCAACAGCCAGTACGCCACCTACAAAAACTATGACCAGCGCATCTCGGTGGGCATACGCTACAACACGAAGGACCTCAACCTGCACGCAGCCGTCGACTTCAACCCGCTGCGCACCAAGCTCTCCTACCGCAAGGACAAGCTCGACACGGTAGTGGTGCGCAATGTGTTCAATGTCTCGCCCAACATCCGCATGCGCTGGAAGATATCCAATACCTCGCAGCTCGATGTGCGCTACCGCGGTTCCTCAAGCCAGCCCTCGATGACCGACCTGCTCGATGTGACCGACGACTCCAATCCTCTCTACATCACCAAGGGTAACCCCGGACTGAAGCCTTCGTGGAACAACAGCTTCAGCGCCTTCTACAACAACTACATCGTCAAGACACAGACGGGCTGGATGGCGAGCATCAACTTCAACCAGACCTCCAACTCCATCAGCAACGCCATGCACTACGACGAGAAGACGGGTGTGCGCACGACGCGCCCGGAGAACATCAACGGCAACTGGAACACCAGCGGAGATTTCATGTTCAACACCGCTTTCGGCAAGAACAAGAGCTGGAACATCGGCTCATTCTCCAACATCAGCTACAGCAACAACGTGGGCTATGTGAGCACCGGCAATGACACTGTGAGCCGCAAGAACACCACCAAGAGCCTCAACCTGAGGGAGCACATGCGCCTCACCTACCGCACGGGCCTGTTCGAGTTCGGCGTGAACGGCGGCTTCGACTATCAGCACGCCAAGAACAAACTGCAGAGCAACGCCAACCTCAACACGTGGACCTTCAACTACGGCGGCAACATCAATGTCTCGCTGCCGTGGAACATGCAGATCGCTTCGGACATCCGCATGAATTCGCGCCGCGGCTATTCGGACAATTCGATGAACACCAACGAGCTCATCTGGAACGCGCAGATAGCCCAGAGCTTCCTCAAGGGCAATGCGGCAACGGTATCGCTGCAGTTCTACGACATCCTGCACCGCCAGAGCAATGTATCGCGCTCCATCTCGGCGCAGATGCGCTCCGACTCCTGGAACAACAGCATCAACTCCTACTTCATGCTCCACTTCATCTACCGCCTCAACATCTTCGGCGGCAAGAGCAACATGAACGGCGGAAACGATAACAATGACAGACGAGGCTTCGGCGGCCCGGGCAGAGGTCCCGGCAGAGGAGGCTTCAGAGGCGGTCCCGGCGGAGGCCCCGGCGGCAGAAGATAAGGGATATAACATACACGGAAACGGCGGCAGTGTTGTCGCCGTTTCTTTGTTTCGGATAAAATTCGTAATATTGCAGCGCAATAATACACAATATGAAAAGGCTTAGCATACTATTTATTTTTCTGATAACATGCGCAGGGGCTATGGCCCAGCAGGTACAGGTGGAGAAGCACAGCAAGACACCGCTGGCCTACCCCGAGTTTCGCGACGGGGCGATAACCTTCACCTTCGGCACCACCAAGACCTACAAGGCCGACATCTTTCTCAAGGACGCCTCGCTGATCTATAAGAGCGGGGGCAAGACGCTCAAGGCAAGCCTCGCTCAGGTCAGGAGCGTCACGTTCGGTACCGACTCCTTCATCCCGACGGGCGGAAGGCTGGGCCGCGTGATAGCCGCGAAGGACAGCGTAACGCTTACCGACGTTACGACGATCGACATGGCGCGCATAGAGCACGACGTAGAGACCGGCAAGAACTCCTCGTTCCTCGACATGCCCGAATTCAACGTCTTTATCGATACCAACTCGGACTACTGGGGCCGCGACGACAGCTATATCCCGCTCAAGACGGAATATTTCTTTGTCATCAAGGGCGAAGCCGTACCCGCTACGGAGAAGGTCATCAAGCAGCGCATCCGTCCCGACAAGAAAAAGGACTTCAATGAGCTCATGAAGAACCGCTTCTGGAGCTGGAAGGACGCCGGCTCGCTCAAACAGCTTCTGGAATACTTCTAAAGCATGCGTTCCTCTCTCCTCAAGCTTCCCTCCATCATCCTGCTCGGCATCGTTATCGGCTGCGCTGGAGCGGCGGGGTGCACGCGTGACAAAGGCGGGACCAAAGGCGCTGACAGCGCCGCCGCCATTGACACCGCTGCCCTGCTGAGCGATGAGATAGCCGCCACATCGCGTCTGGCTACGGGAGAATACCATGTGCGCAAGATCATAGTCTACGACGACCGCATCTGGCTGAAGGGAAGCATCTTCTCCCACCAGTTCAACGAGGCGCTCCCCATCGGCGAGCGCAAGGCGGCCATCCCCGTCGACGTGGTGATAAGGGCGTCGGTCGACTTCTCCGGCTTCAGCAGCCGCAACATCAGGCGCAGCGGACGCAAGATCACCATCACCCTGCCCGACCCCGACCTCGAGGTAGCCTCCTCGCGCATAGACCGCAGTAACATCCACTTCGCCGTAGCTCCGCTGCGCTCCCGCTACAGCGAGAGCGAGATAGAAGCGCTCACCCGCCAGGGAGTGGACAGCATAAAGCGCGACCTGCCCAGACTGGGCATCGTGGAGAGCGCACGCCTCAGCGCCGCCGACTTTCTTATCCCCCTCGTCGAGCGCATGGGCTATGAGCGGAGCGATATCACCATCAACTTCCGGCCCGCAGTCTCCGACCGCACCATTCTCCACTGGTCCAATGTCAGCGACCTGCTAAGACAAAGCATATGACAGAGAGAGAGCCACTGAGAGAAGACCTTCGCCGCAGCGCCGCCCCTTCCGGGCAACGCGACGACTGCAGCGCCGGCGGACAGGGACACAGACGCACGCGGGGCGCGCTGAGAACGCTGGGCAGGATAATCGTCTGGATGATGCGCTACCCCTACATCATCCTCATACTCGTGCTTGCCATCGCCGTGGCCGTCTTCCTCCGCCACATGAAATCCACTTCACACATCGAGACGACCCACACCGAAGCGATCGAAAAGACCGCCACGCAGCTCACCTCCATCCGCAACATCGGGCAGTGGGAATGCATGCGCATCACGACCGAGGAGATCGTCGACACGACGGAGAAACACCTGCTCGGCGACAGGGAACTGACGCGCATCTACCACGGCACGCTCATCCTGGGCGTCGACCTGAAGAAGGCAGAGGCTTCGTGGTTCACCGCCCGCGGCGACACGGCCATCGTAACCCTGCCGCCCGTCTCGCTCCTCAATCCCGACTTTATCGACGAGAGCCGCACACGCACATTCTACGAGAAGGGCCACTTCGACGCCGCGGTGAGCGACGCGCTCTATGAGAAAGCCCGCCGCCAGATGCTCAGCCGCAGCCTCACGCCCTCCGTCATGGATCAGGCCGGCGAGAACATGCGCCAGAGGTTTGAGGCGCTCTTCCGCTCCTTCGGCTACAAGCAAGTCGTATTCTCTCAGGTGGCGAAATATTGAGCGGAGCGCGAAATAACCTCCCCACTACTACGTTATTATAATCAAGACATCACAAACTACTTCCTTCTCAGATGAACCGCAAAGCATACTTCACTCTCCTGCTGATGGTCGTGGCCATGCTTTTCTCGGGCTGCTCCAAAGACGACAGCAACGGGAAAGGCGACGAAGAGTCCGGCACACGGCGCACAGTCATTATATATATGAGCGCTCAGAACTCGCTCGGCTTCAACAAATACTCCACGAGCGAGATGCAGGAGATCCTCTCCGGCTGCCAGTCGCTCAACAAGCGCGACCAGATCGTGCTCTATGTGGACGACAACAAGGCGCCGCGCATCTACCGCTACTATCGCGGATGCAAGGAGCCGCAGCTCCTGAAGCAGTATTCCACGGACCTCAACTCGAGCGATCCGGCCACACTGGGGCAGGTGCTCTCCTATGTGCTCACCAATTATCCCTCCGAGAGCTACGGCTTGGTGCTCTGGTCGCACGCCAACAGCTGGCTCCCCTCGACCAATAAGGACTACTCCAACAGCATGAGCTCCAAATCGTTCAGCGTGGACGTCGGCACGGGCGGAGACATGGAGAATGACGTCACCGCCAGCGGCAAGGTAGGCGCGCAGATGGACATCTCCGACATGGCCGCCGCCATAGAGAACAGCGGCATAAAGCTGAGCTACATATTCTGCGATGCATGCCTCATGCAGGGCATCGAGGACGACTACGCGCTGCGCCACTGCGCCGACTACATCATCGCCTCGCCCATGTCCACCCCGGCCATAGGGCCCAACTACGCCTCGCTCATCTACCGCGGCCTCTTCTCCTCCGACCCCGCCGACATAGCCCGCACCTACTATTCCTACATGACCTCGCTGCCCTCCATCAGCGTCTACCACGACTTCGGGCTTGTCATCTCGTGCGTCCGCACCGCGGGCCTCGACTCGCTGGCCGCCGTCACACGGCGTTACATCTCCGCCACGAGTGCGCTGACCACCGACGCCTACGGCCGCACCGCCTACAACTGGCCCGACATGAGCGGCGTGGCCGCCTACGCCGACTATTCCCTCTCGCTCTCCTACATGCCCCACTTCTACGACATGGCCGCCGCGATGAAGAAGATGCTCCCCGACTCAGCCTACAAGGCCTGGCGCGCCGTGCTCGACGACTGCATCACCTACAAGGCCGCCACCGACTCGTTCTACCTCTACGAAGACAGCAAGGGCAAGGAAGTGTTCGGCTACACCGACAAGGCAAACTACTGCGGCATTTCCGCGTTCATCCCCACCCGCCAGTATTCCCTGACGGCCGCGATACTGAACTATTACGACTGGAACGAGGAATTCCGCAGCACGGCCTGGTACAAAGACGCCGGCTGGGAAGAGGCCGGATGGTAGGCAAATGCTGATAGAACAGGCTTAGAATAACAGTATTCCTTTATACAAAAGACAAATGCTCTTCTGCAATAGTCAGGAGAAGCAACTGAACTAAATCGGGCGCCATGACAAAGGCGTCCCATTTAGTTTTTATATTCCCCCATTCATGGATCAGAGAAATGCCGGCCTGGAATGCCGGTCATCAGAACGCCGCCCGGCATTCAGGAAGAGAATCCCCACCCATTATTCACTTTCCATGCATTTTCCCAGGGCCCCGGCCGGCGGCGCAGAGGCAGATTTTTCGCCCTTCGTAAACAACTGATTTTCAGTGCTCCGTAAAGGGCAAAACTACATTTGAGATGTTTTGAACTACCTCAAATGTATTTTCACTCAGGTGCCTTGTGAGAGTCAACATTTGCGGAAGGGTTTTTACGGCGTGCGAAAAGAGCGCTCCCGGAAAACGAATAATCCATGATATATGCATACGGGGTCGCGGCAGATGACGTGCAGTTTTCCGCATATACGGGAAATAACGCCGAAAATCAGACCGCCACGGTTCATTCTGCCCGGAGAAAGAACCCGTTTATCGTACAAAAACGAATTTATTGGAAGAAAAAGCTGAAAAAAGTTTGCTGTTTTCGCAGGAATACTTACTTTTGCATCGTACAAACGTACTAAGCAGACAATATGAAGCTCAATAACACTAATAAGTTTTGGTGGTGGCGCTTGAGGAATAATAATTTCGCAAGTGTGAGAGCTCGTATGTAAATCCTGAGAGGACAAAACAAGACTAAGAGATAAGCTGAGGCCCGCTGCACTTGCAGCGGGCCTCAGTTTTTTGATGGCATCCGGGACAAAAACGAACGAATAAGAAACATATAACAAAAACATACTATTATGGGAAAATATTCAGTAGACCAATACGGCTATTACGGCATCTACGGCGGCGCATATATACCGGAGATACTGCACAAATGTGTCGACGATCTGAGGCGCAACTACCTGCGCATCATCGAGAGCGAGGACTTTCAGAATGAATTCACGTCGCTGCTGCGTGACTACGCCGGTCGCCCGTCGCCCCTCTATCTGGCCCACAGGCTGAGCGCCAGATACGGCTGCCGCATCTTCCTCAAGCGCGAGGACCTCAATCACACCGGAGCCCACAAGATAAACAACGCTCTGGGACAGGTGCTGCTGGCTGAGCGCATGGGCAAGAAGCGCATCGTGGCCGAGACCGGCGCCGGTCAGCACGGCGTAGCCACGGCTACCGTCTGCGCGCTGCGCGGCCTGCCCTGCACCGTCTACATGGGCAAGACCGATGTGGAGCGCCAGCATCTCAATGTAGAGAAGATGAAGATGCTCGGAGCCACTGTGGTACCAGTGACGAGCGGCAATATGACCCTCAAGGACGCCACCAACGAGGCCATACGCGACTGGTGCTGCCACCCCGAGGATACCCACTACGTCATCGGCTCTACCGTAGGACCTCACCCCTACCCCGACATGGTGGCGCGCCTGCAGTCGGTCATCTCGGCCGAGATCAGGGTACAGCTGAAGGCCCACGAAGGCCGTGAGAAGCCCGACTACCTGATAGCCTGTGTGGGCGGAGGCAGCAACGCCGCCGGCACCATCTACCACTACCTCGACGACGAGGATGTCAAGATCATCCTGGCCGAGGCCGGCGGCAAGGGCGTAGACAGCGGCCTCACGGCGGCCACCATAGCGCTGGGTCAGCCCGGTGTGCTCCACGGCTCCTACTCGCTCGTCATCCAGGACGAGAACGGGCAGGTCACCGAGCCCTACAGTGTCTCCGCCGGCCTCGACTACCCGGGCGTCGGCCCGCTGCACGCCAACCTGGCGCGTGTACACCGCGCCACGGTCATCCCGATCAACGACGACGAGGCCCTGCGCGCCGCCCAGCTGCTCACGCGCATCGAGGGCATCATCCCGGCGCTCGAGTCGGCCCACGCCCTCGCAGCCCTCGAGAAGGTGCACTTCAAGCCCGACGACATAGTAGTGCTCACCGTCTCCGGTCGCGGCGACAAGGATATGGAGACCTATATGAAATATTTCAAAGACTGATAAATCGGAAGCGACATGAAGAAATTTTCATTCACCACACGCGTCACTCCGCTTCCCGGAGACATTCATACCCCCGTCACGACCTACCTCAAGGTGCGCGACATATTCCCGCAGAGCGCTCTCATGGAGAGCTCCGACTATCACGGCGGCGAGAACGGCCGTTCGTTCATAGGCCTCTCGCCCATCGCCAAGATCTCCGTCGGCCACGGCCGCGTCACGACCTCCTACCCCGACGGCACTATCGAGAGCGAGACCCTGCCCTCCCGCGACTGCCATCTGGACCGCTACATCTCGGCCTTCCTCTCCCACTTCGACATTCAGGGCGAGGACTCTGGCTACTGCGGGCTTTACGGCTTTACCTCGTTCAATGTCGTGCGCTACACGGAGAACATCCCCATCAAGGACTCCACCGCCAGCCGCAACGACGCCCCCGACCTGCTCTACATTTTATATAGATATATCATCGTCTTCAAGGGCTTCCGCCATGAGATGGAACTGGTAAGCCTCACGGGCGACGGCCGGGACGACGATGAGAGCATTCTCCGCGCCATCCGTTCGCTCAGCATGCCCGTCTACCCGTTCCGCGCCGTGGGGCCGACCACCAGTCCGCTTACCGACGACGAGCACCGGGCCAACATACGCCGCGGCATAGCCCACTGCCTGAGGGGCGATGTCTTTCAGGTGGTCATCTCCCGCCGCTTCGAGCAGCACTACGAGGGCGACGACTTCTACCTCTACCGCGCGCTGAGGAGCATCAATCCCTCGCCCTACCTGTTCTACTTCGACTTCGGCTCATTCCGCATCTTCGGTTCCTCGCCCGAGACCCACTTCCGCGTAGAGGGCGGCACGGCCTACATCGACCCGATAGCCGGCACCACACGCCGCAGCGGCGACAAGGCTACCGACGACCGCCTCACCCGCGAGCTCCTGTCCAATCCCAAGGAGAACGCCGAGCACGTGATGCTGGTCGACCTGGCCCGCAACGACCTGAGCCGCAACTGCCACGACGTCAAGGTGGAGTTCTTCCGCGAACCGCAATATTACAGCCACGTCATCCATCTTGTGAGCCGTGTGTCGGGCCGCCTCAACGAGGGTGCCGACACCATCAAGGCCTTCCTCGACACCTTCCCCGCCGGCACGCTCAGCGGCGCGCCCAAGGTGAGAGCCATGCAGATCATCAGCCAGTATGAACCGCACAACCGCGGCGCCTACGGAGGCTGCATCGGATTCATCGGGCTTAACGGCGACATCAATCAGGCCATCACCATCCGCACCTTCGTGAGCCGCAACGGCACCCTCTGGTTTCAGGCCGGCGGCGGCATAGTGGCCAAGAGCAATGTGGAGGGCGAACTGCAGGAAGTGAACAATAAGCTCGGCGCGCTCAAGGCCGCCATCGTCGAGGCCACAGCCCGCTCGGAGAGCAACAGTAACAAATAAACAAGAAGCAATATGGAAATCTGCATCATAGACAATTACGATTCGTTCACCTACAATCTGGCCCACGCCGTAAAGTCGCTTGGCGTCGGCGTGACGGTGCTGCGCAATGACCGATTTAAATTGGAAGACCTGGAGAAGTATGACAAACTGATCCTCTCCCCGGGGCCGGGCATACCGAGCGAGGCCGGACTGCTGCTCGATGTGGTGAAGAGCTACGCGGGCCGCAAACCGATGCTGGGCGTGTGCCTCGGCGAGCAGGCAATAGGCGAAGCGTTCGGCGCAAAGCTCGTAAACCTGAAGGATGTCTACCACGGCGTCCAGACACCGGTGGAGATCACTGCGAAGGACTACATCTTCGACTCTCTCCCCGACGAGATACAGGCCGGCCGCTACCACTCGTGGGTAGTAAGCCGCGAGAACTTCCCCGCCTGCCTTGAGATCACCGCCGTGAGCAAGGACGGCTGCATCATGGGCCTCCGCCACCGCACGATGGACGTCCACGGCATCCAGTTCCACCCCGAATCGGTGCTCACGCCCGACGGCATCACCATAATAAGCAACTTTATAAATCATAAATAATAGCAGAAAATGAAAGACCTGTTACTAAGACTGCCAAAAGGCGGCACGCTCACCTACGACGAGGCGTGCGCCGTAATCCTCGACCTGAGGGAGGGCAAGACAGACAATATACAGCTCGGCGCCATGCTCGCGCTCATCGGCGCCCGCGGCATTACCGTAGACGAACTGCTCGGATTCCGCGAGGGACTGAAGCGCACATGCCTCTCCGTAGACCTCTCGGCCTACGATCCCATCGACATCGTGGGTACGGGCGGCGACGGCAAGAACACATTCAACATCTCCACCTGCTCCTGCTTCGTGGTGGCCGGCGCGGGTTACTATGTGGCCAAGCAGGGCAACTTCGGCGCCACGTCGATAAGCGGCGCATCGAATGTCATCCAGGCCCACGGCGTCAAGTTCACCGCCGACGAGAGCAAGCTGCGCGAGTCGATCGAGAAGTCGAAGGTGGCCTACCTCCACTGCCAGCTGTTCCACCCCGCCATGAAGAACGCCGCCCCCGTGCGCAAGGCGCTCGGCATCCCCACGGTGTTCAATCTCCTCGGCCCTATCGTCAATCCCGCTTCGCCCCGCCATCAGATGCTCGGCGTGGCCAATCTGACACAGATGCGGCTCTACCACAACGCGCTCAAGCGCCTCGGCATGAGCTTCGCCATCGTGACCTCCATCGACGGCTACGACGAGATATCTCTGACAGACGATTTCAAGGTGATGACCGACAAATACGAGACCGTCTACTCGCTGCAGGATCTGGGCTTAGAGAAGTCGCCCGCAGGAAGCCTCAGCGGTGGCAAGACGGTGGAGGAAGCCAAGGAGTTATTCGACGCCGTGCTTGAGAACCGCGGCACGAAGCCCCGGACAATGGCTGTGATCTACAACTCCGCCTTCGCACTTCAGATTCTCTCCGGCAAGAGTATCGAAGAGTGTATCGCGATGGCCGGGGAGAGCCTTAAGAGCGGCAAGGCGCTCGCTGCGCTTAAGAAATTTGTCGAGGTGAACAGCTGAGAATAAGAGGTATGGCCGATATACTGCAATCCATCATAGCCGACAAGGCCACAGAGATCGGGCGTCTGCAGGCCGCTGTGAGCGTCGACGACCTCTACGCCACGGCCGTCGCGCATGAGCCCGTCTCCTTTCGCGAGGGGATAGAGCACACGGGGCATGGCATCATCGCCGAGTTTAAACGCCGCTCGCCCTCCAAGGGCTGGATACACCGCGACGCAGACCCGGCCGCCGTGGCGCCGGGCTACGAGCGCGAAGGCGCCTCGGCGATGTCCGTGCTGACCGATGAGAAATACTTCGGCGGGACGCTCGACGACTTCCGCCGCGTGAGGAGCGTGACAAAGCTGCCCCTGCTGCGCAAGGACTTCGTCATCTCGGAATATCAGCTCCATCAGGCCAAGGCCGCAGGGGCCGATGCCGTGCTGCTCATCGCCGCCGCGATCTCCGAAGACCTCTGCCGCCGCCTGGCTCACATAGCGCGCTCCCTGGGCCTCGAGACTCTACTCGAGATCCACTCCGAAGAAGAGCTCTCCTACCTAAGCGATGACATCACCGTGCTGGGCGTCAACAACCGCTGCCTCGGCACATTCCAGACATCGCTCGAAGCCTCGCGCTACCTCGCCGCCCGGCTGCCCCGCTCTGTGACGCGCATCTCCGAGAGCGGCATACACAGCGCCACGGACGTGGTGGAACTCATGAGAGCAGGATACAACGGTTTTCTCATCGGCGAACTGCTCATGCGCGAGCCCGATCCGCCCGCCGCTCTCCGCGCCCTCAACAAGGATATTACCTCTCTGATATGCAACAACCAATAATAGTAAAAGTATGCGGCATGCGCGACGGCGGAAACATCCGCGCCGTGGAGCAGAGCGGGGCCGACTGGATGGGATTCATCTTCTACCCGCGCTCGCCGCGCTACATGAAATATCCTCCCTCCTATATGCCGCGCATCCAGAAGCGCGTAGGCGTCTTTGTCAACTCTGACATCGACGAGGTGACCTACAAGGCTCACGCCTACGGGCTCGACTACATCCAGCTGCACGGCGACGAGACGCCCGACTACTGCGCCGCCCTCCGGGAGCGCGGCCTGAGGATAATACGCGCCCTGTCCGTCGCCTCGGAGGAGGACCTTCGCCGCGCCGCGCTCTATCCCATGGCCGACTTTCTGCTCTTCGACACGCCCACCGAGAGCTACGGCGGTTCAGGCAAGCGCTTCCGCTGGGACCTGCTGCGCTCCTACCGGGGGCCGCAGCCCTTCCTGCTGAGCGGAGGCCTCTCGCCCGACGCACTCCCCGCCCTGCGCGCCTTCTCCCATCCGCTCTGCATGGGCATAGACCTCAACAGCGGATTTGAGACAGCGCCCGCCGTCAAGGACGCAGCGGCCATAGCCCGATTTATAAAATCCATAAAACACAATGCATAAAACATCCAAGCAATGAATAGAATAGATCAACTTTTCCAGAACAAGAAGCGGGACATCCTCTCCATATATTTCTGCGCCGGCGACCCTGAGCCGGACAACACCGCCTCTGTGATACGCGCCCTGGAGCGCGGAGGCGTGGACATGATAGAGATCGGCCTGCCCTTCAGCGACCCGCTGGCCGACGGCCCCGTGATACAGGATGCCTCGACCCGCGCCATCCGCGGCGGCATGTCCGTGCGCAAGCTCCTGAGCCAGCTCTCAGACATACGCCGCGATGTGAAGATACCGCTCATCATCATGGGCTATCTCAACCCTATCCTCCACTACGGCTTCCGGGAGTTTGCCGAGAAGTGCCATGACATAGGCATCGACGGGCTCATCATCCCCGACCTGCCGTTCCGCGAATACGAGGAGCACTACCGCGCCACAGCGCAGGAGTTCGGCCTGCACATGATCATGCTCATCACGCCCGAGACAGAGCCCGAGAGAATACGCCGCATCGACGCGGACAGCGACGGAGGCTTCATCTACATGGTGTCCTCGGCCTCCGTGACCGGCGCGCAGAAGGAGTTTGACGCCCGCAAGCAGGAATACTTCGCCCGCATCGATGGCATGCACCTCCGCCGCCCGCGCATGATAGGCTTCGGCATCTCGAACGTCGCCACCTATCAGGCCGCCGCGGCCCACGCCTCCGGCGTCATCATCGGCAGCCGCTTCGTCACCCTTCTCAACTCTCTCAAGGACCCCGACAAGGCCATCGCCACGCTCAAGAAGGACATCGGCCGCGCCTGAACAAGCCTCAGCGCCGTCCCGCCGCGCGGGAAAATCTCATCCGCCTGTCCCGCCCCATCCATCGTCATGAGATGCCGGGACAGGCGGATAATAGTATGCAGTAGGAGGCAAATTGTAATAATAACTTGCCGAAACACAAGCTTCACCCACGAATTAATGTGCACGGCGGCCATAAACTTTGCTAAAGAGGCCTCCGCGCCAATGTGCATGACGAAAATAATAGTAATTTTGCGTGCAAATAGAATCGCAATAAACTAAAACTCAAAGAATATGGCAAAGAAAGCACTTCTAATGATACTGGATGGCTGGGGCATCGGCAAGCACGACAAGGCCGACGTGATCTACAACACCCCCACGCCCGAGCTCGATTATCTCAACGCCCACTATCCCCACTCCCAGCTGCTGGCTTGCGGCGAGAATGTGGGTCTGCCCGACGGACAGATGGGCAACTCTGAGGTGGGCCACCTGAACATCGGCGCCGGCCGCATCGTATATCAGGACCTCGTCAAGATCAACCGCGCCATCAAGGACCGCAGCATCCTCAAGAACGCCGAGGTAGTGTCGGCCTTCGAGTACGCCAAGAAGTCGGGCAAGAACCTCCACATCATGGGGCTCACCTCGACGGGCGGCGTCCACTCCGAGCTCTCGCACATCCTCGCCTTCCTGGACATCGCCAAGGAGTACGGACTGGAGAATGTCTATGTCCACTGCTTCCTCGACGGCCGCGACACCGACCCGCGCAGCGGCAAGGGATTCGTAAAGACCGTCATCGACCATTGCGCCGAGACCACGGGCCACGTAGCCTCAGTCATTGGCCGATTCTACGCCATGGACCGCGACAAGCGCTGGAACCGCATCAAGATAGCCTACGACCAGCTCACCGCCGGCAAGGGCAAGGAAGTGGCAGACCTCGTGGAGGCCATTCAGGACTGCTATGACAGCGACACGCCCGAGCACAAGGACACGGACGAGTTTATGGAACCGCTCGTGAACGCCTCCGTAGACGGCCGCATCAAGGAGGACGACGTGGTGATCTTCGTCAACTACCGCAACGACCGCGCCCGCGAGATTACCTCCGTGCTCACGCAGAAGGACATGCCCGAGGAGGGAATGCACACCATCCCCGGCCTGCACTACTACTGCATGACCCCGTACGATGCCGACTTCAAAGGCCTGCACATCCTCTTCCCCAAGGAGAATGTGGAGAACACGCTGGGCGAATACCTCAGTTCCAAGGGCCTCACACAGCTTCACACAGCCGAGACAGAGAAATACGCACACGTTACCTTCTTCTTCAACGGCGGCCGCGAGGAACCGTTCAAAGGCGAAGACCGCACACTCGTGCCCTCGCCCAAGGTGGCCACCTACGACCTCAAACCGGAGATGAGCGCCTATGAGGTGAAGGACAAACTGGTCGCATCCATCAAGACCGGCAAGTATGACTTCATCGTCGTAAACTTTGCCAACGGCGACATGGTGGGCCACACGGGTGTCTACTCGGCCATCGAGAAGGCCGTCGTAGCCGTCGACGCCTGCGTCAAGGACGTAGTGGAAGCCGCTCAGAGCATGGACTACTCGGTGATCATCATCGCCGACCACGGCAACGCCGACCACGCCATCAACGATGACGGCACGCCCAACACGCAGCACTCCCTCAACCCCGTGCCCTTCATCTACATCAGCAACGACAAGGGCGCCACCGTCGAGAACGGTATCCTGGCCGATGTAGCGCCGAGCATCCTGCACGTAATGGGGCTCGAGCAGCCTAAGGAGATGACCGGCCACTGCCTCATCAAGGACTAAGCCGCCGCGCGCAGCATACCGATATTTCACGGGTATCAATACTTCACGCGTAACAATACTTCGAGCGTAAGCATATCAATACTTATCGGCCCCGACAGGACTCCCTGCCGGGGTCGCTTTATTTTCGTCCAGCTGCGCGCGCCATTTCACCGTCGCGCTATGTCTCCCCCGCCACGGTGCGCAAGCCTGCCTCAAACCTCCGCCGTGACGCGTTACCTCCATGCCGTGGCACGCACTATCTCTCCGCCGCGGCGCGCCATTTCCCCGCCGCGCTCTGTCTCCTTGCCGCCACGGCGAGCCGTTTCCCTTCCTTGGCACGCGCGGCGATACTCAATATTCACCGCTTGTATCCTACTAAGAAAGACTAATGCCATGAAGCCATTTCTCTTTAGGAAAATGTGGGTACGCCCGATATATTCGCTAAGAAAAATGTAATATTCTCTGGAATATTCGTCCGGAAAAGTGTAACATTGCCCGGAATTTTCCCTAAGAAAAGTGTGAAATGCCAGGAAAGTTCCCTATGTAAATGTAATTTTGTCCCTCTAATGGGTATTGGTTTTCACATACTTACAAAGGCCGCCGAAGCGGTCCTAAGTCGTTGGCAGGCACCTTTCGGATGTATACTGACAGGGCTTACGGATGGAATTCCACGTTTCGGGAAGAATCGTGCATGCACTTCTCAAAAAACCTCCCGCAAAACTTATTTCTCACATAGGACCTGAGGAGAACTACGTTTGAGGTAGTTCAAAACGTCTCAAATGTAATTTCGGCCCTTCGGGAGCGCTGTTTTTCAGTTACTTACAAAGGCCACAAAAGCAGCCTTCCCGGGGTCGCAGAAATGCGCACTCTATACCATTTGGCATATTGTGGGGCGGGCTGATAAAAGCGAAAATTAATGATGTGAGCGGCGCTGGCCGGGAGGGCCGCTGCCTCAGCGGCCGCATACCCAAAGAGGCAAAGCGCGAAGTAATTTGCGATGCGAGTGACTCACGAAAGAAGGAGATGCGCATTGCGCATTATACCCTTCAATATTTTATGCGGCGGCTGGCGGGCCGCGTTGTAGCGGCCCGCCCAGCTATTTTTCGCGCTTTGCATAATCGCGTATTCCTTCGCGCACTTTCTTATGCGGCGGACGGCCCTGAGGGCAGGGGCCCTCCCAGTTATTTTCCGCGCAATACCTTGGCACACGCCTCGTACTCCCGGCTATTTCCCGCGCATATGCAGATCACTAATCTCACATCTATATGTTGTCATCCTCCTATACGGCTGCTCTAATTTCGCATACGAAAATCGGTCCTTTTTCCACTCTTCAAAAAAACTTTCCGCAAAACTCAAAAACTACATTTGAGGTGAGGAAAAACACATTTGAGGTAGTTTTACTCGTCTCAAATGTAATTTTGGCCTTCTGGAGACACTGATTATCAGAGAGATAAAAAGGCCATTTTCCGGGCCTTGACGGCATCAGGTTTTCCTCGCGGAATATGAATAAAACGTGAATACCGGACGGATATTCACGTTTTATTCTATTGCCCGGCAGCGGTGGGAATTCCGCCGGCACATTCGCCGTAAGGCGGTCCTATTTGCTGTAAAGCATTACTCAATTGCCGTAAAGCAGTCCTTATTTGCCGTAAGGCGGTCCTTCTTCGCCGTAAGACGGTCGTCAGGGCCGGGCGCTACAGGTAGTCGGGCAGGCGGAAGAGATGGCCCGCATTGCTGCCCTTGATGAGGATCGTGTAGCCGCTCAGCGGGTGCTGCTGCAGTTCGGCTATCACCTCGTCGACGCTGTGAAAGGTGGGGAAGGACGGATGCAGCTGCTCGAAGCATTCGCCTATGAGCCATACCTTGTCGAAACCGGCGCGGGTAAGGAAATCGCAGAGCTCGAGGTGCTCGTCATGGCTCTCGGCGCCGAGTTCGCGCATCTCGCCGAGGATAACCATCTTGTGGGCGGCGTGGAGCTCGCTGAAGTTTTTGAGCGCCGCATGCATGCTGGTGGGATTGGCGTTGTAGGCGTCGATGATGAGCGTGTTGTGGTCGGTCTGCTTGAGCTGGGAGCGATTGTTGGAGGGGATGTAGGCGGAGAGGGCGGCGTCGATGTCCGCGGGAGCCACTCCGAAGCGGCAGCCCACGGTGACGGCGCAGAGGAGATTGGCTATGTTGTAGTCGCCTATGAGATGTGTGTGCACCTCGTGGCGCTCGCCGCCGGGCTCCTGCCAATAGAAGGAGACATACGGGTCGCAGTCCGTGACATCGCCCTCAACCATGAGCCCTTCGGCGGGCTTTGTGCCGTAGCGGTAGGTCGTAAGCCCCCCGGCTATGCCGCAGAGAACGGCGGAGTCGTTGTTGAGGAAGATGGCGCTGCCCTTCTTGGTGCGCAGGTAGTCGTAGAGCTCGCCCTTGGTATGCACCACGCCCTCAAAGGAACCGAAGCCCTCGAGGTGAGCGCGCCCCACATTGGTGATGATGCCGTAGTCGGGATGCACGATGGCAGTGAGCTGGGCTATCTCTCCCGGGTGATTGGCGCCGGTCTCGATGACGGCTATCTCGTGGTCGCGGGTGAGGCGCAGCAGGGTGCGCGGCACACCGATGTGGTTGTTATAGTTGGCCTCAGTGTGGAGCACGCGGTATTTGCGCTCCAGCACGGCGGAGACCAGTTCCTTGGTGGTCGTCTTGCCGTTGGTGCCGGTGATCTGTATGACGGGCAGGCCGAGGCGCTCGCGGTGGAGGGCAGCAAGGCGCTGCATGGTGAGGAGCGCATTATCGGTCAGGATGTAGCGTTCGTCGCCACGGGCGGCAAACTCGCTGCGATCGATAACGGCGTAGGCGCAGCCCTGCTGCAGGGCCTTGGAGGCGTAGACGTTGCCGTCAAAGTTCTCCCCGCGCAGGGCGAAGAAGATGGCGCCCGGAGGGCATGTGCGGCTGTCCGTAGTCACCACGGGATGAGCCAGATAAATGGAATATAATTCTTCTATCGACATCATATTAAAAGAGAGTGAATTCTTAGAGTTTCTGAATGAGTTTACGGCCCTGGCGCGAGAGGAACGGTTTGATCTGCTCGAAGGGGACGGTAAACTGTGGGGCGCCGGCCGAATAAGGCGCTATCTCGTAGGGCTGGTAGACGAAGGTCATGCCGTGGCGCGAGAGGTAGGGCTGGCACTTGGGCAGGGGGAAATGCTTCAGGAGGGCCATTTCGTCCTCCTCGTTGAAATCGTTGCTGGTCAGGAGCGCTGCGAGACTGATGTTGCTCACCTCATCCTCGTGGAGGAGCGTGGAGAAATAGCTGCGGACGCCCTCGCGCATGAGATGGTGGAAGGCCGTGGTCGTGGTGTCGCGTATCAGGTCCCAGCCGAAGGTCATGCCATCGGTGCGGCGGAAGGTGACGCCCACGTCGGTGGTGAGGCCCGGTGTGCCGCCGGCGCACTGCTTGAGCATGAAGCGGAAGCTGACGTAGCTGCGCCGCTGGGCCACAAGGCGAACGGTGCCGTCGAAGCGCAGGTCGGGCTTGCCCTTGCCGCCGAAGGCGCTCATAAATTTCTCGCGGCCGTAGTAATCCACGACGGAGTGGACATCCATCGTGTCGGGCGGTGTGCCTTCGCCAAGCCGGGAGCGCACCCACGAGGCGACGGAGGCGCTGAGCGGGCCGGTGACCGGTGTGGGATACTGGGCGGTGATGCGCACGAGCACACTGTAGCCGCGCGCCGTGTCGGCGCGGAAGTAGGAGGCGGAGTCGACGCAGAGGGTGTCGGGCTTCTGATAGGGGCGCTTGGGCCGCTTGTTGCTGCAAGCGGAGAGCGTGACGGTAGCCGCCATTAGCAGCACCATCATCACGGGAAGCGCGGATATCAGAAACTTTCTCATATTATATAACAGTTATAACGGTCAGGGTGCGGAGCGCGGGGGCTCAGTCCATCGTGTCGCGGTAGAAATCGAGCATGGCAAAGATGTCGCGGCGGGAGACAATGGTGTTCAGCTCGAGGCATCCTATATTGGACAGCAGGGAGAAGTTGACCTCGCCGCCGGTGTTCTTCTTGTCGTGGAGCATGAGGCCGTAGAGCGTGTCGTAGTCGTCGCAGGTGTAGGTGAAGCGCCCGTAGTGCTCGCGGATGTAGGCGATGGTCTGCTGCATGATGTCGGAGGGGAAGCCCTTGAGAGAGTGCGAGAGGTAGAGCTCGGCCACGAGGCCGCGGGCTACGGCGTAGCCGTGCAGCATGGGGTGGCCGGAGGCCAGGGCAAAGGCCTCGAAGGCGTGGCCGGCGGTGTGGCCGGCGTTGAGAGCCTTGCGGATGCCCTTCTCCTTAGGGTCCTGAGCGACGATGCGGGCCTTGATGTCGATGCTCTCGGCCACGAGGTCGTGGAGCTCTGAGACATCGGCGGTGCCGAGGTCGAAGCGCATCAGAGCGGCCCAATAGTCCGGCGTACTGATAAGCCCATGCTTGATCATCTCGGCGTAACCGGATAGGAGATTGGGCATATCGAGCGAGCGGAGGAACTCCATGTCCACTATCACGCGTATCGGCGAGGCGAAGACGCCCACCTCGTTTTTGAGGCCGCCGAAGTTGATGGCCGTCTTGCCGCCAACGCTGGCGTCGACCATGGAGAGCAGCGTGGTGGGCACATTGATATACGGTATGCCGCGCTTGAAGGTGGACGCAGCGAAGCCGCCGAGGTCGGAGACCATTCCGCCGCCCACGTTGACGAGGAGCGAATGTCGCGAAGCCCCGCCCTTCTGCAGCGCGGTCCACACGCTGGAGAGGGTGTTGAGGTCCTTGTGTGTGTCGGTGGAGCCGATCCCGATGCGCACGGCCCCGGCAAGCGCGCGGCTTGAGGCCAGCAGCGGCGAGCAGAGGCGCTCCGTCACATCATCGTAAAGGACGAACACCTTATCGGGCGCTGCCTCGGCGACGGCCTTGTCCAGCTCTGCGCACACATCGCGCGACATCACTACAGTCTTGTCTATCATGTCGTCTACAGTTTTTGCAAAGTTACTAATTATGGTTAAAACACTTGCTATCCGCGGGCCGAAAACGTAGACTGAGAGCGGGAAAAACTGCAAATTGTCCCCTGTCGACGGCTGCGTATGCCGCAATTCGGGGCTCTGATGTGCGCGCCGCGGGCTGCGGGAGGAAAGCCCGCCTTTGCTCTCCGGGGGATGCAAAGGCGGAGATTAATCAGCGGCCTCTGCTCAAGAAGAGCGTCGGAAGCGCAGGAATGAGCAAAAAAGGCAGTTCATCGCTTCTCGGATACATAAGAAAATCATAACTTTGCAGCGCCTTAGGGAAAGAAACTGCAATCCCGCCAAACGGACAGAGGGGAGAGCGAACAGGACCGGCAAATAATTCGCAAATAAAGATATGATAAAATCACAAGACATTAAGAAAGGTACTTGCATCCGCATGGACGGCAAGCTGTACTTCTGCATCGATTTCCTGCACATGAAGCCAGGAAAGGGTAACACCATCATGCGCACCACGCTCAAGGACGTTGTGTCCGGCCGCGTGATAGAGAAGCGCTTCAATATCGGTGAGGCCCTCGAGGACGTGCGCGTAGAGCGCCGCCCCTACCAGTACCTCTACAAGGATGGGGACAACTTCATCTTCATGAACCAGGAGACGTACGACCAGATCCCCGTACAGGCCAGTCTGGTGACCGGCGCCGATTTCATGAAGGAGGGCGATGTAGTAGACGTGGTGAGCGACGCTTCCACCGACACTATCCTCTACGCAGAGATGCCCGTCAAGACCGTGCTCAAGATTACCTACACCGAGCCGGGCCTCAAGGGTGACACCGCCACCAACGCCACAAAGCCCGCCACGGTAGAGACCGGCGCCACAGTACGTGTGCCGCTGTTCATCAACGAGGGCGAGATGATCGAAGTGGACACCCGCGACGGTTCTTACGTAAACCGTGTAAAGTAAAACGCGGAGCAACTACAGCATCCGGGATTTTAAAGGCCGCGCCTGCGATGAGAACTCGCAGGCGCGGCTTTCTTGTGCGCCCACCTGCCCCGCCGCAGGGGCGAATAATGAGACGGGAAGGTGGGAGAGATTGATGCCGGGGGAAACGGCCGCAGGCCGACGGCTGCGAAATTGGTTGCCTGAACCCGATGCGGCTTTCTTGTGCGCCCCTCTGCCCCGCCGCAGGAGCGAAATATAGAGCGCGATCAGGGGCGGCGGGGATATTTTTGCTAACTTTGCAGCCGGAGACGGTTCGCCGCGCACCTCATCGGGGGCGCGGCGATCAAAAGGGAAGCGGGTGAGAATCCCGCACAATCCCGTTGCTGTGTGTCCGAGGCGGAGAGCACTCCGCACCTGTTGCATACTACAAGAGCCATTGCAGCTACGGCTGTGAGAAGGCGCAGCAGGCTGACGAGCCAGAAGACCTGCCGTTTCCCCCATAATGTCAATACCTGCGAGGACGGGGACGGGCAGCCGGAGAGGGAGGCAGCAGGCCGCAGGCCGGAAGCGCGCCGCCCTCGGGACAACATGGCCGGACATCAGTATGCCCGGCCCAAAGAACGCGCACACCGGCTCACCCATCGTTTCGCGGGTGAGCCTTTATAGAGAAGCGAAACGAATGGCCGCCGGCAAATATTCCATAATCATCATCACCGCCACGCTCATGAGCCTGAGCGCAGGGGCTGCGACGCTCAGGAGCGACACTCTCACGGCGCCGACGCTGAGGCCCGCCATCGTGAGCGCCCGCGGCGGGGACGACGGCGACGTGCTGACGCGCGTCATCAGCGGTCCGGGGCTCAGGGCGATGAGCGCGTACAGCGTGGCCGACGCGCTGCGGTTCACCTCGGGCGCTCAGATACGCGACTACGGCGGCATCGGCGGCCTCAAGACCATCGACATTCGCAGCATAGGCAATCAGCACACCGCCGTCAGCTATGGCGGCGTGACCATCACCAACGCGCAGAACGGCATAGTGGACCTGGGGCGCATGTCGCTGCAGAACGTGGGGCTGATAAGCGTCTGCAAGGGCTTCGGTGGCGATCTGCTGCGGCCGGCCGCCGACTACGCGTCGGCCTCGAGGGTGAGCATCGTGCCGCTGAGGCCCACATTCGGCGCAAAAGGCTACAACCTGCGCGCCTCGCTGCAGGGCGGGAGCTTCGGCACCGTCTCGCCCGAGGTGACGTGGGAGCAGCGCCTCAGCGAAAGGCTTGCCCTTCAGATGAACGGCGCTCTGCTCTCCTCCGACGGGCGCTACAGTTTCCGCTACAGGAGGGAGGGCGGCTACGACACCACGGCCACACGCAGGAACGGCGACATCCGTGTTCTGCGCCTCGAGTCCGCGCTCTACGGCAGCGGAGGCGGCTGGACCTGGGACACACGCATGTACCTCTACGCCTCGCGCCGCGGCCTCCCGGGCGCTGTAGTGCGCGGCCACCTCTCTCATGTCGACCGCCAGAAGGACCTCAGTACCTTCGCTCAGGCCACCGCGCGGCGCGACAGAGGCCGCCTCGCCCTGCTGCTCAGCGGAAAACTTTACTACGACTATACCCATTACCTCTGGGACCAGCGCCGGGAAGGCGGCGCCCTGTATGTGGACAATCACTACCATCAGCGCGGCGCGTATGTCTCGGGCGCGGGCCGGTATCGCCTGACAGAGCATCTCAGCGCGGCCCTCTCGGCCGACTACACCCTCTCCGCGCTCAACGCCGATCTCACCGATTTTGTCCGCCCTCTGCGCCACACCCTGATGTGCGCCGCCTCGGCGCGCTGGGAGCGGGGAGCGCTGACGGCGGAGGCCTCGCAGGTGACCACATATATACACAACAAGGCCCGCTCCGGGCAGAGCGGCAGCCCCGCCACACACACCGACTTCGCGCCGATGGCGGAGATCACATGGCGGCTGCCCGTGCTGCGGCCGCTCTCCCTGCACGCCTTCGCGAAGCGCACCTGCCGCTACCCCACATTCAACGACCTCTACTACACCTTCATCGGCAACACACGCCTGAGGCCCGAGTACGCCAGCCAGTATGACGCGGGACTGAACTGGAGCCTGCCCGCGCCGCGCGGGATACTCACGCGCCTCAGCCTGAGCGGCGACGTCTACCTCAACACGGTGAGCGACAAGATCATCGCCGTGCCCGCCGCCAACCAGTTTCGCTGGACGATGACCAACATCGGCCGGGCGCGCATCCTGGGAGCGGACATGCAGGCCGAGGCGGCTCTCAGGCTGGGCCGCGCCGGCATCACGGCGGTGGGGACATGGTCATATTGCCGCGCAGAGGACAGGACGTACCCCGGGAGTCCCTACTACGGCGACCAGCTGCCCTACATGCCGCGGCAGTCCGCCTCGCTCGCGCTCACGATGGCCATAGGCGGATGGACGGCTCAGGCCAGCGCGCAGACCAATGCTCACCGCTACGACTCGTCGGCCAGTACGGAGGCCTCGTATATGCCCGCCTACACGCTCGTCGACATCGCCGGCGGGCGCGAGATAAGCCTCGGGAGCACCCGTCTCCGCCTGACGGCCGCGGTCAACAACCTGCTGGACCGCCGCTACGAGGTGGTGCGCTGCTACCCCATGCCCGGGCGCAACTATAAGATCTCCCTCTCCATCACATTATGACAATCACAAATTCACATTCTATAAAACACAACACAGATGATCAGACTCAAGACACTGGCGCGCATCAGCGCCACCACCCTGCTCGCCATCGCGGGCACGTACCAACTCTCCTCCTGCTCGGACGACGATGACGAACCGAAGGTCGACATCACCGGCACGGGCGTGACCGCCGGCAGCAGCAGCCAGAGCACGCGCGAAGTATACCTCCTGAACGAGGGCAACATGGGCAAGAACAACGCCTCGCTCGACTGCTTCGACTACAGCACGGGCAAGTATTTCCTCAACATCTTCGCGGCCTATAACCCGACCGCCACGCTGGGCCTCGGCGACACGGGCAACGACCTGCAGACCTACAACGGCCGCCTCTACGCCATCATCAACGGCAGCAACCTGGTACAGGTGACGGACCTCAGCACTGGTCTGGCCCGCGGCACCATCAGCATCCCCTCGCCGCGTAACATCGCCTTCGGCGGCAACTACGCCTACGTGACCTCCTACTCGAGCGCCTCGGCCGGCGACGAGAAGCAGCCCAAGGGCAGTGTCTACAAGGTGAACCTCTCCACGCTCGCCATCGAGGGCAACGCCGTGACGGGCTACCAGCCCGAGGGCGTGGTATACAGCGACGGGCGCCTCTTCGTGGCCAACTCGGGCGGATACATGTACCCCAACTATGAGCACACCATCAGCGTGGTAGACGCCGCGAGCATGAAGGTGACCGGCACGATAGACTGCGGCCTCAACCTGGGCGACGAGGTCCTCGACAGCCGCGGCAACCTCTACGTCATCTCGACGGGCAACTACAGCACCGTGAGCTCCAAGATCTACGTCATCAACACCAGGACCGCCACCGTGAGCGACTCGATCGCCACCAGCGTGTCGGCCATGGCCGTTGCCGGCGACTCGCTCTACATCATCGGCGTCGAGTACAAGGCGCCGACCTACGAGCCGGTCAACAGCTACGCGCTCTACAACACCGCCACGCGGCAGTTTGTCGGCAACGGCTTCATCACCGACGGCACGGGCTCGGCCATCACGCTGCCCTACGCCGTGGCTGTCAACCCCGCCACGCGTGAGATATTCGTGGCCGACGCCAAGGACTACAAGACGCCCGGCGAGCTCCGCTGCTACTCGCAGAAGGGCGCTCTCAAGTGGAAGGCCACGACCGGCCTAATCCCCGGCCACATCGCCTTCTCGGACAAGCGTCTCAAGGGTCTGAAATAAAGCTGACGCGAAAGCGTTTACTATAATCTGTACAAGGGTCGGTCCCGGAGCTGCGAAGGCTCCGGGACCGACTGCGTTATGCGCACCGCACGCCGGAAGAGTGTGTTTTATGCGCTATTCCCTTTGCCCGGAGCGCAGCAAGCACGTCGGAAAAGCCTTCCCGCTCCAGCGGAAATTCTCATGCGGACGAGAAAAAATTCCCATGCGGATGAAAATATTTTTTCATGAGGATGAAAATAAATTCTCAAGCGGGTGAAAATTCACGCGGAACAAGAAGAAATTCTACTACGAGATAAAAAAATTTATCTCGTAGTAGACGATCGTTCTACTCGCAGATAAAATAATTTATCTCGCAGTAGAATTTACCCGCCTCGCAGAGGGCGAAAATCATATAGTTGATAAGGGGTGTTATGCGCGGAAAATAACTGGGAGGGCCGCTGCAGCGCGGCCCAAGAGCGAGACAGGAAAATCTAATGAGCATCTAAGCGGCGGGTAATTCGTATCGCGCAATCCTTAGCGCACTCTTTCGCGGCGGCTGGCGGGCCGCGCTGCAGCGGCCCTCCCAGCTAACGCCGCGCATTATTTAGAAGGACTCCTCATTATATAAGTCCTCATACCTCTGCCCCGCCGATATATATTCGCAGTCCGAAACCATTGCGCTTTTCCACCTTATTGGAAAAGGCACTACCCCACTTCTCAAAAAACCTTCCGCACAACACAAAAACTACATAGGACATGAGGGAAAACACATTTGAGACGTTTTCACTTATCTCAAATGTAATTTTACCACCTTGCGGGGCGTTGAAAATGACGTAGTTACGAAGGGGCAAAAATCGTCTCTAAGTCGTCGGCAGACGCCCCGCGATAGTATATTGGCAGGGCATACGGATGGATTTAGCCCTGCCAGGAAACATCATGTATGCACTTCTCAAAAAACCTTCCGCAAAACACAAAAACTACATAGGACATGAGGAAAAACACATTTGAGACGTTTTCACTTATCTCAAATGTAATTTTGCCCCTTGCGAAGCGCTGAAAATGACGTAGTTAGGAAGGGCCGAGAATCGCCCTTCGGGAGGCCGCAAGTGCGGGCGCGGAGATTGTTTTGCCGGACTAACTTCATCTCAAGTCCTATCGCGCTTTTAGCCCTCCCTTCCTGGCTTCGCCCCAAACCTTATCGCACATTCTGCACGGGCGGCCGATTAGAACGATGTCCGGACGGCATTCGAAGGGCGCCTTTATAAAATCCCGGACGAGCGCGATTGGGCACAAGAAATCCGCCGTTATCATTGCCGGGGCAATGATGGCGGCGGATTTGGCGAAGCCTCAATTCAGTCCGTATAGTAGGGCCTGACGATGATGTTGCGCATCTCCATCGGGCCGCCCTCGCTCTGGAAGCCGATGTAGCCGCTCCGCGCGGGAGTGACGGCCTCGTTGACCTTGTGGCCGTTGATGTGGACGGTGATGTGGCCGTCCTTGCAGCGTATCTCGGTCTTGTTCCACTTGCCCACGGCCTTCTCATGCGTGGAGGAGGAGATGATGGGCTTGCGGTAGAAGTTTTTCTCCGGCGCCACGCCTTCCATCGCCACGGTGCCCATGAGCGAGCCGAGGCCGTCGGGCGCCATCTGCATCTGCAAGCCTTTCGGCCACACGACGTTGTTGTCGTCGAGGAACATGTAGATGCCGCCGTCGGAGGCGTGGTCCACCCAGCGCCACTGGAGCGAAAGGATGAAGTTGGTGTACTTGCGTGTGGTGCGGATGTAGCCCATCGGCTTCCCGCTGATGAGCAGTTTGCCGTCGTAGACATTGAACGTGTTCTCGTCGTAGCTGTCGCGCAGCGTGATGATGTATGTGTCGGGGTCGCCGAAGAGGCAGGTCTTCTGAGCGGCGGCGGGCGTCGATGTCAGAGAGAGGGCGCCGAGGAGGACGAGCAAACTGATTTTCTTCATGGGTAAGTCTATTGTTATGCTGCAAAATTAGGCAAATTTGGCAACATTCGCACAGAATTCCGCCATGGCATTGAGAATAAATTCCATTTATTCCGGGTCATTCCTTGTGAACTACCCATGAGCTAAAGACTCATGGGCTTCGGGCTTCGCAGAGAAACGGCCTTCCAAAAGGTTGGTACTTACTTTCTCTCCACCCGTGTAATCGACAGTTCCTGCCGATGTTTGGTTTAATCCGATACGAAGAATATTAATAGCAGCATTTACATCACGATTATGATGAGTATGACAAACAGGACATTCCCACTCGCGGACGGACAGGTCTTTCGTCTCTTTGTTGACATATCCACAGACATTACAAGTCTGCGAGGATGGGAAGAATCTGTCTATCTTCACCACATGCTTGCCATTCCATTCTGCCTTATAGGTGAGCATGGCAACGAAACTGCCCCAGCTTGCATCGGTGATGGACTTGGCGAGGTGATGATTCTTCTCCATACCCTTAACGTTCAAGTCCTCAATGCAAATGGTATCGTATCTTTGGATAAGAGAATGAGAACACTTTTGCAGACAGTCGGCACGGCAGTTTGCAATCTTTTCGTGAAGTATGGCAACTTTGAGTCTTTGGTTTTCAAACCCTCTGCTGCCTTTCTTCTTTCGGGAAAGGTGCTGCTGCGCCCTTGCAAGTTTTCTCTCGTATTTTCTTGTGTATCGGTTATTCTTAAATGTCTCTCCTTCGGAAGTGATAAGCAAGTCCTTCAGTCCCATGTCTATGCCGACTGCCTTACCGGTCTTTTCAAGCGGAGTAGTGTATGCTTCTTCTGTGAATACAGAAACGAAATACTTTCCGCTCGATGTTTGGGAAATAGCCACCTTGCCGATTTCGCCTTTTATCTCACGGTGTACACGACACTTGATGCCCTCTTTGAATTTGGGTATGAAAAGCCTGCCGCCCACAATAGAAACGAATTGAGGAACGGTGAAACTATTCTTGGAGTGCTTGGATTTGAAGGTCGGAAACTTAGCTCGCTTCTGAAAGAAATTAGTATAGGCTACCTCAAGGCTACGGATGGCGAACTGCAAGGTTTGAGAGTTTACTTCTTTGAGCCATGCGGTCGCTTCCTGTTTCTTCATTGCGGTAAGCGTCTTGGCCTGGGCATAATAGTTGTCACTCTTGCCCGTGAGCCTATACTGCTCCTTACGTTGATTGAGAAAGTAATTGTACACAAAGCGGGTACAACCGAAATGCTTTGCCAGCAAAACGGCTTGCTCCTTGTTCGGATACAATCGGAACTTATATGTCCTGTTAATCTTTCTCATGTCATTTACGAAGTTACAACTTATTTTGTAAGCCACCAAACCTTTAATTATATTTGTGGATGAAAGAAAATTAGGCTAACCGCAATATGAGGTTGGATTTCTTGATTCTTTGAAGAGGAGAGAACATCCTCACATTGCAATATCAGGTTGGAAATAGGTATGTATCCTCTCCCCTTGAAACGAAGGTTGTGGTTGGA
>Ga0256405_10000269_pt1 | contig 173134 bp, 126 predicted proteins | sample RumenRJG_02DNA_FD_189096 | JGI IMG/M metagenome (GOLD analysis project Ga0256405, IMG submission 189096) | Bovine rumen microbial communities from Lethbridge, Alberta, Canada - RJG_02 | ecosystem: Host-associated > Mammals > Digestive system > Stomach > Rumen | place: Canada: Alberta...
ACTCCTTTCAGGTCGTTCTTGAGATTTTCCTCGTCAATTTTGATTATATTGTTATCCATAGGATGCTCTTCTTTTAGGTTGATTTGTGGTTATTTCAAATCTAAAAATTGGAACATCCTATTTTTTTATCCCCTTAAAGGAATTTGCGAAAGAAAATATACGTTACCTTTGCAGGTTGTCAGTCCGCATTTCAAATCTAACCAAGAGTTTTCTTTTATCTCAAGGACGTAACGCCAGAAGGCTCTTTAGAACCACCAGCCTAGCTGGTGGTTTTCTTTATACAAAAATGAGCTCGGTAATTACCGAGCTCATAATGCTTTTTAAAGAAAGGATTTCATTTCAAAAATTAGTATGAATTGAATTGAAGACTAGCACTCTGATCGAACTTTATATAAGTCGTACAATTAGCTGTCCCAACAGGATATGTCGACCATTGACCGTTGTAAACTGTTGCGGTATTTTCCGTTCCGCTACAATTAACATAAGTCATGCCTATGTTAGACCCAGACCAATTGCCAACCTTCAAATTACCCGAAGCGGTTGTAAATCTATAACATTTGTCTGCCTCCACATTGTTGGGAACAGCGACAGAATTACTCGCATTACAACTTGGGGCAGCAGACGAATATGTAATCACGAAATCCTTACATTCGTCATCGCCATAATCATTTTCAATTTTTAGCGTATATGTTTGAGTTCCATCGTTGTTGACCGTAGGTAGCGTAATTGCATCTCCGGATGACCAATCCTTTGTGCTGTGAGTAACTGTTGCATCGCCAGTAATGTAATAGGCACAATTTCCGGCGCAGTTGCTGGCAGCAGGGCTGATAGACACCGGGTCACCGGTTTTCTTCGTGCTTGTCAATTCTGTACAGTTTGCAATAACGGGCGGTGCTTGAAGAATCACATCTTTTGAGCATGTCTTATCAGAGATTTGACCTTGTTTACATTCGTAAGTGAAAGTCGCCCCTGTAGATATAGTTGTTGTCCATGTATCAGGGTCTCCCATTGTAGTAGGTCCTGTGGGATTTTGTTCATTGTCCTTCCAATTTCCATCTTTTTTAAATCCGCATTGGCTTAATTGCAGACCGAAATCAGTGTTTAATTTTTTATTAATCGTGGCCGAGAACGTTACACTTGTAGATCCATTTATTGCAGATGGTGAAACAGAGCATGTAATAGGAGCGGCAACCGTTAAATTACCTTCACATACCTTTTCACCATTATATGAGACATAGTATGGGTATGTTCCTGGAGTACTCGGCATGAGTATGTTATCCTTCTGCCGTGTGCTACCATTTTGATCTATCATGATACTAGAAGTCTGATTGTTAAATGTAAATGTTCCTGAAGTGTTATTTGAAGAGAATCCACTTATAGACTTGATATAAAAATGATTGTACTGATTATTTATAGGGAATGTGGTTAACGTCTTTTTGTTGTCTTTATCTTTCCACCAGCAATCTGCACGATATGTCGAACTCGTTGTCGTATACGTAATGTCACAATCTTTTACGGTTGCATCATTATTATGGGCGTTTTTCAAAGAAATGGTGTGCTTAGTCGTAGACGTCGTAGCACCACTACTCCACGTATAGTCAGGTCCCGTCCAATTTGAACTTTTAGTATCGCCATCTATCTTCAGTTCGCAAGGATAAGTGGAACTGCAATAATTGAGGTTTCTTGGTTCAAATTTCACATTACTCCCGACTGTCCCGCTCCAGTTTTGAGGACAGTCAAAACTTGGTGCAGGCGGATTAACTGTCACTGTCAGCGCTGCCGGACAATGCAAGCCGCTCCCGAGGGCACCCGTAAAGGAATACGAGTATGTCTGGTCTCCCAGTGCTGTGGGCGTTATCGTATAGGACGTCTGGCAGTCTGAAGGATTGGAAACCCCACTTCCCGAAAGTGTCGTTGAAGTACAGCTACCGCCCCATGATGGAGAGAATGTAAACGGCTCGCCCAAGGTGATTGATGCCGGCGATACCGTGCACGTCAACCCATCGACCACGCTCAGTTTTGCACTGCAAATATTTTTTGTGGTTCCGTTTTTGTTATAAGTCACAGAATACTGGTAATCATTTCCCTTTACCGCAGGTGCAGTAAATGTTGGGGTTGCCGATGTAGCCCCAGCAGACAGCGAAGTGATGGACGGGGTAAACTGGTAACCCGTGGGGCAATTTGAACAACTAATTGTGAAATTCGTGGCATTCTCAACATTCTGTATGTTCGTCATAGAAAGCCTTGCCGTACCACCAGGAGCAACCGTATTGAAAGTACACGATGCCGATATGTCACCCGGCTCAGTCACCTCAAATTCGGCTACGCAAGGTTTAAAGAGACCGTCTGTACTTTCAAGCGTGTAGGAGTAAGTGCCCGTTGTGTAGACTGGGCTTGTATTGCCGTTCTGGGCCACATTGGTCGGGTTCCCATCGGTAAGAGTGTTCTTGTCGTCTAATAAGGTAGTCGCGTCTCCAAACTTGACTTTGTAGCCGCAGCCGGTAGATTTAGGACAAGTAATTGTAGCGTTAAATTTAGGCAAACCATGTCCTTGAAGCACGGAATTGGCGTCGACATTACATGTCCTGCTGACCGTTCCTATGGCAGCCGTTGACGAGCATTCTTTTTCATCTGTGGAGTTACCGCTGTTTCCTGAAATTTTTGCGGAGAATACGTATTGCTTGCCTTGGTTGGTGGAACCTTGGACGATTAAATAGGGATTGTCCGCTTGTTGGCAAACAATGACATCACTCTCGGTTCCTGACTTCTGACAGTTTGTACTTGTTTCCGCATAACCGAATTGAGTGGTAGTATTGACGGTGGCCTTATATTCGGTTACATCTACATTGTCACGATTTTCAACCTGGACTGTAATGGTCCACAATCCAGTCCCATCATCGTAAGTTGCAGAACATTGATCAATGCTTATAGAGTTTGCGCAATCAGACGATATTGTTACAGAAACGGCACTTGTCCCATGGTTCCTTATCATTATCCGGTTAACTTTTTCCGGATTGAATCCCGTGGAATCCCCTACAAAGATTTGTGCCACATCGTAGGAGCCCGAACTGCCCTGCAACAATACGGATTGGCTCATAAAAGGCTCGCAACTTCCCCAGCAGCCAGTACCATTGTTGTCGGTTTCCAACCACAATTCCAACCCTCCGTCGTTTGTTCCACTGACATCAACGGTCAGCGAAACGCTCCGAAGGTTCACGGGTGTATTCCCAAGAGATATCGTTGTTGGGCTTGATCCCGCATTGACATTGACATCGGTTGCAAGAGTTGCATCGTTGGCGCATTCGCTATATTTCCCTGTCCAAAAGTAACCGCAGTGGGCGTATTCGCCCTCTGTGGCTTGAGTCCACCAAGTGTCGGCCAATTTGCCATCACTGGATGTAGAACAATTCAACCAGGCCTTTGCTGTTTTTACATCGTTTCCGTTGGCATCTTTGAAGCCATGGGCACCTTCGTTGTCAGTGTTGCCACTGGTATTTGCACTAAAGGTGTAGCCCCTGTTTGTCCCGCTATTGGGGCATTCCGCCTTTTCTCCGTTTGTAGAACCTCCGCAAGCGTCTGGACCGTTGTAGTAGAAATACTGTTCCGTGCAACTGGCCGAGTTGAACCAACCTGAATACCCGACCCATGGTACAACGGGTTCGCCCGTTTCTATGATTCCACCCTTTGAAACAGCAGCAAAGGAACACTTGACCGTGGGATATGTATCAAAACAATCAGAATTGTAGTCTTCGCTATGCCATCCGATCCCGTGAATCTTGAAGTTATTGTCAGCAATGGAGAATCCCACATATTCGTGTTCACGGTCGTTAAGCCCCATGCCGGATATGTCAAAAGTGTGAGTATACGCTGTCGGAGAGCCATAATAGTGAGAAGTGAATGCGGAAACAATCAGGTTTCCATCATCCACTTGCGCAGAAACCATGACCATGCTGGAAATGGTCACCGAGGCCTTAGTAGAATTCGAGGTCTGCAGTTCTTCGCTGGTGCAACCAGAATATTTGTCGGGAGACCCGTTTGCATTAAACTTACAAACCTGGGTTTCCAGGTTGCCCAGAGCGTTTGCGTACACATTCAGCGTCAAATATTCGGTAGCGGTGGCGTTGGAACGGAGAATTATGCCCGACCCCAGAATGTTCATCGAATTCTTTCCATAGTCGCTGGCTCTCGGGATTTGTACCAGAGCCTTCATAGTTCCATCCATTCCAGCATTTGCCGTACTCATAACCACGATATTGCTCTTATCGGAAGCCTTTTGTCCCTTGTTCACGGAAGACTTTATAGATAGGTGTCCATCGGTGGAGCTGTAATCCAAATCGGTCATGGTCCCCTTCAAAAGGCGCCACTTGCGGGTTCCATTGGCTGCTGTTGTACAGGTTCCTCCACAATTGTCTATGCAATATTCAGCTGTACCACTACATGTAAGGGTTGATCTGTTTGTGCGAGAATAATTGTAACCACTGCCTTCTTTAAATTCCTCAAAGAAGCAATGCTTGTCACTTTCCCCAAAATGAGCCAGATAATCGATGCTTCCTGAAATGGTTATTGTGCCATAACTTGTATTGGGCAAAGGCTCCCTGCTGGCGCAATTATCACTTTCGCACTTCCAGTAATTGAAGTTTATATCGTTGTTGCTGGCATCCTCGTCAACAGAGAAAGAAATCTGTTCTCCAACAAAGACATCGTAACTACAATACTTGGGGTTGGCTCCTGAAATGTTTCCGTGAATACAATCGTCTAAATCAACATTTCGAGAGTCATTATGGACCTTGATAGTGGGGTTCTTGCCATTGCCCACATCACCAGTAAATCCAACGCGTAAGGTCTTTTTCTTCGCCTTAATCGAAGCTCTCATATCGGGATTTATTGTTGTCTCAGCCTCAATGTCGGCGACAGGTCGACTGTCTGCAGGAATAATCACTACGCAGTCGTCACCGCTGTAACGTGACGTTAAGGACAAAGTGCCCAATCCGCCTACCGCAATGGACCAGCGGTCGTTCGGGATGGGTGTTCCAAAGGACACTCCTGTGGGTTCAACCCAAATGCCATTGCCCGTGCCGCAGTTGAATGTCGGCCAATAATCCTTGTAGCTTGCAGGGCATTCTGTGTTGCCGTTCTTGCAGAATTCATCTAAATCACTATCGTTCACTTCACCACGATTAAGAGTAGCCGTACTAGAAACGTGTAGTTCTGCAGAGTAGGGGCTAGCCAACTGGTAGCCTTCTCCCGCCTGCAAGTGGAATGTCAGCGTTCCGTTTGGAGCGTTAGTCGTAGTGACACTGAAAAGGGGCATGTCTCCTTCAACAGCAGAGGAAAAAACAAAACTACAGGTTGTACCAGCCTTCGACCCTCCACTCTGGAGAGTGTATTTCCAATACGTATCTTCGGAACTTGTGGAAGTCTCTGTTCCAAGGTTCGGGCATGTTACCTGCACCGTAATGTCGTTGTTATGGGGGGGGATATGCGCGTGAACCACATAAGCCGTGCCTGTGGCCGTTGTCTTTGGCATCTGCTGAGATGCCTCAACAAAGTATACAGACGGAGTAGTGCGCTGGTCGTCACCGATAAGAACCCAGAACAGAACGTCCTCATGATTCGCCGCCTTTGCCACGCAAGTGTATAGGGCGCCCTTTGTCAGTTTTGCCCCGCCAGAAACAAGGGGGGTCCCGCTTAAGGCTCCACAACCCGTTATTTCAACGTCTGTTTTCTTGAGGCTAGATCCGTTTAGTGGCAAAACGTTATAATAATCAGAAAGTTTACCGTAGGGGTCCGTAGGCAAATAGATGACTCGTGGCAACACGATAAAGGCGGGATCCAAAGGAGTCACATCATTGTCGCCCGTGGCGAAAGTTTCGTTTGTTTCGTATTGGGTTTCCAGAGAAACTCCCAATTGGGGAGCCATGGAAATGTAGTATGCGTCATATCCGCCTTCAAGAAGTTCATCGTCCTCCTCCTCATCAGCAGCGCCACCCAGCGAGCATGCATTTGGGTTTGCATTATTGTAGTTGCAAAGAATAGCTGCACCGCCCAAAGCATCCATCAGAGTTTGGCTGTATTTGGCAGAAACTGTTGAGTTTTTTGTGCTCGTATTCATTTTTGCACATTTAGACATAAAGATGGATCCATCCATCTGTTGGGTTGATGACCCCATCTGAAAATCTTTAATATTCCCTTCACTAAAAATAAAGTAGTTGTGTTTTCCAGACTTGTCGTTAAAGCCCAAAACGCCGTCCCATCCATCTGGCAAATAAAGCATCATATATGAATCATTCTGTGTTTCCGGGAGATAAAAGTAATCTGGCTGGTCACCACCCTCGTCTATATCAACAATAAGGAAAATATTGTGCGAAATTAACGATTCTCCCCCTTCCCATGTTTGTCCATCTGTCGGAGCAGTAACCCTAACCACAAGCCATTCATCGTTGTAAAGTTCATGATTGTCTGCCGCTAGGGAATAGCATGCATTTAGCGCTGCCGCAAAATCTGAATAATCACTTGTTGATGTTTTCCACAAAGCATCGCTGCATGAGCCCGGAGCAGTAGCCGTGTGAACATAGCTCGTGTTCAAAATGGATTTATTCAGCTGAATGGGGTCATTTACATATTTGTCGGTGGTACAGCCGATGCTTGTGCCACCGGTAGTAATCTTGCTTGTATAGGCACTGCCGTCATTTGCCTTCCATGAATCAATTTGAGCCTGTGAGGGCATAGCACCTGACTGGCGTAAAATGGAGAACAATGCCCCATAGGGGTAGTTTGTGTTTCCAAAATCCCAACTATGGCTAAGATTACATGATCCACTGGCATAAGTACAATAGGTGTTGTCTGGAACATCTGTGGTAGTGACATTAGCAGTCCCCAAGCCTCTATTCCATGTAGACGGGTTGTCTATTTTATATGCGTTGGGAATATAAACCGTCGCCGTAGCATTTCCAAACTGGACATCACCTGATTTCTTATAATCTATATGAGTCCCTTGAATACCGTTCTTCATATAGACATTTCCCCCAACCTTTACATCCAGGTCTGTCTGATATTGAATATATCCCCACCCTGAAACAGCAGGAGTGATTTGTTGGTTGTTTGGCGTATATCCCATTCGGAAATACCCATCTGTCATAACAAGATTTTCACCAACACTAAATTTATAACCATCACCACTGGTAATTTTCGTTTTTATATGTCCCGAACTTGTAAGATTCTTGCCAATTGTAAGATCTCCTCCGGCACCACCTGTGCAACCACCCATGTTGTTTGGGGACCTTTGAGTGAGGTCAATCCCTCCCACATTGGCGTCCCCTGTTATGCTTAAACCTTTTCCGCCCATGGGGGCATACAAAACGCTGGGAGTTATGAAATTGCCACCCACACTCAGGTTGGTGCAAAGAGACAACTGACCGCCTATATAAAAATCCCCACCGATATTCGTTGAGGAATTGAATTCAGCACTTCCCGTAACAACCAAATAATCGGCCACCTGAACATTTGTTGATGCCGTTCCTCCTGGATTACGGGGATCTATATTTCCATTTACAATGGCCGAATTGACATAAATGTTGCCCGCAGATGTCAGGCCTCCAAAAAACGCCTCATTGAAATTAATGTTAGACTCAACCTTTATTCTCGGGGTCTTTATGCGATAAAGGCCATCTACGTTGAATATAGCCGCTTCGGCATGGCGTGTATTATTACGGGATTCACCATAAGAGACAAGTTTAACTTTATAGGTACTTGCTTTTGTATTCACTCCTGTGAGCCAAACATGGTAATTTTGCCCCTGACGCTGCAAGGTGCGTAAACGACCGTCAATATTAATGGGCTTGTAGCCGCCTGCCACAAATTGGTGAATCAAGTCTCCCACATCATTGGCGTGGAAGGTCATCCAGGTTCGGGCATTTTCTAGCCCCGCTACGGAACTCTGATAAGCTTCACGTTGCATCATGCGGCTGGCACTAGAGTGGCCCTCGCTGGTAATCCACTTGTAGGTGGCGGTGGCAGCAATGGTGGCCACCAGCATGAACAGGAGGACTGTTATGAGGGACACACCAGACTTCCTCATTACACATTTCACATTCCACATTGTACACCTCATAAATCCCTCCTAGTCGCGGGGGCCGTTACTGGGAACGGGAACGACCATTTCCAACTCCCCAGTTTCGCCCTCTTTATCGTTTTTTCCACCACGAGAAATCTGTAACACAAGTTTCATTGCCTTCACATTCTTCTTTTCTACGATATTCCCAGCCGCTTCTGCGTCAAACGGAGTTTCAAAGGTATAATTAGATGTGGCAATCTTTTTAAGCTTCAAATTTTTGATGGTAATCTTTCCCTGAGAAACAAGGGGGGAGAAACTTGCAAAAGTAAAGGCGAGGCATGCATCGTTTACAGGGGCGTTTACCCTAAACCGCATGCTCCTTTTTTTTGACCCATCGTTATTCAAGGGTGGGAAAATGAAGAAATCGTCCACTAATATTCGACCATTACTCTTCAAGTAGTCCCCTGTGGTTGCACTTCTGAACCCAACAGCCATATGGTCTTCACCGGGAACAAACATCAAACTTTTGTCACCAGACCCTGGGTAAGCAATTTCAAAGGAAATCTCGTATTCTTGGCCCTGCTCCAATGAGATCTTTCCGTAAGTATTACAACGATCGTTCCACGAAGCTTCGCCCACAAAGGCAACGTTGTTCAATGCAATAGCCTGATTCCTTTTCCAGTCTGTTTTATTTTTGACTTGCCCACCATTGGTCGTGTTGCTGAAATTTGAAAAGAACTGAGAAAGTATTATTTCTGTACCTCCATTTACTTCACTTCCTCCTGAATTTGTCGCTTTGAAAGTGACATAATCTCCGTCACCGGAACGGGGTAACAGCTTAAAATCGTTTGGACATGTTGCAGAACAAATCGGGAAAACTTGCACGGCATCTACACTTACAGAAGGCGAAGCTACTATGATGTGGAATTTTTTGACACCCGTTGCGATAGACACCTTGGTAGGCGTTGAACCTTCTTGAACCTCTTGACAAGGGTCATCATTGGGAATAACTACACCTGTTTTTTTGACAATTACTTGACAGGTACGGTAAAGTGTTGTACCCTCAACAGACCACTTTATTTTTTCTATACCCTGATAATAACCGTTATTGTCGTACCTAATGCGTAAAAAAGTGATGTCATCTATATTTGTACTTTTATTCTTTACTTCAAAAGAAGACGAGTCCTTTTTTGCAGCAAGGGCATTATCCGGATCCACGTAAATTTGTCTTGAAATACAATCATCGGCATCGGCAGCTCCAGTACAGACCGTGTAGAAGTTTTGACCGTAACTTGCACCATCAACAACATCTTCCCCATTTTCTTTGGAACTCTTGGCTCCCATTAGGGCTATATCACTCTTGAACAGAGTGGCTACATTCTCTGCTTCCTGCGTTGCCTTAAGCATATTCTGGGTACGGACTCGGAACTTCGTAGAATTAGAAAACGCTTGGCCCGCGACAATCACGATGATGCCCACAATCATCATGTAGACCAACAATTCCATCAAGGTGAATCCGTTTCTGGATCCTTCGCTTGCGCTCAGGATGACGGGGATTTTGGTGAAATGTTTTTTCATCTGATTACCCCCGAGACATTGATGGACTGTGTTGAATTTTTAAAAGGCCAACTGACGGTTACGTTCAGACGTTTGGCAAACACATGAACGGCACAATTGCTGTCATCTGCAGAACAATCCTCACCTAGAAATTTAGATCCTGATTTGACAGCATAGTCAGCATCCTGAGAAACATCCACCGTCACCGAATAAGTGACGCTCATCGTATTCTCCGTAAGTCCTGGCTGCCCCATCCATTTGCGGGTGATTCTAATAGTATCGGGAACCCTAGTCCCATCTTCAATCGTCTTTGCCAGCGTCAGATTGCCATCGCCATCAGTTACAAGCATATCGTCTGTAAAACTTGCTAGCCCGAGTGCACCTAGAGAGTCTATGACATTTTGCGCTATCTCTGTAGCCCCATCACGACCACGAATACGAAGCAGGGCTTCGCGGTTGCCTTTTTGCAGGTTGGATACAGCGGCGTACAGGATTCCCAAAACCAAGGCGGCCACCATGACCTCCAAAATGCCTATGCCACGTTTGCGGGATATCTTTGCATTCTTAGGGCAATTCATTGCTTTCACCTACAGTTCTGACCAATTACCATCTTCGAATTTCATCATGGGGACAAAAGAATTCTTGACACTTACCTTAGCTGCAGCACCGAATCTGCCGTCACCCCCATACTGAATAGCAATAAACCCATGGAACGGTGCAGTAGAGAGCCCCTGTCTTGGCGTAAACTCGGCACCCTCGGTTACAAGATTCACTCCGCCAAGTATGTCTGCCGCATTTATCTCTCCATCCTGCAATATCTTATTGGGATACTCCAAAATCAAACTGTCCGTTTTAGTAAGGCTACTTTTTCCATCTCCAATTGCAGCAGTACAGACGGCTTGATAAGTAACCAATTTTTGGGCATCTTCTCGCACAACGCACAATGTGGTATTCAACCGGCGGGCCTCGTTGGCGGTGCGTTCCATAAAAGCCGTCACGTTGTAGGCCGCGTCCTTGATGCGGGCGTTGGCGACCGCACTCCGCAGTCCGGCTACCCCGAGACCGCTCAGAATACCCATAATGGCCACCACGGCCATCACTTCCATCAGCGTGACACCAGCTTTATGTTTCTGACTCACAATCATACACTGCAGCCCACCCAAAAGTTCGTCTTTCCCCTTGTTACGCACAAGGTTATCTACACGGACAAACGCGGGACGCGCGGTCTCGCATTCCGTCTTTCTAAAATAGCTTGTATGTATTTTTCCTTTAGAATAAAGGAATTGGCGTGTTGTGTGCATTATTTGGGCACAGTTTTTGCACCCGGAGCAGGCCTGGAGCAGGCCCGAAGCCAGCCCGAAATCAACCCCAAAACCGACTTCCGCGTTTTTCCGCATTTGGGCACAGTTTTTGCGTCTGAGCCTACCCGCGTTTATCCGCATTTGGCTTGATTTTTGCACCCGGAGCTAATCGAAGCTAACCAGAGCTAACCGGTGCAAAACCCGCGCCCCGCCCCAAAACGTCGTATTTACACCTTTTCCACCCACTCCCGCATATCGGCGGGCACAATGTGGGTATAAACGTCCAGCGTCATGGCGCTGGAACTGTGCCGCAACAGCCGCATGGCCACGGCCACGGGGCACCCGCTGGCCGCGAGGTTCGTCGCGAAACTGTGACGGAACTTATGGTTCGACGCCCAGCCTGCAATCTTCAGCCGCGCGCAGACCTTCTTGATTTCACGGATGGACTTCTGCTTGTCGATTTTCAGCCCGTCCCCCAGACTCCCGAACCGCTCCAGTTCCCGCCGGAGCCGCCCATTTATGGGCAGCACCGCGAACTTGTCGCCCTTGCCCACAACCTGAAAACGGTCCCCCAGAATGTCGGCCTGCCTAAGCCCCGCCGCCTCGTGGACACGAAGCCCCGCGTAGGCCATCAGCGCCCACAGCATCCGCATCTCGGCGGTGGGCGCCGCCTCCACGATGCGTTCCACCTCATCGACGCTCCAGGCGTCCCTTTCCACCTTCGCCACCCGCCGAAAATCCACGAATTTGAAAGGCTGGGCCCGCTCCACCCGATTTTCCCGGTAAACCCAGCTCAAAAAGCACCCGCAAACCCGACACTTGTGCCGCGCCGACTTCCCCCGGAGCGACGCATAGTACTTCCGCGCGAGCCTCTCGTCCACAGAAAGCAGGTCATGGACCCGCTGGGCCTTGCACCACCCCGAAAAATGCTCCAGAATACGGCGGTACTGCTCCACGCTGCCCATTTTCAGGCCCGGACGCTCCAGAAACTCCCGCACGGCGCCCTCCATGGGCACCCCCTCCAGCACCTCCCCGGGCATGGCGAAACGCAGCACCAGAAGCCTCTGCAGGCACTCCTCCGCCACCCTCTTGCAAGTGGTCCCCAGCGACCTGTACGAAATCACGCCGCCCGAATTTTCCCGGAGGTACCAGGTCTTTATCCCGCGACTCTTGTGCCGCTGTACCACCGACAAACGTTTCCACTCCATGCCCCAAATAATAGGCAAAGCGGTGTGCACGGAATGTCACACCGCCCGCAAAATCCCCGTTTTTCGCCAAAAGGAGCGACTCTTTCCTACCTAAAAAAGGGGGAAGGCCTTCCCCCTGATTTCTGTTTCGACAGGCATTGCGTAAAACAAGGTTGGTGAGCCTGTCGAACCATCCATCACCCCCTTCCCCTAGGGGGTTGTCATCCCGGCCTAGGGCCGGGACCCCCTAACACCCCCGTTCCTTCCCGATGGACCTATAAAACCAGGTTTTTGAGGCGATTTATATGTCTCCAAGAAGGCGGTGCGTTCGACATGTACCTATAAAACTGGGAAAAAATGTCTTCTTATATGCCCTTTTTCCATACAAACTAACAGAATTTCGTCAAAACAGGCCGTTTCTCGGCCCTTTTTCTGAGCATGATGCCTCAAAAAGGCCACTCCGAGGCAATTTTTTGATTTCAAGGGCATATAAAAGTGGCAAAACGCGCCGTTTTATAGGCCCAATTCTCAAAATCACATGCCCAATTCTCAAAAATCAACATTTGCAAGCGCTCACACCTGTGTCCCGGGCTCATCCTCGCCCCGGAACGCGGTCCGGGGTAAACTCCGGCGAGGATCCGCTATCATTTGTAAAACATCGTACGTAAACAAAATTTTCAGGCAAGTTTTGGCCCAAAAAAGCGTTTATACAATGTAGGGCCATTCCGCCCTACCGTTTAACGGGACGCACACGACAATGAAATGAATAACAAGCAGGTGGATTCAAGAAACTTGAAGAAACGCAACAATCCAACAAGAAGGAACCATGACGGGTTCTTCCGTTACATCTATTCCAAACCGACCAACGCAAAGACTCTCCTGACCCTTGCACGTGAAGCCAACAGGGAACTGGATACCATGCTCGAGGACGTGAACCTCGACACACTTACGCTGTTTCCCGGCTTTTACAACGAAGTTGGCGAGAAGGGCGAATCGGATCTCGCATTCACGGCGAAGGCGTATAGGGGCAAAGATGTGTTCGTGGGAATCCTGTTAGAACACAAGTCCGCTTCCGACAGAGCGCTTCTCGACCAGGTGGGGCGATATGCGTTCAATGTAATGGTAAACAAAAACGACCCGGAATTCCGCTGGTATCCGACCAAAGCGATAATAATCTACAACGGGAAACGAAGCTGGGACCCGGTAGCGGCCTTCAAGCGTAAGAATCGCGCAAAATTTCAGGGAAAAGATCTTCCGTTTGAACTCGTTATGGTGAACATGTCTGAACTGAACGATGAGTCGTGTCTCGCCGACGACAATGTGGAAGCAGCGATTGGGGCGCTTATACTGAAATATGCCTTTGATAAGCGGGGGCTGTCAGACTTGGCACGAGCCATAGGAGAGCGTCTTTGGATGTTGGGGAATTACGGCAAGGATGTCTTTCTTGACAAAATTAATTTATATTTGGGAGAGTTCATCGACGAGGAAAGCCTGGAGGAATTGCAGATGGCATGGAAAAGCATAGGACAAAGACTGGGATTTGTAAGTGCCGGCGATGCTCGACGTGCCGCAGAGCGGGCAGGCCGTCGTGCAGGCATGAAAAAGGGTATGGAGAAAGGAATGGAGAAAGGAATAGACAAAGTGATTGAACTGCTCCGGTCCCAGGGCGTTTCCAAGAGCATCATCGCCAAAGCAGAAGCGCTAAAATAAATATTTAACGCAGTTTTTGCGTCAAACTAACGTGTTTCACCCGCTCTTTCCTCCAAAACCGCCATTTTCACCCCGAAAAGGCGGTTTTGACCGCCTTTGTAAAAAATTTTGAACTATTTCCGAAAAAAAAAGCTATTTTAAATCGGACGGGATCTGGGGGTCCGGGTTTAGGGAGGTGTGCCCGCCCCGGGGTCCTGTCGTGGACTTTTTTGTGGGATTTTGAGGAACGTGACCTTTATGCAGACTATTCGGCAAGACAGTCGGGGGCGTGAAAAGCCCATGCACACTCTTCGGGGTGCCCAAGGAAAGAGGGGCGTCACGCTGATAGAGCTTTTGACGGTTATCGCCATCATGGGCATCCTTTCGGGTCTGGGAGTTGCCGGACTGCGGAGCGCGGTGGCAAACGCCCGCATCAAGGACGCCGCCTTCAACGTGACCGCCTATATGGAAAGGACCGCTAACGACGCCCGACGGTTGAATGCCGCCTTGTGCGTGGTGCGGGAAAATGCCCAGAAACTGATAACCTTCCAGGGAACCTGTGATGATGCTAATGGGGCAAACAAGAACAACCTTCTCAGAACAGATAGTTTGATATTGGATGTTCCCAACAGGATACTCCAAGATGGCGAGGTGACAGCCGCCGATATTCTCGGGGGAACCAATCTTATAACGTCGGGGGCGCAGTTTATACCCAAGCAGGGATTGTCTGCCGCTCCTTACCAGGGCTTTATAGCAATCCAATACGGCACCGACGGACGATATGGAGCCGCAGCCAAAGTAAGTACGAAAAACGCCTTTGTTCCCTTGATGAAGTTCGATGACGGCAACTGGTTCGGGATATAGGGAGGATTCAATGTACAGGCAAAGCGAACTTTCTCCCACAATCTTCAATTCACGTTCCAAGCGGGGCATAGGCATTCTGGAAGTCATGGTGGCCGCCCTGGTTCTTGGCATCCTTTACGCGGCGGTGTCCAACCTGCAGAAAGGAAACCGTGACGCATTGCTCCGCATCCGGGGCCGTGACGGAGCCACCGAGGTGGCACAGAACATCATCGACAGTTTAGGAGCATTGGGTCTCGCAAAGTTTTCCGATGAAGCGCTCGGGCTCGACGATGACGGTAAAATCAAGCCGCTGGACACCATCAGGGTATCCCGTTCTTGGGAAGGTCAGCCCGGCCTTATCCAGAACACCATGACGGTCAACTACAAGGCCATAGTCACGGTGTCTCCGGACAGTATTTACAAGGCTAAGACTTCATCCCTGCTGCTTGGCGCGGATAGCGCCTCCCATGTTTTCGCCAAGCGCCTGGACGTAAAAGTCACTTGGCCCTTCAAAGGTTCCACCCAGTCCATAACGGTTTCGGGGGTAATCAGATGAAAAAAGGCTTCACCCTCATGGAACTTGTGGTCTACATGGCCATCATGGGTATTATCGTGCTTGTGGCGGGCCAGGCGTTCTCCAATTCCACGAAGTTCCGTGTTCGTACACAAAACATGATTCGGGCCACTCAGGAAGCGGAGAATGTGGCGACCCTGTTCAAGGCGGACGTGGCCCAGATGGGCGCGAAAAGTTCGCTAGAAATAATATCGCATACGGGGGGCGAAGACTCCTTTAGTGGAATCTTTTCAGACGTATACATAGATCCGAGGGTGGCAGGAGACCCTGTTGATAAAGTTGAAGACCTTTCTTCTTTTATGCTAGACCCAATCGAACCAAACGGAACGTCAAACTTAAATTCGTTCTCGTTCAGGCGTGTTCGTTATGGAACCTCGGGTAGATACGAAGCAACGGAGGAGATTGTATGGTATTTGGACGGTCAGGTCCTAAGTCGGCGTTGTTTGATTATAAACAAGGCAATAGGCGCAAGCGACAACAATTGTGCTCCTAAAGGTACAACAGGGACTGAACTTCTGTCATACGGAGTCGAAATTGCCACAGGAGTGACAAAATTTCAGGTTCAACCCGCCAAGCCGGGAGTTCTTGTTTCCGAAGGAGAACAAATTTTCCCCCCTTCCGAAGGAAACGCTTTCAAACTGGTTCCCAGATATGGCGAAAATGGGTACCAGGCTCTGACTGCAGGTATTGGGGGACGATATGTTACGCTAAGTAATTTTGCTTCAAACTTTGATCCATCGACAGGCAACATAAAAGACGACATATCCGTAAACGAAGTTTATGTTTTTGCAAATACGGCACCCTCTGGAACTTGGAGGGATTTATGCATTGCCGACGAAAACAATCACTTTTTACTTGAGCAAGGATTAGAGTACGAAATATCTTTCAATGTCTCAACAAGTGGAACGGACTCACATCCTGATGATTCACAAATGTTTGTTCCTGGTGTAGATCATATGGCGGTCGGCATTCGCAGTGCTGAAAACGACAAGGTCGGTGAAAAAATCGGATCTGTGGAAGATTTTATTTTCTTTCCTCCAACTATGGAAATCGCCCATTCAATACGGCGATCCGTTCGCTTTACGGTTCCTGAAAACACAAATGCCTGCCTCGCATTTACTTTTTCCTTCTTTTCGCCTATTGCCGCCGGTGGCGCAATTACCATCGGGAATTTTAAGTTAAAGCGCTTGGCTGTATCAGGGTACAGTTTTGATGAAGGAACATACTATGTTCCTGTTAGCGACAAAAAAAATGTAAAAGCGTTCAAGTTGTTTTTGCAGATTTCACGCGGTGGAAAAAATGGTGAGCATGGTGAAACTGGTGAAATAGAAATGATTGTCCCCACACCCAGTAATGGTCCCGAAGATTAGGAGGGAAAAATGAAGTGTACAATGCGGAATTTGAAATGTGAGATGAGAAAATCCGGTGTGTCCCTCATCACCGTTCTCCTGTTCATGCTGGTGGCCACCATTGCCGCTACGGCCACCTACAAGTGGATTACTAGCGAGGGCCGTTCCAGTGCAGCCCGCATGATGGAACGTGAAGCGTACCAAAGCGCCGTAGCGGGCATAGAAAGCGCCCGCAGTTGGATAACCTACCACGCTAATGAGACTGGCGCACTTATTAAACAGTATAAGGACGGAAAAAATGTTCCTGTGAAAATGAATGAGCAACTTGCCGAATTTGTGCAGGCAGGGCAGAGCTTTGACGTGTGGCTAGTAGGTGTGAATACTGAAAGTTTCCCATACAAACTAAAAATCATGTCAACAGGTAGGGCTCGAAATGGCTCTGCAGTACATAGTGAAGTAGCCATTTTTAATGTAAATGGTCTATATCAAGTTAAAATTCCGCAGGAACATATTTCTATCGAGACCGATTTCAAATACGCATATTTTGGAGGAAGCCTTTCGTATGAGGGAGAATCAGATGCCACGGCAATGGTTGTAAACGGTAATTGGGAAGGCCGTCCCCCGAAAACTACAGACGGTGATTTCATTATAACAGGAGATGCAACCCTTGGCGGAAATAAAATTGACGTAAAAGAATTCGCGTGTATTGGTGGCGACTTGACCACAAACAATGGATTCATTAGTAAAAATCTATATGTCCATGGAAATACATATAATTTCAATGGAACCATTAGTCAAAATGCATACTTTGACGGAAATATGGACATGGGTCAATCTTGTGGCGGAAGTCCCGAACAGAGTTTTCTTGTTAAAGGACACATGACTGTAGGTAGCAACGCCAAAGTAAAATTTGAAAAATGTCAAAACAGTCGTTCTGTGGATAGTAATACATGTGTTATAGAAAATGGGCAAATCCTTGTTGACGGTAATGAACTTCGTTTAAATGGCGGAGCCTGGATGTCTGCGGACTATCCACTCGGGAAGGTAGATGGCAGCGAGGACGCAACAAATATCATCATAGGAAAGGACAACGATCAAAATGTTTATATAAGAACCGGGCATCCATACAGTGATTACGAAGCTTTAGTCGATAGTGAATATACCGAAACTAAATCGAAACGGAACTGCCCAAGCAGTTTCAAAATAAGAAATGAAAATTACGATGCGGACGGCTCAGATTATAACTGGCAGGGAACTCCATATCAATTTGTAGCGCCTACCACTAACACCAATGTGGTAAATGTCTGCGGAACGTTAGCCAGCCAAACTGCGGACAAAAGAGACTACTGGTATTCTACCTGGATGGGAACTAAATCGGGTTACTTTGTTGATTACAATACGGGTTGGGATGATTGGGATAATCAAAAACACAGCGGAATTTTTCCCGAAAAAACATCCATGGCAGGGAAGTACTATATCTATAACGCACCAAGTGACTTTCTCACGTTTAACACCACGCAGGTGTTAGATGACTGGCGGGTTTTTAAGAATGTGAGCGGCTTACACGTGAACCCATTGACGACGGGAGCCAATCCTATTCCAATATATATAAATGACACATACAACTTTGACAAATACTTCAAAGATCCCGTTCAGGTTGGATCCTATATGTTTGCTGGCTCGCCCAGTTATCGCTATTACGAGCCTTCAACTAATACTAACAATTTCTACCGGTACGAAAACAACAAGCCTACGGGTTCTCCTTATTGTAACAAGGGAAGTGGAACTGAAAGTCTGTACCGCCCAACGTGCCATGTTACCCCCTGGTTTACGGTAAAAGGAACTTTCAAAAAGTGGGAGTCAACAAAACCCGCAGATTTGCCTTGTGCAGAAAGTGCAAAAAATCATTGCGACAGCATATGGAAATACACTCCGGGAACAGGTTGCGGTGGCTCGGACTTTACCGTAAGGGATCAGTTGAAAACGGGATATCAAGTGTTCGAAAAGTATGCGGGCAGAGCTTCCTGTCGGTCAATGGACCATGATGTTTTGGATACATGCTACAAGAACGCCGTGGAGCACGATAAAAACGAAACTGACGAGAGTAAAAAATATCTCTACAATGGCTACATGGTTTTGAAACTTACTGCAGAACATTTTAAAAATGGTAATTCTTCGTTTAAGGGAAAATACATCATCATCATTGAAAGCGGCGATGGGGAAATGATTAAATTGCCGCCAACCGAAACAGATAAAGATTTCGTAATGCTCTATCTTGTTAATGGCTTTAACGGTCAACATATCGAAAACTATGGTAGTGGATTGTATAACTACTTCATTTATACAGAGAAAGATATAAGCAAAATAACGGGGCGCTTCACTTTAAGTGGGACAATTTACGGAAAAATAGGGGAAGGTGCTGACAAGCCCTGTGCGAGGGTAAAGACCAACAATAACATGACTCTTGAGTATAATGATAAACTAGTGAGCGATATGATGTTGAACGGACTTATTTGCAAAAACACATCTGCTCCTTGTGGTGGCCCGTCCGCAGGCGCTGGTTCTGGAGAGGTTTCTGGGGCGACCGTGACCACAACTTATATTTCAGACTCCTACTACATAGGAGTCGCCCCACAGCTTTCTGTAACGCTTGAAAGCCAATACGAAAACAACGAGAAAATTGCAAATGTAAATTCCGCAAAAAATACTGAAGGAAGTTTCATCGCGTTGCCGAGAGTCGTGTTTCTTACAACGGACGCAGTGGGCAAATTGGAAAATTACTATAAGATTGCCACGCTGAACAGTTCCACGCCTGCAACGATTTCCAGTATAGATTGTAAATCTCTTACCGGAGGATCAATTCCAGCGACGGGGAGGTTGACTGAAAACGGCAATCTTATCGAGGATTTGTACACCTGTAGCATAAAGGGTTCCGTGAACGGCAAACAGCAGACGGTTCCGCTCTATGTAAAGGTAGAAGGAGAGGGCGCGACCGCCCCCAAGGTCTCTTTTATGGAAGATGCTGCAGAAGTAGGCATTGGTGGAGCAAAGGAAATCAGGTTGAATTGGGAAAAAACATCGGGAGTTGGCCTACAATGCAAGGTGACCGTTGCCGTTTCCGACCATGACGATGCGGAATGGCGTGTTGTACCGAATGGGGCCAATGGTGACGGCCCCTACCAATTTACAATAAACACATCAAACGATCCGAGTAGCAACTCCAGCAATCCGAAAATTTTTGACGTGACGAACCTGGCTTCCAGCGACGGTGCCGTTTATTTCATGATAGTTGATGTAGAGGGCTGCAAGCTCGGCAATCCAGCAACAGAGGTTGTATTCAATGCCAATAGCATGACTATAAAGCGTGCCGGACTCGAGCAGTATTGCGGGGCTACCGGTCCAGGTTATGGAACCGCCGAATGCGAGACGGGTGGTGAATATTACCAGAAGAAATCGTGGCCCCCTTGCTTTGATGGTAGCAATGAAGAAATATGGGTGACCGCAAATGGACAAAATTGCAAACCTTCTGCAACAAGTCCGAATAGCGAATGGTCTTGCGGTATAACTAGTAATGTTACGCTTGCAAAGGTGGATGATGTTACGGGTTGCGAAATTATATTGCCGTCAGGTGGAATTTCGACGAATGACGCTCCCTTCACCGACGGGGACGAAAGAACACTTTATGCGGACATCAAGGCTGTACAGCAGACTTTCCATGTAGGTTTTGCAGTAGACGGGAATCTCTCGAACGATCAAAAAATAAACGTTTCGGTCTGGGGACCAGGAACATTTAGTGCATCCAAGACTTGTTCGTATGCAGATTTTAAATCTGCTGAAAACCGAGTTGCTAATTGCGATGTTGGCGTATATCGCAACTCTATCGTGACCTTGACCCTTGACCCAGGTGCCAGCAAGACCAACGGGTTCAATTACTGGAAATGTGAACCAGGAAGCGTTGATTGTTCTTCAAGCGAGACAGAAACGGCAAGTCCATATCAGTTGACGATTACCGGGGAAAACACTGTTTATGCCCACTTTGGCGAAACGGATAAGCATTGCTTCTTCGATGAATTCAAAGACGGCAATGGCTCTATTCGTTATAACAGGGCGAACATAGAGTGTTCTGATGGAGATGTCTATTGTATAGACAATTGCGAAAGCGTGTGCGAGAAAGCCACGTCGGCTGGCCATACCGGCGCCAAATGGAAACTGGTGAACGGATCTTTGGACAATCTAGATTATTCCTCTTCTGACGGAACGCTCGCGCTGAAAGCATCTGCAACTCGTGGATTGACAGAATCCGAAAAGTCTACCAGGAAAGCGGTGGTTTTGAGTACCGCCGTGGCAGGAAAACATGGGGAACTCAAGGCTCAGTTCAAGGTTCCCTTTGAAGGTGTTAGTGCCGGCGACATGGGAAAAGCCACTGTCAAAAATTCGGGATTCATTATTCATTCTGATCCCGAAAATGAATCATTCCTGCTATTGAATGTTTACGCAGAAAATACGGGATCGTTGAAGGCAAGACTGTGCTTGAAGCGGCAGAATAGCGAGGATAAATGCCAGACAAAGGCACTAGGCACAAGTGTGTCTGCAACATCCATCGTTATGGTTTCAGCAATTAGATTCTCTGAAGAGGGCGAAGAAAAACTATCCCTAACGGTATGGCCCAGTTCGTGGTCAAGTGTGGGGTATGGCACAGTATTCACTCTTGCAAATACCAATGCCGACCTGTCCGGTGTAGAAGACGTCCTGGCTAATGAATATGTAGGTTTTTCTCTTGCCGATCCGAATTTCAAACTTCACGGTATTGGCTGGATGAGCAACACTTATGGATCAGAATGCTGGGAAACCTTCCCGACTATTAGTTGTTCTTTCAAGGCGGCCTTTGCCGGGGGCATTGTCCCGTTAGCCACGACGGATCCTGCCACACAAGATCTGAAACCGTGGACGGGACTTTCCGCTTGGTACGGCGGAAGGACTTGTACTGTCAGCCATCGTTATATAGGAACTGACGCTTGCAATGGAAATGAATCTAGCTATACATTGTGTGGTGACGGATACAGTTTTTCTGCAAGCGGAGCGCATGGCTATCTTGAAGGAAATGTTGAGAAGAGAACCGCCAAGGTGACTGTAGACAATTGCGATGTCTATGGTGAAGAAGCCGCATGGGCAACAAATGGCGTGGCCGCCAATTGCGGAAAATTCTGGGTTGGCGAATTGCAACAGTGCAACAAGAACTACACATTTGTCTTGACATCAGGAAATTCTGAAGGCGATTATTACAGGTTGAACCCCGAAGCCAGGGCGAATCTACGGGATGCCAAACTCAAGGTTGAACTTGACAATCCCAACGGGAGCGAGGTGGAAATCTATTTATTCAGTAAAAACGAAACTACTGGATTCTATGACGCGAACAACATCTATAGTATGCCCTACAAGTCCAACCAGCAAACGGGAATAATTGAAATTCCTGTTGAAAACCTTTCTAACGTAGACGGCTTTGATCCGGAAAAAGTGGTAGGCATATACGTAAAGACGTTTGGAGACAACACCATAACGATTAATTCCGTTACCAGTTCATGCGACCACGTGATATCGATAGAACGTTGTTCCGCAAGCTACGACATGTCCGCTCAAAAGTGGAAAATCAACACTGTGGTGAACAACTACAAGCATACATCATCGATTTCGGTGACTGAAGACAATTCAAAAATTACTGAAACGGGTCCGTCATGCAACTATCCTTCGACGGCCCCAGTTTGCGCATTCGGTAACGTGGGAACAAATGCACAAGGAAACCCGCAGGCGACAAACACTAGCGAATGGAGCCACAACCCTTACACGAGTACCGGTGACGATACCTACAACTTTACTGTCTCTTTGGTAACGGACGATGATGAGCCGGAAACCTTGACTTGTTCGACAACAGGATCCAAAACGGGTATTTCTGCCAGTTGTGGCTCGTTATCTAGATCTACTGTTCCCCCGGGAGGCAATCTACCAACATTTAATTATGGAATTTCTAATTGTCCCGACAACCAATGCAAGTATAAGATAAAACTCAGTTCCGGCGAAACTATCGTTGATGTGACTACTACGGGTGACGGTACATGGGACACTCCCGCAAATGCCGCCAATGTCAGCGGTTCCGCCCTAGATGAAGGGACATACAAATTCGTTCTTACGAGCGAAAACGACAACAGGGCTTTTGTTGGTTGTGAGTCTCCCGAATTCACTGTAGCCGTGTCAACGGAAGGTGTTGTGACTGGAACGTGCGAAATTTCGCCAGCTACGGCTACGGCTAATTCTGAGGTGACATTTGCGATTAAGACCACTGGGGATGGAACAAAATGGGATGAACGAGGCAGTGACAATGTATCTGCAACACTGAGTGGGGAAGGGGTGAGCCAGTCCATAACGGTAAATCGTTGGTCTAATAATCCCATTACTATTACGGCGCCAGATGTGGCAGGGACATATCCCTATTCCATCACTTATGATGGCAATCCGTTCTGTACCGCAAATCTGACAGTGCAAACGCTGACTAGTGTGCTGACGGCGACTTGTCAGGATATTGAAACCTATCCGCTTGCTTCCACCCCGTGGAATATAGCATTGACAGGAAATGGATCTCTTACCAAAACGGTTAGTTTGGTGGCTAGTGTAAATGGAAAGACGTCAAGTACGGACTGTAACAGTAGCTATTGTGTAGCGCCGGGCAACATAAATGCCCCCGCAGGAGTTGCAGACTACACTTATACACTGACTGCTGATGGAACGCAACTATGTACTAGTACTAATGATAGTCACAACTACAAAGTCCAGAACCCGCTGGTATGCAAAGTCAATGGTACTGCCATTACAAATGGTCAGGAAATAGAAATGGAAGAAGGCGGCTCGTTCACCTTTAGGGCAGAATGGGCGTATGACTATGGAAATGGAACGTATACGAATTGCACAATTTCAGGAAGCAATGTGAATAAGGCAAATGATTGTTATAACGATCCGTCGAAATTTAATAGCAACGTGACGATCTCTCCAAGTGGAACGGGTGTCAAAGAATATTCATATAGTACTTCGTTGAGCGTTAATGGACACTCCGCCGGTCCGTTCACCTGTAATTGGACAATGAATGTGGTGGCGCCTACGCCAGTAGTAAAGAATTGCCCGACCGAAACTATCAACGCAGAACCTGGAACGACAATAGACTTTACACCGGAGGTGACAGGATGTCTCTCTGGATGTAATTACACGGTAGAATGGGTCGGACACTCCGGTGATCCGAACAAAAGTGTAACAGATTACAGTTACACATCTGGAAAAGTTTCGTTCCCTGGCGATGCCACAGACGGTAATAATACATACCGATTCACGGTTGTAAATAAGAGGACGTCGAATAATTCCGATGATTGCGAAATCACAGTGAACTATCAGAAACCGACATATGATTGTCCTGATGATAAGCCAGATGAAAGAATCAATACTAACGTGGCCGTTACCCCAACTAATATTAAGAATTGCAAAAAGGGCTGCAACTACAAGGTAACTACGGGTAGCGCAGATGGAACGGCCGTTCTCGGGCCTTCAACGGGATACCCATATAAAACAGGTGATGGTTCATTAGGTAATGTTTCTAGCACCTCAACGGGAGAAATCACTTACTATGTGACGCTCAGTAACCCTGCTGGCGACGGAACAGCATGCCATTTTACGGTGAAATATGGCTCGGGAAGTTCCGGCAGCGCTAACTGTTTCTTCGCTGAAGATCCGAATAACGCGAGCAATACAGTCATAACAGGAAGCGTATTGCCTAAACAAAAGGTGTACATCTGTGTGAACGGACGTTCTGAGGGTTCAAACACAACCTTAACGGGAAAACGTTATAATAATAACCAGAATGAAAACTGGAACGAAGAGAATGTTTATGTAAATGCTAATCAGACTACTTGCAGAGAGTTCCTTGCTCCGTCTGTCGACGGCTCTTATCCGTTTGATTTTAAAGTCAATAGTGCCAGTATTTGTAGCTCGGCACCTACACTGGTTGTACAAACGCCTGACAACTATTACGCTAACAATTCTCAGATTACAGCTCCCGCAGGTGAAACGACTTTGTACTTTGGTGACACTCCTGTTTCACCAAGTCAATGTCAAATTAATTGTTGGGGATCATCTGCGGCGGGAAATTTCTCAGTAAAGCTTGGTTCGGATACGTTTACTGGATGGAATGGGGGCGGTGGAACACTTAGCTCTGCTGCTGTGTGTAAACGAGGGGCGACAGCAACATTGAAACTTTCGCATAGTGCGACATGCCAGATAAGTGTGAATTAATGATAAGATGTGAATGTAATTTGAAATAATGTTCTCTGAGTAGAACCCTAAAATTTTTGCCTGACTTTTGGGCTCCCCACTTCAAAACGGGGAGCCTTTCTTTTACCCAGGCGACTATTAGTTACAGCAGTCCGTGTTCCTTGAGCATCTTCTCGTATTTGTCAGCACGAGCCTTTTCTTCGTCGGCACGGGCTTTCTCTTCGTCTGCACGCTGGCGTTCAAGGTCAACGGCGTCGTCTATTTCCTCTTGCCATGTCATGTAGCGTATCCTCGTTTCGTTGTCCGTTTGGTACCACTTTACCATCCTGTCAATATCCTCTGTTTGCGGGGAGATTGGCTTGCTGGTGGCGAAGTACTCCAGATATTCCCGAATGGTCTTTTCTGCGACTTCGCCGTACTTACTGAATATATAAAAATTTTTGAAACAGAGGTCGCCCATCTCGATTTTGGGGTTCTCGGTTTCAAGGTTTTGGAACCTGTACACGGCCCGACCCTGCCCGAAGATATCTTCGGGGCAGATAAAGATGATATAAAGTTCCTTCAGGTTGCGGTACTTTTCGCCTTTGCTCAGGGCCTCGCTGTCGCACATGGCCTGGTAGTAGCGGGTCCGCTTGGGAATCTCCCTGGTGTTTTCCATCTGGAGCTCGATGTCGAAACTGCGGAGGGTCTCTCCGTCGGGGCCAGTCTCCTTCACGAACACGTCGTAGCGGATACCTTTGTATGCAGGACTGACCTCGATAGTCTTTTCCGGCTCGGGTTCATGGAGTTCGTAAATCTTGATGCCCAGGACCGCCTCCAGGAAGGGCTTGGCGATTTCCTTGTGGCTGAACACCATGGCGAACATGAACCTGTTGGTGATGGGCAGTTGCTCAAAGGGGATACGTTTTGTATTCATTTTTGTTTTATCCGGGTGCGCCTCGGTGTACGGCGGAGCGGAATGCCCCGTACTGTATAAGACTCTTTTTTGAGGCGAAATATGCCTAAAAATTTTGTTTACGGTGTGGATTTTACAGATGATAGCGGATCCTCGCCTCCGCGAGGATGACGAGGAAGGCTTTCGTCATGTTCGCGTAGGCGAACATCCGCTGGAAGGATGTACACGGATCTCGCCGGAGCCTGCCCTGAGCAAGGCCGAATGGGCGAGGATGACAAGGGGAGGGACTTCTAGGAGATCCCCGCCTTGGTTCGACTTCGCTCACCACAGGTCGCGGGGATGACAAATGCAAAGAAGCCCGGTCAAGTCGGGGATGACAACGCTAGGGAGATGATGAAGGTGGAGTTACGCCGACGCCAGTTCTTTCACGGCTTGCCGCTTCAGTTTGACCACTTCCTGCTTCGGGAGCTTGGTGATTGCCACGATATCATCAACGGAATAATTTCGGGCAAGCATCGCGAGGGCGATTTCGTTTGCCTTGTCTTCGCCACCCTGCAAATATGATCCCTGTTTTTCGTAAATAATATTCGTCATCCCGTCAACCTCGTTCAGGAGTGTCTCGTCGGTGTACCCTACTAAAGATACATCTTTCATGAAGTCCTTGTCAAGCAGTTTCTTCAGCTTTTCTTCTGGGATTTCATTTTCCTCGAGCACGTCGCGGAACAAGCGCAGCATTTCGGCCCTGTCGGTCGTTTCGCGCTTGCCCGGCGGAGTGCACTTGTCGATGGCGAAAAATTTCTCGATTTCGACCAGGTAGATGTCCAGCTTATTGTAGAAAATACACCGATTGCGCACTATTTGCACATGGTGCAGGTAGGTGTTCGGTTCTTTCGGAAACTGGTTCTCGGTCAAAAGCGAGAGCACGTAGATGTGCGGCAACTTGTAGTCCTGCGACTTCTTGACAGTGCGCGAGACCACACGGCCGGTGTAGTAGAAGAGTCTGTCAACGAAAAGCTTGTTGAATGTCTGCTGCACCTCGATAAGCACCGGCTCACCGGATTGCGTGGTGCCGTAGATGTCAAAGATGGCGGTCTTGTCGTTGAGTACACCAGGGTTTTCCGGAACACCGAGAGTATATGTCTTGATAGCCTTGTGACCGGTGAGGCCGAGCATGGCGTTCAGGAACTTTACGGTACGCAGTGGCTTGGCCTCGTTCGCCATGAGCATCTTGAAGATGCCGTCGCTGAACGGGTAAACGTTCTTGTACTTTTTGCGGTATTTCGCCAGGTGTTCGGGATGCTCGTGTACGTCCTTGACCATGGCGATGAATTCCTCTCTTGTCATTTTATTCCGTTTTATAGCGGGAACGCGCCCGTATCGCGGACAGGGGAATGCCCCCATCTACAGTATAAGACGCTTTTTTGACGGAAAACTTGACTGAAAATTTTGTTTACAGTGCAGTTTTTACAAATGAAAGAGGGCCGGTGTAATGCCTAAAAGGTCACCAGAATGAGAACCAGGCCCGAAAAAACGGCCATAAAGTTCACGAGGAAGGCGTTTGATTTCAAGTTCTTGAGCATAACCCAATTCTAGAAAGAACGCCCCTTTTTTTAAAGTAACAGAAATCACATTGCGATTTTCATCACATTTGTCAAAATGAAATTATATTTACAATAGCTATGAACGAGACACTGTTTATCCATTCGCCCATTACCTTGGTGCTCTCCCTGGTCGCAATTATCCTTGCCGCCTCGTATTCCACCATGATGGGGCAAAAAATCAAAGTTTCGTCACTTCCCTTTGCCGTCCGCTACCTGGTAATCACCATCATCGCCTGGAATCTACTTGCCTTTGTAGGCACGCTGTTCTTTAGCGGTAGCCATCCGGGACTCGGCGGACAAATCGTATTTGGGCTACAGGCCATGGTCTGGATACAGGCGGGCAATACCATCTACAAGGTGGCCCTATTGAACCTCCATTCAAAATCCAACCTTCTCTGGAATATTTTCAATATTTTCGGCGTCGTTTTGGTGGCCATTTCAACAGCAATTTTATGCCTGCGCCCAGCCCTCATTACCGACTTTTCGCTGTTCGGGCATCAAATATTCGCCCACCGGCCGAACTTCGTTCTCTTCAGCATCTTCTTTTTCATCTTTGTTTTCCCAGAACTGCTCCGCAGCATCTTTGTGTTGCTGCGGAATGCCCTGCGCGCCAGCGACCAGGTCCAAAGCCAGATCAGCATCTACATGACGGGCGCCCTCGCCTTCTTCGTCATCATCCCTCTGCTCTTTGACTTTTTTATTCCCTTCATCCAGCGCGGACAGACCAGCCACTTTATGCTGTGGTACCAGTTCTCGTACCTATTCCTGACCATTATCTGCGGGCAATACTACACCTCCATATCTTTCAGGAACAAGAGTGCCTCCTGGTTCCTGGACAAGTTGCGGAAAGACGTAGGCGACTGTTACTTTTCCTTTGACAACGAAGGGAACATCCTCACGGCAAACCCTGCGGCAGAAACCCTTTTCCGCATGTCCGAAAGCGACATGCAGAAGAAAAAAATCCAGGATTTGCTGCCCGGACTGGATATCAAACGAGAAGGATCAAAAAACAATGTCAATGTGAAAATTTTGAACGAACAGCACTCATTCAACATGAGCATCTACCGTATTCAAAAGTCCTTGACTACCTTCACCAACGTGCTTCTGCTTAGCGACCAGAGCAACTCCCTGCTTTACAAGCAACGCATCGAATCCCTGAACGCCCAGTTTGCCGAATACAAGCAAGACCTGTTGCGTTACCAGGACCGTCTGGACAGTTCCCAGAAAAAATCCAACGAAAACGAATCGTTCCTCAACACCCTCATCAACGCACTCCCCTTCCAGTTCTGGGCCAAGAACGAGCACGGCGTCTATATGGCGCAAAACCAGCGGGACTTGCAAAAGCGGGGCAACCTGTTCCATACCACAGACAACGCCGAAAGCATTTCAAGCTACGAACTGGAAGCCCGCGAAAAAGGCAACCCCAACAGCCACACCAGCTATGAACTTCCGGACGGCGAAGAAATTTCCGAAGACGAAGCCAACGTGCAAATCAACGCCGGCAAATTTGTGTCCATATTCGAGAACATGTTTATCCCCATCCTTTCCAAGCATTCGCCCTACAAGGTCATCGGTATCAAGATAGACATGACCGACCAAAAGCGCGTAGAAAGGGAAAGGAACATTCTCCAGGAACAAAAGAACATCCATTCCAGGCTCGAAGAACTGGGCACCCTTTGCGGAGCCTTCGCCCACGACTACAACAACATCCTGGGATCCCAAATCGGATTCTGCCAGCTGGCATCGGAAATGCTTGGCGCCATCCAGTCCGAAGAAGTTGACGAAGGCATCAAGAAAAAAGTGCTCACCGCCGGAAACTTCGTGGCAGAAGCCACCAAGGCCGCTCAGCGGGGGAAAGTCTCGCTAGAAGAACTGCTGAACACCATACGAGGCCAGGCCAAGAGTTCCGGCGATGTTATCGTTTTTGCTCCCTACATGATTATCGACGACGTGAAGAAAAAGCTTTCCCTGACCCTTCCGCCGAACATTTCCATCAGTTCCAGCAAGATGGACAAGTCCATCCGCATTTCGGGAATCCCCGCCGCCCTGGACCGCATTATCAGCAATCTTTCCAACAACGCTCTCTTCGCCATGAAGGAAATGGGCGGAACCCTAACCTTCGGGCTAGAAAAAGAATCCTTGGTCCATCAGCTGATTACGCCCTACGCCCCGCCAATCCCGCCCGGAAATTACGCCAAGTTCACCATAGCGGACACGGGTACCGGCATGGATTCCAACACGCTGGAACGAATTTTCTCGCCCTTCTTTACCACCAAAGCTCCTGGCGAGGGTCTGGGCCTGGGTCTTTCTTCGGCGCTTCGCCTGCTAAAAGAGGGAAATGCCTATCTAACCGTGCAGACAAGGCTTGGCGAAGGAACTAATTTTAATCTATATTGGTCATTGTATAACGATTCTCAAGGGGAACAAAATGTCCACAGTACTGATTATTGATGACGACACCCAGTTCAATCTGATGCTCAAGTCCGCATTGGAAATCAAGGGTTACGAAGTGGAAACCGCCGCCAACGGAAAAGAAGGCAAGGCTCTCTACCAGAACAAGAAATACGATGTCATCATTACCGACATCATCATGCCCGACGTAGATGGTTACGAAGTCATTTTGGACTTACGCCGCATGGGCATGAGCGACCGGACCATCGCCGTGAGCGGTGGCGGACGCACTGCCGCCGATGACTACCTGGTGACCGCCCAGCATTTTGATGTTGCCGCCACCTTCAACAAACCCATAGACTTGCAGGCCCTCCGCGACAAGGTGGACGAAATCATCAAGAGCCACAGCTAATCCATGAATATTCTGATCGCCGATTTAGACGATTCCTTTATCAGCGACATCCGGCGTTCCTGGTCCTTAAAGGACACGGAACTTATCCTCTGCAGCGACAGGGAATCCCTAATGCCTCTCGTCAAGAAGGACTCTATAGACCTTGCGTTTATAGAGGTTCCCCTTTTGACCCATTCCAACATGGACATGGTCAGCTTCTTAAAGGAGAAAAACCCCGGCATCGAGATTTTTGTACTCTGCGATAGCAAGAACTGGCCGGGCGCCACCAGCGCCATAGCGAGAGGCGCCAACAGTTTCTTGATGAAACCCGCTACCGTAGAGCAGCTGGAGGATATCGCCAAAAAAATCCAGGCGCAACAGCAAAACAACTCCACCCACCAGCTCATGGAATCCCAGGTTTTGGACAGCCTCCTGGGAGACACCCCCGAGATGCGGAAAATCCTCAAGACGGTCTACAAGATTGCCCCCACCACAAGTACCGTCTTGATTACCGGCGAATCTGGTTCCGGCAAGGAGTTTTTGGCCAACGTCATCCACCGCTACAGCAAGCGGGCTAGCTCCCCCTTCGTGGCGGTAAACTGCGGCGCCATTCCCGAAAACCTGATCGAAAGCGAACTCTTCGGAAGCAAGAAGGGCTCCTACACGGGTTCTACCGCCGACAAGAAAGGCCTTTTTGAATCCGCCAACGGCGGCACGTTGTTCCTGGACGAAGTGGGCGAACTCTCCCCCGCCACCCAGGTCAAGCTTTTGCGCTTTTTACAGAGCCGCGAAATCCGTCGCGTCGGCGAAACCGAAGCCCGCTACCTGGACGTGCGTATCGTGGCAGCCACCAACCGCGACCTTCAGCAGGCCATGGAAGAGGGCAAGTTCCGCGAAGACCTGTACTACAGGCTGAACACCTTCCACCTGCACCTGCCGCCCCTCAGGGAACGACGCGTGGTGATACCGACGCTGGTGCGTTATTTTGTCTTAAAGAACCAGGAAGCTACCGGCAAAGAAATTAAGGAATTGGAGCCGGCGGCGCAGTACGCCCTTTCCAAGTACGCCTATCCCGGAAACATCCGAGAACTGGAAAACATCGTGGAGCACGCCATCGTACTTTCCGAAGACGGTGTGATCAGGCTCGAGGACTTGCCCGAAAGCGTGCAAGAAGAAGCTCGCGAAAAGACGCTGGCCATCGCCCACCAGAAAAGCGAAGCGAAGGAAGTGGCCGCCATCCCGTTGCAGCCTTCGAACACCTCGCCCAAGCAAGAGGCGTGTCGCAACAAGGGCGAAAGCGACGAAGACGAAAGCGAAATCCTTTCCCTCGAAGAGATGGAACGCAGGCACATATTGCACGCCCTGAGCGTCTGCAAGAACAATAAGACCGAAGTCTGCAAGCGACTGGGCATCAGCCGCGCCACCCTGTGGCGCAAGCTCAAAGAACTCCAGATTGCGGTAGAAGACTAGACTTCCACCAGTGTTGCCACCAGGGAGCTTTCCTTAGAAAGTCCTGCACCGGGAAAATCTACGCCCTGGGAGCGTTTCCAGGCCGTGCATGCCTTGGAACATACGCAACGGACCGCCGAAAGGACATCTGCCGAAAATTTATCCAGCGCAAATTCGCTGTAGTTGGAACTCACCATAAAAAAACCGCCGGCATTCAAGAGGCCCGCGCACTCCGATACCAGAGGCAGCAGGTGTTCCCGCACGTTGAAGTTGCCGCCCTTGAACCGGGCAAAGCTGGGCGGGTCCAGCACGATTCCGTCGAACTTGACTCCCTTCTTCAGGGCCCAAGGGACATACTCCAGGGCTGAGCCCCTGAAAAATTCTCCAGGGCGCAGGTCCAGGCCGTTCAAGGCATAGTTCTCACGGCCCTTGTCCAGAATTTTACCGCTGATGTCGGCGTTGGTGGCGACTTCGGCGCCACCCAGGCGGGCATGAACCGAAAAGGAACAGGTGTAGCTGAACAGATTCAAGAATCGAAGCTCCCGACCAGAACCTTCGGCGACGCCTTCGCAACCGGACGCACCGGCCGAAGACATTTGGCCGAACCGCTCGCAAACTTCCAGACGCACATCCCGCATGTCCAGGAACAGCCCCGGATTCACCGTGTCCAAGAGGTCCACGTGAAAGCGGGCCTTGCCTTCGCGGACAGTCCCGCGGGCAAGTTCCGCCGAACCCGCCACCACATCCATACGGGGGTGTTCCAGCGAACGGCCCGAAGGGTCGGTGCGGAACTTTGCCACCAGAAACTCCGGCTGGAACAGGTCCAAAACGGTGCTCTTAATTTGTTCGTAATCCTTCACCGCATCCGCAGAAAAGAACTGCAGCTGGTAGCGGTCGCCGAAACGGTCCAGCGTCACTCCGGGAATACCGTCTCCTACCCCGTTGAATAAACGACAAGCATCGGTCACCTCCGAAAGAGATGACCGCTTGTCTGCCGCAATGCGGAATATGTCCATTAAACTAGTCAATCGACTTTAATATAGCCTTTTTCTAGCGGATTCCCCGTCAAGCGGGGAATGACGATGATAATGACGTGGACATCGCGACGCTCGGCTCCTAGTCGTGGGACTCGCTACGCGAGTCCATGATACGTCGGCTCAGTCACGCCGGCAAGCTTACTTGTCGGTGTGACATTCACCTCTTAGTCGTTCATCATATGATTGTAGAACTTGCGGTAGTTGTCCTTGTCCTCGGTCTTGCGGATGGCAATAGCATCCTGCGGATGGCGGTTCAGCATACCCGTAATCATCTGCGGGATAATGTAACCCCACTCGTACTTGTCGCGGAGCGGCAAGAACAGTTCCTGGATGGCATCCAGCACCGGACGCAAGTCGTACTTGGGATTCTTCAAGAAACTGAGCAGCAGTTCAGTAGTGCAGTTGCCTGCGCCACGGCCCATGCCAGACACGGAGCCGTCCAGGTAATCCACGTGGTTGATAATGGCCTGGATGGTGTTGCTAAAAGCCAGCTGCTGGTTGTTGTGCCCGTGGAAGCCAAACTTCTTGTTCTTCACGATGCTCTTGTAACGGGCCAGTTCCTTATCGATGTCTTCTTGATAGAATGCACCGAAGCTATCTACCAGGTAGAGCACGTCGGCCTTGCATTCCTCTTGCACCTGGTGCAGAGCCTCGTCCAGTTCCGGACCGCGGTCACGGCTCACCGCCATGATGTTGAGAGTGGTTTCGTAACCCATTTCGTGGAAGGTATTCACCATGTCGATACCCTTGTCGATGTTCTTCACATAGCTTGCCACGCGGAACATCTGGTAGGGGCTTTCGCTGGCGGGTTTCACGGCGTCCATATTCACGCGACCCACATCGGCCATCACCGCCATCTTGATCTTGGAATCGATACCGTCCTTCACTTTCCACAGCAGGTCATCGTCGCAGAACTTCCACGGACCATATTCCTTGGGGTCGAAAAGTTCGGGAGAATTCTTGTAGCCCATTTCCATGTAGTCGATGCCGGCTGCAGAGAGGAGGGTGTAGAGGCGACGCACAAATTCCAGAGAAAAATCGTGCTTGTTCACCAGGCCGCCGTCGCGGATGGTGCAGTCGAGAACTTTGATGCTTTCGTAGTACATATTTTAGACGAAAGACGAGAGACGAAAGACGAAAGAATTGTTGGTTCTAAAGACTAACGCTGCCGTCATAGGTTAGGGGTTAAGTTTTATAATCGGAGGGGAATTTAGAATAAGGGAAAGAACAAATCAATGGGTTTGGCAGGATTCGGCGAATTTTCTTTACTACTGACGCTATTTTTGCGTAGATTGTTCAAATTTCGCTTCAAAATCAGGGAAAAAGACACCTTTGCCAACTTCTCGACCACCACCCTTACTACTAGTTTTCAGTGTCTGTATTTCCGAAAATGCAGTTTCCTGCAAAACAGAAAATTCATTTCATGCATATTTTACGCATATTTTGCGTATTTCAAAATCCCGATTTCATACCCCATACCCCACATTCCCCATTCCACACACACCTTCCTTCTTTTCTATCTTGCACCTCAATGAGCCACCTATTGCAAAAAGCCATCGAAGGCATTCGCCTCTCCCCCGCCGAGGCATTGGATTTGCTGAAAAACACCCCATGGACCCAGGTGGCAGAGGCCGCCAACATGGTACGCCACAGAATCAATCCAGGCAACAGGGTGGGCTACACGGCTTTCCGCATCGTGAACTACACCAACGTGTGCGAAATCACCTGCAGTTTTTGCAGCTTTTGCAGACCGGCCAAGAGCCCTGAGGCCTACGTGCTTAGTTTAGGCGAAATCCGGCAGAAGACGCAGGAAGCAAAGGCCAAAGGGGCCGACCAGATCTTTTTGCAGGGCGGCGTGAACAGGGACATTCCCTTAAGCTATTACACCGATGTTTTGAAAATGCTCACCCGGGAAATGGGCGTAAAGGTCCGGGGGTTCTCGCCGGTAGAGCTGGTGCGCATCGCCGAATTCAACCACATGGAGCTCGACGACCTGCTGGACGTTTTGAAAGCGGCGGGACTCAGTTCCGTGCCCGGTGCCGGGGCCGAAATTCTCAGCGACCGTATGCGTCAAATTCTATCACCGAAAAAGCTCCCCGCCAAGCAATGGTGCGACACTCTTGCCGCCTGCCACAAGAAGGGGCTGCCCGGCAGCGCCAACATCGTATTCGGCAGCGTGGAAATGCCCGAAGAAATCATCGAGCATTTGGATTACGTGCGCAGCACGCAAGACATCGCACATGGTTTCAAGAGTTTTGTGGTGTGGACCTTCCAGCCTCAAACGGACAAGTTCCCGATTAGGCACGTGCGGGGCGACGAATACCTGAAACTGCTGGCCCTTTCCCGCCTGTACCTGGACAATATTCCCCACATCGAAGTGTCGCTCTTGGGCATGGGACTTTCGCTGGGAGAGCTTGGGCTCCACTGCGGCGCCGACGACATCAACAGCATTGTGATAGAAGAAAACGTGTTGCAGAACCACGGACTCACCTCCATCGCAGAGGCAGAAGCCTTCATCAAGAACGCCGGTTTTACGCCGTACCGCCGTTCTTTAAACTTCGACTAAAATCTACACCGCACATTCCACATCACCTCGAACCTCGTGCCTCGAGCCTCGAACCTAAAAAAAACACCGGCCCGCTTTTGGCGGATCCGGCATAAAGAGAGTTATGAAAATTGAACTTGTTAGGCGCGCTTGGAGCGCTTTCTCAAACTTTTGACCAGCAGGGCGGCGAGAATGCAGTACATTTAATCCTTCTTTTTTGGCGTTTTTGGGTTGTTTTTCAAATTGATGCGCCAATGATAACAAAATTTTACCATTTTGACAAGGTATTTGTTAAAAGATTTTTACTTTATTTTTCTTACATGAGCCCTCAAAACCCTAGCCCCTAGATCCTAGCCCCTAAATCCTAAAAAGTTTTCAGTCCTCAGTATATAATTTGGCGCCTAGGGCGCGATTATAAAAACCCACAACTCATAACTGACAACTCATTACTAGTCTCGCCCCTCAATTTTTGTAAATTTGGGCCATGAAAAGATTGTTGTTGATTCTTCTCTGTCTGGCGGCGGTCGCAACGGCCCGCATGTCGCTCCAGGTGGACAAGGACCGCGTAGAAGCCGGCAAGACCTTCAAACTGATGCTTATCGTGCCCCTGCAGGAACTCCCCACCGAAAGGGGCGTCCCGCAGCTGGAAACGCGTAACGGATTCACCTTCCTGGGCCTGGACAGCGCAGAGCAGGTCATCCGCCCCGATTTCGAAGACATGTTCAACTCTTTCTTTGGCGGAGGTGGCAGGCCTTACAAGGCAAGGGTCTATAGTTTCAACATCCGCGCCCCCAAAAAGACAGGCTCCCTAGACGTTGGGCAAATCGAATGGAACATCAACGGAAGCGTGCGCACCATCAGCGGAAACATTCCCATAAATATCCAGCGGGCCTATAGCGACGAAGCCGTATCCGTAAGCCTCACCCCCAGCAAAAGATCCATCTACGAAGGGGAACAGTTCTACGTCACTCTCGGGTTCCACACCTACGAGCATTTCGAGGGAGGCCTGCAGGCCACCGACATGAGCACCGGTAACGACTTTATCGTCCACCGCGGCGACCTTTCCACTATGGAATTCAAGCCCGTCGAAGGCGCCCACCGCGAAATGCAGGCCAGCGCCAAGTTCGCCTGGCTTTCTCCCACCAAAAACGGTACACTGCAAATTCCGCCCTTCAAGTTCAAGTACACCAAGCGCGGCGAACCGAAAATTGTAGAAGAAAAGAAACAGATGGGCGGCATGTCTTTCCACAGCCAGTCCATCAAGCAGGAATCCGTCGAAGCCGAAGCCCAAACTCCTGCCGTTTCCATTACGGTAAAGCCTCTCCCCACCCAGGGCAAACCCGCAGACTTTAGCGGCATGGTAGGCGACTACAAGTTCAGCGCCGATTTCGACCGCACAAACCTGAAGGTGGGCGAAGCCCTGACACTATCCATAAACATCAAGGGCGACGGTACGCCAGGCACCATCACGGACCCGAAACTTCCCGATTTCAGCGAGTTCCGCTCCGTACCCCCCGAGAACAACATTTCCAAGAAGATTGCGGGAAACAAGGTCGTCACCACCAAGGACATCAAGGTTTTTCTCTACCCCAAAAAGAAAGGGACCTTTGAAATCCCGGCCATAAACTATTCCTGGTTCAACCCCGCCAAGAAAAAATATGAAACGGCTACCGCAGGCCCCTGGACCATCGAGGTTGAAAAAGGGGATGCAGGTGCCGAAGCCATTTTCCAGGGTCCCGTAGCAGGGTCCGCAGGCCCAAGCGCCGTGCAAAAGCAAGAAATCGAATCCCTCGGGTCCGACATCCGGTTTATCCACACCAGTACCGCAAAGGCGGACAGCCCCGCCCCCTACAAGAGCGTGTTGTTCTGGATTCTCTTTACCGCAGCCATTCCTTTCTACATCGTCGCTACCCTTCTTGTCAAGATCCGTCGCAAGCGTAACAGCAATGCGGCTCTGATCCGCAAGGGGCATGCCAACAAGCAGCTCAAAGAAAAGTTCGCCCAGGCCCGCAAAGCTCTCGAATCAGGCGACGGCAAGGGATTCTTTGCCGCTCTCGAAAACGGGTTGTTGAACTACCTGAGCGATACCACCAACCTGGAATTCAAGGGTATGACACGCCCCCAGATGAAAGAGGAACTGGCAAGGCTCGGCGTGAAAGAAGAAACCATCGCCGCCATCGACAGCTGGCTGGATAAATGCGCCTTCGTGCGCTACGCTCCCGTGACGGCCACACCCGAAGAGCAAAAGCAGATGCTTGCCGATGTGGAAAAGCTATGCGAGAAAGTTAGATAGTTCGAAATTCGGAATTCGGAGTTCGGAATCGAGAAGGTTTATATGAAAAGTTTTGTATTTATTCTGATTACTATTCTAACGGCATTCGCCACCTCAAATGCTGCGGAAACCTGTGCAGGTCTCGAAGCGGGCACCAAGGCCTACAACGAAGGCGATTTTGAACGGGCCGTTGACGAATGGCGGAGCTGTGCCGACAGCGGCATTAACGATGCTGACCTTTTCTACAATCTTGGGAACGCCTATTTCAGGAGCGGAAAACTGGGATTCTCCATTTTCTACTACAAAAAAGCCCTCCGCCTCCAGGCCAACGACAGCGACATCCAGCATAACCTGAAATACGCCCAGGCCATGACCCGGGACAAGGTGGACGAAGATTCCGAAGAAAACCCCATTCTAAACGCCCTTTTCCAGGCGCACCACGCCATTTCTCTAAAGACGCAGCTCTGGATTATGCTCGGTATTTTCTGGGCCATTGCCATTATCGCCGTCCTGACCAAAATCAGCCTGCGCGAAAAGGCCCGAAACATCTACACCGGTATCATCTTTGGGCTTACCATCGTCTTAGGAGTCTTTGGCGCCAGCGCTGGCTACAAGATTTTTGTCCTGGAAACGGACATCACCGGAGTTGTCACCGCCAACGACGCCGACGTGACCAGCGCCCCAAGCGACAAGTCCCAGACCCTGAACACCCTTTCCGAAGGGACATCTTTCCAGGTGCTTTCCACCCAAGGAAATTTCGCCGAAATACAGCTGGGCGAAAAAATCAAGGGTTTCGTCAAACTCTCCGACGTAGGAATCGTGAAATAGTTATGAGTTATGAGTCATGAGTCGTGAGGCTCGAGGATGACAACTTTTGAGACCGGCTATCCTAACGGGCTACGCCCTACGGACCTTCGGTCCTAACCACTAATCACTAAATCCTAGATCCTAGATCCTATCCCCTAGATTCTAGCCCCTAGATCCTAATCAAACCTAAGCATCAGCGCGATTTCGAACTGCAATATCTGACGCAGGTGGGGCGTCTCGTCGTCCAGCTTTTCGTGGATCTGACGGTACTCAATGTAACTGCTCATAGAAGCGATGCGGTTGAACTGGTAGCCTGCGCTAGGCCGCACGAACCATTCGTGCGTGCGTGAAGGCACCGTACGGTCCGTCTTGTGGAGTTCCGGCTTGTAGACCGTATAATCGTATCCGTCAATACTCCACTGTCTGAACACTCCGTCGGTACCGCTGGCCTTGTTCCACATGTCGTATCCCGGGTCGGGGTCGTATTCCTTGCGGATGGTCTTGTTGTAGTCGTATCCGGCGGTAAACTTCAGGTCGATATCGTTTTCCAGCTTGAAATACCATTTCCATAGCTGGAACCCGCGCTTGGTCTTCAGCGGGTACGAAATGGTCAGGTCGTTTCCGATATTGATGGCAAAGTCGTTGTACAGGGAGGTATGAATCCAGGGAGTATCCCAGAAATAGTCCGTAGTATCCCGAATGTCTCCTTCCTTATCGGGCCAGCTGGGATAACCGATAACTTCTTCCTTGGGCCGTCTGTCCGTAGACTCTATCTTCAGGCGCACCGCATTGTCAATCCGCATATTGCTCTGTGTCAAGAAAGACACACGGACCAGCGGGTTAAAGTTCCACTGGTGGGCCCAGGAGTCTTCGGCACTCTGGAAAGGCCGCACCACAGTAGTCCTTGTGTAATCAAACCTATGTGTGGTGCTCACGCTCTTGAATCCATTCAAGAAAGACACCCGCTGGGAGAAATTCGGCACATTCACGCCAATACCAATTTTCGGCCACACCGTAGTGGTATCCAAATACAGCGGGTATTCACGAGACTGGTTAAATTCTTCGCGCCACATCAGGTCACCCGTAACACCGATATCCCAAATAGGCAGCACAATGCCCGTCCCTATCTGGAACTGACGGGAAACGGAGTGGCGGAAATTACCCTGATAGACAAGGGTGTCTACATGATGGTTACGATACTGGGCAAAGTGCGTGAAGTCGTCACGATGGTCAAGTCCCATATCGCCAGTGACAATGTTCCAGAACCCGCGATTGCGGTAACCGTTACCGAGACCCAGACCATACAGATAATATTCCATAGGGGTCACGCCCTGTTCCTCGTACAGCTGCGACAGGGTAAAGTTTTCACCAACGGTATTTGTCGTGGTCTGCCAACTCATGCGGATTTCATTCCACTTGATCTTTTCAAGGGACGTTGCCACCACATTGTCCTTTCCGAAATTCTGGAAGAAATCGATTACCCTGAAGGTGGGGCTAAAGTCAAAGCGGTTCGTCTGGGATATAGTCCAGTAATTCTTCTCGATATCGGTAGCGTCCAAGAAGTCGTATTCGTCGGGAATAGTCTTTTGCTGGTTGAAGTCCGAAGTAAAGGTGGTATTAAACGGAATAAAGGGAATCAGCCTCGGGTTGAACCCTATCTTGAACTGCTGGGTACGAGCCCGTTCATTTCTCAAAATACCATAGGAACGGCCATATTCTCGGGTTCCAACACTGTCCACGCGGTAGAATGCAGAGGTGTCGTAGCGGATTTCATAGGTTTCCGGGTTTTGCATGTCGATTGCCCACTCTCTGCCATCTTCCATAGTTCGAGCAATCGTATCCCGAGGCACAATCACCACGCTGTCCCTGGAAACATAGACCTTGCGGTCCGTATGGTCGTAATCGAACACGTAATCGCTGGCAAAGAGTCCGCCTTCTCTTGTGGTAAAGAAATTCTCCTTCACGAATCCTTCACGATCGCCACCGCCCTGCATATCACGGGAAATATTCAGGGAGTAGGACGTATTCAACCAAGAAAGGATATTCCACCGCATATTCAGTTTGTGGTTCAAGTCAGCCGTATAAGTCACCACCTTGTCCACCTGGGGTTCCACAAAATCCGGATCCCTATCCTGGTCCACATAACGCACATAGTTGAAATCGAACAGCGTCAAGTCAAAGGTCTGGGGCCAGGGTTCAAATTCCGTCTTCGCAAGGGCCTTGCTGAAAGCGTTGTCAAACTTGCCAAGGCCCTCGAAAGGTTTGAACTTGAACAAGGTGAATGTCCCCAACTTGTACTCCAAAATAGTCCTATAAGAGTATGTTGAGTCAGCGCTGGTGGCGGCACGGCCTTCGGATTCCGCATAGGAATAACTCGCCGCCGGGCGTTCCAGTAGAATCTGGGAAAGGGCCTCCCCTATCTTGGTATCTGCCGCCTTGTAGTCCTTGCTATAGCTTACGCTGAAACTCTTTTCACGAACGTATGACTCGTAGCCCTTGGATTCCGCCTTGTCACGCAGTTTTTGCTCCTTAGAATTTGATGTCACCGAAAGATCGTTCTGGAACATATCCTTGGTCAGGTTCGAGAAGCTACTCTTTTTAAGAAGCATGTCGTCCGTAGGCTTCATGTAGGGGCGCTTGGTGGTGCTGTTGTAACCGAAGTTCATGGGAATATGGAACCCGAGACTGTCGGCCAGGAACTTGTTCAGGCTAATGTTCAAGTCGCCCGCGATGTCCAGCTGGGACGCCGCATCGGAAAGTTTCGGTTTCGGGGACCCTCCCGTAGTAGAAAGCGTTGCAAAATTCCCGTCCTGATACCGCACCGCTCCCGATAGAGAAATAAAGTCCGCAAACTGTATCTGGCCCGAGGTTCTTGCCGCATAGCCCCATTCCGTATCCATGTCCGAAAGGCGCAAGTCATCGATCCAGAAGGTTCCCTTCAAGTCATTGGGCGAAGCGTCTGCATCGGCGATAATGACAAAGCGGATCCAATCTATACGGGTCACCGACGGATTACCCACCAGCTTGATCTGTTCTTCGCGGGAACTACCTTCTACCTTGCGGACCGTCGGCTCCAAGAAGGGAGGCTTACGGCCACGTTTCATGTCGGAGAAATCGGAAAGGTCCATGGCGAACGCGTTGGCCAGCCAGTTTTCTTCATGGCAGTCCTGAGGGCGATCGCCCGAAGTGCAGTTATACTTTGTCGGACGGAAACTCCATTCATAGTAATCACTGGAGCCATCTAGAGAACCTTCACCAAACTGAAGGGCAAAACGTACAGGAACCTTGTCCGCTTCCGTCTCGTAATGGATTTCCATCTTGACGGACTTGTAGCTGGACAAATCCTTCACTTCGTTTTCAAAGACGCGGGTCACACCCACTTCCTGACCGGGACTCATATTCTGATAGTCCAGCACCAAAGCTGTTTCTTTCAGAGGAGCATTGGTTTCTGAATCCCGTTCCGTCTTGGTATTGGGCGATTTCGTGTAGATGTTGGAATCTTCGCGGTTGTTGATGGTGGTGACCTTGATGCGGCTAGTGTCACGGGTGTCCATGGATTCCTGCACCTGGGTGGGTATGCCGTTCACTTCCACCACCTGGGAATTTTCCGTAGAGCTGGTCTTGTAGAGGTCGGCTACCGTCGTTTCTTCCCAGGAGTTTCCCACTACAGCAAGGCTTACAATCTGCACCTTGGATTCGGCCACGCCCGGATTCAAGCTTCCAATCCAAAGCCTGGAATAAAGGGCCTCGGCAAGAATGGTCTTGTAGTCGCTTCCCGACGGGGACACGATGGTATCGTACTGGTTCAAGGGAATACGCCACTTGCGCCAGCCGTTTTTCAGGTCTTCGTAATCCATGTGGTCCGTCTTGGACAAATCGATGCGGTAACGCACAAAGCTGATGTCCGTGTCCAGGGAGCCGTTCTTGTTGATATCCTCGGTATCGTACAGCCGCTCACCGGAGTTGTTTTCGGTACCGTTTATATGAACCGACGGGTCGCTTTCGTTTTCCTGGTCTTCGTCGTAATTATCACGGGCGATATCCTTTTCAGAAGCATCCGAATTTGCAGCCGTAATCTCCGTAGAAATGCATCCCGAAATACGGCAGTCCCAAACCAGGCGTTTTTCGTCAGAACCAGAAACCTTATCCAGGCCATTGTCGGTGCGGGCGACGGTTGTACCCAAATCGTTTTCGCCATCATATTCCCCATTAGGTTCGTAACCGTTGATTGAAATATCTTCGCTGATAAGGCCCAGGTCCAGGTAAATGGAGCCTACGTTACCGCGGGCCACCACTTCCAGGTACTTCATCTCGCTCAGGTCCTGGTAGTAAGAACTGTTAGGACGCATGATACCGCCCCAGGAGTTACCCACCAAGTTGTCGTTGGCGCGGAGGGTCATCTTCAGCACCGTCAGGTGCTGGTTGTCCACATCGGAGTTGCCTACACTAGGATAGATGTACTTGTACAGTTCCGTGGTGTTGCTGTGCCAAATAAACTCGCCCTTGTGGCGATAGTCCTGGTTCTCGATGTAGGTCGAAGGCTGGCGTGCAACGCCGCCCGGAGGCGATGCCGGATACCACGAAAGTCTGGTCAGGGGATAAGTAAGGCCCGAAACCGTAGATTCAAAATCTTCTACAAGGGCCTCGTTGTCTCCGCTGGTGTTTGCGTTATGGCGGCTGGCGGCAAATTCCGCCTCGAACCGCCAGCTGGACTTGGCGTCCGTCTGAATTCCGGGAATCAGGTTCACGAAGTCCGTCAGGGCCTGCACCGTGTCCTGCAGGCGCAGGTTCATGCCCCACAGCACGCTGGAGAAGGGCTCGTTACCGAGGGTCGGGGTCTTGGCCGTAGTGCTCTGGCTCTTGTACAGCGCAGTGACACCAAAGAGGGATCCCGTACCAAAGCCGTAACGTTCCAGCGGGAGTTCCGCTCGCGCGCCCAGCAACAGCTTGTTGTCTATCTCGAACAGGGGTTCGCATTCAAAAGTGACCTTGATTTCCTTGTTGGGGTCCAGGGCGCGCTCGCTCAAAAGTTCTATCTGGCCAAGCTCATAGTTCACCTCGTAGTCCGTGCCGCGAATAAGGGTGGTAGAACCGGCGGTCAGCTTTTCCGTACCCGGAGAAATATCCATGCAAGAACCCGCGCTCACCGAATAGCTAGACGCAGGGTCACGAACACTGATGATAGAATTGCGTCGCTTACCCACCGATTCAAAATAGAAGCGGCTGGTAAAGCGGTTCAGCTTGTAGACCGGCAAGGTGTACAGCTGGGACATGGCTCCCGTAGAATCCAGCAAGCGAAGCGGTTCCAGGCAGTTTTCGCGAGCACGCTCCGTAGCGCCCGCTCCGGAATACTGCGACAAGGGTTTACAAGGGAGCCACATTTCGCCGGTGTAGTTTCCGGAGGCGTCCTTCTTGAAGATGGTCGCATCGTTCACCAGCGGGCTTCCGGTGGAGGTGTCCGCCACCCCAAGAGTCTTGAGGTAGGTGCCCGACATGCCGGACTTGTTCTTGAGGCGCAGCACAAAGCTGCTGGAGCTGGCATCAGAAATCCCAACGGAATAAACATTACGGAGCATCAGCTTGTCGATGTCCGTCAGTTCCGAAAGGGTGGCATCCCACTGGATCAGCACCATGCTGGAGCCGTTCCTGATGGTGGTGCCCGTGCGGCCGCTACCGTCGTTACTCCAGCTGGCCGCCACCAGGGTATTGCGGTTCACCCCGTTGATTTTCAAAATACCAGTCTTGGGGTCGTAGGTGTAATCGCTGCTGGGAATTTCCACCATGCGTTCCACCAGTTTCGTAATGGTTTTGCCGCCAGGCGTCTTGTACACCACCGTGATGTTATCCACCACGTCCTTGGCGTTGTTCAGGTTGCTGCGCTTAAAGAGTTTCAGGTTCGTGGCCGGGTAGTTCGAGGTGGTGCGTCCGGTAATGGCCGCACTGATGTAGTTGTCCCTGGCCTCGTGATTCAAGAAGTAGTAGCGGTAGGCCACGAACTGCTTGTCCAGAATCTGGAATTCCGTTGTGGACTCGTTGGCATTGATGGTGTATTCTTCCTGGGAACCGCCATCCTGGGACGCGATGGTGGTAAGCCTCCAGTCCCCAAGTTTCCAGTCCGCCTTGATACCGAATAGCCCCTGGTGGTTCTCGGAGTAACCCGTCAGTTCCGTACCCGAAAGAGTCAGGGAGGTAGTACCCGCTTCCACCCTCTGGAGGATGTAGTCTTCGAACTCGTCCTTGTAGGATTCCTCGTAGACCACCCTCACCTGGTTCTGGATACCGAGGCCTGTTTCCACGTTGTTGATTTCCACCGTGATGTAGGGGCCGATCTTGCCCTTCACCATAAAGCTCGGGTCGTAATGCAGCGAAAGGGACGGCACCAGGCTCGTGTTGGTGCTGCCCTGGGCATCGTCCTTTTCGGCATAACCCTTGAGGCGAATGTCCATGGTTCCCTGGAGCATCAGCTTGGGCTTGTCCAGGCCAAAATCCTTCATCCAGGCGGGCATGGTCACCGGTACCGTAATGTCGAATACAGAACCTGTTTCCGGCGTTTCATAGCCACCGTCCTTCTGGCCCACCAGGCCATTCAGCCACAGGTTCTTGCGACCGATATCGTACATGTCCGCCACATAGTCAGTCAGTTCCGGGTAGTGGGCGGTCCACAAGGTGGTGGTGTCCCTAGAAAGGCTGTTCACCCGCTTTTCGCTCACGTCCATTTCGCGGGTGGCGATATCGATGTCATGACTATAGACCTGGCCCCTGTTGTTTTTCATGAGCCTAGGAGACGCCCCAACGCCACCGAAGGGAAGCATTCCATTCAGGGGGGTGGCTGAAGGGGGCAATTCCATATATTGGTAAGTAGGTTGCCACTCCGTCTCTGCCGGGTCCGGTTCCGCCTCTGCAGGCGCATATCCGCTGGAGTCCGCCTGAGCCCACAGGGAAACACTTGCCCACAGGATGGACAAGCCAAAGGCGAACAACCCCAAGGGGGTTCTATGCAAGAACCTTTTCAAAATATTCCGTCACAAAATACTGAATTTAGGGGTCCTAAATCCACTATTTTTTCAAGATTTTCGGGGAAATTAGAAAAATATGAATAGGGAGGGGTGAAACCCCTCCCTAAGACTCTCCCCTACACGCTCATAATTACCATTCCTCAGGAACTGTTCGTTGGGAGGTAATTATTAGCGTGGGCGCAAACTGCGTTTATATGACAAGGGAGGGGTGAAACCCCTCCCTAAGACTCTCCCCTACACGCTCATAATTACCATTCCTCAGGAACTGTTCGTTGGGAGGTAATTATTAGCGTGGGCGCAAACTGCGTTTGCGCATTATTAAAGGAACAGTTCGATTCCTCCGCGAACCTTTTCCCATGACTTGTTCTTCTTGCACAGGAAATCCATCATCTTTTCGTAGGTGGCGGTGTTGGCGAAGCCCTTCCAGAGCCTGCGTTCCACGGATTCGCCGCTGTCCTTGTCGATGGTGGTAATGGTATCGTAGTAAGCCGGATTGTCCTTGAATTCGGTAATCAGGATTCCCTTCAGGTCTTCCGTGTAGATACGGGAAGCATACTTGAGGATAGAATCGTTGAAGTTCAGTTCGTTTTCCACCAGCCATTCAAAATCCTGGATAGGATCGCCGTACACAAGCCAGTGCTTGAGGGCGAGAGCCACCACCAGGTCCTTCACGGCGCTGCGGAAGATAAACTTGTCTTCGAGACGGCCATTGAAGGTAATCTTGGTCAGCGGGTTATCATCGTTGGCCTCGATGGAAACGCCCTTGCCCGGGGTCACGCGGCGGATCTTGATGGGGAGTCGGCTAAGGAGCTGCCATGCCTTGGTGAAGGCGATGGTCTTCCTGACAAAGTCCTTCTCCTTTTCGGGAGCCACGCGCACAAAGGCGCCAAAGCAACGCTGGTACAGGGTTTCCTTGTCGAAAATGCAATCGCTAGAGCGGCATTCGCTGAGCTTGCCGTCCATCATAAAGAGGGTCTTGGCCAGTTCGGGGCGCATGCGGACTTCGAGCTTACGGGTACGAGCCTTGAGGCGCACACCGTCCTTGTACACGTAGGTAAAGCCTTCTTCCTGATAACGCTGCCAAATGAAGAACTGCAGGTCGTCGGCGGCGCGCAGGTGATAGCTGAACACCGGGTTCTGGCGGTTATTGGCCATGGTCACCTGGTTCAAGAAGTTGTCGGCACCGGGGTACGGCACCACCACCTTCACCAGCACCTTGGGGTTCACCGGCTTCTTGCTCTTCTTGGCATAGTGTTCGTAGGTGAACAGGGACTGGGCACCGTTAATGATCTTCGGGCGTTCGATGTAGAGCACCTTCTTGCCATCCCGTTCCTTGAGGCGCAGGTCATCACCCGTGAGGGTCATACCGTTGTGCAAGAAGGGGAAATCGTCCACATTCACGTTCTGGTCGTCGTTACGTTCCATGGTCTGGAAGGCATCGATCAGGGCCGCGTTGGTGTGGGTCAGGTTGCCCAGGTAAGTACGGATGTTGGAACTCACGATAGCCATGTTGTGCTTGGTCTTGAGGCGCTTACCCAAGTTCACATGGTAGTCATAAATAGTGCGGATGGGGCAGAAACCGAGGAAAAGTTCACCGTGATCGCTTGTGAGGTGCAAGGGATCGGAATCCATGACAATTTCCAGCTTGTCGTCGGCGCTGCGGAAATCGCGGGTCAGGTCGTCGTGTTCGGCGATAATGTCCAGCTTGGCCTTCACCTCGTTTTTCCAGATGGTGAGCTTGCGGCGCATGTCCTTGAGGGTGCGTTCCAGTTCAGAGTCGGTAATGTCGCGGGTAGCGCGGGTGCGGAGCACCGTAATCTCCAGGGTCTCCATGTAGGGGCGGCTTGCCGGAGTATCGTCGTCCTCTTCCTCGTCGTCATCGCTAATCTTGTTCACTGCCCAGGGGTCGGCCTCTTCGCGCAGCGACATGAAGAAGGGGTTGGTGGGGTCGCTGGTGCGGAAAACGGCTATCTGGAGCTGTTTCAGGTCGGCGTTCAGGTGAGAAACCACCTTCTCGAGGGGGGTATCCTCGTCCAGGAATATGAAGAATTCCATGAAGCCCTGGGAGTACTGGAAGCCATGAAAGCATCCGTTCTCGTCCAGATTCAAGTGCCGAAGGGCCTTGATACGGTCATTAGGGTCATTGGGGTTCAAACTCAAGAGGCTAGCCACAAATGCTAGGCGTCGTTCCTGGGATTTTGTCAGTTCCATTTTTTCCTCAATTTTAGGCTTCTGCCATATTTTGCCATTAAAAATAGTTTCAAAAGCCTTACTTTGGGCATAAAAAATAGTAAATCTTAAAAAAAATTTCCACTTTGGCCCCCATTTAGTGAACAAATGTATAACTTTTAGCTATTTTTAACACATTTTGGACAACCAAGCCCTTTTTTTTCGCAAAAATGCTATGATTTATTGTGTATAAATAGGAGAGTCTCTATGAACCTGCTCGATATTATTAATAAAGCCAAGGCCGAAAAGGCTAAAACCCTGGACCTATCCCAGCAGGGACTTCGCCTGTTACCCCCCGAACTTTTCGAAATCCAGTCCCTGGAGGAGCTGAATCTGGACCGGAACAAGCTGGTGGAGCTCCCCGACGACATCGGGCTCCTGAAAAACCTGAAAAGCCTCTCCGTCAGCGAAAACGACCTGATGGAGCTTCCGGATACCATCGGGAACCTCTCCGCCCTGGAACACCTTTACCTGGGCTACAACAGCCTGTCGGAGCTCCCCGCCACCGTCGGAAACCTCACAAACCTCCATACGGTGAATATCGCAAAGAACCAACTTCTGGAACTTCCCGACGAAATCGGCAACTGGGCCAAGGTGGTGAAACTCTCCCTCCACGACAACATGCTCACCACCATCCCCGATTCCGTCGGCAAGCTGAAAAGCCTGGTGAAGCTGTACCTGGACAACAACGACCTGACCGAGGTCCCCGCCACCCTCGGGAACCTCACAAGCCTCGAAATCCTGATGATTTCCGGCAACCAGCTGAGCGTGATTCCTCAGGAATTCGGCAAACTTTCCAAGCTCCGGGAACTGGTGCTGGACGCAAACCAGCTGGAAACACTGCCCGAAGCCCTCGCCGACTGCAAGAGTCTCGAAACCATCTCCATCAACGAGAACCCCATGGAAGACGGCCTGCCTCGGGCTATCCTCGACAAGAAGGGGTTGAAGATAGACCAGTAGCGCGCCAAGGGCGCAGTGGTTAGTGGTTAGTGGTTAGTGGTTAGTTGCTAGTTACTAGTTATTAGTTGTTAGAGAAGCAGGAATGGAACATTGAATTTTCTGGTCCGCACAATCAAGAATAGTCTAGTAACTAGAAACTTAGAACTCAGAACTTTCCTGCTGTTCTCCCTCGTCTTGTTCGTTGCCTGTGGGGACTTTATGGAGCCGGTGGAAAGTACTCCGGAGCCCACCGCCTACGAGTTCAACTACTGGCTTTTGAACCACACCTATCTGTACGAAGCGGAACTGAAAAATTTACCCGCGGTCGGGGACAGCATTCCCCTTTTATACTCCGCACTGGAAGACCGCTACACCCGATACTACCCTCCCTCCAAGAGCGAGGCCGCCGAAAACCAGATGAACACCTCCATCGTGGAGGGCGATCTGGGTATGGAATACCTGGTCATCTACACCGAAGGGGATGATCACCCCTACCCCATCTTGATATCGAGAGTCTATGCCGACAGTCCTGCCGGCAGGGCCAAGGTTCCCCGCTACGGACGGATCATTTCGGCAAACGGCATTTCAATGGAGGGTTACGACTCCAAGATGGTATACGATTCCATTGTCGACTACAGCGCCGACATTTCGCTTACTGTGTTTTTCGACGACAGCCTACTTCAGTTTGACCTGACCAAGGAAACGGTTTACGCCCCTACCGTCTTTTTGGACACCATCGAGGGAATCACCTTCGTAACCATCACCGAATTCAAGGAATCCACCGCCGACAGGGAGAATGGCACCTTCGGCGAGCTTAGGGCATACCTGGATTCTACGGCTGGCGTTTCCGAGCCCAGGGTGTTAGACCTGCGGAACAATCCCGGCGGACTGATCAGCCAATGCCTCCCTGCCGCAGACCTCTTTGTAAAAGAAGGCCTCTTGTCTAGGCGGCAATTTGTAAGCCTAACCCCCGACGGAAAAAGGACACACCGCTCCCTAGATGTCTTGGCGAACCCCGGAGACCCCGGAGAAAACGGGAAATTCCTAATGCTTGCCAACAGGGCTTCGGCCTCCTGCGCCGAAATATTCATCGCCGCAGCCAAGGAACAGGGAGGCATTCCCCTGGCAGGCGAAACCACCTTTGGCAAGGGCATAGGGCAAAGCCAGTGGAAGACCCTAGAAGGCGGGCTTGCCGTCATTACCAACCTGGAATTCTACACGCCCAAGGGCAACAGCTATCACAAAAAAGGAATCGCCCCCGATATGCACTGTCCGGAAGGAGCTTCAAGGACATGCGCCCTAAATGCCGTCAAAACCCTATATGGTAATTCACCCAAGACACAAAGTGCCAAAATGTCTGTGGCAGAGCGTGCCATCAAGGAATCTTTGCTGGCCTCGACAAAAACAACTATTCCTGCAAAGAGTTTCGACATGGGTGGCGCTTTGGACTCCGTCGTACATTTTGTAAATTATCCCTATTCACCGTAGGTCGTTATGAATTTCAAGAAAATTTCACTTTATAGTCTTGTTTCTGTTTCACTTGCGCTATGGACTGGTTGCACGGTCAAGCATGCCGACAGCGAAATCGCAATGCCCGACGAAGAGGAGGAAATTCCACAGGAACTTACTGCCGCTGAACAGGAACTGGTCGAAAACCACCAATTGCTCCATTTCTTCTTTTTAAACGCCAATCAAAAGCTTGGCGACATCAATAGCTATAACGGTCACGGCGAAGATGCGGGATATTCTCCCGACTATTATGAATTTCCAGACGTCTATTATATGTATAGCCAAATGGACGACAATTATACCAGGTATTTCGGGCCCTACTATGTAAGCAAATACGATTTGGATATGGCATCGGAGCCCATATACAGTATCGCCGTTTCCGTACAGCCCGCCGATTCCCAGCTGGTAATCACCCAGGTGTATCCTAACGGTCCGGGCGACAAGGCCGGACTCAAGGCTGGTGACACCGTACTCTACGTGGGCTCTACCAAGCCCGGCGACGAAAAGAGTTTCGAAAAGCTCACCTCCGGAAGCGAAGGGGACAGCATTTCCTTTAAAATCTTAAGAGGTAGCGACACGCTGGATATCTCGGCGGAACTTTTCTGCTACCTTGAGCCAACCGTGCACATCAGCTATCATGATTCTGTTCCCGTCATCAAAATCACTTCCTTTGAAAATTTCAGTGGCATAAGTTGCAACGAGGCAAACTCCGCCAACGAAGACAGCACCAAAGGAACCTCGGACGAAGTCAAGGCGGCTCTTCAAGCCACCAAGGGGGCTGCCATTATTGACCTGAGAGGTAACCCTGGCGGGGCCTTTGACGCATGCGTTAAGGCAACCGAGCTGTTCCTTTCCAAAGGGGACACCATCGGCACCCTTGAATATACCGAAGTCGCACCCGACGAAGTCCACCAAATGGTGATTTCAGACCGCATAGTGGCCACCGAAGACGGCATTGCCAAAGGGCGCTACTTTGTATTTATGGCAGACACCAATAGCGCAAGTTGTTCCGAAACCATGCTCATGGGCGTCACCAACACCACGCAATCTCCCATTGTGGGTATGCTGACCTACGGAAAGGGAATCGGGCAGTACAACATACCGACTGGTGCAGGCGGACTTAGCATGATTACAGCCATGAAGCTTTACGACAAGAACGACGTTTCGTACCACGACAAGGGCATCGAACCGGACTACGCCATTTCTGACACCCTCAAGGCCCTGGACAAGGCGGTAGAAATCGCCAAACTCGGGAAAGAAAAGAGAACCAAGGGCTACGGCACGGAAAAACAGGGCCACTTCGAGAACTCCCTTGCCAAAAAGGCATTCTCATCAAAGGAACCAGCCAGAGGCGGAGCGTATAAGGTGATAAAGAATCCGCTGATGAAGTAGTGAGTTGTGAGGTGTGAGGTGTGAGGTGTGAGGTGTGAGGTGTGAGGTGTGAGTGGTGAGTTTTTATAATCGCGCCGAAGGCGCCAAATTGTGGACTGATAACTCATAACTGAAAACTCATAACTAATCTCACCTCAAACCCCTAGCCCCTAGATCCTAAGCCCTAATCTCTATTCCACCACCCGCATGTGAACCATCACGTCGGTGGTATCGTTGGCCTTTACGGCGGGTGCAGCCTGAGTCAGCTCTATCTGCTTACGAATTTCCGCCACCTGCTTCTTGAGACGGGCCAGGCGGGCGCCTTCCAGCTTGGGCGTTGCAATCATGGTCTTGGAAAGCGGGTTTATCCAGGCGCCGTTGGCATCCTTGAATCCAAAATGCAGGTGAGGTCCTGTGCTTCGGCCTGTGGAACCTACACGTCCGATGGCCTGACCTGGAGAGACCTTCGCTCCAACAGCCACACCTCTAGACTGCAAATGCATATACCAGCTTACGGAATTGTCCCTGTGCTTGATAGCAATCTTGTTTCCGCTTAAATTGTCATAACCCGAAACAGTCACGTTGCCTTCGGCCACGGCATGGACCACCGTACCTGCCGGGGCCCCATAGTCTACGCCGTAATGGACCTTGCGCTGGCCCGTAATGGGGTGAATTCTGGAGCCAAACGAACTGGTAATGCGCAGGTGTTCCAGCGGGTAGCGGAGCCCGTCAAAGACCAGGGCGTCTCCCGCTTCAGTATAGTGGGCATTGTAGGAACTCTTGGGATCTTCGTCTTCGTAACGGAACGCCTCATGGTGGCCCACAATCCTTCCGTCAAATTCGGCATAAATGACCTTACCGCCTACCCAGATGGAATCCTGATAGTAAGAATCTTCTAGAAGCACACGGAAACGGTCTCCGGCGCGGGCCAACGGGAACGCCACCTTGCACTGAAGCACTCCGCTCACGATACCCACCATGCGACCGGGAATTCCCACCTTGAAAAGGATTCCGTTCAGCGTGCTGCCTTCTTCCAGGGCGCCCTCATAAACAGACTGCTTCTTGACCACGGGCTTTTCGATAAGCTGGTAGACGAAACCCGTATCTGTTTTGCTCACCAAATGGACCGTTATGGGGTTCGGCGCATAGCGGAACCGCTGCACCCTGTCTGCCGAATCTACGGAGACATAAAAGATTTCGCCAACCCGAAGCTTGAATTCCACACTGTCCTGCATGGCGGCATAGACGCGACCCAGGTCTTCTTCGCCGTGACTGACCTGAGCCTTGAGCCTTGTAAACAGATGGAAGGGGCCCTCCCCCGCACGCACCGTATCGCGAATAACGCGAACATTTTTGACCAGGGCTTCAGCCGAAGCGATTTGGGCATTCAGGGAATCCACACGGGCCTGTAAACTTGCGCGTTCCGATTTCAGATTCTGGATAATTTCTTCTTCGTTACAGGCAATTAAAGGAAGTACAAGAAGCAAGGAAAGAGCTAAACGCAAGAAAATTTTCATAAGGTAAATATAAAAATCCCCTGCGAAATGCAGGGGACTTTCAAATTGCAAAGTAAACCGATTACTGTGCAGCAGCGGGTGCGGCAGCAGGAGCTGCGGCGGGTTGAGCAGCCGGAGCGGCAGGAGCAGCCTTTTCGGCGGCAGGAGCTGCAGCAGGCTTAGCTTCGGCCTTGTCAGCAGCCGGAGCGGCAGCAGGCTTAGCAGCCGGGGCAGCGGCAGCTGGCTTAGCAGCCGGAGCGGCGGCAGCAGGCTTAGCAGCCGGAGCGGCGGCAGCGGGCTTGGCAGCCGGGGCAGCAGGAGCAGCCTTTTCGGCGGCAGGAGCTGCAGCAGGCTTAGCTTCGGGCTTGGCAGCGGGGGCTGCGGCAGGAGCGGCCTTCGGGGCAGCCTTTTCAGCAGCGGGCTTGGCTTCGGCCTTGGCAGCAGGTGCTGCGGCGGCAGGCTTAGTCTCGACCTTCTCGGCAGGCTTAGCTTCGGCCTTAGCCGGTTCTGCCTTAGCCTCTTCCTTAGCAGGTTCAGCAGCGGCAATAGCGTTAGAAGGTGCTCCCGGAGCGTGGGTATCAATCAGTTCCATTTCAAAAATCAGCATGCTGTTGCCGGGAATCTGCGGACCACGACCGCGAGGACCGTAAGCGAGATCGCTAGGAATCCAGGCGGTGACCTTCTCGCCCACCTTCATGAGCTTGAGCATTTCGGTCCAGCCGGGGATCACGGCGCCGATGGGGAACTCCAGAGGTTCGCCACGATCAACGGAGCTGTCGAACTTGGTGCCGTCCAGAAGGGTGCCGGTGTAATGAACCTTCACCACGTCGGTATCGGAAGGAGTCACGCCAGTACCTTCGGTAATCACCTTGTACTGGAGTCCACTTTCGGTGGTCACCACGCCTTCGGCAGTCTTGTTCTGAGCCAGGAAGGCTTCGCCCTTGGCCTTGTTCTCGGCGGCGGCGACGCTATCCTTACGGGCCTTTTCGGCCTGGCGGGACTGGGAAAGTTCGGTCAATGTCTGGAAAATGGTGGAATCGGCCATCAGGTACTTGGCGCTATCCTGCTTGTAGCGTTCCACAAAAGCCTGGATAAAGAGGTCCAAATCCAAATCGATGGAATCGCGGGCCACCAGCTGGAACTGGGCTTGGTTTCCGAAATGGGCACCCAGAGCATAGCTATACTTATCCTTTTCGGTGACCAGAGCGGTCTTGGTCTTGGGGCCCTGGCACAACTGATCACAACCTGTCAAGAGCAGGGCAAGAGCACCTGCAGCAACAATCACTTTTTTATTCATAAGTTGTCCTCTTCTTTTGAATTGACTCCCATAAAATAGTAAATCTCACGAGAAATGGTGCCTAAAATGCTAAATTTCGGTTTAAGGTTTTCGTATATTGTTTGGGCATAACGATTTTATCGAGGATTCTATATGTGCGGAATAGTCGCCTATATCGGTCAAAATGAAGCTCTTCCCATTCTTGTGGGCGGCCTTAAAAAGCTGGAATATCGTGGCTATGACAGCTCGGGAGTATCCCTTATTGACCACGGGAAAATCAAGACCGTCCGTGCCTCCGGCAAAATCAGCGCCCTGGAATCCAAACTCAAGGAAACTCCCGTCCAAGGAAACATCGGTATCGCCCACACCCGCTGGGCCACCCACGGTGCCCCTACCGAACAAAACGCCCACCCCCACATGAGTTTTGACGGGAAAATTTCCATCGTCCACAACGGCATTATCGAAAACTACGCGAGCCTCAAGGCGAAACTTATCGAAAAAGGCATCACCTTCAAGTCCGAAACGGATACCGAAGTGGTTGCCCACCTGATTGCCAAGAACTACAACGGCAACCTGAAAGAGGCAGTCCTCAAGGCCCTTTCCCTTATCGAAGGCACATTTGGCCTTGCGGTGATATGCAGCGACGAACCCGACACCCTGATTGGCGCCCGCCGAGGGAGCCCCCTGATTCTCGGTATCGGGAACGAAGGTGAATTTTTCTTGGCCAGCGACGTGTCCGCCATCATCAACCACACCCAGAAGGTGGTGTACCTGGACGACAACGACGTGGTGGAAATCAAGCGGAGCGGATACTCTATCGTGAACATGAACAGCCACGAAGTGACCCGCGACATCCAGGACGTGGACTTTGACGCCGAATCCATCGCCAAGGGCGGGTTCGCCCACTTCATGCTGAAAGAAATTTTTGAGCAGCCCGAAGTGCTCAAGAACACCATGCGCGGCCGCCTGCTCATCGCCGAAGGAAACGCCAAACTGGCAGGCCTTGACACCAACATCAAGGAACTGAGAAACATCAACCGCATTATCATCACCGCCTGCGGCACCAGCTACTACGCGGGCATGGTAGGCGAATACATGATAGAGGATTTGGCCGGCGTTCCCGTAGAGGTGGAATACGCCTCGGAGTTCCGCTACCGGAACCCCATCATCAAGCCGGGGACCTTGGTCCTTGCCATTTCCCAGTCCGGCGAAACCGCCGACACGCTTGCGGCATTGAAAGAAGCCCAGCAGAAGGGCGCTACCGCACTTGCCATCTGTAACGGCGTGGGTTCCACCATTGCCCGCACCAGCGACGGCGGCGTATACCTGCACGCAGGTCCGGAGATTGGCGTGGCCAGCACCAAGGCATTCACCAGCCAGGTGACGGTGCTTGCCATGATTGCCCTCTTGCTTGGCCGCCAGCGCAGGCTCAGTTTCGAGACCGGAGCAGACATCGCCCGAGCTCTCACTGAACTACCCGCCCTGGTAGAAGAAACCCTCAAGCTTTCTGACAGCATTGCCGAAATCGCCAAACAGTACGTGAAGGCCAACAACTTCTTGTACCTGGGCCGCCACTTCAACTACCCCGTGGCCATGGAAGGAGCCCTGAAGCTCAAGGAAATCAGCTACATTCATGCCGAAGGCTACCCCGCTGCCGAAATGAAGCACGGCCCCATCGCCCTCATCGACGAGAACATGCCCGTGGTGGTCATCGCCCCCAAGGACGCCCTGTTCGACAAGGTCATCAGTAACGTGCGCGAAATCAAGGCCCGCGGCGGCCGAGTCATCGCCGTCACTACCGAAGACTGCAAGCCCCTGGACGAATTTGCGGACCACCTGATCAAGGTACCAAAAACCATCCCCATGCTCATGCCTATCGTCACTTGCGTGCCGCTGCAGCTTTTGGCCTACCACATCGCCGTGCTCCGCGGAAACGACGTGGACCAGCCGAGGAACCTGGCTAAGAGTGTGACGGTGGAATAGGCCTTCGGCCAGTTATTAGTTATTAGTTACTAGTTATTAGAATCTTTTCTAGATTTAAGCTATCGCGATGGCAACAGAAGAACAGGAAGATTACGAAGTACGCATCGGGTCCTTCAACGGCCCTATGGACTTGCTTCTGTACCTGGTCCAGAAAAAGGAAATGTCCCTGGACCAGATTCCTATCGCCGAAATTGCCGACGACTTCTTGATGTGGGTCAACAAGATTGGGGTCACCGACCTTTCCAAGGCGGGCGATTTTCTGTACATGGCAAGCCGACTGATGGCCCTGAAGGTCCAGGAACTGTTACCTGCCGAAGAGCGTGACCCGGCCATCATCGAAGAATACAACGAAGACCGCGAACAGCTCATGCGGGAAATGCTGGAATACCAGCGTTACAAGCAGGTGGCTGGCGGTCTCCAGGAAATGGAAAGTGAGAACTACGGCACCTACAGCCGTGGCCGCCTAGAAAAGACCCAGAACGACGACGAGACCCTGGCCGATGCCAACATATGGCAGTTGTTCCGGGCCTACCAGAAAAGCTTAAAGACAAAGATTTCAGAGACCATCCACCATATTGAACTGGACTACGTGACCATCCAGGACCGTCAGCAGGCCATCAACAACTACCTGAACGTCCATGGCCGTGCCCTTTTCGAAGACCTGCTGGACAACGACAGCCACCCCATCGTGGCAGCGGTGACATTTATGGCCCTGCTGGAGATGATCAAGACCGACGAGCTGGTGTTCCGCCAGAGCGAACTCTTTGGCCCCATCTGGATCTACCGCAAAAAGAACAACGAGGAATACGCCGAAGAAATGGCCCACGAGACGGTGTTCCTCTCCAAGGACCCGGACGTAAAGCCCGGCCTTGTAGAAGAAATCCGGCGGGAGGCCACGGCACGCTCCCAGGCCGGGAGCGTGGGCGACATCGCTGCCGTGATGCGCGAGGCCCTTTTATGGGCCAGCCGTGGCCGGGACGTAACCGAAGACGACCTGATGGCCATGCTGGAAGGCCGCGAAGACCTGAGCGAAGTGCAAGAAGACCCCTTCGGCGACAAGGACGACGACACCCCGGCAGGTACAGCCTCCACGGAACAGCCGCAGGAACCCGCACCGTCCGTTGAACAGCCTATGGAGCAACCGCAACCGACAGCGGATCCTCGTGATTCTATCGCCACTACGTGGCTCCAGAATGACAGCGAGGATGACAAAGAAGAATCCTCTCAGGAAAACCCCGCCGAACCTTCTACTCCAGAGAATAACGAAACATCCCAAGATGACGAAGGCCCCGTCGTTTACGGGAGCCAGGACTAGTTAATACCACCAATACCGCAGGAAAAATCAATCCCAGTTGATGCTGGGAGGCGGATCCTTAAGGTCCTTGTTTTGCTTGGCGGCCTCGAATTTCTTTTCCAGAAGTTCTGCACGGCTTTTCTGGGCTTCCTTGGCGGCGGCGAACTTGGCGTCCAATTCGGAACTGCGGGACTTCTGTTCTTTCAAGAAGTCGTCGAAGGACTTGAGTTCCTTCTTGAACTCCTTGTGGGAAAGAACTTCGCCGGTATCGGCGTCCACCACGATTTCGCCCTTGCACATGGGGCATTCGACAGTCAGCGTTCTCACGGCCATAGAGCCTCCTAATCCCTGCGCCCGCCGATAAGGCCTGCGCGGTACGCCCAGTAGAGCAGTTGCAAAATGGAGGAAACGGCGGCAGCCACATAGGTAAGCCCCGCCGCAAAGAGCACACCGGAGACGGTGTTGTATTCCCGACCCTGGGCCACGATGTCCATACGGGCAAGGGACTTCTTGGCGCGGGAGGAGGCGTCAAATTCCACAGGAACGGTCACCAAGGTAAAGAACGTCGCAATGGCAAAAAGCAGCACGCCCACTATAGCCAAAGAATACCCCAGCGCCCGACCGGCGCTCATCAGGATAATTCCGAGAATCACAAGCCAGGGCCCCAGATTGGAGCCGATATTTGCCGCAGGAACGATAAAGGAACGGAGCCACAGGGGGAAATACCCCTGAGCGTGCTGGATAGCGTGGCCTACTTCGTGGGCGGCAACGCCTGCGGCGCTGGCGTTCTGGCCGTAATAGACTTCCTTGGACAGGTTCAGAGTCTTGTTCAGGGGGTTGTAATGGTCCGACAAGAATCCCTGATGCACCAGGACCTTCACGTCGGTAATGCCCGCGTCCATCAAAATAGCCTTGGCCACGTCGGCTCCGGTAAGCCCGCTGGTAATGCGGACTTTCTGGCCCGCCGCAAAGCGGCTCTTGACCAGCATGGAAACGGCACCCGAAAGCACCAGGGTCACAAGCAATATGGACATGTACAAAGGATCGAACATCATAAGCGGATCTCCTGGGGAATAATATACAAAATAGTTGTGAGTGGTGAGTTATGAGTTGTGAGTTATGAGTAATGTGGGATGGGAAATGAATTCGTCATCCTCACGCAGGTGAGGATCCGCTTACTGCAATCTAGCAGATCCTCGTGATTCTATCGCTGCGCTCCAGAATGACAGCGAGGATGACGTTCCTCAAAGCGAAGCGACCTCAAACCCCTAGATCCTAGCCCCTAGATCCTAGCCCCTACATATCTCCGGTCTTGAGCCTGGAGCCGTCCCGCAGGTGGGTAAGCGTCAGGCCTAAAACCATGTAGAATACCGCCTGGGTCGCCAAAGGCAAGAGGTAGGTAGCGGCATCGCTAACGCCTGCACCCCGCTGTTCAATGGCAAGCCACGCCGGAATAGCAAAGGTCGAAGGGAAAAAGCAGGAAAGTCCTTTCATCCAAATCGGGGCCAATTCAACAGGCCAACTGAAATTGGACAAGAACAGGAGCGGAATGGACATATACAGGAACAGCTGCACGCTGGTTTCGCGACGCAAGAACACCTGGGACACCACCATGGCGAAATTGATGACCGCAAGCAGGAAAATAACGGTAAATACCGCCATGGGCAAAAAATCGCCACGACGGGGGAAGTCAAAGACATCGTAAATAACGAAGTGGTAAAACAGTATGAAACTGCAATAGTGAACAAAGTAAGCGAAGGAGCGACCAAAGTACCGATAGAACAGGCCTTCATTTTCATGAGCGGTATTGCGTTGCAACTTGCGGAACTTGCGGTGGGCGCGGGCGCCTCCAAGCAGGCAAAGGCCAATCACCAAGGTCTGCTGCAATATCAGCACCAGCACGCTAGGGACAACGTAGTTGGAATAGCTGCCCGTATTGTTGTACATGGTCTGAATGCCCAGGGGAATCGGGTCACGCATAGCCATGGCCTGTGCGGCGGGAACCTTCTTGGAAAGGGCGATTCGCTTGACCTTGGTTGTAGCCCCGAGAGTCAAGGCACAGGTGGAAAAAGCCGTAGAGATGTTTCCGTGGAGCATCACGTAGGCGCCGTGGGTAAACACGTTGACCACCACATTCTCGCCCTTCTGTAAATTCGCCTCCATTCCCTTGGGAATGACCATAAAGCCGTATATTTCTTCGCTCGCCATGGATTCCTCGGCATCGTGAATCTGGCCGAAGGTTTGCCGCACGCTCACCTGCTGAGAAGCGTCTGCCATCTGGACGAGTTCACGAGAAAGCTTGCTGTGGTCCATATCCACGACGGCTACGGGAATCTTGGAAACGGTCTGGTACTTGTAGGGCATGGGGTAATAGAACGCATAGAGCACGCCAGCCACCACCAGCAAAAGCACCGCCGCCGCGTCGGTATAGAACAGTTTCCATTCCGCAACGGCCACCATGAAGAACCGCTTGAGGGCATCAATCATCTGACACCTCCGGCGGTCGATTTTCTTCGCTATGGTTCATCTGTGGGTTCATCAGGTTCAGATGCAGCCTTTCCGTATTTCGGGCCCCATGTCTGTTTCCGATTCCATAATTCGCAGGATTCAAATCGTCGGCGACCACGCCCAGGGCAGCCTTAATCTTGTCCTTCGCAGATCCGTGCTGTCGGACCCAGTTCAATTCCTTGCGCTTGGAGGCAGACCAGCGCACATACAGAAGTCTTGTGGCCAGCAGCTGCCAGAACAGTCCCATAAAAAGAAGGGTGACGATACTATCCCAAGCGTGCGCGCTGCCGGCAGGGCCCACCAACATGGCGGACTGGACCTTGAGCAGATGGGTCAGTGGCAACAGGTAGGCAAAACAGCGCACCACAAAGGGCATGGCCATCAGGGGGAATGTCTGCCCCGCAAAGGCAAAGGCAGGGCCACCAATCACACCCGCCACGCTTGTTGCCATGCGCATGTTTCCCGTAATGCCCACAAAGGTCGCTCCGGCCCCGGTGCAGGCCAGAATCATCGCCAGCTGGCCCGCCGACACCAAGACGAATTCCCTAAAGGTCATGGGGGTCAGCGTGCTATGGGCGTAGGCATACACCGCCATAAAGGCAAGCCACTGGACAACAATCAGGGGCAACATAGTCGCGCACATGAGGACAGCGCGGGATTTTCCGGCACGCCCGATCATCCAGCGGACCGTATGGTCCCTGAAGGGGAAACTGAACACGTAAACCGCTCCAAGAATCGCCGCCAGATGGAAGATGGCACTGACCAGCCCCAGCCCCAAGAACCCCTGGTAGTTGCCTTCGAGATTGCCGACGGAATGGAGCTCCACCTGAACAGGATTGCCGATTCCTGCGGTAAAGAGCCCTTCGCCCACATTCGTCACCACCGCACGGATTTCTTTTAAGGCAAAGGAATTGGTCAAGTAGTTCTGCCCGCTGGAAAAAACGGGAATCACAGGCGTCTCGAGGCGAAGGGCGCGGCGTTCCATATTGTAGGGGATAACGAGAAACGCCTGCAGGTCTCCACGGATTACCGCATGTTCGCATTCCCCGATGTCGCTGCAGTCCTGGACCACATCCAGAACGGGGTCCGACCGTAACGCGTTTTCCAGCTTATCGGCTAGCAGGGACGCATCCTGCTGCACAATCCCGATAGGCACATGCAGAATGGTCCTGGCCGAAAAGAACTCCACCATGAACACGGAGGTTCCCACGGGCAAAAAGAGAATTACCAGCCACAAGACGATGTTTGGACTGAAATAAATCTTCTTGACCGTGTCTATGAACGCCCTGAACAATTTTATTTCCTACACCAAGGAGATTCCCGCCTTCGCGGGAATGACAATTACGCTACTTCAGTTGCTCCAGCGGGAACAACACGCTCATACCGGGCCTCAAGTTTTCCACCTCTACCGTCGGGCGCAGGCGCACTTCGAAAGTCTTCAGGTCAAAGCCGCCACTTTCCTTGGAGCTTTTCCAGGTGGCATAGTCCCCAACGGGGGCAATGTAGGACACCTCCATCTCCACGGCAGCGTTCAATGCCGGTACCGGCAAAACAAAGGTCTTGCCCTTGGTCACGTTCTTCAAGAAATCTTCCCGCAGGTGGAATACCGCCCAGGCGTCCTTCAGGTCGGTCACGGCGATTACCGGCATGCCCGCCCCCACGACCTCGCCTTCTTCCACCACCTTCAGGGTGACCTCGCCCGCGATGGGGCTCTTGATTTTTGTTTCTTCCAGATAGGCGTTCACCTCGGCGTTGGCGCCTTCGGCCTGCTTCACCAGGGCTTCTGCCGCCTCCTTGTCTTCGTCGCGGGCGCCAGCCAGGGCCATCTCGTACTGGGCCCGGGCCGCATCGGCAGCCCCCTGGGAGGCCTTCATCTGGGTTTCGGCCTCGTCCCGCTTCTGCAGCGGGAGCACGCCTTCGTTATAGAGTTTCTGCACCCGCTCGTAGGTGCTCTTCGCCAGGTTGGCGGCATCTTGTGCACGGGCCGCCATGGCCTTCAGTGCCTTGACGTCTTCGGAACGGGCTCCGTTTTTCGCCTTGTTGGCCTGGGCCTTGGCCGCCCCCAGCGCCCCCTGGGCCTGCATCTTCTTGGCCTCGATTTCGGGACTGTTGATGACCGCCACCAGGGCGTTCTTCTTGACGGTCTGGCCTTCACGGACCAAAAGTTTTTCTATGCGTCCGGGAACTTTCCCTGCCACCAACACGCGGCGGGCTTCCATTTGCCCCTGCAAGTACTTGTCCTTCGGCTTTGTCGCAAATTCCTGAAGTTGCAGAATAGCCGCCACCATAAGGGCCACCAGCACGACAATCGCAAAAATCTTGCTTGCAAACTTTATCTTGTCCATTATTCCTTCCCCACAGTTTTGCTATTCAACATGGACCCCGCCTGTTCCACCTCGCCGCTGGCTTCCAGCAGGCCAAGCCAAGCGATGACCGCATCGTAATGGGCCTTCAAGTCAGCCACCTGGAGGCGCGACAGCGCAAGTTCTGCATCCACCACGTCCAGGCCCGTAGCAAGGCCGGACTCGTAAGCCAGCTTTTGGCTGCGGAGGGCCTCATCCGCAAGCTCCCGGGTTTTCTTCAGGCTCTCCAGACGGCCCTTGGCATGCTCCAGCTCACGCCAGCGCTTTTCTACCAAAAGGCCGATGTTGTCCAGGGTCTGCTCTTCCATGCTGGCCAGGGAGCGGTCCATGGCCTTGGCGTTTGCCACCTTGGAGCGGGTCTCGCCACCCTTGAACAAATCCCACTGTGCCTTGGCACCTACGGCCCATTCCGGCTCCAGAATGGTCAGGTCCTTGGTGTAGAGTTCCTTGTAGGCAAAAAGCGCCACCGTCGGGAAATAGTCCGCACGGGCGGCACTCACCGCATCCTGGCTGCGCTTGCGCTCCGTACGGAGCTGTCTCAGTCCCGGATGGTTTTCCCTGGCCTTCTGCTTGATTTCTTCCATGGTCTGGATGCTTTCCGGAGCTTCCACCGGTGTGACCGCCGTAATGTTCGTGTCCGTATGGAGCAGGCTTGCAAGAGCCATCCGGGCAAGGGACTGGTCCCGCAGGGCGTCGTCGTAGGCGTTTTCCGCTTCGGCCAGCGCCACTTCGGCGCGGAGCCTTTCCGCCTTGCTGATCTGGCCGCTGGCCTCCAGCTTCTTGGAGCGCTCCAGGTGTTCTTCCAGATTCTTCTTGGTGTTCTCCCGCATCACCGCCAGCTCTTCGGCCAGCCTAAGGGTAAAGTACTTGGTGGCCACATCCATCAAGATGGCATTTTGCGCCATGTCGAAAGCGGCCTTCTTGGCGTTCACGTTCTCCTTGGCGGCATCGTAGGCGGAATAAATCTTGAGACCCGTAAAAATGGGCCAGATTGCGGTAACACGAGCATTGAAGAACAGTTCGTCCTGAACCTTCATCCGGAATTCGGCATCGTCAATCTGGGACTTTGCCGCATCCATCTGCTGTTGAGTAGCGGCGGCGTATTCATCGGCCTTCTGCTGGGCGATTTCCTGGGCGGTCCCCCCGAGCCTACTTTTGGCGAAAGCTTCTGCCTGGGCTTCGGACAGCCCCTGAGCCAATGCACCATTGTAGGCCTGGGCATACCCTGCACTGGCCTGGTTATAGGCGTCAATGTAGGCCTTGGAATAGGCGGCTGCCGGAGCCACCGTAGATAGCCCGCCGGCAATACCGCTCAGGGCCTGCTGAATTTCACCCAAATCAATGTAGATGGGGTCGTTAATTCTCGTAACGCCTGCGCTCAGGCTTACCGTAGGCATAAAACGGGAACGGGCCTCGCCCTGGGCGCTTTCGGCCATGTCCACCTTGGCCTTTTCGGCCTTGATTTGCGCATTACCGGACTTGGCCATTGAAAGCGCGTCTTGCAGGGTGATAGGCGCCGACCACGCCAGCGCTACCCCAAAGAGAACTGACAAAAAACACTTTCCCATAACTGTAAAAGATACAAAAAACAGGCCGTGATAAAACTTACGAAAAAATAATTTCGTGAAATTTGATGTATTATAAGAAAAATGAAACTTACTCCACCATCGCCCCTCTGGAGGGTAGCAAACAGAAAGCAGATTTTCTATCTTCTAGATTGTAAGGAAAAAGGGTTACCCATGTACGAAACTTTGAAACAAAGAATCAAATGTCCTGAACTCCATGAAAAAATCCGTTCCAGCAGCGAGGCCGCCAGTTACATTACTCCGGGCATGACCATCGGCGTTAGCGGATTCACCCTCTCAGGTTACCCAAAAGAAGTCGCCAAGGCTCTTGCCGAGCGTTCTCACCGCGGTGAAAAGCTGGAATTGACCGTATATTCAGGCGCCTCCCTGGGCGATGACTTCGACGGACTTTTGACACGGGCAGGAGCCCTCAAGTGCAGAATGCCCTACCAGACAAATACCGATTTGCGCAATGCCATCAACGAAGGCAAGGTCAAGTACGTGGATTTACCCCTGAGTCTCATGTCCAAATGGGTTCGCAGCGGATACCTGAACCATATCGACGTGGCTCTGGTAGAGGCAAGTTCCATCGACGAAAACGGGAACATCATTCCCACGGCTTCCGTGGGCGCGTCCGAAGCCTACGTGGCCTGCGCCGACAAGGTGATTGTAGAAATCAACACCTACGTTCCCGAAAACATCAAGGGAATCCACGACATCTACATGACGGAACTGGCTCCCAACACCAAACCGATTCCGCTCACCAAGGTGGCTGACCGTATCGGTACACCCTACATTCCTTGCGACCCGTCCAAGATTGTAGCCATCGTCCAAAGCGAAATTCCCGACTGCGGCATCCCAGAAACTGCCGGCGACGAAGATTACAACAAGATGAGCGAGAACCTGATCAGCTTCCTAGAAAAAGACGTGGAAGCGGGCAGGCTCTGCAACCCGCTGCCGCCTATCCAGGCGGGCATCGGTGCCGTCTCCAACGCGGTGCTCTCGGGTCTGCAAAAATCCAAGTTCGAGCACCTGACCGTCTATTCCGAAGTTATGCAGGATTCCCTGGTGGATCTGATAGAATGCGGCAAGGTGGATGCGGCGTCTTCTACCGCCATCACCATGTCCAAAGAAAAGATGAAGGCCTTCTTCGAAAAACTGGATGCGCTGAAGGGCAAGATTGTGCTTCGCCCCATGGAAATCAGCAACAGCCCCGAAGTGATTCGCCGCCTGAACGTGATTGCCATCAACACCATCATCGAAGCGGACCTCTACGGAAACACCAACTCCAGCTACGTGGGCGGAAGCCGCCTCATGAACGGCGTGGGCGGTTCCGGAGACTTCTGCCAGAACGGCGGTCTTTCCATTTTCATCACCAAGTCCACCGCGAAAAACGGCACCATTTCTTCTATCGTCCCGCTGGTAAGCCATATCGACCATACCAGCAAGACGGTGCAGGTGATTGTGACGGAACAAGGCGTCGCGGACCTTCGCGGCCTGAACGTCATTGAGCGCGCCCATGCCATCATCGACAACTGCGCCCACCCCAAGTTCCGCCCCGCTCTTGAAAAATACCTAAGAAAGGCCTCTGTGCTTTCGGACTACCCTGCCTACCCCTACAGCGTGGAGGCGGCACAGATGTTCCACGGATCCGTCTGATGTACAAGTACACCCTAAATTACACAGAACAGATGTATGCCGCCAACAAGGCGGCACTTCCCTGTTTTACAGTAACGTTAAAAAAGCCTGTAGATGGTAAAATACTGAGCGAGGCGGTAAACGCCGCCCTCAGCTACCACCCCCATTTCAAGACAAGACTCGTCAAAGAAAAGGGGCTGTACGCCCTTGTCGAAAATTCCAAGGAACCCATTGTCAAGGAATGCGACTGGGATAGGGAAATCGTGTACGGCGGAGACGATTACAATCATTTTCCATGGGTTATCGCCTACACCGGGAAAAAGATCAGCTTCTCGGCCATACACGCGCTCACCGACGGTGGCGGCACCTTGTGTTTCCTGTTCGCCGTGCTCCGGCAATACCTGGAGCGCACAGGGGTAATGTTCATGACTCCCGTGGGCCATGTGCCAGACGAAAGCATCGGGCGCACCATGGAGGACATGTTCCAGGTCAACGGGAATCCTGCCGTCAAAAGTTTTTACAAGCCAAGCTTTGGTGCGGCCATGGAGATTCCCGCAGAATTCTACGAGACCAATCCAGAAAAGGAGGCCGTTTACCGCATAAGCCTTTCGCTACCGGACATCAAGAAATACTCCATTGAAAGCGAAACCTCGAACTTTACCGTGGTGGCCTACATTATAGCCAAGGCCATGGAGCTCGCTCTTGGTAAATCCGAGGGAATAATCAAGTTGCGCATTCCCGTCAGCATGAGAGGGGTGTTCAAGAGCATCTCTGACCGAAAGAGCATCATCATTCCGCAGTTGAACTACGACATCAAACGCATGGGCAAGCTAGACCGCAAGCTAGTAGAAACCGCCTTCAAGGGCCAGCTGTTCTTGCTCTCTGACAAGGACAACGCCATAGAAAACTGCAACGAGATGAACAGTGCCACCCAGGCTCTCCTGGAGCACCCGGAAACCTTAGCAGCCCAGGCCAAGGCCTTCGACGACGGCTGCAACGCCATGACGGCGGGCATCTCGTATTCCCAGGCCACCAATGCCCACAGTTTCGGAGAAATGGAACAGTACATGGAGAACTACGAGGTTTACCATTTCGCCGACTGCATGCACTACATGGAAATCATCGGCAACACGTTCAACGACAGGATCAACCTATCTGTCAGCCAAAGCAGCAAAGGCGATTGTCTTATAGACAAGCTACGCAAGGTAATGGACGAAGAAAAAGTCCATTACGAAATCGAAAAAGTCCACACCCACGGCAGAATGAAGCCCGCCGAAAGCGTGTTCGCCTAAGTTACTTTCCAACGGTGGGTTCGGCGGCCTTCCAGGCAGAAGCCTCGTAACCCATGGTAGTGTAGTCGGTGCGTTGCAGGCTCTTGCCGTAACCATCAGCCTCTTCCAGCCCCTTCCAGGTATCGGAATAGAGCGTGGCGTCGGACCAGTCGTAGTACCACTGGACTACAGATGTTAAGGTCGGATCAGTTTCACTGTACACCGCATCATCAAAATCGAAAGGCTCCTTTACAGCCACCGTTTCACCGCGGTTCGAAAGCTTGCCCTTATAGAGGCAAATCTGCACATCGCTTGCAATCTTGTAATCGGTGCGAATGGCGCCCGTATCCTTCACCAGGGAATCCGAAAGCAGCAGCACCCGGCCACCTGCGGGAACGATGGTTCCCGATGAGAACTCCATGTTGATGCCTTCCACCTTCCAGCCCTTGCTCTTGGAAGCCTTGGTCACATAAAGGTTCACCGCCGTATCGGCCTTGTTCACGATTTCCATGAACTCGAAGGGCACGGAACCGCCTTCGAGGGGGTGGTAGTAAATCTCGTCGATAAAGAGAGGTCCCACTTTCAGGGCTTCGTTTGCAGCCCCCTTGGTGGCCTTTTTCATGGCGCCCTGGGCCGTAGAGCCGTCACTTACATCTATGATACCGCTACTCAGGTTACTGGCCGCCAGGAGCAGGCTAGATTCGCCACCGGTCTTTTTGCCGTCCACCGTTTCGTACAGGTAGTAGGAGCCGCCCTTGGGATTCAAGATGATTTGTTCGCCGAACACGGACTCATCATCGGCAGGGAGAACCAGATAGCCCTTGGCGGGAACCTTACCTTTCTGGATGGTCCAAGAAGTGTCCCTATACTTGGATTCAAAAATCCAGCCGCTCACATCAACTTCTTTGTCGCCGGAATTGTAAAGCTCCACCCAGCCGTTATCCGTTCCCAGCACAAAGGGCTGGATTTCGTTCAGGCGTACCGTAATGGGTTCAACATATTCGTCAGCAGCACCGGGGTTCCCCCACTCCTTTTTGCTTGCAGCCCAGGCACTAGCCTGGCTGGGGTTTCCGCTCACGAACACGAGGCTGCTGCCATTACCGTCGGCAAGGCTCGGCCAAGGCGGCTCCTTGCTGAAGGCACAGCTCACGTCGCCAGCACCCGTCAGCTTCACGTCGATAACGTCACCTTCGTTAGAAAGTTTGGCAATGGAATCGGTCTTTACATCCTTTTCCCAGGGGCCAAACAGACGGCCCGCAAAATCCGGGTAGGTCTTCTTGAACAGGTCGGGGTCGTTGGTCACCACGATGTATTCGTTGGTATCCAGAGGTTCCGCAGGGAAATAATAAGTCACCGCCCCGTCCAGATGGAGATTGAAGTACTGCATGTCGCTCATGGCAGAGCCACCGATAATCTTCAGTTCCACCCATTCAAGAGCTGAATTTTCGGGAGCATTGTACATGATTTCGGTAATCATCACGTAGGCGCCACCCGCCTCGGTGGAATTCTGGTCGTAGCCGCTGTCTTCGCCTTTCGGGTCGTCGCCACCACTAGAAGAACTGTCGGAACAAGCCGAAAACAAACCAGCCATGGCAAAAGCTGCCACCGCACCTACTATAGACCATTTTTTCGAGAGCATAGAGCCTCCCTTTTTTGCGGACACACCGCCATTAAAAATTTCCCGCAAGCCTTGTCCAATAGGGGTCCTTGAAATCCTTAGGATGTTCATAGACCCTGGACCATTCCGCAGCAGCATTTCCGAATTTAGAAAAACCGCCCTGTCGCAGGTTCAAAAAACGTATCAAGTCAATCATCCAGAAGGGCACCTGGGAACAGGGACACTTCAGTTCCAGCACGGCATCGCAGCCCGGCTTGAAAAAGCGGGGCAGCCCCGTAGAATGCATGTAGTGGGGGTCCACCGTGTAGTCAAAACCCGTCTCTTCCCGGAAACGCATGCCCGTATCGATGGTCACACGGGAGTATTCCTCCCGGAGACCGAACCAAGCCCGGCGTTTGTACTGGGTCAAAAGCCTCGGGTGGGCGTTGTGCAGGTGGGTCTTGTACAAAAAATCTTTCAGGTACTTGCGGTCCGTATCACTCTTGCAGGGCCAATCTTCGGGCTTCATGTTCCAGACTTCGCCGGGGCTTATCCCCTTGATGGTGGCGCGGCTCTTGTAGCAGACCTCTTTCACCTTCCGCTTGCTTTCGAAATGGAAGGTGCCGTCTTGGGCGGGGTGTTCACCATAGGTGCGGATACGCATGCTGAAGCGGTCCAGGAGCCTCGCCTTTTTCCAGCCGAGGAATGTCCAGCGGTCCGAATCCAGGTAGAGGTTCGTAATCCAGTAAAAATGACCCGGCGTAATCTGGGAGTAATGATCCTCTTCGCAATAGGGCGCAATGAATTCGCCAATACGGTCCGCCCATGCCACAGGAATGTGGTACTTGAGTTCGAATCGCTCCAACAGGCTAAAACCGCGAGCTTCGGCCATTACTTGAGGCCCTCCCGCAGGTGGTTTTTCACATTGGGGTTCGCAAAGATTCCCGTGTAGGTCAGCAAGACCAGATACCGTTCAAAGATATCGTATTCCAACTTCAAGGCCTTCAGGTCGCTTTCCAGGGCGCTTTCCCGAGCCCGCAACAGCAGAAGTGGGTCCGCCCCTGCCGACTGGGCAAAGTCCTCAAAGAGGTTTCCGGCATTCACCTTCTCCACAAAGTCCTTCTGCACCTTCCACTGGGCCACCAGGGCCACGATTTCTTCGGACAGGCGGGAAACTTTTTGGGTCAGAGTCCGCACGGCATCCAGGTAATCGCTCTCGGCGTCCAGTTCATCCACCTGATTGCGCAAGGCGTTCCCGTTGTTGTCATCCAGGAACGGGAGCCTTATGGCCAGGTTCACAAAGAACTTGTCCTTCAGCTGGCGGTCATCCTTGTCGGGAACCAAAAATTCTGCCGTTCCGTCGCAGTTGATGGAAGAGCACCCCGTCTTGTCCAGCCAATCCTTGTAATAGTCGTTGTAGGCACCATAGGGGCCCACATCGCCGGCATCCAGTTCCTTGTATTTTTTCATCAGGGATTCAATCTTCAGGGAATAGCCCACGCCGATATGGGAAATGAAATCGTTTCCCTTGGCCAGATCCCGCTTGGACTTGGCCTGTTCGTATTCCATCTTGGACTTGGCCTTCATGACTTCGGGGAACTGGTCGTTTACCGCAATGCCGTCTTGCAGGCCCTTGGCAAGTTCGTCCATGGTAGGGAGCCACGAGGTATCCAGGCCCACGGAATCAAAGTCAGGCACCCAGGACTTGAGTTTCAGCTCCGCATCTTTCAGGGCGGTACTATCTCCCAGAAGTTCCGCACGGCGGGCGGATTCCTGCTCCAGGGCCACAATCAGGTCCTGGGAATTGAAGGTCTCGCTCCCAGCCTTCAGATGGAGCACTTCGATGCGGTCCAGGTTCACCTGGTAGAGCTGCTTGTCAATTTCGGCAATCTTCCGGCGGATGACATAGCGGAGCGCCCGCTCGTAGCGGTCGTAAAGCAGGTACGAACGGTCCACCGCCAGGCGGGCTTTCTGGTAATCCCGCAGGGTCTCGTACTGCCGCTTGTCCGCAGAGCCTATACCGAAGGACTTCGGCTTGAGGCGCAGTTCAAAGTCGTGCTTCGCAAAACTGAAACCGTCCAGCTGGTAGCGGAATTCCAGGTTGTCCCACAGCTTGGTTCCCACATCCTGGGAAGCCGCCTGGGAGCGTTTTTCCGACGTCTGGTAAACCGGGTCCTTGTCTACGGACTCCACCAGCTGCTCCCAGGTCAAGGGGGCGGCTACGGCGGAGGCAGAAAAGAACGCCGCAAAAATCGCAGTAATAAAAAGCCTATTATCGTACATTCACAAACCTACACATTCCACATTACTCACAACTCATCGCCGCTGCCGAAAAGGGCTTCCATAATCCGGGTCGCCAGGTCCTTGATCTTGCCTTCTTCGGAAATGGCCACCATCTCTCCCAGCAAGAAAGAATTTTCTTCAGGAATCTTGATGGTCACTTCGCGGCCATACACCGGCATGTCGGGCATTTTCCACATGCGGTCCGGGAACACCACGATACGGCTAGAAAGGCCGACCACCTCACCCTTGATGGGCTTGCCCTTGCCGCCTAGAGTGCGGATCTCTACATCTTTGCCCAGGTTCATGCGCTGGTAGACCCGCTCGTTGATGTATCCGCGAATTAAAGATGGGGACTTGTGGGTCAGGGTCACGATAGGCGTAAAGCTAGACACCTTCTCGCCTTCGCGCACGTTCACGCTGCCCACCACCCAGCTTTCCTTGGCAATCTGCACCAGGTCCGCCTGTTCCTTTTTGAGCTGTTCCAGTTCCTTGTGCAAGGTGGCGGCCTCCGTAACGCCGCTCTTCTTTTGGAGGCTTCGGCTCCCCTGCAACAGGGCTATCTGCTCCTTGGCGTTTTTCTCGGCCAGGGCCAGTTCGTCTTTCAGGTTCTTGATCTGCATGGCCATGCCGTCGTTGCCACCGGCCTTGGCGTTGTTTCCGCTCAGGCTTTTCAGCTTAGAAGAAATTTCCTTATTCTTCTGGTATTCCGTTTCCAGCCTGTTGATTTCAAACCGAAGTGCCGCACTGCGGGTAGCAAGGTCCGCCTTTACGGAGGCCACACGCTGGTCGATATCCGCCTTGTTCAGGCTGCTACGACCCTCGATGGCGTCCAGTTCCCGGGTCACTTCGTTAATGCGAAGGGTCAAGTCGGGGCGGTTCAGTTCCACGATGGTATCCCCCGCCTTGATTTCTTGACCGGGCATCACGTGGACCTTCACGATTTCGGTAGCGCTAGGCACGCTGATGATGGTTTCAGAAGCTTCGGCGATACCCTGGAACAGGGCCACGTTTCCCTGGTAAAAATACCCGAGCCCCACGATGGCCACTACAGCAAAAATCCAAGCGATAAAAAGCTTGCGCTTGTAGACCGAAGAAATCAGGAAGGTGTTTTTCAAAGCCATTTTCGATCCTCCCCTACATGTCCGTGGTGGCGTCTTGCATCATGAACTGGATGTCGGACAGCCCCTCTACCTTGGCAAGTTCCGCTAAGATATCTGCCGCAGGCTTAGAGGCCTTCAGCTTAATCTGGTAGGCCACGTCTATGCGCTCGCCACCGTTCACCTCACGCATGGTAATCAAGATAAACGTCTTCAGGTTTTTCCGCAAAATCTTTTCCGTTTCCAGGCGGGGTTCAGAAGTATTGGGCATGGCGAAGCGGAGCATACCGTCAAAGAAATGCTTGGTGCCAAGACCCGTGCGGGAAAGCAAGAAGGCAACGATACAGAAAGCAAGAGTTCCGCCCACGGCAGCGCCCCAGGCATACACGCCACAACCGATGCCTGCACCCAAGGCCGCAAAGATGAACATGATGTCGCGAGGGTCCTTGAAGCTGGTGCGGAAGCGGACAATGGAAAGAGCGCCCAGCATTCCGAGACCGCGGCCCACATTATCGCCGATGGCCTGCATCACTGTAGCGGCCACCACCGAACTGAGCACCAGGGCCTGCACATAGTTCCTGGAGTAGGAAAGTCCCAGGAAGGTCCGTTCGTAGGTCCAACCGATAATGGAAGAAAGTACAAAGGCCAATAGCAGGGTATAGGCCAAGGTGATGATAGTGGCGTTAGCCGTACTGGATTGAACAGCCAATAAGTCGAGCATAGGAACTCCGTTGTTTATACCTGTAAAAGATACTTTTTTAGGGGGATTTTATCCCAGCACGTTAACTACTTAAACGATATTATTCAACGCCATTAATTTTTTTTTACAAAGAATGGGAAGAAACACCCCTATTTTTCGATTCCCAGCAGGCATCCCGTCTATTTCACCACGTCACCACCTTATTTACGACTTCACGCTGTTCGCTTGCTGTTTGGCGCAAATAAATACGAGTCGTTTCGATATGTTCGTGCCCCATAAGGTCTGCAAGCAAAGCGATGTCGTTTCGTTTTTCCAAAAAGTTCTTAGCAAACCGGTGGCGAAACGAATGTGGATAAATGACGGCTTCATCTAGGCCATATTTCTTTGCAAACGCTTTCAGTTGCGATGCGATTCCACGCGGGGTAATCTGCTTGCCAAAACGGTTTAGGAACAGGTATCCGCTGGAACGGCCTTCGCCCTCCAACCAACGCAAAGCTTCTTTTTGCAAAGTCTCAGGAATGTAGAGCCGACGCAACTTTCCACCTTTTCCGTAGATGTCAAAAAATCCGCACTCGACATGCTCCACTTTGAGTTTCACAAGTTCCCCTACACGGGCTCCCGTCGCCGATAGAAACCACACGACAAAATACCACTTAGTCAGACCATCTTGCAATAGACTAGTTTTCAAAAATTTGTAATCGGCATCGCTAATGACATTTTCAAGAAAACTCTTTTGCTGCACCTTGACATTCTTGACTCGGAGTTTTGATTTTCCTGCGTAATCCAGATATTTATTAATGCCCTGGATCCGCAAATTAACAGTTTTGGGTTTGTAATTTTCTAAAAGAAAACTCTTATAATCAGCCAGCGACTTACGACCGAACCGTCCGAAATGCGACTTGAAGAAGTCCGCTGTCCAGCAATACGAATCCATCGTATTGACAGCAAGGTTCTGCCCTTCCAGATACTGGTAAAACGAAGGTCTTTCTGCAAGGTAGAAAACGAAACAATCCATCGCAAGTATCTCCTCTCCTTATTGAAAAAGGTCTGCTGCCGTCACACATCCTTGAACACAGGATTCATATTTCCCTTTAGCCAATCCAAAGGGGGTAATCATGGTCAGGTGCAAAGTCTTGTTCGTTCGCACATTCTCTCTAAAAATATCACGTCGTTCTTTAAGCCAATCTGCATAATCTTTTTTGATTTCAAACGGTCGATCGCAATACTTGATTTCGCATAAGTCAATCACCCTATCGCTCCGATCAATAACCAAATCTATCTGTGCGCCGTTCTCTCCTTTTTTAGTCCATGAGCAAACATCACTTGCAATTCCTGATATGCCCAAAGCTTTTTTTATTTGGTTTATATGGTGTATGCAAACCTGTTCATAAGCGTAACCTTGCCAAGCATTGCGTTTGCCATCGGGCAAATGACTCCAGGCATTTTCATCCATGCCGTTATAATTCTTGACAAACCGCACAAAGAACAGTGTGAACATGTCCGTCAGCTGGTATAACGCTTCGTTTCTTCTTTTTCCGAAAGATTGATAATGCCGAATAAAATCGCATTTTTCCAAGTTATCAAGAACTATCGAGAAAAAACCATTGTCCAAAAGTTTAAGATTCAACATCATCTCGCTACGAGTCATGCCAATCATTTTTGACGATAAAAGTTCCACAACTTTCTTGTATGCTTGTGCCTCGCTATAAAGCGAGTTAAAAAGGAAGTCATATTCCGTTTTTAACACCGCGTTACGCTTAAAAAACAGGTTGTCTATATTTTGCCGCAAACTTAAAGAGGGGCTCAACAGAGACAAATAATAAGGAACTCCACCCAATACCATGTAAGTCTCGATAACTTCCATATCGGACCAGTCAAAGCCCATATAAGTCAAGTATTGACTTGTTTCGTGCAAGGTGAACGGAGAAAGGCAAATCGGCATTGTCACACGATTGTGCAAACCGCCCTTATCACCTAGCAGTTTATTAATCATCCAGGTTGTGGCGCTGCCACAAACAATCAGCTTTAGTCGATTGCAATCAGAACCCCAGCTGTTCCAAAACATTTCAAGAGCCTTTAGGAAATTCGATTTGGGAGTATCGAGCCAAGGCAATTCATCAATAAAAACGACAAACCGTTCCTTTTTTAAGGATTGCAGATACTCTTGAAGCTGATCAAAAGCCTCAAACCAATCTTTAGGCGTGTTCCTTCTCTGCTTACTGTATTTCAGCAATTGCTTTTGCCAATTTTTCAATTGTTCAGAACGAGAGACCTGATAGACTCCAGTCGTATAAAAATCAAACGAGCTTTCAAAGAACTGCTTTACCAGAAAAGTCTTGCCGATTCTCCTGCGACCATATATCGCGACAAACTCAGCTCTTTCACTATCCACACACCTTTGGAGAACTTTTTTCTCCTCATGACGCCCGATAATTGAGCGAATTTCGCCAAAAATGCCCGATTGCACTGCGGAAAGTGCACCTTTTACCCCACTTTCCGCCATGTAATAAGCACTTTTTTCGCAAATTGAGCAAATTTGCGGCATTTTGACACCAGAAATTAGGGAAAAATAGAGTTTGCCGGCTGATTTTGATGCGGTAAAAGTCGACACATTCTGCTTGCTCATATACTACCTCACTCCGTTTACATGCTATAAAAAACGGGCTACTGCACAAATATACACTATTTTAAAAAATTGTCAAGAGGTTTGTTGATTTCATTGAAAATAATTTTGAAGGCATAACCCCCATTATGAGAAGATAGAGAACGAACCTTTCGAAATACCCGAAAATTGGATATGGGCGAGAATAAATGACATCAACTTTTTTCAGTCAAATACTGAAAATCCCATGCTAGAAGGGAATAAAAACCGCACGTACGAATTGTATAGCGTACCTTGTTTTGAGGCGAAGTATCCTGAAATAGTAAAAGGAACCGAAATTGGCTCAACAAAAGTTTTGGTAAATAAGGGCGATGTCTTAATAAGTAAGATTAACCCTCATTTGAATAGAGTTTGGTGTGTTCCCCAATTTACTGAACATCGTATGATCGCTTCTTCGGAATGGATTATTATAAGAAATCCTGAGATAAATCAATCGTATCTAGTTTACGTATTGCAATCTGGATATTTCTTAGATAAAATGTTGTCTAATACATCTGGTGTTGGTGGATCCTTGACCCTAGCGAAGCCATATGAGGTAAAAAAATACGAAATTCCACTTCCTCCGCTTAATGAGCAATCTCGGATTGTAGCGAAGGTTGAAGAACTATTTTCTGCGCTAGACCAAATGGAGCGAAATCTCGTTTAACGAAGCAAAGATTTCTTCTATTTTGTTCACGATTCTTTTTTGCTCCGCCAAAGGCGGGAGGGGGAATGCGTAATCTTCATATTTCTTTCTCGATATGTATCCAATGGTGGTTCCTTTCCCCATTTCTTTGAGCTTCTTACTTTGTGATTCCAAAAAATAGTATAGATACTCGTTAAATAACAATGTTTTGTTACAAACAATGCCGATAAAAGTCTGATTAGTATAACAATCAACAGTTGTTATTGCCTGATTTCCTATTGAAGCACTACATGCACTTATCACAGTTCCTTTAGGACATAAATGCATATTCATTTTATCAGCAAGTTCTTTTGTGACTAATTGGTGCGATCTAGAACCGTTTAAATATTTTCCCTCTATATCCTCTATTCGACACCAAGGGATATTACCCGTAAATTCCGTCGGCTTATCACGTTGGGGAACGATAAAATCTTCACACACGTTCATCAACTTAACCCATTCCCACGAATCCGGTATTTCAAAGGGAACATCGGTCAACTTCTCATAATGGGGGTTATCACGTGTTATTCGTTCTAACAAAACGCTGGCGGGTTCGTCGGATTTGTTTTGGGGGACGAGCTTGCCGTGGATAGCGAGGTCAAGGATTTTTTGGCGGGTTTGCTTGATATGGGTTTTAAGGAGTTCCTTGTTCTTTTCAACAGCGTCAATTTCGGCAAAGGCTTCCTGAATTTTTTCAACAATGCGCTGTTGCTCTGCTAAGGGAGGAAGTGGTAAAAAAACATCTCGAATTGATTCAATGGATATACTTTCCTGCGCAGTTGCTTTTTTATGTTTTGTTAATTGTTTATATCCGGTATCACTTTTTAAAAAATGAAATAAAAATTCCTCAAGGATGCCATTAAATGGTTCTATTTTACCAACATTTGAACCCAAATGAGCTTTAAAGGAACCATCAAAAATAGCCATATTTCCAATAGTTCCTACATATGGCGTCAAAATGCATTTTCTTCGCAGTTGACTACGCTCTAAGGAATCTGAAATATTTTCAGGTATATAACTTTCAAATTGAAGGACCAATTTGCTGTCTTGAATATTTTTCCCTTTGAATAAAGGAATTCCATCTTCAACAAGATTATTTACAATATAATCAGAATATTCAAAGCCAGCAAGTTTTGTAACAAAGCACACATTCCCCAGCCTTACCCATTCCCAATTCGCGGGAATTTCGAAGGGAGCCTCGTTTTTATCGAGGGGGATGATTTGCTTGAGATCCTTCGACTTCGCACTTTGTGCTTCGCTCAGGATGACACCACTTTTTTTCGACCTCGTTCCTTTTCTTTCGTCTCTCGTCTTTCGTCTCTCGTCTGAGATTTGCGTTAGCAAATCTTTCGCGGTGCCGTCGCTTTTGAGTTGTTGCGTGAGTTTTCCGCGAATAGCGAGGTCAAGGATTTTTTGCTTCAGGAGTTTCGTGTTCATCCGTCGATTCCCTTGAGCATCTTGGCGAGTTTTTCGGAGTGGGCCGCAATTTCCTTCGCTTCGTCCTTGATGTTTGCCAAAAGGTCAGCAAGCGTTACGTCTTCAATATCGTCCTTGTCCTTAATCCAAGTTATGTCGAGGCTCGTCTTGTCGCGGGCCAGAAGTTCCTTGACATCATACTTGCGCCAACGCCCGGTCGGGTTTTCTTCGCTCCAAGTTTCTTTGCGTTTAGCGATATTCTTTGCATTGTAGCAATTCACAAAATCATCAAGATCGCTGCGTTTCAGGGGTCTTGTCGCAAGCGTGTGTTTGACGCCTGTACGGTAATCATAGAACCAAGTTTCCTTGGTGGGGCTTCCCTTGACAAAGAAAAGCACATTTGCCTTCACGCCGTTCGCATAGAAAATTCCCGTGGGAAGCCTGAGGATTGTGTGGAGGTTGAACTCGGTCAAAAGTTTTTTGCGAAGCGTTTCACCCGCACCATCTGCAAAGAGAACATTATCCGGCAACACCACGCCCGCACGGCCACCATCCTTGAGCATCAACATCATGTGCTGCAAAAAGTTCAGCTGATTGTTGGTCGTCGTGACAATCAAGTCGGTGCGCATGGTGGTAATATCCACGCTACCTGCCGGACGCGTTCCGAAAGGCGGATTCGCCAAAATGACATCCACCAAATGTTCAGGTTCGTGTTCCAAGGAATCAACGCACTTGACAGGAGTCGTATCCGGGCTGACATCATGCAAATAAAGGTTCATGCTCGCCAAGGTCACCACCAAAGGCGTGATGTCATTACCGCTAAGAGCCTTTGTCTGTAAGAACTTCAACTTTTCGATATCGTTACTCTGGCGCTTCATGTAATCGTATGCGGCAAGCAAAAAGCCACCCGTTCCACAAGCGGGGTCTGCAACGGTTTCCGTAATTTTCGGAGCCACGACATCGACCATGGCGTTAATAAGCGGACGTGGAGTAAAATACTGCCCAGCACCGCTCTTTTTATCTTGGCCGTTCTTTTCAAGAATGCTTTCGTAAATAGCACCCTTGATATCGCCTTCCATGCTGAACCAGTTTTCTTCATCAATCATGTTGATGAGCTTTTTAAGCATGGCGGGCTTTTGAATCTTGTTCTGCGCTTCGGTAAAGATTGCGCCAATCAGGCCGTCTTTGGATTTGAGCGTTTCAAGAATTTTTTCGTATTTCGCCTGCAAATCCGGACCGTCAAGAGAAAGCAAATCTTTCCAGCGGTTGCCCTTGGGAATAGCACTAGTGAGTCCGTAGGATTCCTTTTCTGCATCCATTTTCAGGAACAGCAAGTAAGTCAGCTGGATAATGTAGTCGGTAAAGCCCACGCCAGCCGCCGCCAGCACATCGGCCATATTCCAGACCTTTTTCGTCAATGTTGTTTCGGATTTTACTTCAATCTGTTTTTTCATCTTTCTCTACTGGAACATGAACTTTGTCAGGTTCTGGATTTCGGTATTAACATTTTGCGGGCCGAAGAGTTTTGCCGCCTGCAAGAATAGAGGTTTTTCATACTGCATCAGGATTGGCGCCGAGACACAACCGTTCTGCACAACATATTGAGCAATCCTCTTAAGCACCTGCTTTTGGTCTTCGTTTAACACGCGTTGATTTTGACCGCAATATAATTCAAAAAGGCTGGCAGAAGTGCTTTGCAATGAATAAAGCGACTCTTTTTGCCCCAAAGCGTAACGCACCAACTGTATAAGGTTCGTCAAAAGGCCAACTTCGTCCTTTTCCAGGTCCTTTACTTTTCCGGCCTTACCCACTTTATTCACGGACAATGTCTTATAGCAAGTCCAAAGATTCTTCTCGTTCAGCATCGGATTGAACTTTTCGAGTTTGCGCTTCAAATCCGAGAGCATTTCGTAGGTAATGGCAACATCTTCACTGTTGTAGATAATACGCAGAGCTTCCACTTCATCACGATTCTGCTCAATAAAATCCTTAAAGATTTCCGCATACTTTTTAGATTCATCAATGCTGAAACCCGCATAAATCAGGCTATCAGTTCCTTCTTGCTGAACCTTGATAAAACCTCGATTGATTTCAAGGAGAATTTTGCGAACCTTAACATTGTTGATGACAGCAGAAATCAATTCCCTGCGTTCAATGTTAGCGTCGTTGATATCCTTGTATTCCGGTAAAGGATGCGTCGAGAATTCGTTCTTACCTGTGAGGGCGTCATAAATTCGACTTACAAAGAAATACAGGGATGTTGGAGCCAGCAACTTGTTAACTTCGCTCAAATCTTCTGATTCCGCCTTGTTGTTTATCTTCGAAAGGTAACCCGCAAACAAATTCAAATGTTCATCGGGTAGTTCGCCATGAGCCAGGCGTTCCATCAATCTTTCCAGTCCCAAGGTTTTGTGGAATTCCGTTTTACTAGACACTCCCGGAAGCTTCATTTCGTGTTCGGTAACACCAACAGCATCGACTAAGTAGAAACAATCCTTGCTTGTTCCGTTCGGTGTTGCTAGCTGGAATTTGTCATCGTCCATCGTTCGGCAACCGCGACCCTTCATCTGCGTATAAAGCACCGGAGAATTGATATCGCGCATAAACACGAGAACTTCCAAGGGTTTCACATCCGTACCGGTCGCCACAAGCGTCACCGTCACTGCAATACGGAACTCGCGTTCGTTTCTAAAATCTTGAATGAGATGGTTGGAATTACCTGCTTTACAGGTAATCTTCTGCACAAACTTTTCAGGGAGTTTAAGCCCTGCCTTTTCAAATTCTACTGCAAAGGATTTTTTAATCGCATTCACAATGTTATCGGCATGGCGATCCATCTTTGCAAAGAAAAGCGTCTTGGGAATATACTTCCAATTGCGAACAGGATCATCGCTCAATCGCTCTGGATAAAGCGATGTATAGATTGCCTGCTTATACGAATCCACCACAAGCTTAATCTGTGCAGGATTCACAACACTACGGTCTAGTTCCGTATTTTCGTATGTTTGGTCTTCTTTCTGGATTTTCTTTTGCTTGGAACCATTCAACAAGGTAATACGCTCTACATGTTCCCCTTGAGTAATAGTTCCACCCTGAGAGCTAACCAAGGTATTGATACGAAATACACGCGCAGGTACATTCACATAATCGAGAATAGAATCTTCGAGGGTGTATTCCACCACCTTATTCTTGTTGAAGAAAGCGTAGGCCTCATCAGTCGGAGTCGCAGTCAACCCAACGACACGAGCCGTGTTGAAATAGTCTAGCACCTGTTTCCATTTGCCATAAATGGAGCGATGACATTCATCCACAATAATTAAATCGAAGGCATCCCTTGCAACCTTCAAATCTTGCGGAAGTTCAATACTTACTGGAGTCTGGTCGTTTATGGCATCGCCATCTAATTCTGATTCGTCATCATCAGTGTCGGAAAGTGATTGCCCAGTCAAAACCGCATAGAGGCGTTGAATGGTGGATATTACCACATGGGATTTTTCAATATCCTTCACATCGTGGAGACGCTGAACCACATACTCATCACTAAACGGAATCCCAGATTCCGTAAGCTTGTACATTCCGAATTCGCCTTCGGCCTGTTTACCGAGGTTGTTGCGGTCTACCAGAAACAAGACTTTTTTGGCCGGAGTGTAGTTGAGCAAGCGATAAGCCGCTGTACATGCGGTAAATGTTTTACCGGCACCCGTTGCAAGAACAATTAAAGCCTTCTTCTTACCATGCTTAAAGCTTAGTTCCAAGTTGCAAATCGCATTATACTGGCATTGGCGCAAACCTGCTTTGGCCTTCGTCTGCACTGCGGGGACCGCAGGCATTTTTGCAAATTCAGATTTAAGTTCTGCACGAATTGCGACTTCTTTCGGCGTGAACATCTTTTTAAGTTCAAGGAACTCCAGAGGCTCTCCAGCAGCGAAATCCCTTCGGTCGCAGAACAGCAACTTGTCGCCATTACACATGAAAAGGAATGGCAAAGGTTTTGTCCATGTTTGGTACCAAGGAAGCGCCCCTGCGGAATACTTTGCAGTTTGTTCAGCAACGTGCATCCCCAAAGAGTTCTCTGCACGTTTAGCCTCAAGAACACCAATAGCCTTTCCATCTAGAAACAATAGATAGTCAGCCTCGTTGTTCCCTTTGGTCAGCGCCTCAGTAACCGCCTGTGCATGCGGAACGTCCAAATACTCAGAACGCGGAACAACTGCCCAGCCGGCTGCGGCAAGCATTTCATCTATCAAAACACGAGCTTGTTCTTCGGGCTTTAAATCGTCCATCTATCCTATGCTAAAAATAACTTTTTTCACAAAAAAAAGTCCCCGGCTAACCGGGGATTCCAGAGTCTTTGCCAAATCCCGGGCCTAGGCCCGGGATGACGTAAAAGGTTACTTCGCGGCGGCAGAGTCTACCACTTCAACCTTGACTGCGGTATCGGCACTCACAGCGACCGTAGAGTCGGCGGCGACAGCAGCGGCACTGTCAGCAGGCACGGCCACGGTACTATCAACAGCAGGTGCTGCCGCTTCGGCAGGCTCACTTCGGCCTTGCTCAGTGCCAACAGCGACCTTCTCAACAGCTGGGGCTGCAGGAACAGCCTCGGCGGCCTTGGGAGCGGGAGTCCCGAAGAAGGCGATCTTCGCGAGGAAAATCATCATGATCCAGGAAACGACCAAGCCAAGGATCCCCATAACAACGCCGGTAATGGCCATGCCGCGGGTATCGGTATAGCCCGTGGCGTGGGCAAGTGCGTTAGGCGGCGTAGAGATAGGCAGGCTCATGCCGAGAGAGCTTGCAAAGGCCACAGACACGAGGAGAGCGGTCACGCCACCCAGGCCAATCAGGTTGTCCTGGCAGGCAATGCCCACGGCGCAAAGAATCGGAACCAAGAGCGTAGCCGTAGAGGTGTGGCTCATGAAGTTCGCCATGAACAAGCAGATGATGCCGCAGCCAATCATCAGGGCCAGCGGAGACCAGCTTGCAAACGGAATAGTCTTGATCAAGTGAGCGGCAAGACCCGTAGCGTTGAGGCCAACCCCCAGGGCAAAGCCACCGGCCACCAGCCAGAGCACGTCCCAGCTCATGGCGTTCAGGTCTTTCTTGGTAATCACGCCGGTCAGGGCGAACACGGCCATAGGAATCATGGCGATGGCGTTGTCGTTGATACCGTGGACATTCTTACCGGTCACCCACAAAATCACGCAAAGGACAAAGGTAATGTAGACGATGATAGCCTTGGGGCTGGTGTCGAACTTGCCGGCACCTTCGATGTTCAGGACCATCTCTTTCATCTTGATGGGGTAAATCTTGAGGAGGAGAATCCAAGCCACCACCATAAGAATAATTACGTAGGGGATACCGAAGGCCATCCACTGGCCAAATGTCACGGGGTTTGCCACCAGGTCGCCGCGGGCCACGGCGTCGTTCAGGGCACCGAGGGCGATAGCGTTAGGAGGCGTTCCGATAGGAGTACCCATGCCGCCGATGTTGGCGCCAAGGGGAATAGCGAGGGCAAAGGCAGCCTTACCGCGGTCATCGGGTTCAAAGAGCTTGAGCACCGGGGCAAGGATGGCAAGCATCATGGCGGCGGTGGCGGTATTGCTCATGAACATGGAGAACACGGCGGTAATGAGCATAAGGCCCAGAAGCACGAACTTCGGGTTCTTGCCGAAGGGCTTCAGGAGAACGCGGGCCAGGTTCAAGTCCATCTTGTACTTGGTGGCTGCAGCAGCGAGGAAGAAGCCGCCCAAGAAAAGCATGATGATGGGGTTTGCGAAGGTAGCCATGATGGACTTGTGGCTGATCATGGTCACGCCGTCCACGCGGAAAGGCGTCAGGGAAGAGTCGGACATGGTCACAATCATGAGCACGATGACCAGCACCGACGTGGACCAAATGGGGAACGGTTGCAGAATCCAGAAAAGGGCGGCCATCACGAATACGCCGATGACGCGAATTTCGAGGGGATTCAAGATTCCCATGGGGCTTGCGGCATCGAACCCGAGGGATTCGTAGGGCAAGAAGAGGGCGACAATCGCAAGGATCGACGCAATGATGAACTTGATGAATTTAGCCTTTGTCATAGTGGGCCCAAATGTAGAAATTATGGCCCCCGGTGGCAATGAAAAAAGCCCCCGATTTAGGCGGGGGCTACTTTGTAAGTCAAATGTAAGAGAGCGTCACTTGATGGCGACAGAACCGGCAGCCTGCTTAGAGCCTACGCGGACACGGACCATGTAGAGTCCGGACTTGGGGGTCTGCAAGGTCAGGATGTTGGAGCCGGACACGGCCGTTCCCGAGACAGAGGACAGGACCTTGCCCTTCATGTCGAGGATTTCCACGTAGGCATTGGCACCGGCCAGGCTTTCGGAGACCTGGAAGCCCACCTGCAGGGAATTGCCCGCCTGGAAGGCACGGAGCCCGTTCAGCTTCTGGGCCACCACGGTACGGGCGGAGGGCGCCACACGGACCACAGCCGTCTTGGCCATGCTCCCGATGGAAACCTTCAGGGTGTCGTTCTCGGCCATCTGGGTAGTGGTTCCGTCAACCGTCACGAACACCTTGAGGCCAGCGGCATTTAGGTCGCGGACACCTTCGAAGTGCAGGTAGCCCGTGCGGTCGCCAGAGGCTTCCAGAGAGACCGTCCATTCGTAGCTGTCACCGGCGGCCTTCTTGAAGGACTTGGCCAGGGACTTGTTACCATCCTTGATGGACAGGTTCACGTGGTCACCCATGCCGGAAGGCGGCTCTTCGGAAGCCCATCCGGACTCGGAGACGCCCATGAAGTTCCAGCTGTCCCGCTTGCCCTTGGCGTCGCGAAGTACGGCACGAATCGCCCAGCCCTTGCCGCCGGAGGCGAGCTCGACAGTCTTCTTCAGGGGCTCGACCACATTCACCTCGCCCTCTGCGTCTACGGTCGCTACAAAGGCTGGCTTAGAGGGCAGCTTCCACTGGCTCGGGCCTGTGACCTTCGCCCATACGGCCTCGTAAGGGCCAACAACATCCACTTCTTGGTAGGCGCCCAGGCTGTCGTTCCAGCTGTAGAATTCAATGCTGGACTTTTCGGTAGCAGATTTCTTCTTGTTCGAATTTTCGCCGTAAAGGTCCACGTACCAGCCGTAGGGGTTTGCCACCATATTCCAGCCGGTATAGACGCTATCCATCTTCCAGACCACGGGGTCCTTAGGAGCAGCCATATCCTTCTTCATGACCAGCGGGCGACCTTCCAGGGAACTGTACCAGTAACCCGTCAGGTTGTCCACCTTGTCGTCCCGGTTCAGCCTCTGATATTGCCAGAAGGCGCCCGTGTTCCGGGTGTCGTCCCACCAGTAGAAGCGAATATCGTCGTCCCAGGTCACGGAGTCCATAACCACGTTGGACAGCGACAGCATACGCCAGCCGCCTTCGGCAGCGGAGGCAATTTCGGCCTTCACCTCGAAATCCTGTTCGAACACATCGGAGGACTTACGGTTTGCAACCGTAGCAGTCAGCAGGTAAGTACCCGCACGCAGGGGGTAGTATTCCCAGGAACCTTCGTAAGGCGTCTTCGAAATCTGAATTACGGAATCCGCAACCACCTTCCCGTCATCATCTTCCAGCACAACCTTTACAGATGCACCACTTGCACCAAACTCGTTGGTAGCAAATTCTAAGCGGATTGCGCTACCGGACTGCAACAGTTTTGACGTGACGAACTTGGCCGGTGTGGGATTTTCCGGCATAAAGTAGGCAGCGAAAGTAGCCCTGGTGATGCTACCCGCAAGGGTATCCCCTTCGTGATACACATACTTCTTGCCGTCCAAAGTCATAACCAGGGAATCCAGTATGTAATCCTTTGCAGGCAAGCCCTGGACCACAAAGCTCGAACCCTTCACATAGTAAGGCAAGAGCATGGTGCCGTCCTTGGCGAACTTGTGCAGCTGGGTGCCGATTATCTTTCCGGTGGAATCCTTGCGAATTTCCTTGAACGCCACAGAGCCGTTTTCAGATTCCGTCAACTTCGTCTGCTTGTAGCTAAGTTCCTCGACGCAGGTCTTGGCGTCTACCCACTTGGCGTACAGGGGGTATTTCTCCTGACGGTTGCCATTATCCCAGACTAACATTTCAGACAACTCAAAGTTGAATTGGTCAAACACCCACCAACGGTCATTTTCGTATTCCTCGCAAGCAGGTTCGTCCTTGCAATCTGGGTTCCAATCGGCGTCCGCCTCCTCAGGCCTATCAAGGATATCGAACTCAGCACGATGCGTCCAGCCCTCTACGCATTGGTCTGCAGTATAGACCCAGAACGGCAAATCGATGGCGTCATCTTCGGCATTAAGCTTGTATGTTCCCACGGAATCAGAATTCTCGCCGTAAAGAACATCGGTCTTGCCGGTTTCAAAAACAATATTGAACTTCTTGTAGGTGTAGTTGGCGGAGAATTCCATATTCGAAGACATAAGCTCCCACGAATCAATCGTCAACAGGTCGCCTTCCTTGAGTTTTTTTGTCTCCGGGGTCCCTCCATCGAAGGAAGCCTTGGTGAAAGTAATGTCTCCATCCAATTCATAACCTGGATAACCGTCGGCAAAGACCTCAAAGACAAATTTATTGGTATCAGCGTAAGGCACCAGAATTCCCGTCACGCCCACATCTTGCTGTACAGACTTATGCCTCAGGGTATCCCCCATCCACACCTGCTGTAAGACGATGTTCCCTAGTTCGGAATTGTCCTTGACAACATAGTTGTTCCAAACCGATTCTTGTCCTTGGCGAATACGATAGCCTGCATAATCAGAACAAGAAGCCACATCGTATTTCCATTGCGCATACAATTTCATTGACTTGGAGCCGTCTTTATTGGTCGTGTAGGGAATGCGCTGCTCTTCTTCGTTACTAAGCAATTCCTCTACCATCCCAAAATTGGACATGTAAATGCCATCAGAGTACAGGTCTGGAGAAAACTCTCCCACAAAACAAGCATCCGTCCGGAAAGCATACCATTGATAGGATTCAAAGAATTGCTCATACTGATTTTCAGCGGTATAGGTAGCACTTAGTTCGGTTTTACCATTCCAGGGAGCCGCTATAAAGAGCGGATTATAGTCAGTATTGGTTTCATAATTGACATCAAAGGTTACGTGATACCGAATTTCGGCGGTTTGCGGCAGGAATCCCACATAAATCGGGTAATCATACTCATATTGCCGTAGAGATTCTACCGCAGCAAACAAGTTCGTCAAGTCAATGTTGCCTTCCTTGTCCAACCACACATAGCGGGCGTAAACCAAATCATTATCGGAATTGACCTGCTCATCCATCTTGGCACGGATTTCCATCGGGGATTCCAAAGCCTTCACCGTATCCTTGAGGAAGGGGTGATCTAGATTGTTTGATGCTAGCTGCGAAAGAGCGCTCCCCATGAGTGTATAATGTTCTGTTGCGCCATCATTTGAGGAGGCTCCCACGATTACCAGGGCTAGAGTTCCGTTCACATCGTTCCATAAATCGGGAGGATAGTCTGCAACAAGATAGGGTGAGAAGGGCATGGATTTCGTAGATGTGTTCTGTTCGTTAAAGGCGTTTCTAAGGATAGACTCAATTGTACTGGAGGTTGACGTTTCCACCTCCAGATAATCGGGAGCCCCGAACAAAAGCGATTCTCCATTTGCATCTACGGCCTTCATTTGAGCATTGGCAATACCCAAATCAAATCTACTGCCATGCAAGTCGCCGACAAACAGGTAGCCCCCAGCCGTATTCATTGGCTCAGATTCATAAACCACATAGAGAGTGTCGCCATTGGAGAACTCCGAGAGGGCATCGGCGTAGAACCTATTCGAGCCATTCATATTCACGGTGTTGTAATAGCAATAGATTTCCGGTTCGTCATCGGTGCCATAATTTTCACAACTCTTCTTGGTCAAACGGTATCCATAGTATCTGTACTCGCCCTCAGATTCGTCATACGAGGCAAGATAAGGCACCCTGGTCCAGGCACTGTCGCTGGTAATCGTCTGGGCAGGAGTTCCCATGAAGTAGGTTTGCTCACCAAGATAGGAGGAATACTCGTCCAAAGTGTAGAACTCTTCTCCATCGGTGGATTCGACAAACCCATGCATCACCGTCACCGTAACCTTTTCTGAAAGGGACAGGTCCATAGAGGAATTGAAAACCGTGGAAGTCTTTATGGGGAAGGTAGAGTTCTTGCCGCTGTTTCCGTCATAGTAGCTCCAGTAGTAATCGCCACTACCCATAGTTGCGGCCGCCGTCTGCCAGGTGCTGTTGGCAAGTTTGCCTGTGTAGTCGGTAAACAAGCTCAAAGATGCTCCGTCGGAATTCACCTCGGTACCGGCACTAGTCCATTTTTGCTTATCTGTACTAGACAAGCCAGAGTAGACTTCATTTGAAGCCATAAACGTAACCTGGTAAATAGGCTTGAGCCCATCGGTAGCGAACACAGGCATGCCATTGTTCACGCCGTCCTTGCGGGACCAGCGAACGAAGCTTTCCGAACTGTAGAAGTCTAGCTCCGTCAATAGGTTTATCCGATTATTCAAATTTGCTGCAAACGCGTCTATATTCATGTCTTGCGGTTTCAAATAGCCGCCGTAGTTGCTGTAATCCAAAAGGGAAAGCTGATAATTCGGAGGCTCAAGATCCGCTGTGGGCTCAATATGCCCATCTATCGCATTGCGGTAGTTATGTCCCTTTGGGTTGAATCTCGATGCTACCGACACCGTTATCCAGCTGTCGGTGCTATAGCTGGTACCGTCCAATGAAATATATCCTAACAGGTCCTTTGCCAGGGAGTCCGACTCGCCATAGTGGTAATTGTTTCCGAAAGCATAGCCATTATCAGCGGAAAGTGCCACATATCCAGCCAAAAATCCGATTTTCCCCTTGCCGTTAGTGGCCAACGCCTTTGCAGGAACCGAAATGTTACCCGTCGTGTAAGTATTACTGATAGAGACTCGGCCACCCCCTGCATATCCCACCAAGCCACCAACATTCACATCTAGATATCCGTTGGCTCCCTCTACCGTTACTGACCAAATATCCGAATGCACGTTAAGGTCAGAAAAGCCCACATTTGCGATATTAAGATTTCTTGATGCAGATCCGACCAAACCGCCCAAGTCTATGGACATACTGCCGGCCATATTTCCATTAAGGTTTGCCGGAACTACGCCATTTGCGGCAACAACCTCTACATTCTCACCTAGAATATTCTTGAAGTCCGCTTCACCATACGCAACACCTGCAACGCCACCTGCCTGAGCCGCAACGATCTTTGCATTTTTCAAGGAAATCTTGTTAAATTCAGCCCCATTTTCACCTACCAAACCAACCACTACACCAGTAGGCACGCTATTATAGGAACCGTCATTGTTCACCTTGATGAATACATTTTCAAAATTCAGATTTTCAACTTTTCCACCCGACAATTCTGAAAAAAAGCCAACACTGGATAACTGCGTAGTTCCAGCTTGACCTTCCTGATTAGAGGAGCCCACGACATAACATAGATTCTTGATAGTGTAGCCACCACCATTGAAATAGGAAGCATAAGCTGTGGAAACCGTCAACGGCTTGAAGCTCTCGTTACAGCCCGAACTGTCTGTACTGACCCCACCGAAATCAAGATCCGACTCCAAATACAAGGAGCTTCCCGATTGCCGTTCTTCAAGCTGTCGAACAAGATCTGCCCAACTCTCAGTAAATTCTAGCCACGTATCAGAACAATATTCGAAATATTCTGTGAAATTTTCCTCGTCATAGGGAGCAGGATTCGGCTCATAGGAGCTGGGTCGCTGAGACAGGTGTATGTACTCGTCTAAAATACCATTAGATTCAGAGTAGCTATAGCAGAACTTGCTCCCGGAACCGGAGTCCGCAGCGGCGACCGTAGTTGCCAGAAGTAGCAAAGCAAGGCCCATCAAGGCGGCCAGGTTCAATCTACGTTCCATAAATACCTCTCTCCAGGGGAAGCGGTCTTCCCCCTATCATTTTCCTTAAAAATAACATAATTGTATGCATTCCATGCTGCGACGCCCGTCACATGTTGCCGAAAATCACATTTTAGGGGCTAGAGACTAGGATTTAGAGATTAGTGATTTCCTAACCCTCAAATCCTAACCCCTAGATCCTAAATCCTATCCCCTAGATCCTATCCCCTAGATCCTATCCCCTCTTTTACTATATTAAATGTGTCATTGGAGAAAATATGCAGGATTTGGACCAGACCATCGTTACCCCAGGCAACACTATCCCCTTTAGGGTCATGGAGTTACACCCACATCTGATAATCCTGTACCCCCAGACTCAATTCAAGCAGATTGCCCTAGAAAAAGGCACTGTTGTCCTTGGTCGCGGTGCCGATGCCGACATCCGCCTGGACGACGAACTGGTGAGCCGCAAGCACTGCAGCCTGACTTTCGACGGCAAGAACGTCACGGTCCAGGACCTGGGCAGCACCAACGGCACCTATGTGGACGGGAATCCGGTGAGCCAGATGGTGCTGGATTCCGACAACCGCCTGCAGCTGGGCAAGCACGTGCTGAAAATCGACTTCAAGGATGCCAGTGAAGAGGCCTTTGACCGGGAACTCTACGAGGCGGCCACTATGGACCCGCTGACCAAGATTTCCAACCGCCGGAACTTCTTTGACCGGAGCCTGGGCGAACTTGCCCTTGCCCGCCGAAACAACTTCTTTGTGCATGCCATCATGGTGGATGCCGACCACTTCAAGCACGTGAACGACACCTGGGGTCACCAGTGCGGCGACATGGTTCTGAAAGAAATCGCCCGCATTCTCAAAGAAGAAAAGCGGGAATCGGACCTGCTGGCCCGTTACGGCGGCGAGGAATTCGTGCTTTTGCTCAGCGGAATCGGCGTAGAAGACGCCAAAAAGAGCGCCGAGCGGCTCCGTATGGCGGTAGAACGCCACCGTTTCTCCTGGAAGGATACCATTATCCCCGTGACCATTTCTCTCGGGCTTGCAAGCAAGCAGGGTGAAAATATCGGTAAAATCGAGGACCTGATTGCGGAATGCGACCGTCTTTTGTACGTAGCCAAGGAAGGCGGACGGAATCAGGTAGCGTGCGAAGCGTAGCTTCGCGAAAATTCGGAATTCGGAATTCGGATTTCAGAATTAAAATGTCATTGCGAGCTTAAGCGAAGCAATCCACTTCGAATTCTGAACTCTGAAATCTGAATTACTTCTAAATTCGCGTAAACGCATATAACTCGGCGTGGCCAACGCAAGCGTTGTCATAGCACTCGCCTTTTACTATATTTGCGCGCCGATGAGTGAATTCTACTCCGAGCGCCTCAACTCCTTTGGCACCGCAAGCATCCCGAAACTGGTGCTGCAGTTTTCGGTACCCGCCATCATCAGCATGCTGGTGAACGCCCTCTACAATATAGTGGACCGTTTTTTCGTGGGCCAGGGTGTAGGCAGTCTCGGTATTGCGGGCATTACCCTGTGTTTCCCTATTTGCCTCTTTATTATGGCCATGTCCATGATGATCGGCGTGGGCGGCAACACCCTCTTTGCCATCCGTCTCGGGCAAAAGAAGTACATACAAGCTAGCATTATCCTGAACAACTCCTTTACGTTGCTCATACTGATGGCTGTCAGCACCTTCGCCCTGGGCGAATTTTTCATGGTGCCACTCCTGAAACTGTTCGGGGCCAGCGAGCAGACTCTTCCGGTAGCCTCCAGCTACATGCGCATCTTGCTTTTCGGGGCGGTTTTCCAGACCATCGCCCCCGGCATGAACCACTTTATCCGCTCCATGGGCCACCCCAAGACGGCCATGTTCCGCGAAATCACCGGAGCGGTCTCCAACATCATTTTGGACTGGCTCTTTATCATGAAGTTCCACTGGGGAATCGAAGGGGCCGCCTGGGCCACCATCTCTTCGCAGCTTATCGCCAGCGCCCTCATTACCCAATTCTTCGTGAAAAAGGACACGCCCATCAAGATCCGCTGGCGGCATATGAAGCTCCGGTTCCCCTACGTGCGAAAGATTATCATCTTGGGTATCCCGCCATCACTGATGCAGCTGTGCAACAGCCTGATGAACGCCATTTTGGCCTGGAGCCTCACCACCTACGGAAACATCAGCCTTCACGACACCGGAGTTCTTTCCGGCGGGGACATGGCCATTTCCGCTTTCGGCATCGTGAACAGTATCGCCTCCTTTATTTTGCTCCCGCTGCTGGGATTTGTCCACGGCACCCAACCTATCATCGGTTACAACTACGGCGCCCGCCTAAACGCACGAGTCAAGGCAACCCTGAAGTTCACCTTCATCTACGCCTTCGGATTTATGATTGTGGCCTGGTCGATCATGATGTGGCAGGCAGAAGCACTGGTTGCTCCCTTTGCACCAAACGACCTTAAATTGCAGGAGACCGCCGCCTGGGCCATGCGCATTTTCACCGCCGCCTTTTTCATGATTCCCTTCGGCATGGTGGCCGGAAGCTTTTTCCAGGGCACGGGGAAAGCCCTCAGGTCCATGTTCCTGAACGCCTGCCGCCAGGTGATACTGCTGATACCCTTCCTGCTTGTACTCCCCCATTTCTTTGAACTGAAGGGGGTATTCATGGCCCAGCCCATCGCCGATACCGGGGCCGCCATCATCGGCATGGGAATGCTGCTGCACGAACTGAAGAAGCTAAAATAGTTTCTTGGCGGAGGTGAGTTCGCCGTTCTTCTCGTGGAAGAGGATCAGGGAACCGCCGTCCACCTTGACGAAGATGTTTTTCAGGGTTTCCACCACATGGTTTTCGTCAAAGCCGATTTCGTTGTAAGCGGTTTCGCCGATAACGATGCCGAAGTTCACCATGTCGGGAGAGGTAAAGCGCAGGTACTTGAGGAGGTCTTCGGGGGTGTTCACCACGTCGGTGGCGGTGAGCCGTTCGATTTCTTGGGGGTCGCGGGTGCTCACCAACAGGGGGAACAGGTTGTCGCCTATCACCTGCTTGCTGTTCAGATACAAGGTATTGCCTATCATGAGGCTGATGGAATCGTTCAGCACCTGACGGACTTCGATGATGATGTCGCGGCTAGAAGACATTTCCTGCATTTCCAGCTTGGAAGGGCCGCAGGCGACGAACATGGCAGAGGCCATGGCAACAACGAGAATCAAAAGTTTTTTCATAAGACGGGTTCCTTTTTTGAGGAGAAATATAAATATTTTCAAGAATTTTTTTCTTGCGGGCGGGGCCCCAGCTCGGAGTTGCGAAGGCCGCACGGGCCCCTCCCTGCACCCTCCCCATCCTTGCGCAAGCGCCAACCCTACGGCTCAGCCAAGTCCATACAAGTATGACCTTGGCATTCGCCTTTTTAGGTTGTGGCCGACGCTTTTACTCTCGTTCTGTATGTTTTTATTCTAAAATTAAAATTACGCCTCACTTTCTGCGATACTTTATTTATGGAAAGAATCGCAAATACTTCTGGCGAGAGATAATATTAAGAAGATTTCAAGAATGTTCTTTTTTTAGGATCCCGAGGGCGCGGTCAACTAAGTCCGGCGAAATGTGGAAAATTTCGCTGAGCTTTTCCACACGGAGTTCTTCGGGAATGCGTTCCATACGGGAGCCGTCCTTGTCGCGGATGACCAGGTTCCCTTTCTGGTAGTAATACTGCACTCCCCGTTCCCGGTCCAGGCGGTTGAGCACCGGGTAGGTCATCATCTCCCGGTAGAAACTTTCGGACCAGTGCTGCTTGAATTCTTCGACGGAAACACCTTCTAGCGGATACTCGAAACGAAGTTTCATGGGGCCGCCCGCACCGCCGGTCCAGAGTTCCAGGGCATCGGCGGCAGGCCGCACCAGCCGCACGCAGTTGGGGACCAGCGGGAAAAAGGCCTCGCCGGAACCAAACGGTTGAGGTGCAGGCAAAGGGAGCGGATCGAAGATGAGGTAACCGGGGTCAAAGAGGTACGAGGTATGGGGTATGAGGTCGCCAGCCTTTGGCTGGCTTTGAGGTGCGAAAGAGACCTCCGGCAAAACCAGGGCGCAGTGGATGTTTTTTTCTTTGCGCTTGTGGCCCATGACCAGACGGGGCGAAAGTCCCATGTCGGTAAGCGCCTGGTACAGGTGCCAGGTCATGCTGAAGCAGGTGCCGCCACCCATCCAGGAATCTACATCGTTCTGGAAACTGTCATCCAGGTTGCGGGCACGAGTGGCAGAACCCGCCGATTCCAGACGGATAATCTTTGTGAGGTTCTCGTAGGTAACTGTGGAAAGCCTGTTGCACAGCTCGAGAATCTTTTGCCAAGTAGATTGTTCCACAGAAGGAAAGATAGTAATTAGGATTTAGGGGATAGGATCTAGGGGCTAGGGGTTTGAGGTCGCTTTGCTTTGAGGGCTGTCATCCTCGCGAAGGCGAGGATCTGCTAGATTGCGGTAAGCGGATCCTCACCTGCGTGAGGATGACGACTCACACCTCATACCTCATAACTCATAACTCACCACTCATTACTCACCACTCACTACTCACTACTCACTACTCATCACCCATCACTCACTACTCACAACTCACCACTCATTACTCACCACTCACTACTCACCACTCACAACTATTTGCTATATTGTGGCTATGCTGGGAATCGAACAGAAAAAAGGAAACGACCAACGCCTGTGCGGGCGCATGATTGCCTACGCCAAGATTTTACCTTCGCCTGATGCGGAGCGGAGCGGCACGCCTTTTGACGACATGGTGAAAAACGGACTTTTCGCCCTGGAAGGGGATTTCCGGCAGCAGCCCAGACTGCCTAGCCGGAGAGCCATCAACAAGGCCGTAGATTCAAAAATCGACAACCTGCTGGAATCCATGGAAGAAGACGGCGTGGAACTGCCCGAAGATATGGACGTGGATTCCCTGCGGGAGCGCCTCCACGAACTGGCCAACATGGAAGTCATTCCCATTCCTGCCCGCATCTGCAATTTCGCCAGCGAAGAAGATATTCTGAACGAAGACGCCGACGTGTATTACATTGGCGAGTTCATCGGCATGAACCAAGCCCACTTTTGCATGACCACATTGCCCGTCTTTTACCAGGCCCGGTACCGCGAACAGGCAAAGGTCGAAGAAATCAACCTGCTGAACGAGATGCTTTCGCAGTTCGAGACCGGCAGCATCATGGACAACGACGATATTCAACGGGAAACAGAAGAACTTTTCCCCGAAGGGGCGAGCCTCAACACCTTCGTGGGTGACCTGAACAACCTGCTGAATACCAGGGTGGTGCCCTTCTTGCTGGCCTGCGAAAGCGACAGCGACTACGAAAACCAGATTGCCCTGTTCTACAAGTTCATGAAAAACTATCCCGAACAGCGCGACATCAAGCTTATCGATGGCGCTATTAGGGAACTGCGCAGGCAAAGCGACAACCAAGGAGCCCGCAGGCTTTTGGAACTGGGCTGCAAGAAGGTGAACGCCATCTACAACGAAGACATCAAGGGCGCCGAAGAAATCAACCAGGAAATCGCCGCCATCTAGGGCGATTCCTTTACCCTATTCGCTACATCTTGGAGAGGGTCAACAGCACCGCTCCAATCAAGATGACCACCGTGGACATGGCAAGCTTGATGCGGCCTCCGCGGGAAGCGTATTCGCCGAACACGAACACGCCCCACAGCTGGTTCACCACCAGGTTCAACTGCAAAAGCGGGTAACCTACCGCGTAGCCGAACATGCCGTCGTCGGCGATGGTCCAGAAAATAGCCAGGGTACCGAACATCCACATGACGCCGGACGCCATGGAAAGGAGGGTGGGCACAATGTTTGAATGCCTTATATCCTTGCGGCGGCGAAATGTCACCAGGCCCACCAGCACGAGGCTTCCGATGCAGACTCCGAAGGAGAAGGGGAACAGGAATTCCATGTCGCCCATGCCGCTGAACTTGAAAGGAATCAGGTAGGTGCCGAACACCGCTCCCGACAAGAGGGAGCGCCAGTTTTTCCAGATGGACTTTGTCTTGCTGGCGGGAATCCAGATGCCGATAATCATGCAGGCGATGGCCGGTATGGAATAGTACAGCAGGGTCTTTTCCTGGAAAATGACCACCCCGCTAAAGAACGAAAGCAGAATGCTCACGCTCATGGACCGTAGGCCAGTCCCTGCCAGGTCCGCTTCGGCCTGTACCGCCCAGAAGCACAGCGCACCGCCCAGCACCCAGAGGAGACCGCAACCGATGCCTACGGGGTGAAAGTTGAACTGCCCCGTAACGCAGGTGATGCCCACGGAACAGATGAGCGCCCCGATGGACATGAAGGCCAGATAGGACCAGGAGGAGTAGGCGGGATATTTTTTCAGCGGGACCATGTAGGTTCCGAAAGCGAAAATTCCTATAAAGACGCCGATGAGGCTGAGAGTGCTACTTTCCAATGCAGAACCCCGCGAAAATAGATTGTAAAATATCTTCAGAAGAAATTTCGCCCACCACACTCTGGAGGGAGCGGCGCACCAGCTGCATCTCAAAGGCGAGAAGCTCTACGGCGGGCTGTTTCTGGAGCAGGTCCAGGGCCCGTTTCACCCCTTCGAAGGCTTCGGCGAGGCAGGCCCGTTCCCGCTCGCTGGTAATCCAGATGTCTTCGGGGCTGCGACCTTCGGTAAACAGGGCGGCATCCATCTTCTGCCTGAGCTCGGCAAGGCCCTCGCCGGTCTTGGAGGAGACTAGGAAAACCTTGGAAATCCTCTCATCTCTCGTCTGCAGGCCGCAGGCCGTTCTCTCATCCAGCAAATCACACTTGCTGATGACGGTAACATCGGAATCTGTTGTAGATTTTTGATTTTCAACTCCGAATTCCGAATTCCGAACTCCGAATTCACACCCGTCCACCACGTGGATCTTCAGGTCCGCCTCTTTCAGAATCTCACGGCTCTTTTCCATACTGAGGGCGTCCAGCTCGTCGGTGGCCCGGTCGGCAATGCCTGCGGTATCCACCAGACGGATTTCTCCGCCGGGCAAAAACAGCCGGACCTCCACGAAGTCCCGAGTGGTGCCGGGGACGCTGCTCACGAGAATGCGGTCTTCGCCCAGGAGGGCGTTTACCAGGCTGGACTTGCCCGCGTTTGGGGCTCCGTAGAGCACTACCAGCGGGAGGCGGCTCAGGTTTTCCTTGCCGCGGAAACTCTGGAGGATTTCCGAAATCTTTTCGCCGATGGCCACAATCCTCTTGCGCCAGGAATCGTAATCCGGGTCGGCCTCCTCTTCGGCAAAGTCCACGTCCAGTTCCAGCCGGGCGGACATGTCCTTCACCTGTTCATTCAGTTCCTGAATCTTTTTCGAGAGCGTTCCCGAAAGCAGGCGGTGGGCGTTTTTCAGTTCTGCGCGATTCGCGCTGTGAATCACGTCGGCCACGGATTCCGCCTGGACCAGGTCCATCTTGCCGTTCAGAAAGGCCCTGCGGGTAAATTCCCCAGGTTCAGCCAGACGAACGCCTTGTACCTTGCGGATGGCCTGAATCAGTTCCCGCACGATCAGCGGGTTTCCGTGGGGGTAAAGTTCCAGAGTGTCTTCGCCGGTATAGGAATTGGGCCCTTCGAAAAACAGGTAAAGCAGGCTATCGACGGGTTCGCCGGTTTTAGGGTCCCGGGCCGTTCCCAGACGCGCCTTGTGGCTTTCCAATCGAGCCGCCGCGCTTTCGCCGAACAGGGCCATAACCACGTCACGCACCTGTGGGCCGCTTACGCGGATAGCCGCCACGGCGCTAACGCCTGCGGGAGTCATGGGTGCGACAATGGTCCGGGAATCCATATAAATAAATATAGTATTAAAAGTTTGAGAGGTTGTAGGGGTTTGAGGCTTGAGGTCGCTTCGCTTTGAGGTGTGAGCTCGGTCGCCAAAGGCTCCCTTTGAGGTTCGTGCCTCATATCTCATACCACACACCTCATACCTCATACCTCATAACTCATAACTCACAACCCACAACCCACGACTCACGACTCATAACTCACGACTCATGACTCCTAACCCACGCCTTTTTTCTATCTTCCTTGCCATGAGCAACTTCAAACTGATTTCTCGCCCTCTCGGCACTATCCAATGTTACGTTTTACAGCGCGATGACGGCGCCGAACTGGAAATTCTGAGCGGTTACGGCGGAGGCCTTAACGCCTGGCGCATACCCGTTGCAAAAAACAGCGCGGGCGTCACCGGTTCCGACAAACTGGACCTTCTCTTCGGTTACCGGGAAGGCGATGACATCTACAAGATGGGCCCCGACACCAATGCCGGTTGCCGGCTCGCTCCCTTCCCGGGTAGAACCGCCTACGCCAAGTTCACCTGGAATGGCAATACCTACGCCCTTATAAACAACGTGAGTTGGGCGCCCCATGCCCTCCACGGCTTTTTGCAGAACAAGGAATGGAAATTCGAAAGCTTCGAGAGCGATTCCGAAAGTTGCACCGCCGTTTTCACCTGCGACTGGCCGGGCGCCTTCGCCGGGTTCCCCTTCCCTTTCAAGGTTACAAACAAAGTAACTTTCACAGGTGAATCTTATACCGTAGAGGCCTCTGTGCAGAACATCGGAAAGGCCCTCATGCCCTATTCCGAAGGCTGGCACCCCTACTACAGCCTGGGCGAAAAGGTGAACGACCTGAAGATGACACTCCCCGAAAGCAAACTTGCCCTCTTAGACCAGGCGGACCTTCCCACCGGGAACTTCAAGGACGACACCCGCTTCGTGGGCGGCCGCGCCATCGGTGACGAGTTCATCAACGACTGCTTCTGCCTGGGAGGCGATTTTTCAAGTGCGACGGCACAATCCCAAACCCAGGCCCACGTGTTTTTGGAAGGGAGCGCAGGCAAACTGGACATCTGGCAACAGGCAGGTGCAGAACAGTACAACGCCATCCAGATCTACACGCCCCCTACCCGGGCAAGCATCGCCATCGAGCCCATGACATCGGAGCCCGACGCCCTGAACCACCACCGTAGGCTGATAGAAATCCCTCCCGAAGATTCACGAAAATTTACATTCGGGGCCAAGTTTCAAAAGAAATAAGATACTTATATCTTAATTTTTCTCGCAATCACCCATAATTTCTTATTTTGGGGAAGTTAAGGAGTGTACTATGAATTTCAAAAAAGCCTTTACCTTTTGCATCCCCGTTCTTCTTGCGGCAAGTCTCTTCACTGCCTGCGGAGACGATTCCTCTAGCACAAAGTCTTCCGAAGAACCGGAATCTTCTGACTCTGCAGGTGAATACTCGAAACCTGTTACCGATGGTGCAACGGAAAGCGCCCAGAAGCTTTACAATTTTCTTTCCTTGAATTACGGCAAGAAAACGGTTTCCGGTTTTATGACCGGAGATGTCAGTTCCTCCAAGGTCAAAGACCTTCCTGACGTGGTTGCTTTTAAAGAGCGCACCGGCAAGTACCCGGCACTGGTGGGATTTGATTTTCTTTTTGCCACCGGCCTAAAGGCAAGCGACGCCTGGTACAAGGAATATACTCAGATGGCCTTAGATGCGGCAAAGGACCTGTGGAACCAGGGTGGCATTCCCGCGTTCACCTGGCACTGGAAGGACCCTAGTGATAAGATTGACGCTTTTTATACCCAATCTGGAAACTCCAAGGAATACACCGATTTTGATTTCACTCAAGGCTTTGCCGACCCTGCCTGTACGGCTAATTGCACCTGGAACAAGGAATCAGAAACCTACAAGCAACTGGTCAGTGACATTGACGAAATTGCCGATATGTTCCTAACCCTCCAGGAATCCGGTGTTGCCGCCATATTCCGCCCGCTTCACGAAGCCAGCGGCAAGTGGTTCTGGTGGGGCACCAAGGGTGGAGCCGCATTCCAGGCACTCTACAATTTGGTCTATGACGAGATGGTTGGAGTCAAGGGAGTCAAGAACCTCATCTGGGTGTGGAATCCGGAATATGCCAAGGACACCGACTGGAATCCAGGCGCAGGCAAGTACGATGTCATAAGCTTGGATATCTACGAAGCGTGGGACTATTCTTCCAAGTTCACTGCAGCTCACAGCGAATTGGCCGCAAACTACGGAACAGACAAGATGCTGGCCATTTCCGAAAACGGTCCTATTCCCGATATGTCTGTAATGGCTTCTGAAAAGAGCGTGTGGTCCTGGTGGATGCCCTGGTACCAAACTTGGAACGGCAACTTCCTGGACCAGACCGTGGACGCCGTGTGGAAGGCGAATATGGACAGCCCCTGTACCATCAGCCTCGAAGACATGCCCGGCTGGGACAAGTACACTATGTCCAATACCCCTGTAGCAGATTGCGAAGCGGGTTACAAACTGGCCGAATTGGATACTGCAAGAAAAGTGGAAGAAGTGCTCCCCGACGACATCGCCACCAACGGATGGTTACAGGTTAAGTTCTCCGCAGGCAGCGGCGACACGGCCAAGGGAAACATCGTCATTTTGGAGGGCAGCGTCCCCGACCTGTCCTCCGCCAAGAAAATCATCATGAACGTGAACAACACCAACAAGTTGTCTGGCATCTGGTTCACGGTGGCATTCCTGACGGGAGCCCCCGACTGGGCCTGGGCTCAACCCGACGGTTGCTGGATTGACGCCGGCAAGTCCATGCCTTGCGAAATAGATCTTTCCACCACCGCCAAAGACCAGAAGGTTCTGGAAGGGGACGACTACACCGCCTTTATGAGCAATATTTCCAAAGTGTACCTGGAAGTATTTGCCGAAGGTTTCAACGGAACGGTCTATTACGATGCCGTAACCGTTGACGGTGCAACCGTAATCAATAATTTTGACAGCCAGCAGAAAATAACCATAGAACAGGGCCAACTTGTAGAGGCCAAGGTTGTAGGAAACGGGAATTAACAAAAAAGAGAGGATTGGGATATGGACTTTAAGATCATCACAATGGCCTTCGGACTATTAGCGGCAACCTATGCAGGAGCCGCTAACGGCGACGGTTACAAGATGAGTGTTTGCTCCAGCGACAAGAGCAAGCTCTGTTATAACGGCAAAGAAATTTTCCTGAATGGTATGAATGTCGCCTGGTGGCATTTTGGTCAGGACGTGGGCAAGGATGCCAACGGAAAAATTCAGAAATTAGACGAGAATTCCGTTCGCAAGGACCTAAAGGATTTAAGGGATGCCGGAGGCAATTCTATCCGTTGGTGGCTATATACCAACAATTCTATGGATCCCACCTTTGATGCCACAACAAACTACGCTACGGGAATAGAAACCCAGACCATAGACAATATTCAAATGGTGCTGGACATTGCCGAAGAATATGGGATCGTGGTGGACCTGTGCCTGCTTTCCTTTGATATGATGAAGGAATCCTATTCCGCCGATGTCTCCTGGGGGAGCCGGTTCAATTTCAAAGCCAATAGGCTTATCTTGGAAGATACCGTCGCAACCCGAGCTTTTATTGACAAGGCTGTTCTCCCTCTTGTCAAAAAATTCAAGGACCATCCGGCTCTGCTTTCCTGGGAAGTGTTCAACGAACCCGAAGGAATGACCAGCACGGAAAATTTCGGAAATGGCTGGGGAACGACTCTTGTTGACATATCTTACATTCAGAGGGTCATCAACATGGTTGCCGACGCCATACACAACGAAGCGCCCAGTAACCTCGTAAGTAACGGCAGTGCACGGTTTACCATGACCAGTGACAAGTGCGGAACCAACTATTATTCCGACACCAAACTTCTGGCTTCTGGAGGAAACAAGTATTCCAAGGGGACTCTTGACTTTTACCAGGTCCACTACTACCCTGAATGGAATCCGAATAATGCAAGCCCCTTCCACAATCCCTATAGCTATTACCAGCTGGACAAGCCCATGGTAATCGGGGAACTTCCGGGTGCTAGCTGGAATAACATTTCCTCTGGCGGAAACCTGTCTAGCGATCCTGCTGGCTCCAGGGCCATCACCATAGACAGCGCCTATACCTATGCGTTTAAGAATGGGTATTCTGGAGCCCTGGGTTGGACTCTGCATGAAGAAAAAAGCAGCAGTTTTTATGGATCCGTTATCTGGAGCTTAGAAAATTCAAAATCTGCGCTCGCCAAAATCTATGCGCTGGATTCGGGAAAAGTCAAATTGAAAGACGCTTCTGCTTCAGTCGCGGGCCAGAATGGCTGGATGAAAGTGACCTACAGCAACACCGATGCCAGTAAGGGCGCCGACCTCACCTACAGCTTCACGCAAGACCTTTCGTCAGCGACGTCGATTACCTTTACAGTCAAGAATAATGCCACAAGTGACCTGCAGTACACGATGGCCCTGAAGACAAACGACAAGGACTCCCATCAGGCTTGGGGATGGTATAACGCCAATAGTTACTGCGACGTGAAGGCCGGGGCAACAGCCACCTGCACATTCCCCATAAATAAGTTTGCCTATTGGGAAGACGATTACTCTATCTCCTCTAACTTGGGTAACCTTTTCCAAGTTATCATCAAGCTTACCACAGACAAGTTCAGCGGTGAAGTGCTCATCGATAACGTGAAGGTCGACAATGGCATCGTAATCAATGATTTCGATACCGAGTTTGACACGTTCACGCCGGAGACAGCGACCATTACCAAGGTGGAGACCTATTTTGACGGGACTCCTTCACAAAAGCCCAGCTATGTGTATCACGCTCCTAGCCAGAGCTTGGGGGCAAGACTGACATTCCAAGGAAGCAGCCTCTCCTTCACGACGGCTCGTGCCGGAAACGTTTCGCTGGACGTGTTCGACCTGCAGGGGAACCGTGTGGCTAGCCTCTACAAGGGTGCCCTCTCCGCCGGGACCCACCAGTTCAGCCTTTCGGGTATGGCCCGCGGGTCGTACCTGGTGCGGGCCAAGGGTGCCGGACTTTCTGCAACGAAGCGGATTGTCATCAAGTAAGGCCTGAATTTTTTTCAAAGGGAGTCCCTGCAACCAACGTTGCAGGGATTTTTCTTTGGGTTGAAAATACCTCGGTTTTTTGCTATATTGGCCCAAACCTCGGAGAGATGCCAGAGTGGTCGATTGGGCCGGTCTCGAAAACCGGAGTCTGTCACAGGACCGAGGGTTCGAACCCCTCTCTCTCCTGAAAAAATAAAGGACCCCCTGCGGGTCCTTTATTTTTTCATGGGTAGATGTTCGAACCCTGGTCGAGGGTTCGATTGACTGCGCGTGAACGAAGTGAACTTGCGCAGTCAAGGATTTTGGCGAAGCCAAAACCCGGAGGGGCACGAAGGAATGAAATGACTGAGTGATCCCACCCCTCTTCCAACGACCGTTCGGCGTCCTCATTTTCGTCCACCACCGTCATGCCGAGCCTGCGAGGCATCCAGGAACGAACCGCCCTGGATTCTTACCCAAAGGGCATAACTCAACTAGGGAAACAAGTTTCCAAGTTTCGTTTATCGGCTTCGCACTCAGGATGACGACGGGGTCTTAGGGGCGAAGCCCCTAGGAGAAGGGGTAGCGGAAGCAGCAAGGAAATCCCCGCCAAGACGATAGTGGATCCTCGCCGGAGCCTGCCCTGAGCCTGTCGAATGGGCGAGGATGACGAAAAAAGGTCGCGGGGATGGCGAGCCGCTGGAGCGAGGGGAAGGCATTCCCCTTTCATCTCATATTTCACATCTCGCATTCCACACCTCATACCTCAAAGGCGCGAAGCGCCGACCTCATACCTCATACCTCACACCTCGAACCCCTAAATCCTAGATCCTAGCCCCTAACCCCTTTACTATATTAATAACCACTATGAGCGAAAACTGCCTTTTCTGTAAAATCATCAAGGGAGAAATCCCTTCCAAGAAAATCTACGAAGACGACGACGTGTTCGCCTTCTACGACGTGGCACCCCAGGCCCCCGTCCACTTTCTGGTGGTCCCCAAGCGCCATATCGCCTCCCTCATGGACATGAAACCCGAAGACGCCGAACTGGTGGGCAAGCTGCTCTACCGCGGCCAGCAAATCGCCAAGGACCTGGGTCTCGAAGAGTCCGGCGCCCGTTTCGTGTTCAACTGCAAGGAAGACGCGGGCCAGACCGTTTTCCACATCCACCTGCACGTGGTGGGCGGACAGAAGTTCGGCTGGCCTCCGTTCCCGAAGGGGTAACGGGGTCGCTCCTTACAGTCGCTTTGAGCAATGAGGTCGCTGCGCTCTGAGCAATGGCTCAAACCTCAAAGGCGCGAAGCCCCTAAACGATACTTGGCAACTAGAATTGCGATGCAATTCGTTGCCCTAGTAGAGTTATGCCCTTTGGGTAGACCTCATACCTCGTAGCCCTATGATCAAATCCAAGTCCATAGTCCTCCACCGTTACCCCTACAGCGATTCCAGCTGGATCGTGAAGGCCCTGACGGAGGAATGCGGGATCGTGTCCTTCATCGTGAAGGGCGGTAAACGGAAGGAGTCGCCTTTCAGGGGCGCCCTGGACCCGCTCGCTCTTGCCGAGGTGGTGTTCAAGCACAACCCGAATGCCGAACTGCAGTTCGTCAAGGAGGCCACGCTTCTCCGCTGGCACGAATCCATGCGGGGCGACCTGCTGCACCTGGCGCAGGCCCAGGTGATGGCGGAAATGATCCTGCGTTACGCCCCCCAGGGCGTGCCCCTGGACGAGGAATTCCAGCATCTGGAGGCATCGCTTGCGGAACTGGACAGCAGAGACCTTGCCGACGGTGCCTTCGCCCGCTGGCTCCTTGCCACCTGCGAAATGTGGGGCTACCATCTGGAACTTGGCACCTGCGGGCGCTGCGAGAAGCCCCTGACGGAACCGGCGGCGGATTTTTCGCCGGAATCGGGGACGTTCCTGTGCAAGGACTGCCTGGGTATCGCCTCCCCCCGCGCCAAGAAGGAAACCCTGGACGGTTTCTGGGCACTCCACAGGAACTTGCCGATTCAGGACGCACAATATACCGAGAACGCCTTAATTTCCTATCTTAGGAACCACATCGGCTTCTTGAAGGAGATTCATTCCCTCCAATGGCTACAGGAGATTCGAAAACTATGCTCAACCCCAAAGACATAACCGAAAAGAAAGCCAAGGGCGAAAAGATTTCCATGGTCACCGCCTACGATTTCGCCTTCGCCCAGATGGCGGAGGCCGCAGGCATCGACCAGATTCTGGTAGGCGACAGCCTCGCCAACACCATGCTGGGCTACAAGACCACCCGCGACGTGGGCATGACCGAGATGCTCATCTTCGTGGGAGCGGTGTGCCGGGGCGCCCCCAACACCCACGTAGTGGCCGACATGCCCTACCTGAGCGACAAGGATCCCCAGACGGCCTACGACAATGCCCGCCGGTTCCTGGACCTGGGTGCTGCCAGCGTCAAGCTGGAAGGAACTCCCCAGGGCGTGCTGGAATTCCTCTGCGGTCACGACATTCCCGTGTGCGCCCATCTGGGACTGCTCCCCCAGACGGCGGAAAACTTCAAGCAGAAGGGAAAGACGGAAGAAGAGGCCCGGGCCATCGAACAGGCCGCCCGCTTTGTGGATAACCTGGGCTGTTTCGAAATGGTGCTGGAGCACATTCCCGAAGAACTGGGCACAAAAATCACCCGGGAGGTGAAGGCCGTGACTATCGGCATCGGCGGCGGGCGCTATACCGACGGCCAGGTGCTGGTGATGCACGACGCCCTGGGCATGCACCAGAAAAAGATTCCGCCCTTCGCCACCAAGTTCGTGAACATGTTCGACCTTGGCGTAGAAGGATTCAAGAAGTACATCGACAGCGTGAAAAATCCCGCGCTATAATTCCAGCTGCAAGAAGTTTTTCTCTTGTAGATAAACTTTTTTTGCGTCCGGCGAGACTCTCGACGGACGTTTTTTGTTTTTCGACAGACGAATTTCTGCACTCCGAAAAAAAAATTTCAAAAAAATTTCAAAAATTTTTTCGCGACAAAAATCTCTTCGCGATGTCTCAAAATGAAAAATTTTTCAGACAACAAAACAAAAACACTCTTATCAAAAACTTTTATCAAAACTTTGATTATCATTAAGTTATGAAATCAAAAAACGGCCTATTTTCACAGACAAAGTAACAAACAGGGGTCACACGCGTATAATGACAGTTTTTTTCCTTGTCAATACCTTTTTGAAAAAAAAAGAAAAAAATTTCAAAAAAGTGTTGATTATTTGTGAAAAAAGAGTTATTTTATAGCTATCAAATCATTAAACCCTAAAAAAAGGAAAAAAAACAATGGCTACAACAAAGAAACCCGCCGCTAAGAAACCCGCTGCCAAGAAGGTTGCCGCTAAGAAGCCCGCTGCCAAGAAGGCCGCTCCTGCTAAGAAGGCTGCCGCCAAGAAGCCCGCTGCTAAGAAGCCGGCTGCTAAGAAGGCTGCTCCTGCTAAGAAGGTTGCCGCTAAGAAGCCCGCTGCCAAGAAGGTTGCCGCCAAGAAGCCGGCTGCCAAGAAGGTCGCTGCTAAGAAGCCGGCTGCTAAGAAGGCTCCTGCCAAGAAGAAGTAATTCTTTTCTCTCCTTTACAGAGCGGAGTTCCCTACGGGACTCCGTTCTTTTTTGTCCCGTCCGCCATCCTCTCCGGAAAATCGGCGGACATTTTCTATTTTATAGTCATGATTTCAGAAAAAGACCTGTCGGAACTGGAAAAAATCCCCCTGGATGAGCGGATCACCCGCGTCGAGAACCTGCTGAAAGACAAGGAAAGCCCCCGCCCCTTCGAGCTGGGCCTGCTGCTCGCCCTGAAGATGGGTCAAGAAATCCGCGAAAAGAAACCCCTGGGCTCCGAATCCGGCGACCTGGTGGCCAGCTGGAGCGGCAAGCACCCCGAATCCGTAGTGGAAGAAGCCATCGCTTTTGCCAAGGAGTTCCTGCTGAACCCGGCAAAGATTGCCGAGAAGATCAAGGCGGGACTCAAGGGAGACGAAAGGTCCGAGGCGCAAGGCGCGAATGACAAAGGGGAAAGCCCGGAGGAGACCAATGGCTAATAAACTGCTCGCCACCGTCGATATCGGGAGCCACAGCTGCATTCTGCTCATCGCCGCTTTTGAACCCGCCGAAGCGGAAGGCGTCGAACCCCGCAAAGTCCTGGTCCCGAAACTCCAGAAGGTGGAAATCTGCCGCCTGGGCGAAGACATTTACGACTCCGGCCGCATCTCCGAAGAAAAAATCCAGGACCTGTGCCGAATCATGACCAAGTTCCGCATGGACCTCCACGCCCTGGGCGTGGAACTGAAGGCCGCCGCCATGACGGAGGCCATGCGCCGTGCCGAAAACCAGGAAGAAGTGCTGGACGCCGTGGAGAAAGCCCTCTGGATGCGCCCGAGAATCATCTCCGGCGAAGAAGAGGCGGCTCTCACCTACCGCTCCGTGAAGGAATGGCACGGCGAAGGCATCGTGACCATCGATATCGGCGGCGGTTCGACGGAAATTTCCAACGGCGCCACCGGTTTTTCCATCCCGGTAGGCGCCCTCAAGATGTTCAAGGCCATGGGGCCAATCCCTGGTCCCGAATACAAGAAGTTCGTGAAGGAAACCTTCAAGGAAGTTTCGTTCAAGGGCATGACCAAGAAGCCGGTTTACCTTATCGGCGGAACGGGAACGGCCCTTGCCATGGTGTTCAAGAACCTCTCCCAGTTCGACTACAAGGCCATCGAAGGCCTGGAAATGAGCATTGCAGACCTGGAAGCCGTCACCACCCGCATATCCAACCTGTCCAAGGAACTCCGGGCAATGCTCCCGGGTCTTGAAAACGGACGGAGCGACGTCATCATCTGCGGCCTGTTCTGGCTCCGCTCCCTGCTGGAAAAGCTCCGGGTCGAAACATTTAGAATAAGCACCGCAGGACTCCGTTTCGGACTACTGTATGAGAATTAACAAGTTCATCTCCCTTTGCGGAATTGCCAGCCGTCGGGCTGCCGAGGCCCTGATCGAAGAAGGCCGCGTGCAGGTGAACGGCGAGACCATCAGCGACCTGGGTCACCAGGTGGACGAGACCGCCGACACAGTCTTGGTGGACGGCAAGCCTGCGAAACTCCCCCGCAAGACCACCACCATCCTTTTCCACAAGCCCCCTGGATGCGTGTGCACCAAGGACGACCCCCAGGGGCGCGAGACCGTCTATGACTACCTGCCTCCAGGGTACCAGCAGCTGAAATACGTGGGCCGCCTGGACCTGCAGAGCCGCGGGCTGTTGCTGTTTACCGACGACGGGGAACTGCTCCACCGGCTCACCCACCCGAGCTACGAGATTCCCCGGACCTACAACGTGTGGACTACCAAGCCCCTGAGCGAAAGTGCCGCCCAGAAGCTGGTGGACGGTGTAGATATCCGGGACCCCGAAGACCCTGACGCCAAGGAAGACATTGCCTTCGCCACCGACGTTTACCTGGAAAAGGGATACGCCGAACTCACCCTCATCGAAGGCAAGAACCGCGAAATCCGCCGGATGATGCGGGCCCTGGGCTACGAGATTCGCGACCTGAAACGCATCAGCTACTGCAAGATTAGGCTCGGCGATTTACCCGCCGGCGAATACCGGGAGCTCACCCCCGACGAGATGAACAAACTTAGACAGGCGGTAGGACTGTAGACCTGAGTTGTGAGTTGTGAGTGGTGAGTGGTGAGTGGTGAGCAATGTGCAATGTGGAATGAGGAATATGGAATGATCGATAAGTCTATCTTCGTCATCCTCACGCAAGTGAGGATCCGCTTGCTACCATCTAGCAGATGTTCGCCGGAGCCCGCCCTAAGTTTGTCGAATGGGCGAACATGACGAGTTTCAGAACCCCTAGTCCCTAGATCCTATCCCCTAGCCCCTAAACATGACCAAACGTACATTATATATAGGTGACATCCACGGCTGTGCCGACGAACTGGAACGGATTATCGACGCCTTCGGGTTCGTGCGGGGCAAGGACACCCTGTACCAGACCGGCGACATCATCAACAAGGGCCCCGACATGATGCGGGCTTTAAGGACCGTGCTGGATTTGGGAATTTTGACCGTCCGCGGGAACCACGAAGAGCACCTGATTCGCATGATGGACACCCCGCAGACGGAGTGGACCGAAAAGCAGAAAAACCGCTTTGCAAGACTCTCCCTGGAAGAATGGACATTTATCCGGGACACGGTAAAGGACTGGCCTCTTTGGCGGGACACGCCCCACGCCCTGCTGGTCCATGCGGGCCTGGAACCCGGAAAGACCCGCCTCGAGGACATGAGCCCGAAGGTGCTGCTCTCCATACGCATGTGGAATGAACGGCCCTGGTTCGAGCAGGTCAGTTGGCCAAAGACCGTAGTGTTCGGGCATTGGGCCAAGATGGGATTCGTGAACCGCCCAGGGTTCATCGGGCTGGATTCCGGCTGTGTCTACGGCAAAAAACTGACCGCCTGGTGCCCCGAAGAAGACAAGTTCTACGAAATTCCTGCCGCCCGGGAATACGCCCCCGTCAAGGACAAGGCGAAGGAATCCGAAGGGGCCCCCTGCAAGGTGCTGGGCGACAACAGCCCGAACTGTGTTCCGCCCAAGACCTTCGACGAAATCAAGGCGAAAATCGCCCAAGGGGAAATCGCGCCCGCCGACGATTCCGAAGAGGAAAAGTCCATCCGCAAGGCAAGCCCCTCCATCAGCGCCGAATGGGCAGGATATTAGAGGTGTGAGGTGTGAGGTGTGAGGTCGGCGCAAAGCGCCTCTGAGGCTTAAGGACGAAACATTATACTTACCTCAGGCCCCAAAGCACCGCAGGTGCGAGCTCATACCTCAAACCCTTTTTCTAATTTTTATTCAGAAGTTTTTTTTCGGAGCGACCCATGACTGTTGATGACCTCTACAACCGCTTAAGTACCATCAAGCCCGGCGTGGTGCTCTGCACCTACACCCGCGAAAAGTGCGAGCAGATGCTCCCGCTGATTAACGAAATCAACCAGCTCAAAAAGGAGCGCGACGCGGTGATTCTCGCCCACAGCTACTGTGCCCCAGAAATCGTGCTGGGTGTTGCCGACTTCAGCGGAGACAGTTTCAAGTTGAGCCAGGATGCCACCCAGGTGTCTGCAAAGAACATCGTGTTTTCTGCCGTGCAGTTCATGGGCGAAACCGCCAAGATCCTGAACCCAGAAAAAGACGTGCTGATTCCGGGCCCCCTTACGGGCTGTAGCCTCGCCGACTCCATTACCGGAGCCGAAGTCCTGGAACTCCGCAAAAAATATCCGGACCACACCTTCGTCTGCTACATCAACACCACTGCCGACGTGAAGGCGGCCTGCGACGTGTGTGTCACCAGCGGAAACGTGATGAAAATCGTGTCCAGCCTGGAAAACGACAAGATCGTGTTCGTTCCCGACGGCCTCATGGGCAAGAACCTTACCGAAGAACTCAAGAAGCGGGGCGTCAACAAGGAAATCGTGCTCTACTCCGGCAGCTGCTACGTTCACGAGACCTACGACTCCGAACTGATTGCCTTTTTCCGGGAACAGAACCCGGGCCTGAAGGTGGTAAGCCACCCCGAATGCCACCCCGGCGTAGCCCTCTTGAGCGACTACGTGGGTTCAACCGGCCAGATGGTGGACTACATCAAGAACCAGCCCGAGGGCACCAAGTTCCTGCTGCTCACCGAATGCGGCCTGAACGCCCGCATGCAATACGAGTTCCCCGACAAGGAATTCGTGGGGAGCTGCAGCATGTGCAAATACATGAAGAGCAATTCCCTGGAAAACATTCTGGAAACGCTTCGCCACCCCGAAAAGGCGAAACATGTGCAGTTGGACGAGTCCGTGCGTGTCGCCGCCAAGAAGTGCATCGACGCCATGTTCTACTACGCCGGGAAATAGTGGTTAGTGGCTCGGGGCTCGAGGCACGAGGTTCGAGTTTGCTGGTATTAAGAGGCGTCATCCTGAAGGTTCCAGGTCAGAGGAATTGATATGAAAAAATTCATCCTGTTTTTTCTTCTCTTCGCGGTGGTTACTATGGCAAATGCTTACGAAGAGAACTACTGGCCCCGTTCCTACTTTGTGCGGGCGGGCATGGGCGTTACCGCCACCATCGGCGACCTTAATGAACGTCCCGTAAGCGTCAAGGACACCAGCGGGAACAAGTTCAAGACCTACCCGCCCGACATGGCCATCATGGGCGACCCGGAGCTCCTCCTGGGCGTAAACATCAGGGAATTCACCCTGGCCGTGGCGTTCCAGTACTGGAAACAGCAAGAGGAACTGGTGAAAATCTCCGCAGAGGAAAGTACCCGTTTCTGGCGGCTGGGCTTTGAGTTCTACTACAACTTTTTCTGGCCGGACTATTTCCAGGTGGGCCTGGGTGCCGGTTTCTCGTACACCAGCGTCAAGACCGAAAACAGTGCCTTCCACGGCGAAGACCTGGGAGACACGGAATTCATGGGTTCCGGTATAGGCCTCATGGCAAACGTGCAGTATTATTTCACCAACGAAATTGCCATCATTCCGGCCGTAAAGTTTTACCGGAACTGGTTCAAGAACATCTATACCGACGATAGCGAAAACCAGGAACTGGACCCGTTCCTGTGGCAGACCTTCATTTCGGCCTCCATATCCCTGCAATTCCAGTTCTAGGCTAAACGGGGGGCTTGAATTTATCTAAATTTGGGCCCATGAAAACGCCTTTCAAGCAGCTTCTGATTGCAGGATTGTGCTTGGCGGCTGTGGCACACGCCATGGACGACAAGGGCTACGCCTCCATCTACGAGTCCATCGCCGCCTTCGAAAATCGCCCTGGTGGAGATGCTAGGATATTCAACCGTCCGGGCTATGTGAAGCCCATCATCACCAACCTCGCCCCCGTGCTGAACAGCAACTGGTACGTGAGCGCTACGGTTCCCCAGAGCATGACTTTCGAAGCGGGACTCCCCTTCGCCATTATCCCCATCGGGAGCGATGACCGCTCCTTCTCGGAAAACGGTGCAAGTGTCCCTACCATCTTTGGCGACCATGGTGACCCTCTGAACTACGACCCCACCGTTTACGGTAACGAGACACTCCACAACTTGGGCGTTTTCACCTACCCCTACCTGCAGCTGGCCGGAGGTTTCTACCATGCCCGTCTGGTGCTTCGCGGCATGTGGCTCCCCGCCGTAAGCGAACTCCAAAAATTCAACCTCATCGGTATCGGCCTGCAGTACAGCTTTGGCCACCTTTTCCAGTACATGCTGCCCAAGCCCGCCCAGGGCCTGGACGTGAGCCTGGTGCTGGGTTACAGTTCCAGCGGCATCAGCTACCAGCCCGAAGATTACGAAGGCTCTCTCGACCTGGACATCTCAGCTTTCACCTTTGACATTGTTATCGGATACAAGCCCATCGAAATTGTCGAAGTCATGCTGACCCTCGGCTATCAGAGCGGGAGCATGGCCTCCAGCGGTCACCTGGTGAGCCACGCCGAAGGCTGGAACGGGCAGACTATCGACCCGAACATTACCGTTGACGGAAATGACGGCTTCAAGTTCGGCCTGGCAGTAGCCTTCCAGTTCGGGTCGTCGTTCCATCCGGTGCTGGGCTACGATTACGCGGGCAAGTCCAGCTTCACCACCAACGTGCTCTACTTCAAGCAGCAGTTCGGCAAGGACAAAACTCCCGACGAAATCGCCAAGGAAAAGGGCTACGTGCGTGGCGGCAGCGTTTCCAACGACGAAGAGGATACTGAGGAAACTCCGAAGGCCTCAAAAAAGAAGAAGTCCAAGAAGAAAAAGAAAGTTGTAGAAGAGGAACCCGAAGAGGAAGATGCCGCAGGTGACACCACCGCTGCAGACGACGAATTTGAAGAATTTGACGATGAGTAAATACTGTACTGGATTCCTCGCACTTTGTGCTCAGAATGACAAAGGCACATCAATGTCATCCTGAGCCATGGAGCATGGCGACAGGGTGAAGGATCCAAGGCGGACTCTTGTAACGTTTTAACAGAATTCTAAAGGTAGGCAAAAGATGATTACATTCCTTATCGGCATTGCCATCTTGATTGGCGGCTACTTTACATACGGAAAGTTCGTGGAGCGGGTATTCGGCCCCGACGACCGCAAGACCCCAGCCCTCGCAAACCCCGACGGCGTGGACCGCATGGTGCTCCCCCACTGGAAAAACATGCTTATCCAGCTGTTGAACATCGCAGGGATCGGCCCTGTCATCGGCGTGATTCTCGGCATCAAGTTCGGCGCCATCGTGTTCATTCTGCTCCCCATCGGAAACGTGTTGGGCGGGGCGGTCCACGACTACTTCAGCGGCATGATCAGCATGCGGAACAACGGCTACAACGTCCCGGCCCTCGCCCGCAAGTTCCTGGGCAAGGGACCATCCAAGGTGGTCATGGCCCTCATCTCCGTGGCACTGATTCTTGTGGGGGCCGTGTTCACCAACACACCGGCAGCCCTTATCAACACCCCCATCATTGCAGGTTCCGCCGTGTCTCCAAGCCTGTTCTGGATTGCGGTGGGCTGTATTTTCGCCTACTATTTCGCAAGCACGTTCTTCCCCATCGACAAGATTATCGGGCGAATCTACCCCCTCTTCGGTGGCTTGCTCATTCTCGCTTCTCTCGGAATCATGGTCGGCATCGCGCCCCACCTGAATATCCTTGACGAAATCAACCTTGCGGACTTCGGGTCCAACTTCCACCAGCATCCGGCGGGCCAACCCATACTCCCCATGCTGTTCGTGACCATCGCCTGCGGCATCATCAGCGGTTTCCACAGCACCCAAAGCCCCATCGTGGCCCGTACCGAGATGACCGAAAAGCTTGGACGTCAAACTTTTTACGGCATGATGATTATCGAAGGCCTCATCGGCATGATTTGGGCCGCAGGCGGCATGTTCATCTACCACCAAATGCCCGAACTCTTGACCGGAGCCTCCGGCGTGAAGGTCCTCAGCACCTTGGTCTCTACCGTCATCCCCTTCGCCCCCATTTCTGTACTGGTGGTGGTGGGCGTGATTATACTTGCCATTACCAGTGGTGACACCAGCCTCCGAAGCCTCCGCCTCACCATCTCCGAACTTACGGGTATCGACCAGAAATCCGCCAAGAATCGTCTGCTTTTGACCGTTCCTATGTTTGCCATTTGTGCTATCATCATCTTCTGGAGCAACATGGACAAAGAAGGCTTCAACATCTTGTGGAACTACTTCAGCTGGAGCAACCAGCTCATGGCGGTGTGCAGCCTGTGCGTGGCGGTAGTTTACCTGCGGAGCAAAAAGAAGAACTTCTGGATTGCCCTCGTGCCCTGCATGTTCATGACCTTTATCACCTGCCATTACATCTTGTGGGTCAGCCCCGAAAACCTAAAGGGCGCTCCTTTGGGTTTTGGCCTCGACTACAAGACCGCCTTGGTGCTGGCCATTGAAAACGCAGTTATTCTTGGAGCTTTGCTGTGCACGAGGGGCAAGACCCTCACCCAGATGGAAGGTTTCGACCCCGACGTGTGGGATCCGGTCAAGGAAGAAAAGTACCAGGCGAGCCACCCCATCAAGGGTCCGGAAAACGTGAAATTCTAGAGGGCGTTTCCAAATGAAACCCTGGAAACTGCTCAAGACGGAATACCTGGTAGACGCTCCTTGGCTGAAAGTGGCCAAGGAGACCTGCGAACTGCCGAACGGCAAGGTCATCGACGATTTCTACACGCTTTGGCAGCCGGACTGGGTGCTGATTCTTGCCCGTACCGCCCAGGGCAAGTGGGTCATGACGGAACAATACCGCCACGGCACCGGAAAAATCGCCCTGGAGTTCCCTGCAGGAATCATCGACAAGGGCGAAACGCCGGAGCAGGCCGCCCTCCGGGAACTGCAGGAAGAATGCGGGTACACGTTAATTCGGAATTCAGAATTCGGAATTCGAAATGATATAAAAAAAGAAAATAGCCCTTCCAAGATTAATTCCGAAATCCGAAATTCCAACTCCGAACTATATATCGGCACCTTCCCGGTGAACCCGGACAGGCATCGCGGTGTATTTCACGTAGTATTCATCGATGGTGTGGTCAAGGGCGGGAACACCCACTTTGACAGCACCGAAGAAATTGAATCTCTGGAACTTTCCGACCAGGAACTGCAGGCGAAAATGGCCGACGGCACCTTCTGCCACCCGCTACAGATGGCGGGTTATTTGAAGTGGCGCCTTACCCGCGGGTGAGGCGGATCAGGAACTTGAAGGTTCCTCGGTCACCACCATCGTTGGCAGCGCCGTCTTCGACAAAGGCGTGTAAAGAAAAGGCAAAGGCAACCCCCAAGGACCAGGTTTCGCTCACCCACCAGTCCTTGCCCACTTCGTACTGCGTGAAGGCGGAAGCCACATCGATATCGCCATCGTCATCTCCGGATACCGCAAAAAAGGCATCCATGCCGCTGGAAAAGCCCACATAAAAGCCGTTCATCACGGAGCGGGGATTCCGGAAGGGATACACCATAAACCCAAGGCCCAAGGTGAAAGAAAAAGCATAACTGTCCAAGGATTTCTTTTCATCCGTGTTATACTTCGGGAGACTGATTCCAAAAAGGTTTATGCCTTCGCTGTAGGATTCTTCGGTGTAATGATAGTCGGTTTCTCCGGAATAGGTCGCCAGTTCAAACCGGGAATGTAGCACGATTAAATTGGCAATGGACTTTCCGAACTTGAAATCGAAAAGGGGTGCAGACCAGCCCGAAAATTCCCGACTTGTGTTTTCTTCCCAGCTTCCGTCCGAATCTTCCTGATAAGCCTTCAAATTCGTATAGGCCACGCCTGTCCCCGCACTAAAGAAGAATCCACGGTGCTCGTAGGGCGGCCGCGTCTTTTGGGGCTTGGTCTCTTGCCCCCACAAAGTCACCACAAGCAGAGCGACGATCGCTAATATCTTAAAGAACTTCATCGGCAACTATCCCCGGGTAAGCCTGAACGAAAGGGATATCACGTTATCGTCATCGTGGGAATCCACCGTATTCCAGACCAGGCCAGTCCGAGCATAGCCAAGGCTCACGCCTATAGACATGTGGTCGTTCATCCACCAGTCTTTGCCCAATTCCACCTGGAAGGCCGTTCCCGAATTGAAACTGACATCACGGGAACCTCCGTTAATCAAAGTTACAAAAGCGGCGTAACCAACGGAACCTCCCAAAAAGAATCCGTTCAGGGCCGAATTCTTGTCGCGGAAAGGATAAATCGTGGAACCGAAACCGATGTAGGTCCTGAAATTATAGCCGTCAGAGGATTCCATCTCCTTGGTTTCGTCTTCGGTCACCTGCGCGGGGCATTTTTCATTGGCATTGCAAAACACACGATATTCCCGGTAACCGTAGTCCATTGTTCCCGTAAAGAATCCCAAATTGAAAACCGTGTGGAAGGCAATCAGGTTGGCAATAGCCGTACCGAACTTGAATTCAAAGACAGGGAATGTTCCGCCGTAGTACTCAAAATAATCTACATCGCGATTCCGGTAATCACTCCCGTAACCATCGTTGTAATGATCATGCTCTTCTTTGCTGTTCTTGTACCAGTTGTAGGCCGCTCCGAATGACACGCTGTTGTAAAACCCGCGATGCTCGCGAGGGGCGGGCTTGGCGACAGTCGGTTCCGAAGGCGCAGATTCAGACTGGGCAAAAACCAGGCCCACCACCATCAAGACTATAATCTCAAACAATTTACTTTTCATGAAGCTCCCCTTAAAAACGGCAGTAATATAGTAAATGAGTGGTGAGTGGTTAGGTTGTAGGTCGTAGGTATTAGGGTTGATGCGGTCGGCTCTAACCTCTTATTTACTATCTTTCCATACCATAAAAACCTTAATACGGACATTCACTATGAGCATCAAAGATTACCTCGCCGGCGCCAAACAGGCCGGTTCCGTCCAGAAGCTGATGACCCCGGGCCTCGCCGTGGAATTTATCCAGCCCTGGTACACCCCGCTTTCTACGACACCTTCTACCACAGGTATTGCTGTCGGCGGTATCGGCTCCACATTCACCGCAACGCCTGCTGGCACCACTCCCGTGATGAACGTGATGCCGGGCGTGCAGGTCCGCACCGAAAAGCCCGCTGACCTCCGCTTCAACAACTTCTTCTTCCGCGAATCCGTGATCGACGCGAAGGCCGCTCTCGAAATCGTCGACTTCGCAGGCTTTACGCAGATGCTTGCCAAGTACCCGCTGGTAGACGCCAAGGGCGAAGCGCTCTTCAGCGCCGCTGAACTGGGCAACCAGAAGAAGGCCGAGGCCAAGCTCAACAAGGCTATTGCCGAAAAGGATTTCTTCAAGAACAACGCCGCCAACTTTGAACGCTGGCACATCGAATGGAGCGACCGCACCGAAGCCCTCCTCAAGAAGGCCGGTGCCGAACTCAACCGTAGCGCCGTCATCGACTTCTTTAACGGTGTCGTGGGTGAAAAGGCCGTGCGCCAGGGCGCACTCACAGCCGCCTGGGCAAACGACAGCGAATTCCTGGGCCAGGCCGGCTACGATGCCGCCAAGATGCAGTACGCCGCCCTCTATCCGGTGAGCGAAACCAAGTACGAAGGCAAGGGCGTGCAGATTACCAAGACCCAGTCCAGCTACGTGACCCCGGGTGACGAACGCCTTTCCAGCCTCCCGGTGAACGCTACCGTGTTCACTCTCGAAAATACCACCAAGGAAACTCGCGAAATCACCATCGTGCAAGTGCAGGACTGCATCGCCGGTTACATGGCCAAGAAGGACCGCCAGGGTGTTCAGGACTCCAGCTTCGTGCTCGTGCCCGCTGCACGTTTCCCGAAGGGAGTGCAGTTCGACAAGGAACTCAAGGATGGCCGTTCCGTTCGCGGTATTGAATTTTACAACGAAAAGGCTCTCGCCGAAAGCGACTTCAACGGTTGCATGGGCGTGTCCGTCGCCTGGAACAAAAAGGAAAACCTGAACGTTTCCGTGAAGCCCATGTTCTACCAGGACGATGCAGCCTCTGTGCTGAAGGGCGCTCTCCAGAGCGGTCGCGTTGCAGGCTCTTGGGTCAAGAACGTTTACAGCGGTCGTGAAACGATTGCAGGCGCCGTCGCCGTGACTGCCGTTTTGAAGCCGAAGCAGAAAGTTTCTTTCCAGTTCAACCTGGTGCTTGACTTCCCCGAAATCAAGCTGAACAAGCTTACCTCTGCCAAGAAGTACACCGCGTTCTTCCCCGAAGCTTATGGCCGTGTGGGCGCCATTCTCGAAGAAGCCCTCGCCGCCGACAAGAACATGGACGCTCGCCTCAAGGCATTCGAGGCCCTCGTACCGAAGAAGGCCGTGGCCAAGCTCTACAAGACTGCCGCCAAGCAGGCTGAATTCAAGAGCCTTGCCATCAACACTCTCAGCTTCCTCGCCGAAGCCACCGTGTGGGACAAGGACGACCGCTTCCTCGTTCGCGAATGCGCAGACTATCCGTTCTTCAACTCCCTGGACGTTTACTTCTACGGCAGCTTCAGCCTAATGGCCCTGATGCCGCGCCTCGACGGCGTGGTGATGAAGCGCTTCGGCGATGCGATTCTCGCCGTGAACAACAACCGCCGCCGCCACCACGAATACGTGAACCTCCCCTACGCCGACCTGCCCGACCCGAAGCTGGAAGGCCCCCGCGCCGTGCGTGGCGCCGTGATTCACGACCTGGGAAGTCCCTTCGATGCAGAACCCGATGCCTATGACTGGCACAACGTGAAGGAATGGAAGGATCTCGCTCCGAAGTATGTTTTGATGGTTCTCCGCCATTACGTGAAGACGCAGGACAAGCAGAACTTGCAGGATTGCAAGGAAGCCGTCTATGCCGCCATGGAATACCTCGAAAAGATGGTGAACGAGGGAGAAAACTTCCCGCTTACCCACGGCACCGACGACACCTTCGACAACCTCTCCAGCCACGGCATTTCCGTGTACTGCGGTAGCCTCTGGATTGCAGGCCTCCGCGCCGCCGCCAAGATTGCCGAAATCCTCGGTGACAAGGCGCAAGCCGACACCTGGAATGCGAAGGCCGACACCGCCAACAAGGAATTCGAGGTCGCCCTGTGGGACGAAGCCGAAGGCTACTATCACTTCTTCGTGACCCCGATGGAAGCAAAGGACGTCGTTGCCGACAAGCTCCCGCAACTAGCCGACGCCATCAAGGAAACGCTCGTCATCGACGGCTCCAACGTGAAGGCCGCCCTCAAGACCATCAACGAATGGCTCAACGCAGGCGAAATCCCGAACGACGTGGAACTTTCCAAGAACGAACTCCGCGGTCTCAAGAAGGCATGGCTCACCGCCCAGTGCAAGGACGCATTCACCGCCAGCTGGAACGCAAAGATTGCAAACGACTGCGACGACGTATTCGCCGACACGATGCTCGCCGACACTTACCTCCGTCTGCTCGGCCTCAAGCCCATCAGCGACGAGAAGAAGGCGAAGGCCAACCTGTTGCGCGTTTTCAACACGAACTACAAGGCCAACAGCCCGCTCATCGGTGCCGCAAACCTTGTTCGTAAGGACGGCAGCCCGCTCGATGAATTCAACTTCCAGGCTCACGACGTGTGGATCGGTATCCAGTACAGCATCATGTGCGCCATGATGCACCACGGCCTCGAAAAGCAGGCAGCCGACATGGGCGATTCCATGATCCGCAACCTCTACGAAGAAGCCCGCATCCCGTTCGCCGCACCGGAAGGATTCAACGGTTCCTGCCGCCTGCACCCGGAAGCGCTCGTCAAGGCATTCGGCCTCAGCGCCACCGCCGCCGAGAAGATGCACAAGGAACTCCTGAAGAAGGGCGCCCTGCTTGCAGACTCCCGCATCAGCCCGAAGCTCCCCCGCAACCTGCCCGCCTTCACCAAGGCATTCGGCAGCATCGCGAAGGCCAATAAGGTTGAAGCAAGCGCGCTGTTCATGCTACTCCACAGCACGGCCCTGAAGTACACCGCCGGCAAGTACTTTAGGCCGGGAATGGTGTTCGCGCTGTTGTGGTAAAATCAAAAAAAATCTGAATATTAAAAGAGAACTGTTTGACGGTTCTCTTTTTTTATTATATGTGTCATTAACTAGAAAGATTAATTCGAGGGGGTAGGGGCTGAGTCCCTAGGAGAAGGGGTAGCGGAAGACTGGACCTGGACAACGAATGGCTCACGCCTATCGGCAAGGGTAACAAGCAGCGTCTGATTCCCCTGGGCAGCAAGGCAAAAGAAAATTTGAAGGTTTGGATCGAAGTTGGCCGTCCCCTCACCCATCCGACTACAGATAACATAATTCTAAACAAGAACGGCAAGCCCATGAGCCGCATGGGGGCCTGGAAGATTGTGCAGCAACACACGGCCCACCTGACCAAGCAGGTGTCCCCACACACCTTCCGCCACAGTTTTGCCACTCACTGTCTGGAAGCGGGCATGGACCTGCGCGTGTTGCAGGAACTGCTGGGGCACGCCGACATCAGCACCACGCAAATCTACACGCATATTGATAAAGAATTCATCAAGCAGGAACACAAGAATTTCCACCCACGGGAACAGAAAAAAACAAGGGATTCAACATGACCAAAAGCCGCAAAATACGGACCTATTGAAAAAAAGTCTACACTTTTTTTTCGAAGATCAGTGGTTCTCTAATCCCTCACACAGCGAATGGAACATGCAAGATCCTTAGAACCCAGATCTACAAGTACAGAATTGTCCGCATATTCGAATAATACTTCAGTAGCAAAATATTCTTTGAGAACATTAAAACTATCTTCTGTTGAAGCCCAAAAATAAGTATACTTATCCAAGCCATAATATTCAAAATCATCAATCGTATAACTTATACCAGCATAAGGTATTTCAAGCATGCCTTTTATTTTTTTTACAGCATTTGAGCCATCTCCTAATCTATCAAATAAAGATTTCCACTCCTCCATGCTTGGCAGATGCCAACCTTCAGGGCAAATTCCGCGAACTTTTTTATTAGACGGATTACAAGTTATTCCACGACCGCAACCATAACCATCCTTACTAAATATACCCACACTATCCATCGCGGCACTCCATAAATAAAGTCTTCCATACTTCTCGCAATATTCAATAGAATCGTTATAGCAAAAACTGCTAGAATCTAGATCTGCCGTAGGGACTAAATAAGAATAATTAAGATTTTCTCCCATCCATTCCCGACCTCCAAGTTTCACAGTCTTGTAAGTTTTTCCATCACGACTGTCAAATAAACTGTCAACAAGAGAAATTTTAGGAGAATAGTCCATAACGCAACGGACAGAAATAGAAATATACTTGGAACCGAAAACCAAAGAAGCACTCTCGCTTAAAGATGTAAAATCTACACTATAGGCATCAGAACTGTCTAATTCAGAGGAACTTGCAAACGCAGCAAAATTCCCTTCGTAGTGAAATCCTCCATAGAGATCTACGCCACCGCCTGCATGCCCCGCAGGCAATACAGTAAAAGCAAAATCATCCGAGCCATTGCCATCCTTATCACAAATTCGATCCCAACCAGCGGAAGACTTAAGAGTTAAACCTGCAACAGATTCCCCTCCCACAGCAGCAAACAAGGAATTCCACTCTGTTGAATCAGGCAAATGCCAACCTTCGGGACAAATTCCTCGTACCGGATAATTCGATGGATAACAATCTACAAGATTGCCACATCCTTTAGTATTCTCGCTAAACAAACCCGCGCTATCCATCACGGCACTCCACAAATAAAGTCTTCCATACGTCTCACAATATTTAAGAGAGTCGTTATAACAAAAACTGCTGGAATCTAAAAGCGCAGTAGGAACTAAATAGGGAAAATTGAGATTTTCACCCATCCACCATAGATTACCTATTTTCACCATTCTGTATTCTTGTCCGTCACGTTCATCAACAAAACAACCAATATTATCGCCCTCTTCGCAGGGCTCTGTTTCTGAACTTGAACTTATTTCGTTATCAGGCCCTGACAATTTATCATCCTCTTCGCGAGGCCCTATTTCTGAACTTGAACTTAAATGCAAAGAAGATGACGGACTTTCGCTGTCAGACCATGACACTTCACTTGTATACTCGCCTTCGCAAGCTACAAACATAAAAGAAAAGCAAGCAACCGCAACAAATCCAACCCATTCAGAATGAGTCCATGCCAACAGATTTGAAAATATTTTTTTCATTTTTTCCGAAGAAAGGTTTCTCTCACAAATATAAGAATCGCATAAACTGTCTTGTACAATGTGTAAATCAGAGTCGTTGAACAAAGTGAGTTTCTATGAGTTAAGGAAAGATTTGTAAAAAAAAACGGGGTTTTGTAGAAACCCCTACGGCTCGAATATGCTTGCTCAAACAAGTTAGGCAATCATATCTCTCGCTTTATGGGGTTTTAGGGGCAGAGCCCCTAGGAGAAGGCTTTCCCCTTTGGGGATATTTTGCTATCTTTACGCCGTTCAAATTCAACAAGGATTAACAATGAGCAAGAATTACAAGATTGCAGTGCTTCCAGGCGACGGTATCGGCCCCGAAGTCATGAAAGAAGCTGTCCGCGTGTTGGACGTGGTTTCCAAGAAGTTCGGTTTCGACGTGAACGCCGAATGGGCAAACGTTGGTGGTGCAGCATACGACGAAAGCGGTTCTCCGCTGCCGGAAAGCACCCTCAAGCTGGGCGAAGCTTCTGACTGTATTCTTTTCGGTTCCGTGGGCGGCCCGAAGTGGGAACACCTCCCCCCGAACCTGCAGCCGGAACGCGGTGCCCTCCTCCCGCTCCGTAAGCACTTCAAGCTTTTCTGCAACCTCCGCCCGGCCCGCGTCTACAAGGAACTCGCTGGCGCATGCCCGCTCCGCGCCGACATCGTGGGTGACGGCTTCAACATCCTCACCGTCCGCGAACTGACGGGTGACGTTTACTTTGGCCAGCCGAAGGGCCGCGAAGGCGTTCCGGGCTCCAAGGAAGAAATCGGTTTCGATACCATGAAGTACAGCCGCTACGAAGTCGAACGCATTGCCCGCTTCGCCTTTGACGCCGCCATGCTCCGCAACAAGAAGGTTGCCAGCATCGACAAGGCCAACGTGCTCACCACGAGCGTGCTCTGGCGCGAAGTCGTGAACGAAGTCATCAAGGACTATCCGGAACTGACTCTCGAACACCTCTACGTGGACAACGCCGCCATGCAGCTCCTCAAGCGCCCCCGGGAATTCGACGTGCTGCTCTGCCCGAACCTCTTCGGCGACATCCTGACCGACGAATGCGCCATGCTCACCGGTTCCATGGGCCTCCTCCCGTCCGCTTCTATCGCCGAAGGTTCCTTCGGTCTGTACGAACCGGCCGGTGGTTCTGCTCCGGACATCGCTGGCAAGGGTATCGCTAACCCGCTCGCACAGATTCTCTCCGTGGCCCTCATGCTCCGCTACACCTTCAAGGAAGAAGATGCGGCCAAGGCTATCGAAGCGGCTTGCGAAAAGGTCATCGCTCAGGGCTACCGCACTGGTGATATCTACCAGGAAGGCTGCACCAAGGTCGGCACCACTGGCATGGGTGATGCTATAATTGCCGCTTTGGCTTAATGCTAAGCCGCTTCTACGGTTAGCCAAAGCTCTCGCAACCGCCCCTGGTTAATACCAGGGGCTTTGTTGCTCACGGATTAAGGCTCCTGGCTAAAAGGAGATTCCCGCTCAAGCCGGGAATGACATTATAAGAGAAAAGGCTTCCCGGTATCGGGAAGCCTTCTTTCTTCAAGGAGAATCAATTAGAAGAAACTTACGCTTCGACGGTCTTGCCCTTTTCGACAGCGTCGGCCAGGGTCATGCCCGTAAATTCCTGAGCGCTGAACCAACGACCGCTCTTCTTGTCGTCCAGCATCACGGAGACCATGGAGCCGGGAATCACGCTTTCGGGAGCGTTGGGGGCGTTGGGGCCGCCAAGGTCCGTGCGGAGCCAACCCGGGTCCATCACGTTCATCATCACGTCGGTGCCGTTCAGCTTGCAGGCGAAATCCTTCACAAACTTGGTGAGGGCGGCCTTGGCGCAGGCGTAACCCATCAGTTCCGGCTCGTTGGCGATACCGCTGGTGGTGAGCTGCATGCGGCCAAAGCCATGCTTGATCATGCCCGGCAAAAAGTGATAGGCAATCTTGATGGGAGCAAAGAAGTTCACCGCCATGGCATGGTGGAAATCGTCCATGGTGTTGGTGAGGTAATCGGTGAAGTAGTGGCTCATGAGGCCCGCGTTGTTGAACACGAGGTCCACCTGCACGCCCCAGCTGTCGATTTCGGCAAGGGCGGCATCGATTTCGGCTTCGCTTTCCAAGTTGCAGCCCACGGCACGGCCTTCCACACCGAGCTTCTTGATTTCGGCCAGCACCGGCTCGGCATGGGCCTTGTCGCGGCCCTGCAAGATGATATTTGCACCCAATTTCGCCATCTCGATGGCGGTCAGGCGACCGACCCCGCGGCAACCGCCGGTAATCAGGCACCATTTTCCCTTTACATCAATCATGTTTTATCCTTTGCGGCACAGGGCCACGAATCAGTTACAAGAGAAAAATAACCTTTTAAGCCGGGATTTGACTCCGTCAAGGCCATAAAAATGTTTACAAGCGTAAAAAGGGGCGGAAATATATCGCGAACAGAGGTCACGACCGCAAGTGGGCGAACTCTAACGTGAGTTTAGTTCTTTTTTAATGTTTTTCCACTGGATCCTGTACCGGGTCCGCTTCATGATAAATTCATGCTCTGCGGAGTCCAAAAAGCAACACCTCCACCTATAATCCAATACCTGATAAGGAAGCCGCTCCTTGAATTCAAAATAGTATTCTTGGTCTGCAGTTGGAGGAAAATATGGCAGAAATGAAATCTCAACATCTTCGGGAATATCATCCCAAAGGAAGTTGAAGTCCCTTCCCTGCGCACTGGCGCAAATAAGAAAAAGGCTTAGCATAATGCTATTGATTCGGCATTGTCTTTTCGTCCATATCCAACAAGAATTCGTCATAAAACCGATTCCAATCATCATACAATGGCAGGCTTCTATAATATAGATTATCCTGTTGTTCGTAATCATCTAATTTCTTGTCAATGGAGTCCATAAGCCGCCTCATTCTTTCAATTCTTTTTTCTTTCCAGTTGAATCTAAGTGGTCCCGCTGGCAAGATCACCCTGTTTGCGTTACTGTTAAGCCATTTTTCTATTCCCCGAGCCAGCATAAGCATGCTGTCAATATCAACTCCTTTTAGAAAATGTCCGTTACTTTTCATACGATTATAGAGTTTTTGACCATATATGTACGCCAAATTATGGGGAATCGCACGAGTTGTTATATGCTTATACTCATGAGGTTTTATATAGGGGAAATCTCTATAATTGAGAGGATTCAGGAACATAGTCATGCCGGGGATATCCGGATGCATTGTTAATTTGTCAATTTTAGGAAGGGGTATTCCCTGTATAATGATTCTTTCTGCAATATCAACATAATCCATATTTTCAGGTTTTGCGAACTCACTCCAGTTTTCCATAGATCCACCCAACGGGTGCGGCTTTGGTTGGGTCACATACTGAATTTTATACTTCGGGGCCCTGAATACAAGAGAATATCTCTCATTCAAGCTTTTTCCCAAAGTTTCATCTATCTGCTTGATTGAAATAGGAGAAAGCGGCGTTCCCAAAACGAAATCTGATAAGTTGTACTTAGCCATAAGAGGCTCCTTTTCTAGGCCATGTTACTAAACATTTCGGGACGGGCCTAGCGTTTCGAAATGCTCTTTGAATAAATATTCTCTAACCTTCCAAACATCAGACGTTCAGAAACCTTTTTAAAACAGCAATGTCTATTACCCTATGGTCTTATATTTGCCTCCTTTGGATCCATAATGGTCCGCTATTTTATCAATAGTAAAACCAGCCACTTTTCTTAAATTGAATGTCCACCATCTCTATAACTGTCTTACTTCACTACGAGAGTACACCTTTTTTTCTGAGAACCCGAGAAAAAAAAGAAAAAGGCGTGGATTTTTTACAATCCACGTCAAATTTGGGTAAAAATTAGTTTTAGGACGTTCCCCGGGGCGGCTCACGGCAGCAAGTGGGCCATCCCTAGCGTGTGTTTAGTTTTTTGGCTCTTGCTAAATTTGAGCCAAAATAGTTCATCCTGCTATTTACTTGTCGCTTTTTCTTCTGTTGCATTCACGACAGAGCATTTGGCAATTTTCCAATATGGTCTTGCCGCCTTGACTCCAGGGAGTAATGTGATCGGCTTCCATTTCTTCGATTTGGAAGGTCCTTCCATGTTCAGGGCAATCGGGATTCGCACACCTTCCTTGCTGGCGTTCATAAGCAGCTATTTTCTGTGCATCGGAAAACTCACGAATGGAAAGATACTTTTCCTTATGGGTTAAAAGATATGGATAGATACCCCGCTTGTTGGAAACATCGTCATCCAACAATAGTTTTTGCGTTTCGTTTTCCAGTTTTTCCACATCAAAAAAGACATCCTTGTATTCATTGTAGAACAGTCCCCAATCTTGACCTTTCATGAATTTGAGACGTTGTTTTGAAATGTTGAATGTAGTCTTGACCCATTCAATGACGCCCTGAAAATACCGCCACAACGCACCCGCATTTTGATCGTGCTGATGGATGGCCATATATTCGTCAATAGCCCCACCACCCAACCAGTAGATGGCAGTTTCCAGATAATCTTGCCGGATGGCAGACCCGTTCAAGAAGTCGCCCCCGATTTTCTGGGCAGCGCAACCGTTCTTGCTGAAATAGCGTTTTGCATCGGCGAGCCACGGTCCCGCATACACGGCATTGCGGAGTTCCTGCTTGGTGAGTTCCTCGCCCGCGATATTGATGGTTTCGAACCATTTCAGTTTTTCGCTGTCGGTGCCGTCGCAAACATACACCATCAGCTCGTAGTCAAGAATCTGTTCCTGTTCGTCCTTCTGCAAGTTGTGGAAATGCTTGAACAGGTAGCTGAAATCGCCCGCGACATATTGACAAATAGAAATCGTCCGTTGTTGTCCGTCGATGACCTCGAATGTTCCGTCTTCACGGACCGCCCAGTACATCACGTTCAGCGGGAAACCCTGACGCACAGTCTCTATCACGGCATCGCGCTGCTTGTCCTTGTAGATAAATTCCCGCTGATAAGGCGGTCGAATGTCGAGTTTGCCCCCGAAGGCGACGACACGACCAGTTTCGTCATCATTCTCGTAGCCTTCCACAAGGTCGCGAATCTTGATTTGCTTGAGTTCGATTTTCATTTAAGCCTCCTTGCGGCGACGGATAAAAATTCTTGCATAAGTTGTTTTGCCATTAATGGCGGGTCGTGCATCGCCATCCTTCAACCGCGGAATACCGACGATTTCAGGATCATAGCCGGCCGATGATTCCATTCCCAAAATTTCGAACTGTTCTGGATTATACTTGTTCAAGAATGTTATGGGAACACCCATCACGCCACCAAAATCCTCGGGAACATCTTCGACCTTATTGCAATTTATAGCATCGTAATTATCATAGAATGGATATTCGGCTGAATTAAACTTCTTGTAAAAAATCAGTTTTTCATGCCTTTTAGGGATATCAAGATTGGTGAACCAACAAATATTACCGAGATTTCGCCACAGCTTTCCATTTTCATCAATAACATAGCCGTTTGACCTCAGTTTCGCCTTATCATTTATATCGTAAAAATCGGGTATAGAATAACTAGAAGGGACCCCAAACAAAGTGTGTCCAACATGATAACCCGTCCACAATTTATTGTCCTTTATCAGTTTGAAAATGTCTTTATACGTAAAGGCATTTTGATTGCCTACAATTAAAAACATCTTTTTATATTCAACTAACTGAGCCACATACTCCCTAAACAAACTAAACGGCGGATTCGTCACCACAATGTCGGCTTCTTTCAGGAGCTCAATGCATTCTGCACTGCGGAAGTCGCCATCGCCGTTGAAGTAGTGGATCCCGATTTCTTCGGGGTCGGGAACTCGGTTGCCGTTTCTGTCACCAAAGTATTCCAGCCATATCGCCCTTTCAGAATTGTTCTGGCTAAACAAATCACGCTCCTGATTCTTGTAGCAGGTGGTTATAAGCCGCTTGAGTCCCAGGTGTTCGAAGTTGTAGGCAAAGTAGTGGAAGAAATTGGACACCCGGGGGTCATCGCAGTTGCAGAGAACAGTCTTGCCCTTGAAGTGTTTCTTGTAATGTTTCAGTTCGTTCTCGATATCCGAGAGTTGGGTGTAGAATTCATCCTGCTTGGCCTTGTTGGCACTATGTAAATTACGATTGTCGGACACGGGCAAACCTCGCTAGGAGTTCTGCCCTGATTCCGCACAACCAGCTTTCACAAATAAAAAAGGCGTGAAGTTGAATGCACTTATCCGCTCTGAGGTTACGACCAAGTACCCTATCGAAATAAGCACAAACAACTCACGCCCCAAATGGGCGACAGGAAAAATGGCAAAGCGGGATAGATTGCTTCGTCGCCTTACGGCTTCTCGCAATGACATATCCGTTTTGTCATTACCGTCGAAATACACCCAAACGCACTATACAGGGTATAGCGCGCCAAAGCGTATCTGCGTGAGCGTCTGTCTCATTCTCCCGATTGAAAATTTTGGTCGTATTTCAGAGCGGAGAACGAGAGCAAAAGCTCATAAAAATGTCTTGATGAAATATACTTTTTTTGACAAGAAACGGAGATGCCCGCCTACGCGGGCATGACAAAAGGGCGGGCCGGTGGGGTAAGCGGGGCGTTGCGGGGCGGCGTTTGAGCCCCGCAGAGGGGGTGTGCGAAAGCCCCGACAAGATCCTTCGACTCCACTACGTTCCGCTCAGGATGACACTCTGGCCGGGGCTGGAGCCAGGGGGAGCCTTCCCCCTCTCTTTGTAAAAAATGCAGGTAAATAAAATTTTTCGGCACATTTTGGGGTGTATCTCCGTCTATATAGGTAGGAGGTTTTATAGCCATGAAGAAGAAAAGTGATATCGTCGCCAACGTACCCGAATTCCCGCTAATTGACGAAAAACTGTTAAAAACGCGGATTTACACGATCCGCGGGGTCAAAGTGATGCTCGACTCCGACTTGGCGGAGATTTACGGGTATTCGACCAAGGCTTTCAATCAGCAGGTCAAAAACAACATCGAGAAATTCGCCGAGGATTTCCGGTTCCAGCTGAATAAAGATGAATTGGCTGAAGTATCAAGGTCAAAAAATTTGACCTTGGAGCAGGCGAAAAGCCCCAAAATGAGCGAATTTGGGCAAATTGATGTTTTGCGGTCAAAAAATTTGACCGCAAACTTGAGTTCGAAAAGCAGAAGTTTTCCTTACGCATTTACCGAACAGGGCATTTATATGCTTATGACCGTGCTTAAAGGTGAACAGGCTACAGCACAAAGCATTGCCCTTATCCGTCTTTTCAAGCAGATGAAGGACTATCTCGTCATCGAGAACCAACAGTTGCTCGGCAATTCGGGCATTGCGGAATTTGCTGTGCAGACGGTTCAAAACACTCGCGACATCGCAACGATTTCTGCCGGTGTACGCGAACTCTCCGGAGAAGTCCACAATATAGATGAACGCCTTGGAAAAGTCGGTTTGGACATTCAGAAGGTCATGGAGAACTTCATCGACCCAACAACTTACAAACACTTTCTAATTCTTGATGGACAAAAATTGGAATCTGATGTCGCATTCACCAAAATATACGGGATGGCGAAAAATTCCATCATAATCATAGACAACTACGTGGGCGTAAAGACGCTGGACTTACTAAGGGGTGTCGCCCAAAATGTCCAGGTGGCAATTTACAGCGAGCCTTGGGGCGATGAGGGAATAACGCCTGCGATAAAGGCAGACTTCGAAAAAGCTAGACCCGATGTATCCTTGAAAATCGACCGCCCGAACCGCAAATTCCACGACCGCTATGTATTCTTGGATTACGGCACCCGCAGCGAGAAACTATTCCATTGCGGAGCATCTTCAAAAGACGGAGGCAAGAAGATTACAACCATCATGCAAATCGAATGCCCAGAGATGTACCACCCGATAGTAGATAAACTGAAGAAACCGTCAGCGACGGGGTTTTAGGGGCGGCCTAGCAGCTTACCGACAGGGACTGCACGGCCAGCGCAGGCACCTTGGTGCTGGAAAAGTCGTCGTAGTAGGCGTTTCCGCAGGCCACCACTTCTTGGATGATGTCGAAATAGTTCCCGCTCAGGGTCACGCTATCTACGGGGTGGACAATCTGGCCGTTTTCGCACCAGAAACCGTGGGCGCCAATGCTCAGTTCCCCGCTCACCGAATTGCAGCCGGAGTTGCCCTCCAGACGGGCCACCAGCAGGCACCTGGGGAACAGTTTCAGCAGTTCTTCCGTAGATTTTTCGCCACAGGGAACGTACATGTTGTAGAAGGACGTGGACATTTTGGTGCCCAGATCGCGAACGCCGTTTCCGGTGGACTTGCAGCCCGCCTTGGCGGCGGTTTCCAGATTGTAGAGGCCCTGGCCAAAGACGCCCCCGTCGATGACCTTCACCAGCTGGGTAGGCACGCCTTCGGAATCGTAGGGGAAATGATGGCTGAACAGGTCTCCGGAGCCCACACTCCACAAGGAAAGGCAATCCGACGCAATCTTTGAGCCTTCCTTGCCCGAAAGCCTGGAAAGGCCTTTCTGCATGGAATCCGCCAGGTAGGGCTGACTGTACATCCGCATGAACCGGCCCGAAATCCGCTCCGACAGGACCACGGGAATCTTGCCGCCCTCGATCTTCTTTGCGCCGAACAGTTCCGTAGAGTATCCCGCCGCACGGGTGGCGATTCCGTCTACGTCGATTTCGTTCCAGTTGCGGGTGGACTTGGTGAAACTCCCCAACTTCTTGACGTTGTCGCGACTTGCAACCGCCCCTACCCCGACAGAAACGGAATTGGAGCGGGTCCTGTAGAAAACGCCCTTGCTGTTTGCCACGTAGTCTTCGCTGTTGGAAAGGTCCGCCCCTAAGTAAGGGATGTTCTCGATTTCCTTGGACTTGGCGAAGGTCGCCTTTTCCAAGTCGATGCAGACGTCCTTCATTTCGGGCAGGCCGATTTTTTCCAGGGCCGGATTGTAGTCCTCGTCTGATTGCGGCAAGGCACCCGGCTCCGGCAAGTCCACGTTGATTTCATCGGTCCATTGGGTATGGCAAAGGGCATCTTTCAGGGTCTGCTCCAGGGCGTCTGCCGTAAGGCGCTCCGTATGGGCGTAACCCGGACGGCCATTCTTGATGACGCGGATTCCCACACCTACGGAGTCGGAAATTTCCGTATTCTGGACCTGCCCCTGGAAAAGGGAAAGGCCTTCGGAATGGGACCTGGAGGCAAGCACGTCAAACTGTTCCGCCTGTCCCTTGGCCTTGTCGTTGATGTAAGAAATGGCGTCTTCGAGAGTCATAGTTTGGAAGTTACTAGTTACTAGTTAATAGTTATTAGATGATAGTTCGCCCTACGGATTAGAAGCTTTCCTTGCCAGCATTTTCCAGTAGGCGGCGGGGCTGCCTGTCACCGACTCCAGAGAAGAAGCCAGTTCAGCCGTAATGGGAGCCTCCCCCGCAATCAATTTTTCCAGCAGGTCTTCCGAAATGCCAAGCCGGCGGGCAAATTCCGCCTTGTCCATCTTGAGCCATTCCATGCCCTCGATAATCGCCTGACCCGGAGTGGGAACACCATGTCTTGCCATAACTACCCCATCACCTTATCTAGAACGTTACGCATTTTCTCTGCCATGGCGTCCCAGCTCATGGAAAGGGCACGCTCCTTGGCGTTCTTTTCCAGCGTGGCAAGGCGATCCTTGTCCCGGATAACCGCAGCCACCTTCTGGCAGAACCCTTCCGGGTCGTCGTTCTCGTACAGGATACCTGTCACGCCGTCAATCACGGAGTCCTTGAGACCCGCCACATTGTTGGACACCGAAATGGTGCCGCACAGGTTGGCCTCGATGTTGTTGATTCCCCAGCCTTCCTTGAAAGAGGGATTGATGAACAGGCTGGAACGGCTGAGCAAATCACGCTTTTCGTCTTCGGAGACCCGGCCCAGGAATTTTACAGCGTCGGCGACACCCAAGTCTTTCACCAACTTTTCCAGCTCCCCGCGGTAGTCTCCGCCGCCAGCCACTTCCAGCACAATGCCCGGAACCAACTGCTTCAGGCGGGGCATGGCGTTGATGATAAACTGGGCATTCTTGTACTTCATGAGACGTCCCACGTAAGAAATCACGGGCGGTTCGGCCTTGGGTTGCGTGGGCTTGAAATAATCCGTGTCTATACCCGGTTCCACTACGGCAATGTCCCTGGCCCTAATTCCCATGTCGCGAATTTCGTCGGCAGTGCTATCCGAAATGGCGAGGAAGGGTTCATTTTTGTAGAAAAGGGCCACGGAACGTTCCATCAGGTACACGTAAAGGGCTATGGGGAAAAAGGCCTCGCGGAAAATGGACTTGCGGAAAAAGTGCATGACCATGTGGAGGCGTTTTGTCCTGGTGCAGAGCGGCGTGAAGAAGGGAATCTTGTTCAGGTCCTCTACAATCAGGTCGTATTCCTTCTGGTGCTTGCGGGCGTAAAAGAATGCGGAATAGTTGAACAGGAACTTGCTGCCGATTCGAACTGTACGCATGCCGTCTACCACTTCTTCGTCGGGGAGCCCCGGCACCTTGTGGGCCAGCACCGTTATGTCATAGCCGTTGCCGTTAATGCGCTTGAAAAGTTCGTGGAAGTAAAGTTCCGCACCGCCCGCTTCCGGGTTCTTGATGTCGCGCCAGTTGATCAGTAAAACTTTCTTGTTCGCCACGATATACCTAAATCTCTCTTTCGGGACAATATAAAAAATCGGCCTATTCTAGGAACAAATCCGGCGGAGTCCTTCCGCAAAAACGGACGGTTCCTGCAGCAGGCTTATCACAATCCAGCCGTCTTCGTCAAAATCGAAGAAGAATCCCGGCTGCACCAGCACGTGCTTTTCCTTGAGCAGGCGAAGAGTGAGTTCCTCGTCGTCGCCACCCAGGCGGATAACCGCATACCAGCCGCCAAGAATTTCAGGGCTGTATTTGGAGGGGAACTTTTCCCGCAGGGCCGCAAGATTTTGCTGCAGGCGTTCGCTGATTCGAGCCCCGTAGGCGGCAGACTGTTTCAGCATGGGGGCCGCCAACGCCTGTGCCGGTGCAGAAACGCTCAGGTAGGCATCCGCCACATATTCCAGAGTCTCGTGGATAGATTCCCGTATGGCTTCGGGAGCATAGACCGCCATCCAGCCGAGTTTAACCTGGGGACTTCCGCAAATCTTGCTGAGGCCGTTAAGCCAGACGATGGGGCATTTAGGGCCACAACCGCCGTCACCCTGGGGCATCGCAGATGCGATAGGGTCCTCGGATTCTGGCCTGGAGCCTTCGTCGCAATGCTCCTCAGGATGAAAAGAAACATACTCCCACGACCGTCGCACATCCTCTGAATATCTATAGTCCCCGAAAACTTCGTCCACCACCAGGACCAGGTTCCGTTCCTCGCAAAAGCGGACCACCTCTTTCCATTCGGACAAACTGACAGAATGCCCCGTGGGGTTGTGGGGGCAGACCAGCAGCAGGATTTTTGCGTTGGCCGGAGCGCTCAAAAGGCTGTCGGTATCCAGCACAAAACGGAAATCACCGCACCGATCCTTTCCCGCTTTTTCCCGTCTCAACTTCAAGAAATACGGATAGCACTCCAGGTTTTCCAGTTCCGCCAGCGTGTCCAGCAGGGGGTAGCCCGGGACCGGCGTCAGTATGGCGTCGCCGGGATTGCAGAAGGCCTTGAACAGTATGGAGTAGGCTTCGCTGGTGCTTGCCGTCAAAATAATCTGCTCGGGCGTAAAATTCCCGCCACGGCTGCGGTAGTACTCCGACACCGCCTCTCGGGCCTTGAACGTTCCCGCCGGATTCACGTCCCACAGGTTGAACTCCTGCTTCACGACATCTACCGCAGGCGTCACGTCAAAAGGCAGTCCCACACGCAAGGGGCTGCTCACCGTCATGTCGATAAAGGCTAGGCCGCCTGCGGCGGCATCTTTCTGAACTTCGGACTTCGCACGCTCCAGTTCCGCAAAGAAGGGCGTGGGGGTCAGGTCCTTCTGTTTCATTTTTGACGGCTCTTGATAAGGCCCGCCACAAAGACGGCGATGATGATACCGGCAGGCAGGCACACGGCGATGGTCAAGAGCATCAGCTTCTGGAAAGGCGACAGGCCCTTGATCTTTTTGCGGAAGCCGTTCAACTTGGCACGAATCCCTTCGCTGCGGACACCCTTTTCGGAGAGCTTTTTCATGCCCTCGTCCTTGAGCTTTTCGGTGGAACGGACCACGGACTGGACCCGCTCCGATTTCCAGAGCTTGTTCACCGATTCCTTGGAATCGTCCACGAACTTTTCAAGGCGTTCCCGCTTGATCTTGAAGGGTCGAGCCACGTCGGACAGAGCTTTCCACATAACAGCCTACTTGTATAAAAGGTTCACACCGCTGAACAGGGCCCGCATGTTGGCCTTCAGGGTATCGCTGGAAACGCCACGGCCCTCTTCTTCCTTGCCGTTAGCACGCAAAAGAATCCGGCTCAGGCCCCGTCCTGCCCACAACTTGTCCTTTTCGGGAACCACCACCTGGCGGTACTTCACCAGTTCCACCGGCATGTTGATTTCACGCATCAAGATAAGCCCGGCCTCGATGGGGCCTTCGGCGGTCACGGACCGGCGAATGGCCTCGCCGTCCTTCTTGAAATGGAATATAAAGCGGTTCTCGTCGGGAATCACTTCCACGTTGTTGAACACCAGGCGGGCGTTCACGTTCACGCGCTCTTCGCGGAACACGTCCAGCACCCGCTCGGCGCTGAGTTCCCCTTCTTTTTCGCTCAGTTCCTTGAGCACGGGCTGCAGTTCTGCCGCCTCGGCCAGAGAGAGCCTGTAGCCAAACTTGGTGATAATCTCGTAAACCGCGGTGCGGCCGCTCTGGCTGGTGAAGGAAATGGAATCGTTCTGGTGGCGTCCAATGATGGAGTAGTCGATGGGGCGGTAGGCACCCTTCTTCATGTCCTTGGTCTTGGAGGCGCCATCCTGATGGATACCACTACGGTGCACAATAGCCTCTGCGCCGATAAGCGGGGCACGGCTGTAAATGCTTACGCCAGACCACTGAGAAATCAGGATAGCCGTCTCGTAAATCCGTTCCAGATGGAGACCGGTATTCACGCCGGAGTTGTGGAGCGCCACGGCCACCTCGTAAAAATTGGTGTTGCCGCAACGTTCGCCCAGGCCGTTCAGGGCCACTTCCAGCTGGGTGGCGCCCACAAAGAAGCTCTCCACCGTAGCGGCCGTAGCCATGCCCAAGTCGTTGTGGCAATGGACCGAGATGGCAATGTCCTTGGGCAAGGCTTCATAAACCTGCTTAATCTGGTTCACGTACAAGAAGGGCCTATACCGCTCCACCGTATTGGGCAGGTTTATGGTGGTGGCTCCCGCCTCCACCACGGCCTTCAGCACGTCAATCACAAAATCCATGTTGTCCAGGCAGTCCCCGAAGTGTTCGGCGCTGAACTCCACGTCGCCCTTGTCCCCTACCAGGGACTTGGCCAGCTTCACGCACTTGACGGCCTTTTCCTTCACCTGTTCCGGAGTCAGGTGCAGCACATGTTCCATGGAGAGCTTGCTGGTAGCGAGGAAGGTGTGGATACGGGGGTGGGGGGCATACTGTACCGCCTCCCAGCAGCGCTGGATATCGCTTTCCACGCAGCGGGCAAGGCCCGAAACCACAATCTTCTGGGCAACCTCGTCACCCTCTTCCGCCATCTTGGCGGTCAGCTGGGCCAGCTCCTTACAAGATTCGAAATCCATCTCGGAAGAAGCAGGGAATCCTACCTCGGCACCCTGGACCCCGAGCTTCAGCAACAGCAGGAACACGTCCTTTTTCTGGGCGTTGTTCCAGGGCTTGGGCAGTGCCTGGTTACCATCACGCAGGGTGACGTCATAGAAGAAGGGTTGTCTATTTGCCATTTCGGCAGCATTCATATCGCTCATTTTATCTCCTCGCCCACACAACATGGCCGCAAGATTCATTTTTCGGTTTCAAAGATAGAAATTGCCCCAAAAATGAAAAACCCGCTACCATATTGGAGCGGGCTCTTTTAGGTTTAATTCTATCAAAAATCCTTGAAAACGGCCTAAAACCTCGCTCCAGTAGCAAGTCGCAATAGAAGTAGCAGGTTCAGGGTCTTTTTCATATCACGCAATATATAAAACGCCACAATCCTTGTCAAGAGCTATTTCACACAACGAACAGACACGGCGTCATTTTTCATATAGCTGCCGCCACCCGAAAAATGGAACCTGGCATCCAGGGAATACAGCAAAGCATTACCCCCGTCGCCACTGAACTCCGTATGGTCCTCGTCCGCCGTCCAGAAGATGGTTTTTTCGCCCAAGTCATCAAATTTCGACAACCAGCGTTTCCCAGCGGGCAGCGCCCCGAACCCAGTGGTATCGGTGGCAGGGTAATCCCGTTCCGTCCAACCGGTCTTGCTCCTAAGCGACGGCGACACATAATGGTATTCCGCCTCCACCAGGGAATCCAGCAAATTCCATTCATCGCTACTGGGAACATGGAAGCCTTCCGGGCAGGCCCCCTGGGTGGGACCCTTCAAGTCGGCAAACTTCTTCTGGAAAGACTTGTCCAGCCCCATGGCGGCAGTCCAGCTGTAAAGGCGACCATACTTCTCGCAGTTCTCTGGCTTGTTGTCGTAGCACCAGGTGGTCTTCTCCATACTACAGTCGTAATACTTCAAGTTTTCGGCAAGCCAAGTCATGTCGCCAATCTTTGTAACCTTGTAGACTTGGCCGTCACGGGCATCGCAGATGGTTCCCTCTTCAAGGCTTTCAGGGCAGGCCTTTGGCTCTACGGTGCAGGAACCACTTCCCGAGCCATTTCCGTTCTCGTTTCCTTCCGAAGCAGAAGTCCCCGAGTCGCTATCGCAGGCCACCAGAATACAACTGATTGCCGTCACCAACAAATACATCAACTTTTTCATAGTACTCCTTTTACACTCCAATCCACGCTAAATATAAATTAGAACCGCACCTTGTAAATCCAGGGCCAGTTCTTGCCCGTAATCCAAAAATCACGACCATCAAAGGCGACGCCGTTCAGCACGTCCGCCTTGGGGAAGCGGCGGTTGATTTCCATCGACTTTTCGGTAAAGTCCAGGTATTTCAGCACACGACCGCTGGGCAGTTCGACTACGGCAATCAAGCCCGTGGTCCAGATGTTGGCGTAAAGGGTGTCACGGACCACTTCCAGTTCGTTCAGTTGCGGCACTTCGCGCCCGTTATCGCGCACGGGGATCGCCCCCACCACGCTAAAGCCGCCCAGCCCTATCTGCAAGAGTTCGCTGGAACCGTTGCTCATCAGGAGGGCGTCACGCCAGTAGGCAAGCCCCCAGCCTTCCGTAGGTATGCGGAACTCGCCCTTCATGGCGAAGGGCTTGCGATTTAGGATAAACGCCTTCCTGGATTTCCAGGTCAGGTAAAAGATGTCGTCGCCTACGGCCACGGAACCTTCGCCGAAATAACGTTCCGCAAGTCGCAGGGAATCCAGGATCTTGCCGTCCAGGGTACGGCGGTAAATGCCAGACTCGCCGTAATGCCCGGTGGATTCTATCAGGTCCTTGCCGTCAAAAAACAGCCCCTGGGTAAAGTGGTTCTGCTCGTGGGGTATGGAATCCACGATGGTCGGCACAATGCGGGGGGTATCTGCATAGACAAGGGATGCAACCGCAACCATACAAAACAGGGCTCTGTGCAAAAGCGAAATCATAGGGGAATATGTAGAAAAATTATATTTGGGTCACCATGGGCGCTGTAAAAGAACCGGCCAAAGTCAAAATCATCGTTGGGATCCTGGCAAAGGACGCCGCTTCGGTAGAGTCAGTCCGCAGCACCCTCCGCGAGCGTTTTGGCGAAGAGGACCTGAACCTGGAACCCTTCCCCTTTACCTTTACCAACTACTACAAAGAAGAAATCGGCGACGCCCCCGTGCGGGCCTTCTTCAGCTACGAGCCCCTGGTGGACCGCACCGAAATCGTGGACATCAAACTCTGGACCAACGACCTGGAGCTTGAAATTGCTGAACGCGCGGGAACGCCGGGACTCCGCCCCGTGAACCTGGACCCGGGCTACATGACCCTGGGGCAATTCTTCTTGGCCACCACCAAGGACCAGCGCCAGCGGGTTTATATCAGTCGCGGGATTTTCGTGGAGCCCACCCTTTACTTTCAAGACGGGCACTTCCACCATTTCGACTGGACCTACCGTGACTACCAGAGCGAAAAATACATCGCCTACCTGGAGCAGGTCCGCGCCCGCCTCGCCTACCAGATGAGCACCGGAAAACCATACCGCCTACGCACCAACCCCTAACCCCTAAATCCTAACCCCTAGCCCCTAAACTCATGAAAGCCGGAATCATCACCATCGTCCTCCTCATCATCAGCAACTTCTTCATGACCCTTGCCTGGTACGGCAACCTCAAGCTGAAGGAGATGCACATCAGCACCGACTGGCCGCTGATTCTCGTGATTCTCGCCAGCTGGGGTATCGCCCTCATCGAATACTTCTTCATGATTCCCGCCAACAACATCGGGAGCCGTATCAACGGCGGGCCCTTCAGCCTCATGCAGCTGAAGATTATCCAGGAGGCCATTTCCATCACGGTGTTCACCACCCTGGCTGTCACCCTGTTCCGCACCGAGACCCTCCAGTGGAACCACATCGTGGCCTTTGTGCTGGTCATCGGCGCCGTGTTCTTCGCATTCTTGAAATAACTTTTATTTTGAAAGGGGGAAGCCTCCCCCTCGTCAAAGCCTTGCCCAACCATTGTCATGCCCGCCTTGAGCGGGCACCTCCGACCCTAACCAGCATCACCATTAAGCAATAGGGCAAGTCTTTGCCTACCCCCTCTGCGGGGACACCCCGCAACGCCCCCTAAATAATCCGAGTCTCAAGGGCACAGTCGCCTGCAAAAAAGACCGTCGGTCGCGCCTTCACTTTGTTCGTCGCTACCCTCCGGATTTTTTGCTTAGCAACTATGCCCTCTCGCCTCGAAAATGAGTTTCGCGACGCAGGAGGTTGCTCGGTCACGGCGTTCCCTCGCAACCACAGCCGGTCATACTCTACCCCTCTTGTCATGCCCGCTTCGCATCAAATGCAGGATATGTTCAGACGGGCATTTCTTTTTAATAAACAATATTTTTCCCAATATCGGCTACAATTTTTCTGAGAACGTCTTTTTCTACACTTGAAAATTTGCCGATAGACAAGACTCTTGTTTTCCAATGTTCAAAATGTTGTTGTGGGAGTTCCTTTTTATTGAACGCTTTGGCGATATCAACTTTCCATTCGTTGATCTTTCCTATTACTTGCGGAACGTTCACTCCATTTACGACCGTGCGACCGCCAGCGGAAAAATTATCGCGGAATGATGGACAAACAACGCCTTTTCTCTGTAGTAACCATTGGCAGGCGTATTCATAATCACCCTCCAAAACGCTCGGAGATGCGATAAGCATTTCAATTTTTATCTCTTGTTTTTCATCTGCCGAAAGCTTATTCCAAAATTTCACTTTATTGTTGACAAGTGAACTTGCGAATTTTTCTTCTGCTAAATCAAGTTTTGAAAATTCATCTATACTTGGGCTAAACCACCATAAGTCTTCACCATCACTTGTTGCGTTACGCTTCATTTTAGAATCGACCATATAGGTTCTGAACGCATCAAAAGGATTTTTCATATGACGAATTTCATCATATGACTTCCCCAATCTCTTAAAAAGAGATTTTTCTCTTGAAACATTCATATCCAACATGTAGCGAGGGCTATGTGTGACGGCAACGTCTTCCACGCAATCTTCAAATGAGCGGTATTTAATTTCAAAAGGGTTTTGCTTGCCACAAAACACATGGATTCTGCTGACATCAGGGATCCTTGTAGATTCCATGATGCTTCCTCCCATTACCTTCCATGAATCATTTCGAGTACTGAGTGTTTTGACTTCTATGCCCAAAGCTTGATTTTTGTTGATTCTTGCAACAATATCAGGAAATTTATGACCGCCAATATATTCGATATTCCAATCGGGAACCCCAACAAAATCTTTTGACTTGTCTAGAGCTTTGCATACCTCACCTTCAAAAATCTTCCAAAAATCACCGCTTGCAAATCGAGACGAATCCCTCTGCAATCGTTCTTTCGCACACGAGAGCAGATTATTGAAGTTCTCCAACGTCCTTGGATCACAAATTAATTTTTCGCCAACGGAAATGGACATATTTATTCTCCGAACAAATCATTCCAAAGAGATTCAAGTCTTTTCCCAATTGAGTATCCCAGCAGAGGCGGAACAGCATTTCCAATAACTTTATAAGCATCAGATGAATTGACTTTATTGGTTCCGTCGTTAAAGATGAATTCATAATCATCGGGGAACGTCTGAATTCTTGCGCATTCACGAACACTTAAGCGACGCTCCTGCAATCCTTTGTTCAATTCAGACAAAATCTTTCCGCCATGTTCTTCGCTCAACCTGCGATATTCAATATTGCCATGATGTTCGCTTCGGATTGTCGGACCGACACCGTCCATATCAATTTCAGAACTGCCCTGCATTTTACCATAGTATTTCGCTTTTGAGTAAGCCTTCTGTGCGGCATCTGAGCTTTCGTCAGGCTCTTTCAACCCAACGAAGGCATCCTTGCAGGTAACGATTTTTTGAAGACCTTCTCCATGCGTCTTTATCGGGTACGGATAATACGGCGATTTTTCGGAATTCTTTTCTATGTCGGCAAGAATTTTGGGATTAGCGTACTTTCTAGAAATGCCAATGAAAACAACTCGCTCGCGACTTTGTGGAACGCCATATTCCCATGCCTTCAAGACCTGAGCATCAACAACGCAATACCCTTTATCGATGTTGCGGAAGTCGGTTTCAATAATTTTCTTGGCGTCGCCTAATGAAACGAGACCTTTTACGTTTTCAGCGATAAAAACTTTTGGCTTGACGATTTCGATGACCTGTTTCATCCAAAGATACAGGGTTCCTCTAGATTCATTTTCTGCGTGCTCTTCATTTACACCATTGTGACTTTTGGCTGAATCAAACCCAAGGCGTTTTCCAGCAACTGAGAAATCCTGACAAGGGAAACCGCCTGTGACAACATCTATATTTTTAGGGAATTGGAATTCGCCCGATTTACTCTTCTTGACTAGATCCACAATGGATTCTACTCTGTATATCCCTTCGATTTTCTTTCTGTTGCCGAAGAAGTGGTTCCACGCCTTTTGCGCACAGGGCAGGATGTCATTTGCGAAAACGGTCTGAAAACGATTCTTATTCAAGCGAACGAAATTTCGGTTGATATTTTCTTCTATCCAATCCGGATGGATTTTTTCGTTGACAGATTTCTTGAGAGTGGTAAAACCACCCTCAAGCCCAAGGTCGAGTCCTCCGCAGCCGGAGAACAGAGAAAGCACACGAAGTGCATTCTTGCCAGAAGCCATAACGCCTCGATGTTCCTACGGAACAGGTGAAATGTTCTGTTTTCACTTCTGTTCACGAAACATCGACATGCTTCGACAAGAGAATGCCCAAATAGAACTCACCCCAATGAGGTGAGTCCCATTTGTCCAATTCCTGCTGCGTTAAAAATTTGGTCGTATTTTAAGGACGCAAGAACGGGAGCAAAAACGTTTGTCTTTGTCCCTACCCTCAATATTCGATAAAACAAAAAAGCGTGGTATCGAATACTTTCCCGTCCTTAGGCAACGACCAAGAAGCCCTGCGCAGAAAAAGCAAACGACCCACGCCCAATTCTGGGTGTGCGTTGTAAGCTCTATTCTTCTGCACAAAAACTTTGGTCGTGTTTTAAGGACGCGAGAATAAGAGCAAAAACTCTAAAACCGGTCGCCCTTCGCCTTGCGGTTCGGGGCTATGTCAGACATAATATAGATTATTTAAAGAAACCTTCATGTCATTTATGTCAAGCCGTAATTGCTACATTATGGATATTGGCCGTTCGGCTTTGTTGTCGGGAATTCCGACCTTTCCCATATCCCCCGACAGGGGCCCGCAAGAGGCTTGCATTCCATAGGATAAGGCTATGGATATACTGAAATTGTCGGAAACTATCGCAATTTTTGCGGTAGTTATTGGCAAATACGTTTACTTTTTACACGAAAATATATATATTATCGTTATCAAAGTAAACATATACCGGGATATTCCTATGAAGGACTGCGTATTCAAAGCAATCAAAAGACATGGAAACCTTCTGACTACCGATATGGCTATACGCAGCGGCGTTTCCAAAACAATGCTTGCAAGGTATGTAGATAAGGGAGAATTGGTCCATGTTCGCCATGGACTTTACGCTCTACCCGATTCAATAATCGACAACATGTACGCGATTCATCTTCAGAATCCAAGTATTATCTTCTCACATGAAAGTGCACTATTTCTGAATGGTTTTGCCGAAAGAACCCCTTTCGTTCATTCAATAACCATCCGTTCTGACAAGGTCGTTCCCCAGTCCATCAAGGAACAATGCTCTATTTTTTATATAAAGCCAGAATTATTGGAGATTGGTTTAACCCAATGCAAAACGACTTTGGGCAACCCTGTCCCATGTTACAATGCCGAACGGACGCTTTGTGACATTCTAAGAAGCCGTCGACGGATCGACGACGAAACGGTTATTGCGGCTATTAAGAATTATGCAAAAATGACGCAAAAAGACTTGCTTAAACTCTACGACTATGCAACAAGGCTCTCCATTCTCTCAGCAGTACAACAATATATGGAGGTGCTTGTTTGAAACAAAGAACGCCCAACGCAACACGCTTAAAAGCTCGGATTAACGCCTATGCAAAATACAATGCCATACCAGCACAGGTCGTTTTACAGAACTTCATGTTCGAACGGATCGCCGAAAGGATTGCCCGCTCTAGATTTGCGCCGAATTTCATTCTAAAGGGCGGATTACTACTATCCTCTATGCTAGGGCTCGACAAACGCTCCACAATGGACATGGACGCAACCATTGTCGGCCTTCCGCTAACAGAAGATAAAATCATAGAAGTCATGCAAGAAATTCTAGGCGAGCCGCTAGAGGATAACGTTACACTTGAGATTGTCTCATCGAGCCCAATTAGAAAGGACGATGCCTATGGCGGTTTTTGCCTTAAACTAAATGCTGTATACGAATCTGTGATTACGCCTATTTTTATTGACATAACTACAGGCGATTCCATTGTTCCAGGCCCCGTTAAGTTTGGATATCGTAAAATCTTCGATGACGAACTTTTTCTTGTATATTCATACCCCATAGAAACAATTCTAGCAGAAAAACTTGAAACAATTGTAACAAGAGGAATATTCAATAAACGCCCCCGTGACTACTACGATGTCTATATGCTCATAAAGTCAGTCCAGTTCGACATCCCTACTTTGAGTCGAGCATTACTTTCGACAGCGGAGCACCGCAAGACCGCAGACGTGGTGACGCAGGAATACACACAGCGGATGGACATTATCGAACATAGCGACGACATACGCCACCAATGGGAAAAATACAGCAAGACCTTCAGTTATGCGAAAGGTATCCCGTTTGAAACAGTTGTTGGTTCGGTACGAAATCTGCTTGAAAAGGTTCTTGCCTAGCCTTTTCAACAGAAAATCCCTCGGCTAAGCCGAGGGATAAACTTTATTGGAGATCCCCGCCTTCGCGGGGATGACATTTTGTCAATTACGTGTGAGCGAAAAACGACCGGTATTAACCGGTCGTGTTCGCGAGAGTGAGCGCCAGCCCTACACTTGTATGCTAGAGTCTAGCGCGAACGGTCAGGTATGAGCGTCAACCCATTCGGCGTTCTTGCGGCAAGCTTCAACAGACTTGTCGAAGGCGGCCTTTTCTTCGGCGCTCATCTTGACTTCGAGAATCTTCTCGACGCCGTTGGCACCGACCACCACGGGCACGCCGCAGTAGAGGCCGCTAACGCCGTATTCGCCGTTCAGCTTGGCAGCGCAAGAGAACACGCTTTTCTTGTCGAGCAGGTAGGCTTCGGCCATGTGGATAGCGGAAGTAGCCGGGCTGTAGAAGGCAGAGCCGCGGCCGAGGAGGTTCACGATTTCGCCACCGGCACCGGCGGTACGCTTGGCGAGTTCGGCGAACTTTTCCTTGCTCATGAGCTGAGAAACCGGGATACCGCCAACAGACACGCATTCCATGATGGAAACCATGGTGTCGCCGTGGCCGCCCATCACGAGGGCCTTCACGTCTTCGACAGACACGCCCAGTTCGTCGGCCACAAAGCAAGCGAGACGGGCAGAGTCAAGCACGCCAGCCATACCGATGACCTTGTTGGCCGGGAGACCGGACTGCTTCTGCATGTTGTAGACCATGGCGTCCAACGGGTTGGTGATCACGATGACGAATGCATCCGGAGCGTTTTCTTTGATGGCTTCGGCAACGGTCTTGATTACGCCGCAGTTCTTGTCCAGGAGGTCGTCACGGCTCATGCCCGGCATACGCGGGAAACCGGCGGTCACGATCACGACATCGGCGCCCTTGATGGCGGAGTAGTCGGTAGAGCCCTGAAGATCCACAGAAGAGTTGATGACAGAGCGGCCTTCCATGATATCGAGAGCCTTGCCCTTCGGCATGCCCTGAGTCTGCGGAATATCGATAAGGACCACGTCGCCAAGATTCTTCTGGGCGAGCACGAGAGCCATTGTACCACCGATCTGACCAGCACCAACGAGTGCAATCTTCTTTCTAGCCATGATTTAACCTTCCTTTTAAGGTAATTAGATTTTTACGCATCAAATATAGCACTTTTTCGTGTTTCAGACAATGAAAAAACGCCCCAAAAAGCCGAAAAACGCAAAAAATAAGCATGGTTTGTCTTAAAACAAGTCCAGCGAGCTGTCGAGGTAGATTTCTTCGCGGACCTTGAGCTGGAATTCGGGTTTGGTCATGTAATAGAGCAAAAATTCCAGGATGACGGCGCTGCCGAGGCTGCGGCCTTCGATTTTAAAGTGGTGGAACCCTTGCGGGGCGTACACGTTTTGAATGTCATTGATTCCGATGAATCCGGGATTTTTCATGGCGTCAGAGAAGCGGTAGCCGCGCCCTGCGTTCGGCGAGGCGCATACATGATCTTCTTGAGTTTCGCCAAGGTTCTTTTGGCTCACGTTCTCGTAGCACTTTTTGCGGTCTTGGCAGCCGAACCAGCAGCATTCATTGCACAGGAATTCGACTTTCTGCTTTTGCGCAGCCGATAGCGCGTTGAGTTTGGCGAATTGCTTGTTGAGCCTGAAATCCGGCACCACGTAACTAAATTCGTCGCGGTTCAGTTCTGCTTCGAAGCGGCTAAATTCCGTCAGCACCTTCGTGGTCGAAGAAACGAAATAGAATCCCGGATACTTCGCCTTGATGTAATCGAGCAACAAATCCGAATGAACAATAACGCCGATCGGAGCCGCTCCATTTTTCTCAAAGAGGGCGCACAAGGCGTTGCATTTTTTGTCGGCAAGATGTTCTTCACGGAGCAAGGAATTGCTGAAGGTCAAGCGCGCCGAAATGCCGTATTCCTTGGTGAGTGCGGCAACGGCCTCGGGGGCTGCATCGCCAAATCCGACGCGGCCACCACCCCACAGGCAATCGCTGAGCGCACCGTAAATGGAACCGATTTCACACCACTCGTAAAAGTATTCCCGATGCTCGCAAAACAGTGGCAAGAATGCCTTGTAAAGCTCGTAAAATTCGAACAGTCCGGGAAGGTGGTAGTAAACGCTCATTGCGTCAAATATACCTATTTATATTTCGCCCGCCTACCCTATTTTAACTATATTACAATCATCTCCGAAATCCGAATTCTGAATTATCCTATGCGCACTCTAGTTCTTTCCGACATCCATGGTTCTGCGTTCGCCTGCAAGATGGCTCTTTCTTACCTCGACAAGCTCAAATGCGACCGCATTTTCCTATTGGGCGACCTTCTTTATCACGGGCCGCGGAACCCGCTGCCGGGCGGACACGACCCGCAAGGAGTTGTCGAACTCCTGAGCCCGCTTAAAGACAAAATTACCGCTGTGCGCGGCAACTGCGACGCCGAAGTGGACCAGATGGTGCTCGGATTCCCCTGCCTTGCCGACTATGCCGAAATCGAAGAAAACGGACTGCGCCTGTTTTTGAGCCACGGTCACCTCTACGACCCCTACCTTTTCAGCCACTACAAGGCCGACGTCTATTTCTCGGGCCACACCCACATTTTCACCGCCGAAACCAACGTGGACGGGGTCTATTGCCTGAACCCCGGCTCCACCAGCCTCCCCAAGGGCGGAAACCCGCCAACCTTCGGACTTTACGAGAGCGCCGCCCCCGGCCGCGCGGCCCGCTTCAGCGTCCACCACCTGGAAACCGGCTCGGAACTGGCGGCTATTGAAATTAAGCGTGATTAGACAAATATATCGCTTGCTTTATTTCTAGCGAAAGACTATATTTAATACCAAATTCAGTCTTTCACGAGGTTTTATGCCGGACTATAAAAACATCAAGCCGATTTCTTACATCAAGGCAAACGCGGCAAAAGTACTAGACCATGTAAACGACACTCGTGCACCCTACATTGTCACGCAAAACGGCGAGGCTCGTGGCGTAATCCTCGATACCGAGACATTCCAAATGATGCAAGACGGCTTGAAGCTGTTCAAGCTTTTTGCCCAAAGCGAAGCCGAATTTTCAAAAGGAAAAGCAATCAATCAAAAAGACCTCTTTGATTCCTTGGAGAAAGAACTAAATGCCCTCTAAGAAAATCACTGTAGAATGGTCCGAATCGGCTTCTTTCGACTTGAAGTCCATCATTATGCACATTGCAGCGAGTAGCCCCAAAAACGCACAGGACGCTCTTGCAAGAATTAAAAAAGAATGCCAAGTTCTTGAAAAGTTTCCTGATTTAGGCAAAATTCCTGCAGAATTGGAATATTTGCAAATCAACGGCTTCCGGGAACTCGTTGTAAGTCCCTGGAGAATCTTTTACTGCAAAGAAGAAACCCGCGTCAAAGTCTTGGCCGTTGTTGATTCCAGACGCGATCTAGACGACGCCCTCTGGACACGCATGATGTTCCCTATTATATAAATGCTAATTTATAAAACATGCACAAACTGAATGCAATCGTTTTCTTTCTCGGAATCGCACTTTGGAGTGCGCCGTCTTTAGCGCAAGATGTTAATGTCTGTTCATTTGACTTAACCCTGATGGCTCATTTTGTCCGTGGAGATCTTTCCGAAGTTCCTGCAACACTGAACTTCATCAGGGAAAACGCCCCAAAAATCCGCAACGAACAGTGCAAATACGAATCTGTGCAAAAGAAACTCACCCACATGGCTGGCACGCTTTATTGGACGGAAAGACCCAGGTATTCGTCCGTTCCAGTCGCCTACACCAGGTACATGGATTTCTCTGACCAAGAAATAAACGGAAGAATTCTGACAGCCGAAGATAATGCCGTATATAACCTAGTCATGGACTACATGATTTCAAAATACGACATGCTCTATGCCCTTGCCAAAAAGACAAGTCTTCAAAAGAATTCAAAACTAAAAACCGGTGCGTTCGTGGAATACATGATTATGTATCGGCTAAAACCCGATGATCTTAAATCCGCTGCCAAAGAACTCGTCAAGACTCCAACTGAAGTCGCTGTTGACGCGGCAACATCCTGGGCAACCTTGTGGATTCAAAAAGAGAACCCCTACGAGCATGATTCCTACTACGATTTTGACTACAGTTGGCTCTTGATTGCCCGAGACAACTTTTTTGAACGTTACCCCAACACACCCTACAGAACCGCGTTACAAGCCCTGATCAATCAGGACATCGTCACCGAATTATACGAAGCCGACAAGAATAGCGGAATTCTAGGCCTCAGTATCGGAGTTTCCGTAGGAAAATCACTCATGACTTCCGGCCTGGAAACTGTCGACGAATATTTCACCTTAAGCGTTCCAAACGTGAGAATCCAGGTATTCCGATTCGTTTTCCAACTTCAAGTCGACCTGATGATTGCCAGCGGGATTTCTGCCGCAGGATTGGACGCCATGATTGGCCCCACTTTCGAATTTGACGAATACGGCTTCGATATATTGGCGGGACTCGGTTTCGATGAATTCTATGTGGGCCAAGACTCTATCATGAATCTTGCGTTCATGGGCGGAGTCCAGGCAATGAGGCGATTTCCATTAGGTAACATGGCAAACATCACCCCGAAGTTGCAGTGGATTTTAAAGACGGTCAATTTTGACGACCCGGTCAAGAACCGCAAGCGCCGAGCATTCATCAACCAACTCGGCATCGGCATAACGTTTGAAGCCAGGCAGCCACTTTCACGACTGAACGCGTTTAAATAAGTTTATCACGGTGGGAGGCAGCAATTAAAGCTTCTCACGGCGGGACTCACAAAGCACTTCGTGCTTTGTAGCCTCTGCTTCGGCTCAGCATTGCCCGAGCGAGCTCGGTCACTGCGTTCGCCTTACGCAGAGGTCGAACCCTTCGGGTTCGCCCCCCGCCAAAATAAAAAACTTGGACGCCCAAGGGCGTCCAAGGTTTTTATACTCACGGCGGGAGTCGAACCCACGACCCGCTGCTTAGAAGGCAGCTGCTCTATCCAACTGAGCTACGCGAGCAAAGCGGGCTCTAATATAGAAAAAATTTCACTCATCAACACCCCTTCCCCGTTGCCATCCCGCCAAACTTTATCTAGATTTATGCACGTATTAAAATATTTGCATAAACCTGGGGTGCCAGTCCGGATACTGCGCCCCGCCGGAGTTTCTATGAAGATTATCGACATCCTGAAGCAAGACAAGATGAGCCTCTCCTTCGAGGTGTTCCCGCCCAAAAAAGAAACCAGCTTCGAGAGCGTCAAGGCGGCAACGGAATCCATCGCGGCTCTCGGCCCCGCCTTCATGAGCGTCACCTACGGCGCAGGCGGCGGCGTAAGCCACTTCACCCTGGACATCGCGAAAAACCTCAAGGAAAAATACAACATTCCCATGCTGGCCCACCTCACCTGCGTGTCCAGCAGCAAGGAGACGGTCCGCCAGCGCATCGCCGACATGAAGACCGCAGGCATCAAGAACGTGATGGCCCTCCGCGGCGACCTCACTCCGGAGCTCATCGAAAAGGGCCGGGAAGGTTGCGACTACCACTACGCCGTAGAACTCATCCAGGAACTCAAGGCCGCCGACGCGGACTTCTGCATCGGGGCGGCCTGTTACCCCGAAAAGCACCCCGAAAGCAAGACACAGGCCGAAGACATCAAGCACCTCAAAGAAAAGGTGGACGCAGGCGCCGACTTCTTAACCACCCAGATGGTATTCGACAACAACCTGTTCCTGAACTTCATGTACAAGCTCCGGGAAGCAGGAGTCACCTGCCCTGTGCTCCCCGGCATCATGCCCATCACCAACGCCAACCAGGTGGAGCGGGCCATCAAGCTTTCGGGCTCCTTCATGCCCCAGCGATTCAAGTCCCTGGTGGACAAGTTCGGAAGCGATCCCGAGGCCATGAAGCAGGCGGGCATCATCTACGCCAGCGACCAGATTATCGACCTGTACGCCAACGGCATCACCAACGTGCACGTCTATTCCATGAACAAGCCCGACGTGGCCGAAGGCATCCTGAAGAACGTCTCTGCCATTTTGGGCAAGAACTTTGCCTAGAAACTCAAAATAAGACAAAAACGTGACACTTTCCCCGGCATATTTTATATATATTGAGGGTAAGGCGCCCGACGCCCCAAGATTTTACACTTAAAAAGGATTAACATGCTCTCTTACCAAGAAGCCTACAAAATTGCCGCTGAAGTCCACAAAGGTCAAAAGGACAAGGCCGGCGGACCCTACATCGACTTTCTGCAGAATGTGGCGGACTACCTCAAGAACAAGGGTGAGTCCGAAGAGGTGCAGACCCTCGCCATCCTGCAGGACCTCATCACGGCTTCTACCAAGAAGACTCCCGAAGACGTCATCGCCATGGGCGTTCCCGCCGACATGGTGGAACTCATCCAGAAGATGACCTACCACAAGAACCAGGGCTGGATCGACGAGTACAGCTGCAACCTCATGGCCCAGGGCATGCCCGCCGAACAGGCCACCTACGAGGCCCGCGAAAAAGAATTCGTGAAATTCGTAGAGACCCTCAAGGACAATCCCGTTGCAGCCAAGGCAAAGGCCGCCATCTTGACCATGCTCATGGACGACAAGTACATCCAGCGCCAAGAACGCCGGGAACTCAAAACCAAGTTCCGCCTCCACAAGTACAAGGCCGCCATCGAGGCCCTGGGAGTGTAACCCTAAAAAAATTATTCGCCCCTACTTCCCGGGCTTTTCCTCGATCTTCACGATGGGTTCGTCCATCATGCGCTCGGCGATAACCTCGGGAGTCTCTTCGGCAACGGCAGCGTTGGATTCTTCGGGCATCCAGGGCTTGTCCAGGCTCTTTTCCCAAGAAACGGTAGGCGCCTGCACCACCTCGTGGGACGTATCCACCACAGGGAGGCCCAAAATTTCGCGGGCCCGGTTCAGGGCGGCATCGATATTGCCCAGGGCGTTTTCTTCGCCCAGCTGCTTCAGCACCCCTGCGCGGGTCAAGGCCACCACAGGCTGGGCATGCACGCCGCTCAAGAGCAGCTGAGTGCCTTCGCTATTGCAGCGGTTCAGCAGGTCCTCGATCATCTGGATACCGGCAGCGTCAATACTGGACACGCTACGCATACGTAAAATGAGAATCTTCGGCTTGTCGGAGATGCGGGCCATGGTATCCTTGAACTTGTCCACTGCACCGAAGAATAGGGAACCTGCCAGTTCGTAAACGGCCACGCCCTTGGGCACCTGGCGGCTGAGCTCGTTGTGGGCCGCCTCTTCGTCGTCTTCCTTGAGGGCTTCGGTCACCGTTTCCACTTCGGCAACGTCGCTCATGCGCTTGATGAAGAGGACTGCGGCCAGGAGCACTCCCACTTCGATGGCCACCGTCAAATCGATAATCACCGTGAGGAAGAACGCCACCAGCATCACAATTACGTCGCTCTTGGGGGCCTTGAACATCTTGATAAAGCTCCGGTAGCCGCACATGTTGAATGCCACCTGGAAAAGCACGGCAGCAAGTGCCGCCATAGGGATCATCTCGGCGTACTTGCCAAGCACCAGCATAATAAGCAGGAGCACCACCGCATGCACCAAGCCCGAAACCGGGCTCACCGCACCGTTACGGATGTTGGTCGCCGTACGGGCAATAGCACCCGTTGCAGGAATACCGCCAAAGATGGGAGACAAAATGTTGGCGATACCCTGGCCAAAGAGTTCCGTGTTGGAGCGGTGCTTGGTAGAGGTCATACCGTCGGCCACCACGGCACTGAGCAAGGACTCGATGGCGCCCAGCATGGCGATAGTCAGGGCCGGCTGGAATACCTTCTGCATCATCTCGAGGCTAATGTTGGGCAAATGGGGCACCGGGAATCCGCTGGGGATATGGTTTTTCATGCCGATGGTCACCACGCCGTGACCGTTCACCGGGTCGTCCCAGCCCAGCACCTTCACAAGGACCGTGGCCACCACGATGGCCACCAGGGAACCCGGAACCTTCGTCGTAATTTTCGGCCACAAGATACATACAGCCAGGGCCACAAGACCCACGATAACCGCATATATATTTACAGTGTCAAAGGAGGAAGCGTAAAGCTTGATTTTCCCGACCGCATCGGCAGGGTCCTTGGCCAAGAACCGCAGGCCAAAGAAGTTGGGCACCTGGCCCAAGGCGATGATGATGGCAATACCCGCCGTAAAGCCCACGGTCACCGGGTAGGGGATAAACTTGATGATGGCGCCAAACTTCGCCAACCCGAAAATCACCAGGAAGATACCGGCAAGCAAAGTGGCCGAAGCTAGACCGTCGTAGCCATACTGGCTCACGATGCCATAGACAATCACGATGAAGGCACCGGTGGGTCCGCCAATCTGGAAACGGGAGCCGCCCAAGAGGGAAATGGCAAAGCCCGCGATGATGGCAGTGTAAAGCCCCTGCTCGGGACCCACGCCCGAAGCGATAGCGAAGGCGATAGCCAGCGGGAGCGCCAAGATGCCCACGATAATCCCGGACATCAGGTCGCGGGTAAACTCCTTGCGGGTATAGCCCCGCTTTATGGTACGGGCAAATTCCGGGGTAATCGTCGTCTTGACGCCAGACAGGAAACTCTTGACAGATTCCTTGGCATGGATACTAGTCATCGGGCACTCCGTTCTAAAGAACGGCGCCAAATTTAGAAAACTTTACAAGTCCCGTTAAGGGGGAAAAGGGGAAAAAGAAGCTGCTACAGCAGGCCTTTCTTGGCGCTCCTCATCAGGTTCTTGACCTGCTTGTTGGTCAGCTGGGGCACGTCGGCGTCACGCTCGCGGCGGGACTTGGGGGCGCACTCTTCGCACAGGAGCCTGGTCACCGTACCAAAACTAGTGGCGCCGTCCATCTTGTCGGCCTGGCGGGAGCGGTAAGGCTTCACCAGAGCTTCCTTGTGGCACTTGTCGCAGATGCCCATCTTGGGGGGAGCGGGTTCACGCTTCTCTTTTTTCTTCTTTTCTTCTTCATCCATAGCCCAGGCGCGAGCGCTAGCGGCATTCTTTGCGGCAAAATGATCATCAAAAAGACTCATACTAACTCCTATTTCAACTCTTTTAATATACAATCTTCTAAGAACATAGAAAGCAGGGTGATGCACAAAGAGGTGGGTTTGGAGGCCTCCGAAAAGAGGCTACGGCCGAACTTTCCCCGTTCTTCCTGCTTTTCCAGGAACTTTCGCACGTGGGATTCCCAGTCGAAGACCCCGATGCGTTCCGGTGCCAAGTCCGCAAAGCCCCGTATGGCCTGGTTCAGCAGTTCCACCTGGTCCGCCCCTTCCGGAAGCATTTCGGTAGGAATTGTAAGCAGGTCCAGCTCGGACTGTGTCTTTTTCAAAAGTTCGTCCAGAAGCGTGCGGTAGTTTTCGGCTACGGCTTCGGCACTTCCCCGTTCCCGTTTCAGGTCAGAGAGCCCCAAGGCAAGCACGATACGACCCGCCTTCTTGCCGATAACATCAGAAGAGGCCCGAGCAAAAAGCTGGGGAATCGACAGGGGCAAGGGAGCGTTGATGGAAAACTGCATGGGCCGGTTGGGCTCTGCGCACAGCAGCATCTCCGAACAGCGGAAGGCGGCCTCGCCCTCGCTCCCAAGCATTTCGTCCCCGATTATCAGAATCCTGTTTTCCACACTTCTAATCTACACATTCTCTTCCGGCTTGACCACCGAGAGCACCCAATAATTTCCCGTTTTCTTCCGGGAAAGCACCTTTATGCCGTCGGCCACCAGGGAGCCCGGCACGTTTTCGATCGGGGAACCATCGTCCAGATATATTTCCAGCGGCCGCCCCGCAGGAAACCCCGCCATCACCAGGCGGGACCGGACCGAGTTCCCGGGGCAGGCCACGCCCCGCAAGTCCAGCACCTTCGGAAACTCCATCTTTAGGCTCTCCGGAATGGGCGCCATCTTGGACCGCTCGCAAAAGTCCACGATGGCCTCCGCATGTTCCTCCGGACTCTGCACCCACTCCCCCATGGGGATTTCGGCAGGAGCTTTCGCCAAAAACCAGGCTAGACCATCGGTGCCGGTAAGACTTGCAGAACACTCCCTGCGGATCCAGTCCGTGCAGGCATACCCCAAAAGCTGGACCAGGGACTTGCCGAAGCCCTCTTTTTTCCGGTTGTTTTCAACCCAAACTAAAAGCGGATTTTTGTCCATCTGGCGGTGCCTTGTCAAGGGGTAAAACCGAGAAAATTTTCTTTTTTTTCAAAATTTTCAAAAGCGATAAAAAAACTATCAAAAAATTCGTATAAGGTGTAGAAAAGTTTTGTTAACCTTTCTATAATTGGCGTCAAGCATTCAAGAATGCAAAGGTTTTTGGAATTATGATAAACAGTGTCCTACTCTATGCGATGTTCGTGGTATACGTCATCGCAGGCGTTGGCTTGGTCATTTACGGTTTTAGCTGCTATTACAGTATTTACCTGTTCCTGAAGAACAGCCGAAAGACCCGTCTTACCGACCGCAAGAACATTCTCCAGTTTTACCGTGAACATTCCATGGCGGACCTGCCCCAGGTTACCACCCAGCTGCCCGTGTTTAACGAGGCCAACTGCGTGGAGCGACTGCTGGAGGCGGTCTGCGCTATCGACTACCCCAAGGACAAGCACGAAATCCAGGTCCTGGACGACTCCACCGACGAATGCTACGAAGTGGCCAAGAAAAAGGTGGAAGAACTGGCCGCCAAGGGTTACGACATCAAGCTTATCCACCGCACGAACCGTTCCGAATTCAAGGCCGGCGCCCTCAAGGAGGCCATGCAGGTTGCCAAGGGCGATTTCCTCGCCATATTCGACGCGGACTTCGTGCCCGAGAAGGACTTCCTCCTCAAGACCATTCCCTACCTGGTGATGGACGAAAAGATTGGACTTGTGCAGGGCCGCTGGGGCCACCTGAACCGCACCGAATCCGGTCTTACCCTTGCCCAGTCCATCGGTATCGACGGACACTTCGTGGTGGAACAGTCCGCCCGCAGCTGGGGCAAGCTGTTCATGAACTTCAACGGTACCGCCGGCGTGTGGCGCAAGCAGGCCATCTACGGCGGTGGCGGCTGGGAAGGCGACACCCTGACCGAAGACATGGACCTCTCCTACCGGTCACAGCTGGCCGGCTGGAAAATGAAGTTCGTCTTCGACGTAATCGTTCCCGCCGAACTCCCCAACGACATCAACGCCTTCAAGGCGCAACAGTTCCGCTGGGCCAAGGGTTCTATCCAGACCGCCATCAAGATTCTGCCCCGTGTGCTCAAGGCGAAGGTCCCGCTCCGCGTAAAGATCGGCGCCATCCTCCACACGACCCACTACTCGATTCACCCCTGCATGTTGTTTACCGCCCTCTGCGCCTGGCCGCTACTTGCCTTCTTTGAACCGGTGGCACACCTGCCGGGCTGGGCCTACACCATCGGTTTCAGCTTTATCTTCCTTGCCGCTATTGCTCCTTCCGTGCTTTACTTTGTGGCCCAGCGTTGCTCCGGCTATACCGGCTGGAAAATCCGCCTGCTGAGTCTGCCCATCTTGATGGCACTTGGCGTGGGCATCGCCGTGAGCAACTCCCGTGCCGTGTTCTCCGCCATCATCGGAAGCAAGGGCAGCTTCGTGCGCACCCCCAAGAGCGGCGGCTCCAAGAAAAAGGCCAAGAGCCACTATGCCCAGAAGTTCCCCTGGCAGGCCGTTATCGAACTTGGCGTTGGCGTTTACTGCATCTTCGGTCTTCTGGAATACATCGGCGCCCAGAAGTTCATCATCGGACCGTTCCTCGCCCTCTATGCCGTCGGTTTCCTTTCCGTGAGCGTGCTTTCCTTTATGCACTACATCGGAAACATCATCGAGATGCACCGGGCTAAGAAGAACGGGTAAGGCTCAAGCCTCAAAACCTACTTCGTTAAGCAGATCCTCGCCTTCGCGAGGATGACGTTCCTCGATCCCCGAACCTCAAAACCTCTTATCTATCGTCGCCTGGTCTGGGTTCACCACGACCCGGTTTTTAGTTTGTATCAAGTCCTGCAAGAGCGCACCCGTGCTGCTCTGGTAATCCCTCTGCAGCCGCACGTAGTCCCCGTGCATGCCTTTCCACACGCCAAAGGCCACCAGTGCCACAATTCCCGCACAAGCCATGGTCACCACCAGTTCCATCAATGTGAATCCGTCTCTTCGCACCGCACAATCCTTTTCAAGGTCAAGTCGCTCCAGTATCCCGAAGTTTCGTGAACGGCCACCCACTGCAAGGGGGCTCCACCTGGAACACGTTCAAACGACACTGTAAAATCTACCCCCTGCCTCGATACCGAAACCACGGTCAAGGCCGTATCGGCCTGGTCGCGCCTAGGCTTTACGCAGGGGGCCGGCTTTGCCACATTCTCTTCTATCAGGGCCACCGCCTCCAAGAGGGCGTGTCCCTTTTTGGACTCCCTCTCCTTTATCTGCGAAAAACTGACGATGGTGTGCCCGATTCCCATGGCTCCGATAGAGAGCACCACCACGGCCACCATGACCTCCATCAAGGTAAAGCCCCGTCTCATAGGCGCCCCCAGATTTTGCGTTTGCCCTCTATAAAGGCGGGGAACAGAATCCCGCCAGGATCATCCTCAGAGTTCTGCGCAGTGTCATTCTCGTCACTTTCGGACCAGGTTGCCACTATAGCCGTCGGAAACAGACTCCGGGCACGGTCTTGCATCCGGAAACTTGAAGCAAGTACCATCCCGCGAAAGCGAACATCCCCTTCGGCACGAAAACCACCTCGAGTGAAGAGCTCTAAGTACCCGACAGACATCTCTCCCTGAAAAACGACATCGCCCAAGGAATATAACCGGAGCGTATCAAAATGGGCCCTTCCGCGAATAAGGGCGGTTCCTTCCACCCAGAAGCTAGCCGAACGAACGCTGTCGGAAAAATTCATCTCCAAATCCCCGTGATGAATAGCGCCCGACATAAACTGTTCGCCCTGGAAATAGCGTCTATTTCCGTACAGGTCTTTTTCCGCCGTCATCTCCTGCAGCCGTTTTTCCAAATCGGCCCTGTAGGCAGAAATCCCGTTCGACCATTCCCAAAAAGAAACGTCGTGAGGTTCCGTTCCCGCCACAAAGCAAAGTTCCCCCACGCCCGACGCCTTGCCGGAACTGTTCACAACAGCAGAAGCGCAAATCTTTTCCCAAGGGCCGAAGGGTGCCGCCTGCACGGGAGGAAGCTCCGGATAATACCCCGACGGGAACCCCTGCAAATGGAGCAGCACGGCAGATTCCGCCTTGTAGAAATTCTCGAAATCTGACTTGAACCGGGCATACACCGGATTCATGTGCCCCGCCGATTTCAGCAGGGTGGTAAAGAGCAAGGTCAGGCTCACCAGCAGAACCGCCACCAGGGGCAGCACGAACCCTCGGGAACTAGGGCGCACCATTGAGCACCTCCCATTCCCGACCACCGCATTCCAGCACCACCCGGTCCCGAAGCACGGATTTCACCCGGTACGACTCCAAGGAATCCCCCGCCCTTTTCACGACCCGCGCACCGGCGAACACACCCGAAAACAGCCTGTCCCCTACGATTCCCTGAACGGAAATAGACGGCCTTGGGCACTCGGTAGCCGCCTCTCTAGCTTTCGGGCGCGAGCTTTTTGCAGTTTTTTGGATACGGGGTTCCTTTGATATGGGCCCTGTCGCGGGTGTGGATAGCACAGGGGCCTCCGGACCAGGCATCGCCACGCCGCCGGCATCAAGATTTTCCCGCACAAGGATTCCCGCAAACATCATCAGGAAAAATAGAATTAAAGAAAGTCTCGCCGCCCTCCCCCGCTTCCTGGATTCAAGATGCAGGCCCTTCCAGAAAGGATCCTTTGCGGCTTTTCCAAGCTGTACCACCCATACCGCCGCAGGATCGCCGAAGTCCACTTCCAGGAATTCCAGCTCGCCTTGCCGGAAATTTTCCGCTTTCGAGAACAGCGGGTCCTGCCGCAAGAATTCGTCCATCCGCACAAGCCGATTTAACGCAAGTTCTTTTCCGCAGGCTCCCTCGTAGCCCCGCTCTTCGGACCAGTGGCAAAGCCTGCCCTCGTAAAAGACCAACACGTACAAGGTGCCGTTCACGATAGCGGCATAGCGGAAGTTCTCGTAGCTCTCCCAGGATTCCATCTGGGCGTCGGCCCTGGCGTACAGGAACAGGGAGCGAGGCAGGGCGCGCCTTCCCCGCCAACAACGCTTGCCGAAACCTTTCACGCTACCATCGCTTTCCCCAGGCGACCCGAGGATTACCAGATACCGGTGCCTGCGGCCTTCCGGCGAATTGAAGGACCCCATCTTCCAGAATTTTGGAATACCTTCCACTTCCGGGAAATCCCTTCGGAAATATTCCAGCAGATTTTCGGGGGCAAGACTTTCTTCAAATCCCGTCACCAGCTCCCAGGTGCAAATCCGGGCGTCAACACCCTGAATGCGGGCCATCAGAACTTCACCTCCGGAGTGATGAAGATGGCAAGCTCGCTTTCTTCCTCTTCTTCACTCTCGTAGCTGAACAGCCTGCCGATGAACGGGATGCTCCCCAGGAAGGGCACGGCCGTGCGCACCTCGGTCTTGTTCTTGCGCACCAGTCCCCCGAGGCAAAGGGTTTCCCCGTTTTTCAAGAGCACCATGGTCTTTAGGTTCCGGGTGCTGATGTCCCGCGGGCCGTCACCGGAGCTGCGTCCCGCCGTCTTGATTTCGGGAGCCACGTCCAGAGTGATCACGCCCTCCCGGGTTACCGACGGCGTGAGCTCCAGAGAAATGCCGTCGTTGAAGGAACGGTAATCCGTAATGGGATAACCTTCGGCGCTGACCTGGCTCACCAGGTAATAGACCGTATTGGTCACGTTCAGCTCCGCCTTGTTGCCGTTCAAGGTGGTAAGCCGCGGGCGGGCAAGGACCTTCGCCTGGTTGTTTTCTTCCATAGAAGCTAGCTCCAGTTCGAAACGGTCCGGCAAGATGCCGATTTTACCGACGGCCCCCTTGCCCGAAGCATCCTTTCCCAAAAAGTCCAGGAATCCTTTCAGTCCCAAATCGCCTTCCTTGGTACGGCGACCAGAACCTCCCCGTAGCCCGATTTCAAAAGCGCTCCCCTTCCGGAATTCCACAATCACGCAGGAGAGCGTCACCTGCATCAGGGGAACGTCAATCTTTTGCAAGAGGGCTTCCGCCGATTCAATCCTGTCCGTCGCTCCCGAAAGCAGCACGGCGTTCTGCTCCTTCACTTCCGAAACCGTCATCTCCGTTCCAGAAAACATCTTTCCCAGCTGTTGCAGGGCGTGCTCGCAAGAGACGTGTTTCAGCGGGTAAAGCTTCGTCACCGAAAGTGGATTCCGGTTTCCGCCCTCCGATACCGATAAGGTATTGGAATCCAGCCGGAAGGTGTATCGGCTCCCCCGGAACAGGGCCTCCAAAAAATCCTGGAGCCTTACGTTTGTAAAATCCAGGCGGACTTTTTCCTCCAGGTTCCCGTACATGGCAAGGTTCAGCTCCGCAAGGGCGGCAAGCTCCTTCACGGCCTCCCCTACGGGGACGCCGTCCAGATGGGCTTCGTAGAGCGAATCCTCTTTCCAGATTCGTGCAGGCGATTCCGGTTGTGCGCCCGCGGCCTCCCTGCGGTCCCCCGCCTGCACCATCCGGACCATCAAGCAACCGTTCTTCTTTTCTACAGCAAAGCCGTTGATTTCTAGCAGGGAGCGGAAAGCGCGTTCCAGAGGCAGACTGCGGATACTTCCGGAGAGCCGTCCCTGCACATCCGGCTTCCACAAGATGTTCAGCCCCGTGGTGGCGCTGAACTCTTCCAGAAACTCAAGAACGTCCTTGTCCTGAACCTGGACCGACACCAGGGAATCCTGCAGGCGGATGTCGCTTTTCCCGCGAAGCTTTCGAGGCTGGATTACCAGCAGGTTCTCCTTCTGGACCAGTTCCAACCCGTTGGATTCGCACAGGGCTGACAGGCCCTCCAAAAGGGAAACTCCTTCCAGATGGAATGTGACCCGACGGTCCACGCCGGCATCCACCATCACGGGAACATCGTAGGCCAGCGACAAAGAACGGGCCACCTCCTGCACGGGAGTGTCCACAAAATCAAGGGTTACGGCGCCCGACGCAAAGGCGACCAACAAAAGAACTAGGGGGAAAAGGGCACGCACCGCAAGACCTCCATGAAAGACATATTCAAAAGAGATTCCTGCGGAATCCGCCGAAGAACGACGCTAAAGAGAATCTTTAGGCATTCCGCGGGGTAAAATACAAAAAAGAATTCCCCGAGACTAGCCCGGGGAAGTAAAAAACAACGATCCGAATAAAATTACATCCAGCCGCGCTCGGACGTGCCGGTAATACCGCGGATCTTCAGCTCGAAGTCATCCCTGTTGGTAGCCGCATTCAAGGCCACGTCCAGAGAAATCTTTTCTTCGTTGTAGAGTTCCAGCAGGGACTGGTCAAAAGTCTGGCTATGGTACTGCATGTGGCCCTCGGCAATGGCCGTTTCCACCATAGGAAGCTTATCCTTGTCCTTGATGTATTCCTTGATGGCCGCCGTGTTCACCAAAATTTCGGCAGCAGGCACGCGGCCCTTGCCGTCCTTGGTGGGCAACAGGCGGAGCGAAATAATGCCAGCCAGAACTTCTGCCAGCAGCAAGCGGATTTCGTCGTGCTGGTGAGGCGGGTACATAGAAAGCACACGCTGGATTGTTTCGGTGGCGTTGGTGGTATGGATGGTGGCAAACACCATGTGGCCCGTATCCGCTGCCGTAAGCGCAATGGCCATAGTTTCCAGGTCACGAATTTCACCCACCAGAAGCACATCCGGGTCCTGACGAAGCGCCGCACGCAAGGCGTTCGCGTAAGAAAGGGTATCCACGCCAAGCTCACGCTGAGAGATAATGGCCTTGTTGTCGTTGTACAGGTATTCGATAGGGTCTTCTACCGTAATGATGTTCACCGACTCGTTCTGGTTGATGTAATCCAGCATAGAGGCGAGAGTCGTAGACTTACCGGAACCCGTCGTACCCGTCACCAAAATAAGGCCACGGCGGGTCAAGGCCAGGTCCTTCACCACATCGGGGAGTCCCAGCTCTTCGAAAGGCGGAATCTTCGCCTTGATGTGACGAATCACCACGGCAATGGTGCCGCGCTGACGGAACACGTTCACACGGAAACGGCCCATATCGCGGGCGCCCACGGCAAAGTCGCATTCCTTGTTGGTTTCAAAGCGCTGTTTCTGGTCCCGGTTCATGATATCGTCCAAGAAGGAATCCATCATGGCGGGGTCAATACGGGTATCAAAAATTTTTACCAGGGAGCCGTTGATGCGGAAAATAGGAGGAGTCCCGACGCGAATGTGCAAGTCAGAAGCCTTGCTCTTTACCATTTCGCGAAGTAACTGCTCAATCCTTAAATCAGCCATCTACTAGCCTCCAAACTTTTCATTGTAAATCTTGCGAACCTGTTCCAGGCGTTCCTGAATTTCCTTGTTCTCGGGTTCCTTCTTGGCCAGGTCCTGGTAGATTTCCAGAGCCTTGTCGCAGATTCCCTGTTCCAAGTAGATTTCAGCCATGGTACGGGTATTCTGGCTTGCTTCCAGATCAGCATTGACACTGTCCAGAGAGGCCGAAGGATCCTTCACAAGGCCTGCAGAGACTTCGTCATCGGAATCACCGGACATCAAGAAGTCAACGCCCTTGTTCGAAGGCTTTTCGACCGGCAGGTCATCGTCATCGCTTTCAAAGAGCCCCTTGAAAGCGCCCGAAACTTCAGATTCCAAATTGTCAAAATCCGTTTTCGGAGAGGCTGTTTCGGCCTGAGGCGCGGCAGGCTTTTCTTCAACAGGAGCGTCTGCCGCCATGTCGTCGCTTTCTCCGAACAAATTATCAAAGGACTTGTCCAGGCCCTCTTCCAGGGATTCTGTCGAAATGTTCTTTTCTTCGACAGCGGCACCGGTACTTTCTTCTTCGCTACCGAACAGGCTATCGAAGGCACCGCCCATCTCCTTCTCGAAATCGCTTGCATTCTGAGAGAAAGATTCTGCACTAGTGGCGGGTTCAACGGCAGGCTCTTCGGCAGGTACTTCTGCCACCGGTTCTGCAGCAGGCAGTTCTTCCGCAGTCGCGGTTTCACCGCCCACGGCAAGGTCTTCTTGCGGCAGGTCGTCGTCGTTTCCGAAGATGGAACTGAACGCATTGTCTACGCTGCTTTCCACTTCTTTGGTTTCTTCGGCAGGCATTTCCAATTCTGCAGCAGGTTCTTCGGGCAAGGTTTCGGCTGCAGGCTCGGTCGAATCAATCGAAGGGGAAGGGGCCGAAGTTTCAGCAGACTTCTGGAAAAGGCCAGACGACTCTTCGGGCAGGTCTTCGTCGGCGCCGAAGAGAGAATCAAAGGCACCGCCAACACTGTCAGAGGATTTTTCCTTGGCCGGTTCTGCCTCCGCAGACTTTTCGAACAGGGAATTTCCAGATGCAGGAGCCTCTTCAACAGGCGTTTCTTCAATTGCAGTATCCGCAGATTTCTGGAACGGAGACCAGTCACTTGCATCTACAGGAGTATCGTCAAGATTCAATGAGTCATCGCCAGCAAGCGACAGTTCGTCTGCAGCGGGTTCAACCGTTTCAGCCGCTGCAGGAGCTTCTCCCGTCAAATTCATCGATTCGTCTGCAGACTTCTGGAATGTTGAGGGTTCTTCGGGCAGTTCGTCTTCGCCAAAGATATCGCCGAAGGCATCGTCAATGCTCTGGGGTTTATCTGCTGCAGGAGCTGCAGGGGCCGACTCTGCCACGGCCGGTTCAACTTCAGCAGGGGGCTCCACTTCAGCTGACTTCTGGAACGCCGCCGGTTCTTCGGGTAATTCATCTTCACCAAAGATATCGCCAAAAGCATCATCAATGCTCTGGGGCTTATCTGCAGCAGGGGCTGCGGTCGCAGTAGGTTCTTCGGGCAGTTCGTCTTCGCCAAAGATGGAGCCGAAAGCATCATCCACGCTCTGAGGTTTATCTTCGGGAGCTGGAGTGCTGAACACCTTATTTGCGTTTTCCGCTGCCGCAGGTTCGTCGTCGATACCCGCCGAAAGGTTCAGATTGGAGAACGGAGACGCAGGAGCAGCCGGTTCTTCGGGTTCCAAGTCGTCATCCACTCCAAAGAAGTTGGACATGGCAGAATTCACGTCGCCACCAGAAATGTCGTCGTCGGCAGGGAACACCTCCGGAGCCGACGGTTCATCGGCGTTGATGGATTCCATAGCGGAATCCAGAGACGCCTGCAGGCTATCCATGGCGGCCTCGTCACCGGCATCGGAGTCGGGAATCAAGGCCGACAAGGCAGCAAAGGGATCATCTGCATTGCTAGCTTCTGCTGCCAGGGATTCAAAAGCCGTTGTTTCCGGAGCAGACGCATCTACAGAACCCGATGTCTCCTCCGCCGGCTCCTGGTTCACGAATTCGAATCCACTACCAAACTTGGGACCCTTTTCTTCAGGCACTCCAGCATCTTCCGGGGATTTTTCCAAGAATGGAGCATCGTCTCCCATAGAGAATTCCGTAGACGAACCGGCATCCACCGTTTCCAGTCCGGGCATAGACAGGTCCATCTCGCCCAATTCTGCGCCTGCTGCTGCGGCGGTCGCAGCAGCTACGACATCGTACTCGTCTTTCCAGAACTGATCCAAGGGGTCCATGTCGTGGACCTTGCGGTAACACTGGTTACGCTCGCTAACCTTCTCCAGTTTATCGTAGGCATCGCCCATACGTTTCTGAGCAGACAAGCAGAAGGGGTCCATCTTGAGGACCTTGGCACATTCTTCAATACAACCTTCGTAATCCTCTTTTTCAAAAAGAATTTTAGTGCGGACAAGACGTGCAGCCAAATCCCCCGGATATAGGGTAAGTCCACCATCGATGCGCTCCAAGGAGGTTTCTAGATCACCAGACTGCCTCTCAAAATCGGCAAGCCAGGCAAAGGCCTGGGTGTTCACCTTCTTCTTACCGATGGACTTTCTCAAAGATTCCAGCGTTACCGTCATTTTTCCTCCAATGAGAGCAAAATCGCTTCGTCAGCCAACAGAACAGGGATTCCTTCACGGATGGGGTATACCCGTTTCCCGTCCATTGTGACCAGGGCCTCATCCAAAATTTCGGCCACTTTCTCACCACCAATGTTCTTTATCGTACCGGCAGCAATGGCACTATTCAGCGTAGAAAGGGTACTTTCATCCGCCATTTTGAGTTTACCCCTAGTTTCGGGGCAACATAGAATATCTAAAAGGGACTGATCGAACATAACACCTTAAAAATCAACAAGTTACACAAGAGTAAAAATAACTCTATTTTGGCAAAAACGAAAAAAAGAAACTGTAATTATTGCAAATATTTAAGGTTTATTAAGGCAAAATTGCCGTTTTTGCCGTTTCCGATAAGCAAATAGACCCTCAAGCCGAGCTTGTCGAGCCAATTGATGTCAAAATCCTCGCGGTAACCCGAGAAATTGGACACGACCAGAAGTTCGCGGCAGCCCGTGCGGTTGCAGATGGATTCCATGTCGGAAAGAGGCCCGAGCAGGTGCTTGCGGTTCTCTTCGGATAGCTTTTCGGGCTCCCCGCTCACGCAACCGAGAATCTCGATGCCGGGAATCACGTTGTAGCTGTCGAACCAATTGTTCAGGGAATCCTCGCGACCGCCGAGCAGAATGGAGCGGTGGCGCTTTTTCGCAAAAATACGGTAGAAATAATTTGTCCAAAATGCGATGCGGCGCCAAGCAAGGAGTGCAAGCGGGATAAAGAGGCTGGAACAGACGGCATAAACGCACCACCCAATACTGGGATAGATTGTAGACCTGTCTCCCGGGTCATAAGAAAATTGGGTAAAGTAACGGAATACCTCATACCCCCCAACAGCAAGAAGATTCAGTGGCACAAGGTACCGTAAGAACTTTTCGCCCTTGAGGCTGGATTCTGTGTATTCCCCACGGAAAATAAGAAAGACCATATTAACAATGGCGACCAAGCCGACAAGCCACCAGTCTTCAAACGTCGTTATTACCCCTATGGATTCCTTAATGGATGTAAAAATGCATCCGTCGTTTCCCAAACCGGGCAAAAATACAAGAGTCCATACAGCAATCACGCCCAAATCGAGGAACATCTTCCAGAACTTGGGAATCAGGCGCGAGAACATACCCACGAAGGCAGCGAACATGATGCCGAACGACACAAGAAAATTCGGGACAAAGTAAAGGTCCTTGTGCTTCTTTACAAAGATAAGCATTGCCTTGTAGAAATCCAGGTAGGAATCCCAGCGGCGGGTACGGCAACTCTGGCCCTTGAAATGCAGAATATTCGTCGAAGGCGTGTAGTAGTTCTTGCAGCCGGCAACCTTCGCCCTGAAGCACAGGTCCAAATCCTCACCGTACATGAAAAAGTCTTCGTCGAAACCGCCCAGCTTTTCGTACAGGTCGCGGCGCATGCAGAAGAACGAACCACTGATGGCATCGACCTCGGTCATTTCGTCCGGGTCGGCGTACGTCATGTTGTAGCTTGCAAGAGTCTTGTTCTTCGGGAAGAGGGCGGCTAGGCCAATCGTCTTGGAAACAGCGGAGACAATCGTCGGGAACGAACGGCGGCAAGCCCACTGAAGCGAACCATCCTCGTTCAAGATGCGGCAACCGACAGTTCCTGCATCAGGATGCTCTTCCATAAACTGAAGCATTTCGTGAAAGGCGTTCTTCGAGATAATCGTGTCAGGATTGATAAAAAACAGGTACGGCTTGGTCGCCTGTTTTTCGGCAAGATTACAGCCCTTTCCAAAGCCCAGGTTTTCCTTGGAATCAAGCCAAAGTACTTCCGGGAAAAATTTTTTGATTTCGGGGAGAATGGGCTCCGAGGACCCATTGTCCAAAACAATAATCTGCGATTCCACTCCTTCACACGCATCACGCACCGACTTCAAACATGCCGGCAAAAAATCGCAGGAATTATAGGCAACGATGATAACGGAACAGGAGGGCATCGGAAATTCAGAATTAGGATTTCGGAATTCAGAATTGATTAGGCCAAACCCAACCTGAGTTTCAGCACCAGGAAAAACGCTTCGGAAATGATACCGCCGCTCATCTTGGAGGTCCCGCGGGTGCGGTCCGTAAACACGATGGGGATTTCCTTAACCCGGAGGCCCTTCTTCCAGATCTTGAAGGTAGTCTCTATCTGGAAGCAATAGCCATCACTCTTCATCTTGTCAAGGTTCAGTGCCTGCAGGGCCTCGCGACGGAAACACTTGAAGCCTCCGGTGGCATCGCTTACCGGAAGCCTGGTCACAAGTCTGGTATAAACATTGGCGCCATAGCTCAAGATAAGACGGCGCAGGTCCCAATTTACTACGCTGATACGGCGGTCCTGGTAACGGCTACCCAAAACCAGGTCGGCCTCTTCGGCCGTTTCCAAAAAACGGGTCAAGTCCGCAGGAGAATGGCTAAAGTCCGCATCCATCTCAAAGACGCGCTCGTAATCCCTCTCCAAGGCCCACTTAAAGCCTGTCACGTAAGCAGAACCGAGGCCCATCTTACCCTTGCGGCGAATCAAATGGATCCGCGGATTCTTTTCCGATTCCGCCTGCACCAGGTCACCCGTACCGTCAGGGCTCCCGTCGTCCACCACCAGGATTTCAAGGCAGGGGTCCTGTTCCAGGATAGCCGGCATAATGAGAAGGATGTTTTCCTTTTCGTTATAGGTGGGTATAATGACCAGGCTTTTCGGATAAGACATATATTTCCTCTACGTTCTCTAACAATCTACAAAATCAATCTTCGCCAAGAGTATCGGCTATGGGGAATGTCTGCTTGCGGTGACCGTTTACCATCTCTCCAAGGAGCCCCAAGGAGAAGAACTGAACGCTCATGACCAGGGCAAAACCGCCAGCAAGGAGAAGCGGACGAACATGGAGCGCTCCCGTCTGGAGCCATTCATAGCCAAAGTAGCCACAAATGCCCAGGCCCACCAGCATAAACAAGAGACCAATCAGGCCAAAGAAATGGAGAGGCTTGGTGGAGAAGCTCCGCATGAACATCAGGGACACCAGGTCAAGAAAACCCGACACCAGGCGAGAAATGCCGTACTTGGACACCCCATGGATGCGGGCCCTGTGAGCCACGGGCATTTCGGTAATGCGGAATCCCTGCCATTTGGCCATGACAGGAATAAAGCGATGGTAATCGCCATAAAGTTCGATATAGCGCACCACGGAACGGCGGTAGGCCTTGATTCCGCAGTTAAAGTCGTGAAGGCGCTTGCCGCAGACCATAGAAACGGTCAAGTTGAAAAGCTTGGAAGGCCAGGTCTTGTGCCAAGGGTCCAGACGACGGATTTTCCAGCCGGATACCAGGTCGTAGCCTTCGTCCAGAATTTTGATCATCTTGGGAATTTCCAGAGGGTCGTCCTGCAAATCGCCATCCAGTGTGGCCACAAAGTTACCCTTGGCCTTCGAAAAGCCCAAGGCAAGAGCATCGGCCTTGCCGCAGTTGAACTGGAAACGGAACCCGCGAATAAAGGGATATTCCTTGGAAAGGTTTTCTACAACATCCCAAGTGTTATCCCTGCTGCCGTCATCGATGATGATGACTTCGTAACTAAAACCCGTAGGCTCTATGGCGGCTACGATTTCCTTGAGCAGTTCCGGAAGGTTCTCGCTTTCTTCCTTGACCGGGATGACCATCGACAAATCCATCATGACCTCGATTTACTGAGCCATCGCTACTGTAGGAGTGGAATCAGAAGTTTCAACGGTAGAATCCGTCTCAGGAAGAGGTTCCTCTACCTGCAAAGGTTCATCCGGCATAGCCGAAATCTGCTGCAGGCTCATGGCAAGTCTAGCCTTGCCCCCTTCTTCGTAGTCGGGAATAGCGGCGATACCCTTGCTCAAGACATTCAAGGCTTCCTGTTTCATGCCGGCGGCCTCAAACACGAAAGCGGCCGCCCAGTAGCAACGCCATTCCTTGGGGAACTGACGTATTCCCAATTCCAAGTACTTGGTGGCCTGCAAGGCAAGGCTATCTACAGAAGCCTTCTTTTCCTTGGTAAAGGGATGTTCCTGGCGAAGCGCAGAAATCTGGTCGCGGACATCAAAAGAAATCTGCAAATACAGGGAGACGTAGCTGGAAAGGAGTCGTTCCGTTTCAGAATTGATAAAGGCTGTTCCGTCGCCCAAACCGCGGAACTTATACACAGAATCAATGAGAGATGCCGTATAGGCGGCATCAAAGGCGTTCCGCTTGGGTTCCAAATCGCCCTTCACGAAATTGTAGACCAAGCCTTCCTGGACCATGTACTTTTCTAGTCCCATGAAGTTAGAAGTTCCCACCGTCGTAGAAATTTCGATAGGCTTGTCCATGTTCTGCAGGGCAAGGTCAATGACCAGTTTATGCTGTGTGAGCATCATGCTGCTGCGGGTGCGATTCGCCCAATCCACAAAGGCGTCCCATACCTGGTAGTGCACCTTGAACTGCAGCAGTTTTGCAGAATCAGCAGCAGACAATTCTTGACCTTCCATCTGGTCAATGCGGGCCTTGAGCTGGGGCATCAAACGTTCCGCGTTCTTGACCCAGGTAGAGACCTGATGGTTCGGATTAGAAGCGGAGCTGTTGTCCAGCACCATGTCGCTGTCGATGGTCTTCTTGTCATAGCTGAGCTTTAACACGGGTTCGTTATCCAGCATCTGCTTGATGTACCAGTCCGTATTGCCCAGGGAAAGGTTCACCACGCGCACATCCTTGCGGATACCGGCCACTTCCTGCGCAAACCAAAGCGGGAAGGTGTCATTGTCGCCGTTGGTAAAGAGGATGGCATTCGGGCGGCAGCTGTTCAGCAGGTTGTAGGCATAATCCCAGGGAACCCACAGGCCAGAACGGTCGTGTTCCTTGTAGTTCGAAATACAGGGAACAAGGAACGACACCAGCACAAGCACTGCAGCGACAGGACTTGCAAAGGAGGCGTAAGCTCCCGTGGCACAGACAAACACCAGGATTCCAGCACCGATTCCGAGAATCATGCTCATGAAGATAAAGGCCGGCGTGTAGAAGTAGTCACGCTCGCGGACTTCCATGTGGACCGCATCCGGGAAAGGCGCGCGAGCGCCCACCTGGGCAAAGCCATTTTCTATTTTCTGCCAGGCCTGCCATGCCGTTGCATTCTGCAAAGAAGCCAACTTCTTTTCCAGTTCGGCAATTTTTGGAGCAGGCGTATTCCGCTGGCGAAGCACTTCGATGCGGATCTTGGTGCGCTCGATATCCTGACGCAAGTCAATCAAGTCGTTGGGATCGGGCACCATGGGAATGGCCGCACCACGGCTGTTCAAGTCCTGAACATTCCGGGTCATGATGCTCACCCAGTAATCGTGCTCCCGCTGTTCCATGCGGGTGCCATCGGCAAAGTTGATGTAGAACAAGAGTCCCAAGCTACACAGGGCATAAAGCACAGACATGTATACGCCCAGATTCCTGTTGCGTTTCCAGACAAAGGCGCAGACCATCACGATAAGGCCGTTAAACAGGATAAAGATAAGGAGTTGAGGCAAAACCTGGTCGCCCATAAAGCTCATCTGGGTGGGGAACTTGATACCGAAACGTTCCAGGGGTTCGTTCTCAGAGGCATCGAAAGTATAGACCCCGTTGGCGTAATTCACTCCGCCCACCTTGTAAGGCAAGTACTGAGCCATCTGGTAGCCGCCATAGCTCATGCTGGGGAACGAGAGCACCTGGTGGGCCAGCTGGGAACGGCGGTAGAAAGCACGGCTGAGCATGCTTTCGGAGCCATACTGCTTACGCTCCACAAAGTTGTTGAAGGATTCCCAGTTCTCGCTCTTGAACAGGTTGCCCAGCTGCAAGTTGCCCTGGTCGTCACGTATATTGATTTCCGGGTCATTCTCGTCAATAACGGGGTTCAGCTCGGAACGAATGGGAATGTAAAGATGGGTGCTGTAACCCACAAGGGCGAAGAACGCAAAGGCAAGAGAAAGGCGGATGGCCTTGTTCACATTCGGCGTAAACGGCTTGATGGCCGTAAGAATCGCGAGAACCACAAGGCAAACAAGAGAAATCTCGATAAAGGCCGACACCATGTAAATCACGGAGCAGAGAAGGGTTCCCGTAATCCAGATAGGAATCCGTTCTACAATCTTCTTGGGTTCGGCAACAAGCAGAAGCACGAACACCGCAGGCACCGTAAGCATGGTGTAGAGGTGGGCACCTACGCCAAGGAAGGCGATATAGCAGATAAAGATAAGGATGCGGTCGCTCGAAGATTCTTCACGCTTGTTGTACCAGACAAGACCGAGGTACGAGATAAGCATCAAGATAAACATCGCAAGGCCGTAGACTTCGGCTTCGACAGCATTGAACCAGAAGGTATCGGAGAAGGTCAGCAAGAAACCGGCCACGAGAGCGGCTGTAGCAAGCACGATGGTGCGGACCTTAGAAGAAATCTTTTCGGCAAGGGAGTCCGTCTTGAGGACCGTTGCCAAAAGTTCCCAGGCAAAGAGGGCCGTCACATAGACCGTAGCCGCTGAACTCACCACAGAAATGTAGTTCACCCGCTTCGCGATTTCTTCGACAAAGGGGAGCAGCACAATGACTGCACGGGCGAAGAACACGAAGAAGGGCGTTCCAGGGGGGTGCGGGATGCCGAGGGTGTTCGCGCAGGCGACAAATTCACCGCAGTCCCAGAAAGAGACCGTGGGCGCCATGGTCATGGCATAAACGATCAGGGCCACAAGGCTGGCAATCCCTGCAAAAATATGCTTCATCCACTTTTCTTTAATCACGACTAATTATCCTTTTTTTGAATTCCTGTGCTGATTCCACGCTTATTCATGAACCCGGACAAAAGCCCGTTCACAAAAGCACCCGACGAGTCGGTGCTGTACTTGGTGCTAATCTGTACCGCCTCGGACAGGGCCACCTTCACGGGAATGTCTGGCACGAACAACAGTTCCACCATAGCGATGCGGGCCACGATGCAGTCAATCTTTGCGATGCGGTCGATTTCCCAGTGCACGGAACAGGCCTTGATGTCTTCGTCCAGTTCTTCGCGATGGGCCTGCACCAGGTCCACCAGCTTCATCCCGTATTTTTTCTGGTCGTCTTGCAGAGGCTGGGATTCCAGGACTCCCGGAAGGGCCTCCCCTGCCGTAGAGCCCGTAATCTCCATGGCATACAGGAGCTGCATGGCAAAAACTCGGGCGGGTCTGTAAGTTTTATTCATAATCGGATTTCAAGTTTTAGGTTTTAGGTATGAGGTCGCTCCCTACGGTCGCTTTGAGGTTTGAGTTCGGGCACCCTATCACTTCGTTCCAGAGCGCCCTTTGAGTTATGAATAATCGCGCCACAGGCGCCACTATCTAGCTCAAAGCCTTGCCTAAGCAAGGCGACCTCACAACTCATAGCTCACACCTCTTTGTATAAATTCGCCATTTCCACGGCAGTGGCGGCCCAGTTAGAGCCAAGGTTTCCGGCCTTGAGGCCTGCGCGATTCATGGCCTGGTCCACGGTATCGGTAGTGAGGATCCCGAGAATCACGGGGAGTTTTCCTTCGGCGGCAATGCTTGCCACACCGCCGGTAGAGGCGTTCACCACCACGTCGTAGTGGCTGGTCTCCCCACGGATCACGGCGCCGATGGCCATCACGGCATCGTACTTGCCACTGTCGGCAAGCCTGCGGCACACGCCCGGCAGTTCGAAAGCGCCAGGAACATGCACCACGGTAATGTCCTTGTCGGCAACGCCCAGCAGTTCCAGTTCACGGACAGCCCCTTCCAGAAGCTTATCGGTGACCACCTCGTTGAAGCGGGCGACGGCGATGGCCACCTTGAGGCCAGTACCGTTCAGAGAATTCTTGATTTCGTTCACCATGTTAGTATCCTCTTTTTAAACCTTTTCGCTGGGCACTTCGCCGGTCGCAGAGGTATCGCTGTCCACATGCAACTGGTGTCCCATCTTCTTCTGCTTGGTCAGCAGGTAAAACCTGTTCTTTTCGTTGGGCTTGATCTCTATGGGCACCCGTTCCACAATCTTGAGTCCGTAGGCCGAAATGCCCGAAATCTTGCTGGGGTTGTTGGTCAAGAGACGCATCTCCCGCACCCCCAGGTCCGCAAGAATCTGGGCCCCCGTGCCGTACTGGCGCAGGTCCGACTTGAACCCCAGGTGAAGGTTCGCCTCCACCGTGTCCATGCCCTTCTCCTGCAGTTCGTAGGCCCTGAGCTTGTTGCACAGCCCGATTCCACGGCCCTCCTGCCCACGCAGGTACAAAAGGACGCCGCCGTGTTCGCCGATGAACTTCATGGCCGAGGCCAGCTGTTCGCCGCAGTCGCAGCGCAGGCTCCCGAAAATGTCGCCGGTAAGGCACTCGCTATGGACACGCACGTAAACCGGCTTGCTGAAGTCGGGGTCGCCCGCCACCCAGGCCACATGCTCCACGCCGTCGGTCTTGCTCCTGTAGGCGTAGGCGGTAAAGTCGCCATACTTGGTGGACACGTGGGGGGCAGCCACACGTTGCACCAGTTTTTCGTTTCGCAGGCGGTAGTCGATCAAGTCCCGAATGGAGATAATCTTGAGACCGAACTTCTTGGCCACTTCCTCCAGCTGGGGCATCCGGGCCATGGTGCCGTCCTCGTTCATGATTTCGATGAGGGCGGCGGCAGGCCGAAGTCCCGCAAGCTTTGCCAGGTCCACGGCGGCTTCTGTATGGCCAGCCCTGCGGAGCACGCCTTCTTCCTGGGCATACAGGGGCGAAATGTGTCCCGGCCGGCCAAAGTCACCGGGTTTGGAGTTCGGGTCGGCAAGGGCCTGGATGGTAGCCGCACGGTCGTGGGCCGAAACACCCGTGGTGCAGCCTTCAATCTTATCTACCATGATGGTAAAGGGTGTTCCCAGCATGGAAGTGTTCTCCGCCGTCTGGCGGGTCAAATTCAGCTCGTGGCAGCGGGAAATAGGCAGCGGTGCGCAAAGTACGCCCCTACCCTCGTGGAGCATGAAATTCACCTTTTCGGGCGTAATCTTCTCGGCGGCGATGACAAAATCGCCCTCGTTCTCGCGGTCTTCGTCATCGACTACGATAAGGAACTTTCCGTTCCTGAAATCCTCTATGGCCTCTTCGATAGTATTAAGCAAGGTCACGTTCCTTCAGATAATTCTCGATATACTTGCCCAGCATATCCACTTCCACGTTCACGACGGTCCCTGCCACCCAGTTACGCAGGTTCGTGCGGGCAAGGGTCTCCGGAATGATGCACACCCGGATGGAGTCCTCGAACTTCTCGGCCACCGTAAGGCTGATGCCGTTCAGGGAGATGGAGCCCCGGCGGATAATGTAGCGCTTGAGGTCGGCAGGCATCTTCAGGTCCACCTCGACACCGGTTTCACGAGGCACCACCTGGATAACCTCGGTCACGCAGTCCACATGGCCCATCACAAAGTGCCCGCCCATAAAACTGTCAGCGCGGCAAGGCAGTTCCAGGTTCACCAGCTTGCCGGGAGCCGCAGCCTTGAAGGCGGTGTTTTCCACTGTTTGGTGCATCAGGCAAAAAGTCGCTTCGTCTGCGGTGCAGGATTCCACCGAAAGGCACACGCCGTCGTTGGCCACGCTGTCGCCCAGCTTGCAGTCCTTGAAAAAACCCGGAGCCCGGAGCACCATGGAAAGGGCGTCCCCGCGGGGCACAAGGGAAACAATCTCACCCGTCGCTTGAATGATACCTGTAAACATACGGGGGCAAATATAGAAAAGGGGTCTAGGATTTAGGGGCTAGGGGCTGGGGAATGAAGCCCGAGAAACGTCATCCTCGCTGTCATTCTGGAGCGCAGCGATAGAATCACGAGGATCCGCTTGAGTAAGAAAGTATGAGACGGGATTAGTAATGAGTTGTGAGTTGTGAGTTCTTATAGTCGTGCCTTTGGGGCCAAATTATATGCTGAGGACTGAAAACTGACGACTGACAACTCAGTATTTTTGTGTGAGCCGTAATAGCCAGGCGCAAGCTGGCTATGAAGGCGAGAGTGAGGCGATTCCGGAGCTTCACGTGCGCAAGGGAGCCGAACGGTCGTTAAAAGGGGTAGGCCTCCCCCTGGCTCCATAGCAGACGAAAGAACGCTCAGCCTCCGGCTTCGCTATAGACGACAGACGAAAGATACGGTGAAAGAACTACCGCCTTTCGTCTGTTATTCCGCCACCCCCTCGTGCGTCGGGGGCGGCCCGTCACGGGCCCGGGTCCGGCAGGGAGGTGCCCGCCTACGCGGGCATGACAGCGCGGGTACAAAAAAAAAGCCCCACTCGCTGTTTACAGCAAGTGGGGCGAGAATCCTGCAGCGACCTACTCTCCCGGGCCCGGAGGCCAAGTACCATCGGCGACAGGAGGCTTAACTTCCGTGTTCGGAATGGGAACGGGTGTGACCCTCCGTCGATAACCGCAGAAACATACA